>JAABUQ010003869.1_pt1 | contig 26511 bp, 22 predicted proteins | sample 5560001 | NCBI WGS metagenome assembly JAABUQ01 (sample SAMN10711888, study PRJNA513371) | rock metagenome | isolation source: Antarctica rocks | place: Antarctica: Victoria Land, Finger Mt nord | collected 2015-12-18 | reverse complement strand
TGATCCGGGAGTCGCTGCGAACGACCTTGACCTGGGCGATCGAGCAAGTCACCGAGAAGAACCACCCCGTCGGTCATATCGTGGCCCAATTGGGGCTCACCTGACGGTTTGCAAAACTCCAGTTAGACCGCCCGGGCCTCGATCAGGCCAACGGCGAGGGGGTCGATTGCCGACCCCTCTTCGCCCGGAAGCACGCGGCGAGGTGGCTCGCAACGCTCCGCCCTCGCCGGTGGCAGGTCTCGGCCACCGAGGGCAACCGCTCCATGAATCGGCCGTCCGCCTCGATCGCCTTGCCCAGGCTCGGCTTCCGCCAGCTCCTCCATCCTACCATGAGCGAATCGGTCGGTCACTTCGCCGTCGTCGCCGGCTTCGGCGAGGCCTCGGGGGATCTGGTCCCGCCGGTGGCCTTGACGGCGGGGTCATCGGTCCCCTTCTGGCCGAACGGGCCAGGCACGCTCGCGGGTGGTGGCGGGGGGATCGCCGGTTTGTCGGCGGGCACGGCGTCGGGGATGGGCGGGGCAGGCGCGGGGCCCCCCTCGATCAGGGCCGGGTCGAGCTGGTCGATTCGAGGGATGATGATCTTGGCGCCGACGGTCAGGCGGTCGGGGGCGGGGATGGCCCCCTTGTTGGCCGCCCAGAGGGCCTTGGAATACCGGCCCGACTTGTAGTAGAGCAGCGCGATCGTCTCGAAGTTCTCGCCGCCGCTGACCGTGTGGGTGTACGCGTTCCCTACCCCGGTGGAATTCGCCAATAAGCCGCCGCCGAGGGCTTGATAGACGTGGATGACGGCGGACAGTTGCTGCGTCTTGGTGTCGATCAAGACCGTTCTCGCGTCCCTGAGGTCACGCTGGGCGATGAGCACGTCCAGGTATTCGATGTTGGCATTCCGAAAAAGCTGGCCGGCGACTTGGACCGCGTTATCGAGCGCGTCCAACTGCTGCTTCTTGAGCTTGATGCTGTTGCTGTAGTTCTGCACCATGGACATCCGGTTGATGACCTCGGTGAAGGCGTTAAGGATGACGCGCTGGTAGTTGTAGATGGCCTGCGATTGCCTGGCGTTCGCGGTGAGGTACTGGGCCCTGATCGCCCTCTTGTTGACAAACGGCCCGACCAGTCCGGCCATGACATCGCCGATCACGGCTTGCGGCTCGAACACGCGATTGATGAGGTAGGAGTCGAGGCCGGTGCCGGCATTGAGCACCAGCTGAGGAAAGAAGTTGACCCGGGCGACCTTCACGTCGAGCCCGGCAGCCGTCAGCTCGCGCTCGGCCTGGCGGATGTCGGGTCGATTCTGGAGCAGTTGCGAGGGCACCCCCAGGCTCAGCGAGTTGATCTCCAGGTTGAAGAAATCCGCCGCGGACACCCGTTGGACGGGCTCCGGGTAGCGATTGACGAGGAAGTTGACGCGGTTCTCGGACTCGATGATGTCCTGATTGACGATCAGCTTTTCGCTCTGGTTTCTGCGAACCTCGGACTGGAAACGCAGGACACTCAGCTGGGTGCCCAGGGCCGCTGCCTTCCTGGCCTCGGCGATCTCCAGGCTTCGCTGCTGAAGCTCGATGGTCTGATCCAGGTTCTCGATCCGCTTGTCGAGCCCAACAAGCCGGTAATAATTCTCGGCAACCTCGGCGACCAGTTGGGTCACGAAGTAGTTCCGCCTCTCGATCGCGGCGAGGGATCGCTGCCCCGCCGCGTCCCTGGCATTCCGCAACTGCCTGTAGATGTCCAGCTGCCAGGTGAGGTTGAGGCCTCCGTTGAAGTCTCCGTGAGCGAGCGAGAAGCGCTTCCCGGGGAGATACGGGTCGTTGATGATGCCGGCCCCCTCAAGCGTGAAGCGGCTGGCCCTCTGCAGCCCCGCGCCGGCCCCGACGCTGATGAAGGGGAGATACTGCCCCGACCGCGCCAGGACCTCGTTGTTGGCGATCTGGACGTCCTGCTCGAGGATCTTCAGCTCCCGATTGCTGGCCAGTGCCAGGTGGACCAAGCACGCAAGCATCGGATCACGATAAAAGTCGTCGATCCCGAGCTGGGATGAGTTGTCCGCGCTGGTCCCGCCATTGAAGCTTTCCGGCAGGCCTCGTGCCGGCTCCGCCTTGCGGAGAGGGGGGATTCCGCAGGACGGCAGGACCAGCAGCATGAGGCCGCAAGCGATCGCTCTTGCGATCACGTGCTTCATGTGCTTGGCGTCCGAAAGTCTCGGTGAGGAGTTCATTCGCCCCGTCCTTGAGGAGTTTCCGCCTGTCGGCCATCCCGCCCAACAAGTGATAGGCGATCAACGACTGGCTGTAGTGCAGGGCCCATTCATGAGCGTCCTCAGCGAACGGTCGAATAGGCCTGCCAGCGGTAGACTGTCTATTGATCGACTCGTGCGGGTCGTGACTTTAGTAGCGGATTGCGCGGTTGCGAGGGATGGCGGGAGTTCCCGGCGCCGAAATCGGAGGTCTCCTAAATTCGCATTTTAAGGCTTGCCGGGTCGGCGCCGAGGCGTTCCGCGACAGGGCCCGAGGGCATCGGAGCGGATCATCCCGGAAGCCCCGCAGGGGCGAACGGATGGGTCGCCGACGCTTCGGGTCCGACCCCCGACACCAGATCCTTGACCCCGTCGCGGATGCGGGCGATCATATCCCCTTCCTCGCATCCATCCGGAGCCGCCCATGCCCGATCGGGTCATCGGAAATCCGATCATCAACTCGCCGTTCGTCGAACCGACCCGGCATTTCCGGTTCGACGCGGACAATCAGGTCACGGACGTCATCGATCCCGGGCGGCGGGGCAGCAGTTATTTCCTGCCGATCGCCTCGCCGAAGAAGAAGGGCGCCCCCGGGCTGTTCGACCCGCCGGGGGAGAAGAGGGAGGAGAGCGATCACGTCAACCGCATCCGCCAAGCCGTGAAGACCTGGCGCGACCGGGGACGCCCCGACATCACCCCGGTCAGCCGGATGCTCTTCGAGCACTGGCAGGCGGAAGGGCGGCCCCGCGCGCTCTTCTTCTGCCAGGTCGAGGCGCTCGAGACGCTCGTCTACATCACGGAAGTCGCCAAGCAGACGAAATATGGCCATGTCTGGATCGAGCGATATCTCCGGGAGAAGGCCGAGCAGGCCGGCACCGAGCTGTCCCGGGTCGCCTGCAAGATGGCGACCGGCAGCGGCAAGACGGTCGTCATGTCGATGCTGATCGCCTGGCAGGTGCTCAACAAGCGCCGGTATCCCCGCGACAATCGGTTCACCGACGCCTTCCTCGTCGTCGCCCCCGGGATCACCATCCGCGACCGGCTCCGGGTCCTCTTGCCGTCCGACCCGAGCAACTACTACCGGGAGCTCGACATCGTCCCGGCCGAGCACTGGCCCGACCTCAACACGGCGCGGATCGCCATCACCAATTTCCACGCCTTCAAGCTCCGCGAGACGGGGGATGCGGGCGGCCTGACGAAGCGAATCCTCACCGCCAGGACCCCCGGCGCGTTCACCGAGTCGCCCGAGGAGATGGTGAACCGGGTCTGCAAGGACCTGGGCAGGCATCGCGAGATCATGGTCATCAACGACGAGGCGCACCACTGCTACCGCGGCAAGCCGGCCGAGGCGAAGGAGAAGCTGACGAGGGAGGAGGCCAGCGACGCGAAGGCCCGGGCCGAAGAGGCCCGGCTCTGGCTCACCGGCCTGGAGGCGGTCCATCGCAAGGTCGGCGTGAAGGCGGTGTATGACCTCTCGGCCACGCCGTTCTACCTCAAGGGGTCGGGCTACCCCGAGGGGACCCTGTTCCCCTGGGTGGTGTCCGACTTCTCGCTGATGGACGCCATTGAGTCCGGGATCGTCAAGATCCCGAGGGTGCCCATCGCCGACAACGCGATGACCGGGGACTACCCCAAGTATCGCGACCTCTGGGTCCACATCCGCGACGGCCTCAAGGACGTCCGCCGGGGGCCGGGCGACGCCCACGCGCCGCCGCTCCTGCCGGGCCTGCTCGAAGGGGCGCTCAAGATGCTGTATCGCAACTACGCGCTCCGGTTCGCCGAGTGGGAGGCCGACGAGGAGTCGCGGGCCAACGGCAGCACCCCGCCGGTCTACATCGTCGTCTGCAACAACACGAACGTCAGCAAGGCCGTCTATGACTACATGGCTGGATACGACACGGAGCACAGCCACCCCGACGGCGAGCCGGTCGTCGCCGGGGGCGACGCGCTGCCGCTGTTCGGCAACGTGAAGGATCGGCGCTGGATGCGCCGGCCGAACACGATCCTCGTGGACAGCCGGCAGCTCGAATCGGGCGAGGGGATCTCGGACGAGTTCAAGAAGTTCGCGAGGCATCAGATCGAGGATTTCAAGGCCGAGTATCGCCGGCGGTTCCCCGGGCGCGACGCCGAAGGGCTGACCGACGAGGACCTGATGCGCGAGGTCCTCAACACCGTCGGCAAGCCCGGCAAGCTCGGCGAGCACGTCCGCTGCGTCGTCTCGGTGTCGATGCTGACCGAGGGGTGGGACTGCAACACGGTGACCCACATCCTCGGCATCCGGGCGTTCGGGACCCGGCTGCTCTGCGAGCAGGTGATGGGCCGGGGGCTCCGGCGGCGGAGCTACGCCGTCGGCGACGACGGGATGATGGCCCCGGAATATGCCGACATCTTCGGCGTGCCGTTCAGCGGGTTCCCGGTCGCCGGGCTGGCCGAGGAGCGGGCCCCGGCGACGCCGAAGCCGGGCAAGGCGGTCCGGGCGGTCCCCGAGCGGCTGGCCGGGGCCCCCTGGCTCGAAGTCACCTTCCCCCGCGTCGTCGGCTATCGGTTCGACGTGCCGGCCGATCGGCTCTCGGCCGAGTTCGGCCCGGAGCACCGCGAGGTCCTGACCACCCAGGACGTCCCGACGACCACGCTGAACGCGCCGATCGTGGGCGAGAAGGCCGAGCTGACGCTGGACGAGGCGCGGAGCCTCCGGGCGCAGGCGGTCGCCTTCCAGCTCGCCACCCACCTGCAGCAGCACCACTTCCCGGACAAGGTTTGGCTCTTCCCGCAACTCTTCGGCATCGTCCGCGACTGGCTCGGCGACCCGGAGGGGGACTCGCCGAACGTGGACTACGGCGACGACACCTTCCCCGGCCTGCTCCTGCTCGGGGAGAAGAAGCATTCGGCCTGCGAGAAGATCCGCAACGCCATCCTCGCCTCGTCCGGCGGCCCGGGGCGAATCCGGGCCGAGGTCCGCGGCGACGACGCCTCCGGGACCACCGCCGGCGTCTCGTTCGACACCGTGAAGACCTGCTGGACGACCGACCCGGCGAAGAGTCACATCAACCTCGTGCCGCAGGACAGCGACTGGGAGACGATCGTCTGCCAGAAGCTCGAAGAGACGGGCGAGGTCCGGGCCTACGCCAAGAACCAGGGCTTCGGCTTCCGGATCCCGTACACCTGCGACGGCCGGCCCGGGAACTACTTCCCCGACCTGATCGTCAAGCTCGACGACGGCCGGGGCACGGCGGACCTGCTGAACCTGGTCCTCGAAGTCTCCGGGCAGAAGAAGAAGGAGAAGGCGGCGAAGGTGGAGACGGTGAAGTCGCTGTGGGTCCCGGGGGTGAACAACCTCGGCGGCTTCGGCCGCTGGGCGTTCCTCGAGGTCGACGGCTCGAACCTGCACAAGACGAAGCAGGAGATCCGCAAGCTCCTGCCGGGCCTCGCCGCCGCGTCGATGTCGATCCCCCCCCGCTGACCCCGCCCCGAAGGTGCCCCGATGGCCAGGAAGAAGCCCGCCGCCGCCTCGGTCCCCGTCGAGGCCCACCAGCACGTCGCCGACAAGCGGCCGAACATCCCCACTCGCGAGACCGCCGCCTTCGCCGCCGACGACGGGATCGGCAAGGCCGTCTACCACCGCGACCGCTCGCTCGACCCCCAGCTCGTCTGGAAGGGCAAGGACGAGCAGGACGCCGAGCCGTTCGAAGTGCTCGCGGTCCCGCTCCACGTCCAGGAGAAGATCCACCCCCGGGCGATCGTCGAGGACCTGAAGCGCCGGGCCGCCGGCCACAGGCCCGCCGCCCCGCAGCTCGACCTCTTCGCCGACTTCAACGGCCTCGACGACTTCGCCAAGAAGCTGGAGTTCTACCAGCACGACCAGCACTGGACCAACCGGCTGATCCTCGGCGACAGCCTGCTCGTGATGGCCAGCCTCGCCGAGAAGGAGCGGATGCGCGGCCAGGTCCAGTGCATCTACTTCGACCCGCCCTACGGCATCAAGTTTGGCAGCAACTGGCAGGTCAGCACCCGCAAGCGCGACGTGAAGGACGCCAAGGCCGAGGACCTGACCCGCCAGCCCGAGCAGATCAAGGCGTTTCGGGATACATGGGAGCTTGGGATACACAGCTACCTGGCATACATGAGGGACCGGCTCGTCGCCGCCAGGGATTTGCTCACCGAGAGCGGGAGCATCTTCGTCCAGATAGGGGACGACAATGTTCATCTGGTCCGATCGCTGATGGATGAAGTGTTCGGTAGCGACAATTTCGTGAGTTTAATTACCTTCAAAAAAACTGCCGGTGCTACAGCAGATTATTTGGCTGGAGTGGTGGATTACTTGGTTTGGTATGCAAAAGACATGGATTATATTAAATATAGGCCAGTGTACCTGGATAAATTTAGCGGAGGTCAGGGTGGCGGGCAATATACATCGATCGAAGAGCCAAACGGAACACGCAGGAAGGCTACGCCTGCGGAAAGAGAATTTACCCCGTCCGGAATGCGCGTGTTTCGCCTCGACAACATAACCAGCCAAAGCGCGGGACGCGAGAAAGGCGAGGGCGCCGCATCATGGTTCCCGGTCAAGTATGAGGGTCGAGAGTTCCGGCCGACGATGCAAACACGTTGGAAGACAAATGAAGTCGGGATGCAACGTTTGATCGCAGCAAATCGCGTATCAGGAGTCGGAAATACGTTGACTTATGTAAGATACATCGAGGATTTTCCTGTTTTTCCTATTAATAATTTCTGGGACGATACGGTTACGTCAGGTTTTGGTGAAAGCAAGACCTATGTTGTGCAAACTCATCCGAAGGTCGTTGAGCGTTGCATCCTGATGACGACCGACCCCGGCGACCTCGTCCTTGACCCAACCTGCGGCAGCTCCACGACGGCCTACGTCGCCGAGCAGTGGGGCCGGCGGTGGATTACCATCGATACGTCCCGAGTCGCGCTGACTCTGGCCCGCACTCGGCTCATGGCCGCCCGCTTCCCCTACTACCTGCTCGCCGATTCCCCCGAAGGACGCAAGAAGCAGGCTGAGCTGACCGCCACGCCGACCGACCCCGGCGCACCCGCACCGCGCCGCGACATCCATCAAGGGTTCGTCTACCGGACCGTGCCGCACGTCACGCTCAAGAGCATCGCCAACAACCCCGAGATCCGCGAGGGGATGACCCGCGAGCAGATCGACAAGGCGATCGCCCGGCACGCCGAGACCGAGACGCTGTACGACCAGCCTTATGAAGATAAGAACATTGTGCGGCTGACCGGGCCGTTCACCGTGGAGGGCCTCTCGCCGCATCGCAGCCTGCCGGTCGGGCCGGCCGTTGAAGCGGCCCCGGACCCGGCGCCCGCGCCCGTCGCCTCGGCCAGCTTCGGCACGATGATCCTGGACAACCTCCGCAAGGCCGGCGTGAAGGGGACCGACAAGGCCCAGCGGATCACCCTGGCCCGGCTCGACCCGTTCCCCGGCCAGTTCATCCACGCCGAGGGGGAGACCGACGCCGGCGCCGCCGTCCGCGTCTGCGTCGGCCCCGAGTTCGGCACCATCGGCGACGCCGACATCAAGCGGGCCGCGCTGGAGGCGATCAAGGGGAGCCGCTGCGACCTCCTGCTCGTCTGCGCCTTCGCCTTCGAGCCGAGCGTCCACGAGCAGACCGCCGAGCTGACCAAGGAGATCAAGCTCGGCAAGCTCGCCGTCCTCCCGGTCCGGATGAACCCCGACCTGGCGATGGGCGAGGAGCTGCTGAAGAAGACCGGCGCCGGCAACCTCTTCACCGTCTTCGGCGAGCCCGACGTGAAGCTGACCAGGGCCGAAGGCCGTGTGACCGTCGAGATCCGCGGCGTCGACGTCTTCGACCCCAGCACCGGGGCCGTCCGGACCGGCGACACCGACGACATCGCCTGCTGGTTCATCGACACCGACTACGACGGCCAGAGCTTCTTCGTCCGCCAGGCCTACTTCCTCCACGGCGGCAAGGACACCAAGGAAGGCCCCTACGACAAGCTGAAGAAGGCCCTCCGAGCCGAGATCGACGAGGGGGAGTGGTCGAAGCTCTACGCCGCGACGAGCCAAGCCTTCGATCACCCCACGACCGGCAAGATCGCCGTGAAGGTCATCAACCACTTCGGCGACGAGGTGCTCAAGGTCTACTCCGTCTGACCGAAACTTCTCGGACCGTCCCGGGCGGCATTGGATCGACACGATGGACTTCTTTACGGATCTCTTCGACAAGTCACGCAACAAATCAACGGACCAAGCCTACGACAATCCCCGACGGATTCCGCCGCGCGATCCTCGATATAAGGGCCTCGTCGCCCGACCCAGGCTCGACGATCCCCCCCGCATGGCGAACCCGACGCGACATCGGGGCCGGCCAAGCGAACAACCCCGGCCTTCCGGGGACCGGGGTCGCACGAGTCAACTTCAAATCGGGGCGGCGGGATTTGAACCCACGACCTCTAGACCCCCAGTCTAGCGCGCTAGCCAAACTGCGCTACGCCCCGATACCAGAGTCTACCCCTGGAGGTCCGCCCATTGTAAGATGTCCGATCGTCCTGTCAATGCGACCCGGTGGAGATTCCGCTCGTGCATTTCGCCGACTCCCTGATCGCGAGCGTCCGGCGGGCGGGCAACCCGGTCTGCGTGGGGATCGACCCGAGGCCGGAGGACCTGCCCCCGGGGTTCCTCGACGCCTATCCGGGCGACCGGGCCGGCGTCGCCCGGGCGCTGGAGGCGTTCGGGCGGGGGGTGGTCGACGTGGTGGCCCCCCTGGTCCCGGTGGTGAAGTTCCAGGCGGCCTTCTATGAAGCCTATGGGCCGGAGGGGGTCGCCTCCCTTTATGCCACGGCGTCGCACGCCAAGGCCCAGGGGCTGATCGTCCTCATGGACGGGAAGCGGAATGACATCGGCTCGACGGCGGAGGCGTATGCCCGGGCGTATCTGGGCAAGGTGGCGGTCGGGGGGCGGTTCGAGTCGTCGTGGGAGGTGGACGCCCTGACGGTCAACCCCTACCTGGGGACCGACGGGATCACCCCGTTCGTCAAGGTGGCGGCCCGGGAGGGGAAGGGGCTCTTCGTCCTGGTCCGGACGAGCAACGCCTCGGCCCGCGAGTTCCAGGACCTCGTGGCCGACGGCCGGCCGATCTATCGCCACGTGGCCGAGAAGCTCGCGGGCTGGGCCGGGCCGCACCGCGGCGAGTCGGGGTACAGCCTGGTCGGGGCGGTGGTCGGGGCGACTTACCCGGCCGAACTCCGGGAGATCCGCGAGGCCCTGCCCGGCGTGCCGTTCCTGGTCCCCGGCTACGGGACCCAGGGGGGAAGCGCCTCGGACGTGGCCCCGGCGTTCGACGCCGACGGCCTGGGCGCGATCATCAACAACTCCCGGGGGATCACCTTCGCCTACCAGAAGCCCGCCGCCCTCGCACGCTTCGGCGACGACTGGCGAGCCGCCGTCGCCCAGGCCGTCCGCGACATGGTCGACGACCTCGCCGCGCACACGACCTCGGCCAAGCTGCGCCAGTAGCGGATCAATCGCCGACGTTTCGATAGGAACATGCTCCGATGCGTCGGCGTCAGGCCCCGAGCAGCCAGAGGGCGTGGGGCAGGGCCCGGACGAAGGGCGGGTCGTTCCGGGACGATTCCAGGGCGGCGGCGACCCGGCCGGGGGCGTCGAGGTCGGCGGAGTTGACGACCCGAGGGAGGGCGCAGGCGTGGGGCGACGAGGAGTCGACCCGGACCTGGGGCGATCGGGGGTCGAGCCTCAGCAGGCGGTGCTGGGCCGGGCCGTCGGGCGTGGCGACGGCCAGGGTCACGCCGAGGACCTGGGGCGTGCCGACGTCGTCGGACCCCCGGGCCCGGATCGTCACGTGGACCTCGGCCTCGCCCCGGCGGAAGGTCGCTTCGAGGCGGTCGTGGCCGACGGTCCGGCGGTCGACCGGGGTCCATCCGAGCTGGCCGGCGAGCCAGGCGACGAGCCAGGCGGCGACCCGGGGGACCTTGGCGGCGCCGGGGACCTCGGCGAGCACCTCGACGCCGCTGATCCGGGCGAGGGCCTCGCCCCCTTCGGGGCCGTCGAAGAACTGGGCCACGAGTTCGCGCCAGCGGGTGATCCCGAACCAGGCCACGTCGCGGCTGTAGGGGTTGATCGACGGGTCGAGGCCGAGCCGGAGGGCCTCGGGCCCGGAGTCGGGGTCGGGCAGGTCGAGCAGGAGCCGGGAGCACTCGCCGCCGAGGTCGCGGAAGAGGCCCTCGGTGGGCCTGGGGTCGTCGGTCCACCAGAGCACGAAGGGGAGATTCGCCTCCAGGAGCGGCCGGACCGCGCCCGGCAGGAGGTCGAGGGCCTCGGGCCCGGCCCGGAGGACGATCCGCTCGGAGCAGACCTGGGGCCGGTCGGCCGAGGGCATGTGGCAGAGCGCGGCGACGTCGGCGCCGATCCGGCGGCCCGGCTCCTCGGTCCGCCGGAGCACGATCGAGCGGCAGGGGTAGCGGGCCACCACCGTGTCGAGCGTCGCCTCCAGGCATTCCGGGCAGGTCGGACCGGCCTCGACCACGAGGTTGGCCAGGACGATCCGGGTGACGTTGGGGTGCTCCAGCTCCGGGCCCCCCGCGCGCTCCGCGGCCGGCCCCCAGAGCCGGATCAGCTCCGACTCGATCTGGCCCGGCTCGACCGGGATGCCCTGGCCGCTGAGGAAGGCGTCGGACGTCGCTTCGGCCACGGTTGAGCACCCCTTCTGTGAGCGAGGGGGCGAACCCAAAGTCCGCCCGATCATCCCGGAGCCCGGTCAGGTCCGCCTTGGATATTATCGCCGAAATCGGCCCGGGCTAACCGGGCAGGGCGACGGATTCCGGCGGAGCCGAAGGCTGGGGGGCGAGCTCAACGCCCCGCTCGCCCTCGGCAGCGTCCTCATCATCGGCCGGGAGGCCGAGCCGCTTCGGCGGGAGCGTGAGGACGACCCGACCGCCGAGGCGTGCTTTTTCTCTCAAATCGCGGCACATCGCCTCGAGGTCGAATCCGAATCGTTCGGCATAGGCCAGCCGAGCCCTCTGGACTTCTTCCAAGACTTCGTCGGTCATGGTCGAACCTCCCCCGGCAGTTCTAGCGGAGTACAGATGATCGTCGGCGAATAACCCGCCAATCGACAGAGGAATTCGATCTTGCCTCGGAGCGTCGCGTTGGCGATGTGGGTGCAATTCCAGGTTAGCAGAAAGTCCATGCCGTTGACGACCGCGATCGAGATGTGCAGGGCATCCGTGGCGGCCTTGGCCGGCAAAGCCGCCTTTCCGACCAGTTCGGTCGCCAACAAGTAGGCGTCGGGGCTCGCATCCAGGATCGGGAGGCCGTCCAGGAAGGCAAGTCGCCGGCCGGCCGCCTCCGGGTCGCCCGCCGAGACCTCTTCGATTACGGTCTGCGAGATGAACAGGTCGAAGGCCCGTCGACGTCGCCACCAGTCGCGGGTGACCTGCTGGTTGGCGAGCAGATGGAGGTCGCGACTCGGTCGGGCCGCCAGATAGCTCGGGATCGTCGTTTCCAGGTAAACCTTGGGCTTGACCGGCGTCGCGACGCTCACGGCTTCTTCCGCTTGTACGTCAGGCAGAGGAAGCCCGGGCCGGACTTGGTGGTGAACTCGGTGGGGCGGTCCTCGCCGGCGTGGGCGTAGCAGAGCTTGAGGGTGTCGCCCTCGATCGAGTAGATCCCGGGTAGCGTGCGGTCGGCGTAGGGGCCGTTGAGGTCCCAGGTGTTGATGGCGGCCTTGGGCTTGGCGGCGGGGTTGAGGGTGACGAGCCCGAGGCGGTAGGGGTCGCCGTCTCGGTAGAGCGTGAGGCGGTTCCCCTCGTAGACGGCGAGCGACCCCTTGAGGTTCTCCGGCGGGGTCTCGTTCCCCTCGCGCTCCAGGGCCACGCACTCCCAGGTCCCCTGGAGCGCCTTGAGGTCGGCGTCGGCCGCCTTGGAGGCGGCGGGGTCGTCGGCGAGGGCCATCGGGGCTCGGGCGGCGGTCGCCGCGAGGGCCAGGTAGAGGGCCAGGATCGAGCGGCCGGCCAGGGTTCGGGTCGGGTTCATCGGTCCGCCTCGGGTAAATGATTTTCAGGACGAGGATCAGGCGAACATCAAGCGGCCGCGCGGTTCGGGGATTGGCCGGCCCAACTCCCGGGCGACCTCGATCCATTCTCGGACGACGACCTCGGCGTTGGCGATGGCTTCTTGGTACGTCGGTCCATCTGCGGCACAGCCCGGCAGTTCGGGAACCTCGACGAGGAATGCTTCGTCGGTCGTGCTCCAATAAACGATCATTTCATAGCGGATCGGATTCACCATTTTCGTTCTCCTCGGTCGACCCGGCCAAACTCGAAGCCACGATCACCTCGCGGACTTGCTTGACCTGATAAGGCTTCGCCTGACTTCCTCGCGGTTGAAGGTTGAGGATCTCTGGTACACCGTCCCGTGTAAAGATATGGTGGTCGCCTCGAATGCGCTCGACAAATCCGAGACGGATTAGGATCTGTCGAAGTTCATCGAACCCCATGTTGGCGTCGGATGTCCCTCGCAAGAGACGGTCCAGGCTCTTCGAGAATCGACTCATCCCGAGCCCTCCACTGACCAGCGTCGCCGCAGTCCATCCTGCCTGCCCCCCGGCCCGTCAGGGCTTGGCCAGGGCCCTGGACAGCATCGCTTCGAGCCGATCGAAGCGGGCATTCATCGCCTTGAACCGGTCGTCAATCGCTTTCTGGCGGTCATCGGCCCGGACTTCGATCGCCTTGAAGCGCTCATCGTACGCCCGGAAGCGATCGTCGGCACGAAGTTCAATCGCCTTCTCGCGGTCGTCGGCCGGGGACTTGGACGATTGGAAGCGATCGTCGGGCTTGCGGTCGGAGGATTGGAGGGCCGCGTTGAGGTTTGCGAATACGCAGAACTCGACGAAGGTCTCGGGGATGAAGATGGCGAGGAAGGCGGTGAGGAGCCAGCGGCAGGCCGCGAGATCGGCCGACATCCGTTCGAGGTTGTCGTTCATCCGGCCGCGCGGCTCGCGGATGTCCTTGAGATCGCCGCGCATGACCCCGTTCGTCGAGTTTGACATGGATCGCAGCCCTCCGCTTTCCAGACCGCCTCGACCTCAGCTTACCCGCGATCGGGGGCGGCTCACAGCCTGCGCCACTCGGTCTCGGTGCCCTGGGTGAGGGCGTCGGCGGCTTCGGGGCCCCAGGTGCCGGCGGGGTAAGGGTGGGGCCTGGGGGCGTCGGGGGCGGCCCAGGCTTCGAGGATCGGGTTGACGAACTGCCAGGCGGCCTCGACGGCGTCGGTCCTGGTGTAGAGCGAGGGGTCGCCGAGCATCACGTCGAGCAGGAGGCGCTCGTAGGCCTCGGGCGGGGGGGCGGCGAAGGCGGTCCCGTAGCGGAAGTCCATCCGGACCTCCTGCAACCGGCGGCGAGAGCCGGGGATCTTGGCCTGGAAGGCGAGGCTGGCCCCCTCGTTGGGCTGGATCCGGAGGACGAGCATGTTGGCCCCGCCGGCCTCCTCGTCGACGACCTCGAAGAGGTTCGTCGGCGGCTTGCGGAACTGGATGACGATCTCGGTGGCCCGCTTCGGCAGCCGCTTGCCGGTCCTGAGGAAGAAGGGGACGCCGGCCCACCGCCAGTTGTTGAGGCTCACGCGGAGGGCCACATAAGTATCCGTCGTCGAGCCGGGCGCGACCCCCTTCTCTTCGAGGTAGCCGGGGACGTCGGCCCCCTGCATCGACCCGGCGACGTACTGCCCCCGGACGACGTGGCGGGCGACGTCGTCGGCGGTCCAGGTCGGCAGCGAGCGGAGCACCTTGGCCCGCTCGTTGCGGACCGCATCGGCGCCGAGGTCGACCGGCGGCTCCATCGCGACCAGGCAGAGGAGCTGCAGGAGGTGGTTCTGGATCATGTCGCGGAGGGCGCCCGACTTGTCGTAGTACCCCCCTCGGCCGCCGGCCATGCCCAGCTCCTCGGCGGCGGTGATCTGGACCGACTCGACGTAGCGGCGGTCCCAGAGCGGCTCGAACATCGCGTTGCCGAAGCGGAGGGCGAGGATGTTCTGGACGGTCTCCTTGCCGAGGTAGTGGTCGATCCGATAGACCTGGTCCTCGCGGAGGACCCGCGAGACGTCGCGGTTCAGCTCCAGGGCGCTGGCGAGGTCGTGGCCAAACGGCTTCTCGATGACGACCCGGCTCCAGGGGTTCGCCTGGTCGTCGGGGTAGATCAGGCCGGCCTTGCCGAGCTGCTCGACGATGACGGCGAAGTACTCGGGCGAGACGGCCAGGTAGTAGAGCCGGTTGCCCCGGGTCCCGAGCGTGGCGTCGACCTTGTCGAGATGCTCCTTGAGCTTCCGGTACCCTTCGGGGTCGTCGAAGTTGCTGGCGTTGTAGGAGATCTTGGGGGCGAAGTCGGCCCAGGTCGCCTCGAATCCGGCGTCCTTGGGGTTGGCCAGCGACTTCTTCAGCTCCTCGCGGAACTGGTCGTCGGACCAGTCGCGGCGGGCGAAGCCGACGACGGCGACCTCGGCGGCGAGGTGCCCCCCCTGGTCGAGGTGGTAGAGCGCCGGGACGAGCTTGCGGTGGGTCAGGTCGCCCGTCGCCCCGAAGAGGACGACCGCGCAGGGGTCGGGCACCCGGGTCCTGGGCAAGGCCTGGCGGAGCGGGTTGGCTTCGGCGACGGCCGGATCGACACTCATGCCCGAGGGCTCCGACGAGACCAGGTCGACGCCCCGAGGGCCGGCATCCGGTCCGCCCGCCCCGGCGTCGCCCCAAGGGTATGCCCCGGCCCGCCCTCGATCAAGGGGCCGGAGCCCCCGGGCGGATCACGCCCTCATCCTCGTCGATTCCAGATCCGATTCTATCTGACTCCCTCACTCCTGGTGGGAGAGGGGGACGGCCGACCTCGCCCGGGCCTTCTCAATCGGCGCGCACCGCGACCCCGCCCGCCCTCGATCCGGGCGGTCCCCAAGGTCGAAACCCGGCCGATCGCCGGCCGCCTCGCTCAGGATGCCCCGATCCGGACCGCCGGACGCACCGCGACCGACCCCGGATCGCCCGAAATCGGCCGGGAAGCCGACGAGGGGCGATCCGGCCTCGCCTCGACCGGACCGGACGCCGGGCTCGCCGGCGACTCCGGCAAAGACGAACCCAAATCCTCGCAAGCCTGGGCCGGTTCGGGCTTTGCCTCGGCGACCTCGGGGATTGCCCCGGCCTCCCGGGCCGCCGCCTCGACCTCGCGGAACTCGCGGAGGGTGCGGAACAGGCTCCGCTCGGTGCTCGCCTCGTACTTCCGCGCCAGGATCGACTCCCGCGACTCGTCGAACAGCGCCCGGTCGGCCGACACCGCCCGGGCCCGCCCGGCCGCCGCCTTGTCGAAGTGGTCGCCCGCCAGGACCCCCGAGAGGAGCTCGATCCGACCGTCGATGATCGCCGCCAGCCGTGACCGGGCGTGCTCGTACTTGCCCTGTTCGTTGAGGTCCGACGCCTCGCCCGGGTCGAGGGACGAGAAGTCGAACCACATCGCCCGGCTCAGGGCGCCGATCCGCGAGCGGGGCAGGTCGTGCGGCCGCCGGCCCATGAGGTTCTCGGCCCGCTCCAGGTGGCCGGCGGTCCAGAGCTTCCGCTCGGGGTCCATCAGGTCGAGCCTGAGGTCTTCCCAGACCTTGATGGTGTACTCGACCCCCTCCGGCGTCTGCTGCAAGCGGCGGGCGTTGGTGACCGGGTCGTCGCGCAACCCGTCCATCAGCCCTTCGATAGTCGTGAGCCGCCCGTCATCATAAGCCTTCGGGGCCGAGTCGACCGCCACCGTCAGCCGGGCCGCCTCGTTCCGGTAGGACCGCTCCAGGCGGACCGTCAGCATCGCCGCCCGCAGGGCCAGGGCCCGCCCCAGTTCCGTCCGCGGGCCCAGCTCCGCTTCCATCGCGGCGAACCGCCGCTCGACCTCGGCCGCGTCCTCGTCGGGCAGGGCGATCCCTTCGCCCGTCAACCCGTGCTTGAGGCCATTTCGGCGCGATTGGGTCTTCCCTTCAAGCGTCCTCGGGCCGGACGACTTCTGGGCGTTGGCGCGGTTGGCGAGCAGGCGTTCGGGCGAGCAGGTCATGGCGAAGGCTCCCGGGGGCGGTTCGAGGCGCGGGCCCGCTCCGGGCCGGGTCGATTGCCGGTACGTCCCTCCGAGGGTTACTATCCTTTCTCCGGTGCGGATTCAGCATACTTTTTCCCAATCCCGGGGGTAGATTGATGAGCGCGCCGATGGCTGGATCGCCGCCGAGACGCCGCCGGCGCCTCTCCTTGAGCGTCCGGACCTTGATGATCCTGGTCCTGGTCGTCGCCCTGCCGATCGGCTGGAAGGCGCGTCGGGCCGGGGTGCAGCGGCGCGCGGTGGCCGCCGTCGCGCGGCTCGGCGGCTCCGTCGTCTACGACTGGCAGGACCGAGCGATGAAGCAGAACCCTCGGACGATGCCGGAGGGGCCCGACGTACCCTCCTGGGTCCCGGATGAGGTCGGCAACGAGTACTTCCAGGAGGTCGTCGGGGTGGCCTTCCCCCCAAATGGCGGCGACTGGCCGAGGAGGGCGAGATAGAAACCACGGCTGACCGCGAGGCCAACCGCGAAGCCGAGCAAACGAAGCAGGCCCGCGATGCGGACCAATTGGCCTGCCTGGACGGGCTGGATCGGCTCGAATCGCTCGACATCTTATCGCTCGGCCCCCTCCGGGCCGAAGGGTTGATGAAGCTGCGGGGCCTGGCTCGACTTAAAGTGCTCGAAATCTCGCATGCCGATCCCGATTTGGTACGCAGCCTGGCCCGATTGGCGACCCTCGAAGAACTGACGATGAGTGCCAGGTACTTGCCGTCGCCCAGGATAGAAGGACTGAGGTCCGATCGTCCGCGACAATTTTCCGACCTGGACCTGGCTTTTCTCGACGAGATGCCGCGGCTCCGTAATGTGCACCTGATGGGCATCCCGGTCGACGACGCCGCGCTGGCCCGGATCGCCCGCCACGGGGGATGGAATCGATATGGGTCGAGGGCCCCGGGCTGACCGATGCCGGCCTGGCCCCCCTGGCTCGGCTGAAGTCGCTGGAATCGCTGCACCTGAAATCGGCGACGGGCGTCACCGACGCCGGGCTGGCCCACCTGGCGGGCCTGACCGAACTCGGCACCCTCCGCTTGCCCAACACGCCGTTGGACAGCTCAGGCCTGAAGATCCTTCAGGGGCTGAAGAAGCTCGAGATCGTGACCCTCTCGAAGGAGCGGCTCGACGACCGGGCACTCGCCGAATTGAAGGCGGCGCTCCCGGGCAGCCTCGTCGGTGCCTACTGATCGCCCCTCGGCCGCCGGCCCGCCAGGTTGATGCCGTTCCCCTGGCCGGCGTGGAAGAAGTTTTGCTCCTTGGAGAGGTCGACGACGTCGACCAATCCGGCCTCGGCGAACCAGGCGGCGACCTCTTCGAGGGTGTGGCGGGTGAGGTAGCGGGGGGCGTACCAGTCGAGGGTGTCGCAGACCCGGACCTCGGGGTCGGGGTGCATCGAGACTCCGATGGTCAGGAGGTTCAGGGCGACCCCGAGGCGCTCGATCGGGCGACGGGGGCTGGCCATCAGCCTCCGCTTGAGGGCCCCGACGGGGGCCATCAGGCGGCTGAAGGCGACGAGGGCGGGCAAGGGGAGGCGGGTGGAGATGGCGCGGTGGGCGTCCATGATCCGCTCCAAGGTCGGGCGCTCTCGGGGGTAGACCCAGATCGCGATCCGGCCCCCGGGCTTGAGGAGCTGGGCCAGGCCGAGGAAGGCCCGTTGGGCGTCGGGCGTGTGGTCGAGCACGCCCAGGGAATAGATGTGGTCGAAGGTGCCGGGGGCGAACGGGGTCCGGAGGAGGTCGCCCTGGACGACGGAGACGGACGGATATTCGGCCGTCAGGTCGCGGGCGGCCTCGACGGCGCGGCTCAGGTCGATCCCTACCGCGCGGGCCCCCCCCTCGGCCGCCACCCGGAGGTACCGGCCCATCCCGCAGCCGGCGTCCAGGACCAGGGAGCCGGCCAGGTCCTCGGGGGACAGGCCGGTCCGGTTCCGGAACGTGGCCCGGTCCTCCTCCGGCCGGACGATCCGGAACGTGTTCCACTGGAGGGCGTAGGCCGATTGGGTCCGGGCCTGGTCGGGCGTGGTCGTCGGTGGCATGGCTCGATCGTATCGGGATGGCGAGGGCGGGGCAAAGGGGCTCAAGCCGGCGGGGTCTTCGACTCCCACAGGTCTTCCGCGGCGCTCCTTCGCAGATAGATCGGTTCGAGGGCGAAGGGCTCGGCGATCCGGCCGGCGGCGACGGCCTCGCTCGCGAGGGCGAGCAGGGCGAGGGGGTCGGGGTGGCCCTGGTCGGGGGTCCCGAGGCGGAGGGCGGGGGGCCAGGGCAGGGGGAGGCGGTCGAGGGCGGGGGGGGGGCGTGTGGGGGGGGGGCCCGGGGCGGGGGGCCCGGGGGGGGTGGGCGAGGGCCCAGGGGACGAGAGGCTCGACCCGGGTCGGGGTGAGGCGGCGTGGGGCGTCGCCGGGGCGGTCGCGGGCGAACTCGGCGACGTAGCCGTCGCCCCTCTGGGCGTCGACGACGACGGCCAGGTGGGCGGCGTCGAGGGGGGCGGAGCGGGCGATCGCTTCGAGGCTGTCGAGGGGGTAGAGGGGGACCCCGGCGGCGTAGGCGATCGTCTTGGCGGCGGTCAGGCCGATCCGGAGCCCGGTGTAGGAGCCGGGGCCGAGCCCGACGGCGAGGGCCCCGAGGTCGCGGGCGGTGATCCCGGCGGATTCGAGCAGGGCCTTGATGGCGGGGATCAGCCCCCGGCCGTGGCGTCGGCCGGGGTCGGCGTCGATCGGGGCAAGCCTCGGCGGGCCGCCGTCGGGGCCGAGGTCGAGCGCCAGGGCGGCCCGAGGGGTCGAGGTGTCGATCGCGAGGAGGATCAAAGGGCGCGGCCCCCGTCGGTCGGCCCGTCCGGGCCCCGTGTGGTCCAAGAAAAGCGCTCGGCGGACGAATTGGGTATTATCGGCCCCGGCGCGGCCGATTGGGAACCGCCAGGGGGGCCGGTCCCAGGTTTGACGTTGACCCGGGGCCTTGTCGGGAACTATTTTAAATGGACGGATTCCCCCAACCGTCGAGCCGGCCCAACCGACCGAGGCGTTCGGACCGTCGCCCGTCCCGTCAATGCTTCGGAGGTTCCACCCGGTGCGCCGCGCCCTCATCAGCGACATCCACGGTAACCTCGAGGCGCTCGAGGTGGTCCTCGACGATATCCAGAGCCGGGGGATCACCGAGATCTTCTGCCTCGGGGACATCATCGGCTACGGGCCCAACCCGCGCGAGTGCATCGACCGGGTGATGGATCGCTGCACGATGACGCTGCTGGGCAACCACGACCAGGGGGCGATGTTCGACCCCGACGGGTTCAACATCGGCGCCGAGCGGGCGATCTTCTGGACCCGCGAGCAGCTCGAGAACCCCAGCGACCGGGCCAACAACGAGCGGCGGTGGGAGTTCCTCGGGGCCCTCTCGCGGAGCCACCGGCTCGACCCGTTCCTGTTCGTCCACGGCTCGCCCCGGAACCCGCTGAGCGAATACATCTTCCCCGAAGACATCTACAACCACCGCAAGATGGAGCGCCTGTTCCAGCTCGTGGACCGGTATTGCTTCCAGGGGCACACCCACGTCCCCGGCGTGTTCACCGAGGGGTACCAGTTCTACGCCCCCGAAGAGATCGACAACGAGTACACGCTGGGCGACGGCAAGGTCATGATCAACGTCGGCTCGGTCGGCCAGCCGCGCGACGGCGACCCCCGGGCCTGCTACGTGATCCTCGAAGATGGCCACGACGGCCCGGCCCCCCCGGCCACCTTCGCCCGGCCCGACGACGCCGAGACCGAAGGCGGCGGCGGCGACGGCCCATCGGCCGACCCTCCGGCCGGCCCCAGCCCGCCCACCGGCCCGATCCGGGTGACGTTCCGACGCCTCCCGTACGACCACGAGACGACGATCCAGAAGATCTACGCGATCTCGGAGCTCGAGCCCTTCCTGGGCGATCGGCTCCGCCAGGGTCGCTGATCCGATCCCGCCCACCTTCCCGGGCCGACCCGTCCTCGGCCCTGGTCCCGTCGCTCGGCGCACCCACCCGAAGCAAGGTCTTCCCCACGATGAGCAGCGAGAAGCGGCTAGCCCTCTGCATGGTCCTGGTCCTCGGGTCCGTCTACGGCGGCCAGATGATCCTGGAGCGGACCGGCCTGGTCCCGCCCCCCGCGCCGATCGCCAAGAAGCCGGCCCCGCCCCTCGAAGGGGGGCCCGACGCGGCCCAGGTCGCCGCCGCCGGCGCCAGGCCCGAGCTGCCCGCCGACGTCTTCCGGACCGACCGGCAGATCGAGGACGAGGCCAACGCCCCGCCGCCGGGCGGACCCAAGTTCGCCCAGCCCGCGGAACTGGTCCTGGGCCGGCCCGGGGCGACCTCGCCCTATCGCCTGGTCGTCGAGCTGGCCCAGGCCGGCGCGACCGTCGCACGGGCCTCCTCGACCCGGTTCGACGCCGAGTTCGACCCGGCCAACCGCAAGGCCAAGCCCGGCCCGCTCGACCTGATCCTCGACGACCCCCTGTCCACCAAGCCGGGCTCGCTGGCCGTCCGGATCCCCGCCGACGCCGACCCCAAGGCCGTCGCCGCTTCCGAGCGCGGCCCCTGGGAGGTCGTCCGCGACAACGACGCCGCCCCGGCCGTCCGCGCCATCTCCAAGATGAAGGACTCCGTCGCCGGCCAGGAGATCGCCTTCCGGCTCAAGGTGGGCGACGAGGGGGTCGTCGTCACCAAGACCTATCGCCTGTTCGAAGGGGAGGACGGCTTCGAGGTCGAGCTTCGGTTCGCCTCGACCGGACGCGACTCGAAGTTCTCCTACCAGCTTTTCAGCCCGCACGGCATCCCGATCGAGGGGGCCTGGTACACCTCCACCTTCCGCGACGTCTTCTTCGGCCAGGCCAAGGGCGACGCCGTCGACATCACCACCCGGACGGCCTACGACGCGGTGAAGTATCGCGACGACCCGGGCCAGCGGATCTCGGCCCTCCCCCTGAAGTTCGCCGGGGTCGAGGACCAGTACTTCGCCACCTTCGTGCAGCCCTGGCCGATCCCCGCGACCCTCGACGACCGCCGCGACGCCGAGGCCGACTCGTTCGTCATCAAGGAAGACCCGGTCGACCCCCAGAAGGCCGACGTCTGCGCCATGATCACCTCCAGGGCCCTGACCGTCGGCCCCAACGTCGAGCAGGTCCACACCTACAAGGTTTTCGCCGGCCCCAAGACGACCGCCGCGCTCCTGCCTTATGGGGCCGACGAGCTGGCCTCGTACCGCAAGAACCAGTGGTTCACGATCCCGTTCGCCGCGACCCTGGCCAAGAGCGTGATCGCGCCGATGCTGGAGCGGATCTACAGCGTGACCGAGGCCGTGGCCCGGCAGTTCGGCGGGACCAAGGGGAACTACGGGATCTCGATCATCCTGCTGACGATGCTGGTCCGGCTGATCATGTTCCCGATCGGCCGGAAGCAGGCCATGATGGCCAAGAAGATGCAGGACTTGCAGCCGATCCTGGCCGAGGTCAAGGAGAAATACAAGGACGACAAGGAAGCCCTGACCCGCGAGACGATGGCGGTCTGGAAGCGGAACAAGGTGAACCCCGCCGCCGGCTGCCTGCCGGCCCTGATCCAGATGCCGATCTTCGTCGGCCTCTGGCAGAGCCTGAACAACAGCGTGGCCCTGCGGCACTCCTCGTTCCTCTACATCCGCGACCTCGCGGCGCCCGACATGATGTTCCGCTTCCCCTTCGACGTCCCCTTCCTCGGCCAGTACTTCAACCTCCTGCCGTTCCTGGTCGTCGCCCTGATGCTGGTGCAGACCAAGCTGTTCGCCCCGCCGCCGACGACGCCCGAAGCCGAGATGAACCAGAAGATGATGAAGTACATGATGGTCGTGATGGCCGTCATGTTCTACAAGGTCCCCTCGGGCCTGGGCCTGTACTTCATCACCTCCAGCCTCTGGCAGATCTGCGAGCGCCTGCTCCTGCCCAAGGCCGTCGCCGCGCCCGCCAAGCCCGCCGCCGAGGACGATTTCGGCGACCGAGGCCGGGGCGGCTCCGGCGGCGGGCCCAACGGCAACGGCAACGGGACCAGCTTCGGCGGGGGCACCGGGATGCAAGGCTGGCTCGGCAAGCGGCTCGAAAAGCTCCTCGAAGAGGCCGCCACGACCAAGACCATCCGCAACGCCGACGACCGGGCCCCCGACCGCGGGAACGGCCGCGACCGCCCCCCCGCCCCGGGCCGCGACCGCGACCGGCCCCGCCCCAAGCCGCCGGGCAAGCGGCGCTGATCCGCCCGGTCCCGGGCTCCTCCCCCCTCTGACTCCCTCCCCCCTTCGTGGGGGAGGGGATTGGATCAAGAGGGAAGGGAGACGGATGAGGAAGTAAGCACGAAGCCGCCCCGGACCCTTCTTGGAGATTCGGGCTTTGACGGGCCTGGACCCGACGGACACCATCGCCGCGATCGCCAGCCCGTCGGGCCCGGGCTTGCTGGGCTTGGTCCGGGTGACGGGCCCCGAGGCGTGGTCGGTCGCGACCGGCGGCTTCGAGTCGGCCGGGGGGCGGGAGGCCCCGAGGCGGGCCGAGCGGCGGTCGGGGCTGCTCCGGGTGGCCGGGCTCCGGGCCCCTTTGGCGGCGGCGGTCGGGTTCTGGCCGGGGTCGCGGACTTACACCGGGCAGCCTTTGGCGGAGGTGGAGGTGCCGGGGTCGCCGCCGGTGCTCCGGGCGGTCCTGGCCGGCTGCCTGGCGCGGGGGGCCCGGCCGGCCGAGCCGGGCGAGTTCACGCTCCGGGCGTTCCTGTCGGGCCGGATCGACCTGACGCAGTCCGAGGCGGTGCTCGGGGTGATCGACGCGACCACGCCCGAGGCGCTCGACGCCGCGCTCCGGCAGCTCGCCGGCGGCCTGGCGTCGCCGATCGCCGGCCTCCGCGACCGCCTGGCCGACACCCTGGCCCACCTGGAGGCGAACCTCGACTTCGCCGAGGAGCCCGACGTCGACCCGCTCGGCCCCGGAGCCCTGGCCGGGTCGCTCGACGAGGCGGCCGACGCCGTCGCCGCCCTGGCCCTGCGGCTCAAAGGGCGAGACCGGGCCGGGGGGCGCCCCCGGGTCGTCCTGGTCGGGCCGCCCAACGCGGGCAAGAGCCGGCTGTTCAACGCCCTCGTCGGGCTCGACCGCGCGATCGTCTCGCCCCTCGCCGGCACGACCCGCGACTACCTCGAAGCCCCCGCCGACTGCGCGGGCCTGGCGATCGACCTGGTCGACACCGCGGGCGAGGAGGAAGCCCTCGGCCCGATCGAGGGTCAAGCCCAGGCCGCCCGAGCCGGCCAGGCGGCCGTCGCCGACCTGCTCCTCGACTGCCGGCCCCTCGACGCCGAATCCGCCCCCACGACGCCCCCGGGCCGGCCCCGGCTGGTCGTCCGGACCAAGGCCGACGCCCGGCCGCCGACGCCCGAGCTTGAGTCCGAGATCCTCACCAGCGCCTCGACCGGCGAGGGGCTCGACCGCCTCCGAGCCGCCATCGCCCGGGCGATCCGGGCTCGGACGCTCGACGGCGACGCCCCCTCGGCCACCGCCGCCCGGTGCGGCGAGTCCCTGGCCCGGGCCGAGGCCGGCCTCCGCGACGCGGCCGCCACGCTCCGGCTCGGCGGCGGCGACGAGCTGGTCGCCGTCGACCTCCGCCAGGCCCTCGACGACCTCGGCCGGGTCGTCGGCGCCGTGGTCACCGACGACCTGCTCGACCGGATCTTCCGCCGCTTCTGCATCGGCAAGTAGCCCGAACAGTGAGACCATCAATCCTTATCGAGTGATAATATCATCGGTTGGCAGGGGTAAGCTTGCTTATCCCGGTCCTTCGGCCAGACGTCCTGGCATCCGGGGTAAGCAAGCTTACCCCTGCCACCCGCCGGATCGACAAATATTAAAAATCCACATGAATTCATCCATCGAACGAGGCCCCGCCATGCCGACCCGATCCTGCTTCGCGGCCCTGGCCCTGCTCACCCTGCTCTCGGGCCATCCGGCCTTCGCCGACGAGCCCCCGAAGCCCCGGGCCCTGTTCGACGGCCAGAGCCTGGACGGGTGGAAGAAGACGCCCTTCTTCAAGGCGGAGGGGCTGGATGTCCGGGTCGAGGACGGGTCGATCGTCCTGCCGCAAGGGACGCCGATGTCGGGCATCACGACCACCCGGGGCGACCTGCCGACGGTCGATTATGAGCTGAGGTACGAGGCCAGGCGGACCGCGGGCGCCGACTTCTTCGCCGCCGCGACGTTCCCGGTCGGCAAGTCGTTCGTCACCTTCGTCAACGGCGGCTGGGGTGGCAGCGTCACCGGCCTGTCGAGCCTCAACGGGATGGACGCGGCGGAGAACTCGACCAACACCTTCGTCAAATATCAGAACGAGACGTGGTATCGGTTCCGGGTCCGGGTCACCGCCAAGGTGGTCCGGGGCTGGGTCGACGACAAGGAGGTCTTCGCCGTCGACCACGGCGAATTGGCCCTCAAGACCCGGCTGGAGACCCGCCCGAACCAGCCGCTCGGCTTTGCCACCTGGAAAAGCTCGGGCGCGATCCGCCGGGTCGAGGTCCGGGCGCTCACCCCGGCCGAGGTCCAGAGCAACGACAAGCTCGACTGATCAGGCCCGGACGTGGAGGCCGACGGCGTCCATCAGGGCGACCACGAGGTAGCAGGCCAGCACCAGCGCGAGGGCGTAGGCCAGCGAGGCGTCGGCCGGCCCGAGGTGCTGGAGCAGGATGTCGTCGTGGAGATACCGGTGGATGCTGATCCGCCCGCCGTCGGGCCCGACGATCGCCGGCCGGTTCGCCAGGCGGGCGAAGACGGCCGCCAGGACGTACGCGACGATCGGGTTCCGCCCGAACGACCGGAACGGGATCGACCAGCGGCGATACCCCTTCAGGTCCACCAGCCAGTAGCAGAGGGCCAGGCCGAGCATCGCCAGGCCGCCGGTCAGGAGGACGAACGAGCTGGTCCAGAGCGCCTTGTTGATCGAGAAGGTCAGTCCCCAGGCCGAGCCGAGGAACAAGGTCGCCGTGCCCGCGACGAACAGGCCGGCGACGACCTCGTACCGCTCGCGGCCCGAGCGGAGCCAGTGGCCGACGAGCACTCCGAGCAGGGTCGTGGCGATCGCCGGCAGGGTGCTCAGGAGCCCTTCGGGGTCGTAGTCCGGCTTGTAGATGTGCCGAGGGAGGAGCAGCCGGTCGAGGTACGAGGCCAGGTCGTTGCCCCGGGCCAGGTGGCCGAGGTCGCGGCTGGCGCCCGGGACGGTCACGCGGGTCATCAATGCCCAGTAGCCCAGCAGCAGGCCGGCCGCGAGGATCGCCTGCCCCCGGGCCCTGGTGTAGAGGAAGATCAGCGACGTCGCCAGGTAGCATAGCGCGATCCGCTGGAGCACGCCGGGGATCCGGATCGTCGCCCAGTTGTCGTAGTTCGGGAAACCCGCCAGCGCGATCCCCAGGCCGAAGATGATCAGCGACCGCCGGACGATCTTGCCCAGGACCGACCCCCGCGAGACGTCGCCTTCCAGCCGCTTCGAGAGCGCGAACGTGATCGAGACGCCGACGATGAACAGGAAGAACGGGAAGACCAGGTCGGTCGGGGTCCAGCCGTCCCACTCGGCATGGTGGAGCGGGGAGTAAGACGCCCCCGAGCCGTTGTTGACCAGGATCATCCCGGCGACGGTCACCCCCCGGAAGACGTCGAGCGACGCCAGCCGCCCCCCCGGGGTCGTCGGCAGGAGGTGTTCCCGGTCCTGGCCCGGGTTCGGGTCGACACTGCTCTCGGTCACGCCCATCGTCGCTCGCCCCATCGCCGTCCCGGGGAGTGTGGCCCCCTCGGCCCGTCGATCGGCCGAGGGCGGCAGCCTCGGGCATGCCGGCGGCGTAGGCCCACGCCCGAGGTCCCCCCAGGATGACCGGGCCGAGGCCGATTCACCACGGCCCGGCCCATTTTCCGGTCAGTACGCGGCGCAGGATCGACCGACTGCCTTGGCGCTCGTCGGCGGGAAAACCTTGAGTCGACCGATTGCCGTCCAGAAGTTCGCCAATCAAGGGTCGGACAAGGACCGATCTTCGTCCTTCTGGGAGCTTTAGGTAGGCCCATTAATACTACTCCGTAGGAACAGAAGCCCACTATCGCGAATTAAGGGAAAAAAGCCATCTTACAGAAGTCCAAGGACGGTCATCGACTTTTGTAAGAGGCCGCGAAACCCTTGAAAA
>JAABUQ010003868.1_pt1 | contig 26511 bp, 22 predicted proteins | sample 5560001 | NCBI WGS metagenome assembly JAABUQ01 (sample SAMN10711888, study PRJNA513371) | rock metagenome | isolation source: Antarctica rocks | place: Antarctica: Victoria Land, Finger Mt nord | collected 2015-12-18 | reverse complement strand
GGGCGCTGGTGACGAAACGACAACCCTTTGACCCCCTCCGACATCTCGCTCCCGTGCCCATCGAGGCTTGACAGCCAATACCGTATCTCTGGGCAGTATCCGCGCCTTTGCGTTTCCCCAGTATTTAACCGGATTCTCAATGCTCCCTGAGGAGGCCCTATGCATCGTCTGCGCCGGTTGATTCCCATTCTGGTGATCCTGCTGCTCGTCGGGGCGGGGGCGGGTGTGTGGGCAGCGTTTTTCCGGCCCATGCCCACGCCGGTGCGTACGGCAACGGTGACGCGGCAAGCCGAGCTTTCTTCGACCATCCGTGCCACGGGCAAGCTGGATGTGCAGAATAAGCTCTCGGTCGCCCTGCCCGCGACCGGCACCGTGCGGACGGTTGCGGTGCGGGCGGGGGACGCGGTGCGGGCCGGGGATGTACTCGTAGCGATGGACGATGCCCGCGCGCGCCAGAACGTCCAGAGCGCGCAGGACACGCTCGATGCCGCGCAGTACGCCCTGACCGCAGCCCGCAACGACAACCGGGGTGATTTCACCGGGATCATCAACGCGGAGGCGAAGGTGCGCGACGCCGCGCGGCAACTGGACGATGCACGCACCGCGCTAGGGCGTACGCTCGTGGTCGCCCCGGTTGATGGCACAGTGCTCACCGTGTCGGTGGCGGAAAAGCAGGGGTACAACCAGGGGCAGGAGGCCGTGACGCTGGCGAACCTCGCCAACCTCGTGCTGCTCGCGGATATAGACGAGCTGGACGTGCCCCGCCTCGGTGACAACCGGGACGCGCGCATCGTGTTCGATGCCTTTCCGGGCCAACCCGTGACGGGCAAGCTCGTGAGCGTCGCTCCCCTCGCCACGAACCGTGGCGGGCGCACGATTTACGAGGGGCAGATCACCTTCGCGCGCCCGATGGGGTTAGACCTGCGCCCCGGTATGGGGGCGGACATCACGATTGCCACCCGCACCGAGCGCGATGTGCTCGTCGTGCCCGACCTCGCGGTGGAAACAATCGGCGCGCGCACCTACGTCACCGTGCTTCACCCCGACGGCAACCGGGAGCGGGTCGAGGTGCGCACCGGCATCCGCGCTAACGGCCTCGTCGTGATCGCCAGCGGCGTGGATGAAGGCACGAAGATCGTGCTGCCGTAGCCTTTCGTTCGCGCCACCATCAGCGCGAGCGCGTTCCCCCTATCGGCTCGTCGTGGGCCGCTTCACCGGGCACGTTGTCGCCGAGGTCTATGAACTCGCCGGGGGTGTCATCGTTGCCTTGCCCATAGATGCGCGGGGCAAAATCGGTGCGCGTGGTGTAGTCGCTGCGCTGGCTGGCGGGGTAGTCGGGGGTGGCAGAGCCGGTATACCACGGGTCGCCCGGTCGGGGCAGATGCTCCACCCCCAGCCGCTCCGCCTCATTCTTCGTGATGTTCAGGTCTATACGCTCGTGCGTCGCTTCTGCGATCAGGTACGCGGGCAGGTAGCGGTCGTGGGCAAAGAGAACCCCTTCATGGACGAGAAAGTGATCGGGGCCGGCGGATTTCACCGTGCCGATCTTTGTGCCGTCCGTACCAAGCACTTCGGCCCCAACGGTGATACCGGTCATGTCGTGATGCAACGTCATTCGGTGCTCCTTTCGTCTCCGGCAGCATTGCACGTTTCGCGCCGTCATACGAAACGTGCATGTCTCGCACGTCTCCGGTGCCCGGACACGGTATACTTGTCTCGTTGGCGAGGACATTTGCTCCCAACACCTGACCACCGACGACTGACTACCGGAGATAGCATGGACATCGCACCATCCACTCTGCCGAAAGCGGACATCCTGATCGTGGGGCTGGGGCCGGGAGACCGGGGCAACCTAACGCAGGATGCCTTTCGCGCCCTGCACGGCGGCAAAGTCTTTCTGCGCACGCGCGTGCATCCGACGGTGCAGCAACTGCTGGCGCAGAACTGGAACTCGTTCGACTACCTGTACGAGCAATCGGAATCGTTCATGGAGTTGTATCAGGCGATTACCTGGGCGGTAATCAACGCCGCGCGGGAGGCAAAGGCGAAGGGGCATCACATCGTCTACGCCGTGCCGGGGAACCCGTGGATTGGCGAGGCGACCACGCGCCTCATCCTCCACACCGCCGAGCAGCAGGAATTGACCGTACACGTCATTCCCGGCATGAGCTTTCTCGATGCCGCCGCCGCGTTTATCCCGGCGGATATCATCGCGCAGAATGTGCAGGTCGTGGATGGGCTGGACATCAACGTGCGTCAGCACGCGGAGCCGTTCGCGGGCGGTTCGCTGCCGCTCTCGCCGCTGCGCCCCGCGCTGATCACGCAGGTGTATGACCGGCGCATTGCCAGCGGCGTCAAGCTCGCGCTGATGCGTCTCTACCCCGATACGCACCCGATCACCGTGTTGCAGGCGGCGGGCAATGTGGCGATGGAGCAGGTCGCAGTGGTGCCCCTCGCGGAACTCGACCGGGGGAACATCGTCGAGCCGGACCACCTCACCACGCTGTACGTGCCCGCGCTGGACGAACTCGCGCACTCCCGCACGGCGGAAGGGTTGCAGCAGATCGTCGCCCGGTTGCGTGCCCCTGATGGCTGCCCGTGGGACCGCGAGCAGACGCACGTCTCGATCCGCCCGAACATGATCGAGGAAGCGTACGAGGCGGTAGACGCGATAGACGCGGACGACCCCGACGGCTTGCGTGAGGAGTTGGGCGACCTGCTCTTGCAGGTCGCGCTGCACAGCCAGATCGCGGAGGAAGCGGCGGAGTTCACCCTGGAAGACGTGTACGAAACGGTGAACGCGAAGCTGATCCGCCGCCACCCGCATGTGTTCGGCGCGGAAACTGCCGCGAGCGCGGCGGAGGTGCTCGGCATCTGGCAACAGGCGAAGGCGAAAGAAAAGGGCGCGGGCGACGCGTCGAAGTCGCTGCTCGGCGGCTTACCGAAATCCATGCCCGCGCTCGCGGAGTCGCAGGCGATGCAGGCGCGCGCGAGCCGCGTTGGCTTTGAATGGCCCGACCGTGACGGCATCCTCGACAAGCTGCACGAAGAGTTGGCGGAGCTTGGAGAGGCACAGACGCCGGAGGAGCAGCGCGAGGAGTTGGGCGACTTGCTGTTCGTGCTCGTGGACTGGGCGCGCTGGCACGGCATCGAGGCGGAAGACGCGATGCGCGCCGCGAATGCCAAGTTCCGCCGTCGGTTCGCCGTCGTGGAAGCAGGCGTCGCGGCGAGCGGGCGCGAGTGGAACACCTTCACGCTCGATGCGCTCGATGCCTTCTGGCAGCAGGCGAAAGCGGATGAGAAACGTGCCGCGCACGAGGCAGCGAGCATTCAGTAAAGGGCAGCAACACGGTGGACGCAGCACGGCATCTGTTTGCGCTCCTTGCCAACTGGCGGGCGTCCCGTGACGCCTGAGCCGGGGCCACGCCCGTATGCGGCGTTGGGGTGCTTCAGCGCGTCGGTGTTCGGCGCGATCGGCTTTGTGCTGTTCGGGCGGACGGTGGGGTCGTGGCTGTTCTACCCCGTGTTCATTGTGATTCTGCTCGCCCTTGTGCTGATGCTGCTACGCATCCTCGCGCGTCGTCGGTGAACGGGGTTGCGCGGTATCGGTATGGGGAAATCTGTGAGCGCGAACGAGGGGGGAGCAACGTATGGCGGGCATGGTGACGATGACCGATGAGCAACGGGTGTTACCGCACACGGCGCGGCGCGACCCGCGTGGGTTTCTCACCCTGGGCACGGTACCCCTCACGGTGCTCGCCCTGCGCTACGGCACGCCGCTGTACCTGTACGACGATGAACACCTCCGGGGCGCGCTCTGGCAGTGGCGACGTGCCTTCAACTCACGTTTGCCGAAGCCCGCGTCCTTTTCGATCTCCTACGCCGCCAAAGCGTTTCTCTGCCTCGGTATCGCGCAACTGATCGCGGAGGAGGGCGCGGGCATGGACGTGAACTCCGGTGGCGAGATGCACATCGCCCTCGCGGGCGGCGTGCCCGCCGCGCACATTCATCTTCACGGCAACGCGATACCCGCCGACGAACTGCGGGCGGTCATTGACAAGGGCATCGGTCGCATCGCAATAGACAACCTGCCCGAACTGGACGCCGTGAACCAGATCGCCGGGACATTGGGCAAGCGGCAGGAAATCTGGCTGCGGCTCAACCCCGGCGTCGAGGCGCACACGCACGCGGCGATGGCGACGGGCCACCTCGACAGCAAGTTTGGCCTGCCAATCGAAACGGGGGACGCCGCCCGCGCCGTGCGTGCCGCCCTTGCCGCGCCTCACCTCGACCTGCGCGGGTTTCACGCTCACATCGGCAGCAGTATCGCGGACCCGGAGACGTACCGCGAGACGGTGCGCCGCCTCATGCGTTTCGCGGCGGCGATGCACGCCGAGACGGGGTGGACGATGGCGGAGTGCAGCCCCGGTGGCGGCTTCGGCGTGCGTTACCTGCCCGACGACCCCCTCTTGTCTCCGGACGACGCAGCGGACGCGGTCATCGGTACGCTCATCACCGAGTGCGCGGCGGCGGGACTGCCTGTGCCGGACGTGACGATTGAACCGGGCAAAGCGCTCGTTGCCCCCGCCGCGATTGCGCTCTACCGCGTGGTGAACGTCAAAGACGTGCCGGGCGTGCGGCGGTTCGTTGCCGTAGATGGGGGCATGGCGGACAACATCCGCCCCGCGCTGTACGGCGCCCGCTACTTGGTGCTGCTCGCCAATCGCGTGTCGAGCGCGGAAACGATGCCCGCCACAGTCGTGGGGCGATACTGTGAGTCAGGCGACATCCTCGCGCGTGATGTGCCGCTTCCGGCGGATATCGAGGCGGGCGATCTGCTCGCCTTTCCCACGGCGGGCGCGTACGCAGTGCCGATGTCCAGCCAGTACAACGGCGTGCCTCGCCCCGCGATTGTCCTGGTACGCGAAGACGGCACGCACCAGCTTTTGCGCCGCCGCGAAACGTACGACGATTTGCTGCGCCACGATCTGCCGCTCGACGAAATCCCGTGATTTCGCAGGAAACCCGGCCCCGGATATCGACGGTGGCGCGTTCAGGCTTTCCGGGCGGCGAGGTAGCATTCGCTGGCGAGCGGGGGATACCAGCCACCGGAGCGCACATTGAGGGCGTGGATCGGCTTCCACTGCGTCATGCGTTCGAGCGTGTTCGGGAAGGGCAGGAGCAGCACCACGCCGTCCTCACGGGTGATCTGTAGCCCCGCGTCACGGGCAAGGCGGCGCAAGTCCGGCAGCGTGTATTCGCGGTGGTGTTCCTCGATCAGGGCATCCGCATCCGCGTAGCCAAGACGGCGCACGAGCGGACGGAACCCGCGCTTCAGGCGGCGGGTCAGACTCGCGGCATTCGGGGTCGAGAGCAGCAGCACGCCACCGGGCCGCAGTTGCGCGGCGGCGATGCGTAGAAACGCCGCCGCGTCATAGACGTGTTCGAGGATTTCAAAGGCGGAAACTGTATCGTACTGCTCCTCACCGTCATTCGCACCGTACGCATCGGTATCCTCGATTGCGGCGCGTACATAACGGGTATTGGGTCGGGAGCGTAATGCGTTCGCAGCAACGATATTGCGGTCGCTGATATCTACCCCAGTGACGGAAGCAGCGAAGTCCGCGATTTGCGCCGTGATCACGCCGTCGCCGCAACCGAGATCGAGCCACCGCGCGTGGGGCGGCGCGGCGGCGCGGGCAAAGGCAACCCGCCGTGCGAGGTACAACTCCTGTAAGGCGCCGGAACGGAACCGCCCCGTGGTCTGTTGCGGCATCACGTCGTTGTAGTATGTCCGTTGCGCCGCCTGCGCCTCTTCCCGGCTCGCGTATCGCCCCTCACCGATGCTCATGCGTCGTCCCTCCTTCACGCAAGTGACCCCACTAGCCCGAAAGTTTACTGGAACAGCGTCACAAAGTAGGCGACGGTGGCAACGGTCATGAGGGCGACCGCGAGCCAGCCGAAAACATTGCTCCAGATGCCATTGACAAACTGGCCCATCACGGCGCGGCGATTGGCGAGCAGCACGATGAGCAGCAGCAAGGGCGGCGAGGTCACGCCATTGATGATCGCACTGAGCACGAGGGCGCGGATTGGATCGAGGCCGACGAAGTTGCCGAGCATCCCCACGAGCGTGGCGAGGGCGATCACGGCGTAAAAGCCGCGCGCCCGTGCCACCGGCTCCCCTAGCCCTTCGCGCCAGCCCATCGTTTCTGCCACTGCATACCCCGCCGACCCCGTCAGTACCGGCACGGCAAGCAGCCCCGCGCCGATGAAGCCGAGGGCAAAGAGGTATTGTGCGGCAGGGCCGAGCAGGGGGCGCAACGCCGACGCGGCATCGTTGGCGGTGTTGATGTCGGTTTTGCCGGTCGCGTGCAGGGTGGCGGCGGTGGTCAGGATGATGAAGTACATCACGAGGTTCGAGATGAGCATCCCCAGGTTCACGTCTAGCTTGCGGTCTGCCACTTCCTGACGGGTGGGCGGGGAAGCCCGGCGCGTCCGGTCGCTCGGAATATCCTGCGACACCTCGCCTTTTTCTTTTTCTTCCTCCACCTCCTGCCCTGCCTGCCAGAAAAACAGGTACGGCGAGATGGTGGTACCGAGAATGGCGATCAGCAGGCCGAACTCGTCTTTGTTCTGGGGTAGATGCGGGATCAGCGTGCCCCGCAGCACCGTGCCCCAGTCCGCGTGCGAGACAAACGCGGTGAACACGTACGCGAGCAGCGCGACGCAGAGCCACTTGAACACCCGGTTGATCGTTTCGTACCGGGCAAAGACCTGGAGCAGCACGAGCGCGATTGCCACGGGCGGGATGAGCCAGGGGATCGGCACCGGCACGATCAGGTTAATCCCCGCCGCGATTGCGGCGAGGTCCGCGCCAACGTTGAAGGCATTTGCCCCGACGAGGAGTAGCACCAGGGGGTACAGCACCCAGCGCGGGTAAAATTGCTTGATCGTCGCCGCGAGGCCGTGCCCGCCGACGAGGCCGATGCGGGCGCACATCCCCTGCACTGCTGCCTGCAAGGGATACGTAATCACGGCGGTCCACAGAAAGGCATAGCCCGTGGTTGCGCCCGCCGAGGAATAGGTGCCGACGCCCGACGGGTCATCGTCTGACGCGCCCGTGATGAGACCGGGGCTAAGCACGCCAAGAATCTTCTTTAACCCGTGCGGTTGCGCGCCGACGCGGCGGTCGCCGAGCCGGTAATCGGGGTCAGGCACTGTGGTATTGAGGGAAGCCTCGGTAATCGGCGGTTCAACGGGTGCGTCGCTCCCCGGTGAGTGGCGTGTGTCGTCTTCGTCAGCTGCCGTGGCCCGTGGCGTTTTCGCGCCCATCAATGCCGCAATCCTTTCTCGCGTCCCTCGCGTTCCTTTGTTGCGTATAGTAAGCAAGGAGTGTGCCACTTGTTGTCGGGTTGCCAGGTTGCCGGTTCGTGTGATTGCGGTGCGTCAGGCGATCAGGGCGATCATCAGGGCATTCGCGTTCGTGTCGGTATCGGTGGAATGGAGACGCACGAGGCCACCGACATGGGCGAAAAAGGCGCGCGCGTCGTTCCGGCGCAGATAGTCCGCCGCATCCAGCCCCATCGCGCGTGCATGGGCCAGGGTGTACGTGGTTGCCACCGCGCCCACGGTTTGCGTTCGTTCGTCGCCACCGGTGGCGAGGGAGGCGACCACGATCTCCTCCGCGCCATCGAGCACCAGGGCGGCAGCGAGGGCAAACTCCGCGCTGCGTTCACTCCTGTCGTCGCCTGCGTTGCTCCGTCGGACCACAGTGGTTTCGTCCCCCGCGAGCAGGCAGCAGGGTGGGTGCAGGGGCTGACCGCGCCGTCGTACCTGTGCTGCGACGTTGGCGAAGCCGCGCGCCGCCTCGGTCGTGTCCCCCGCGAGGCCACCACTGAGCACGAGCGTGGGCAAACCCATCGCCCGTGCCGCCCGCGCCGCCGCATCGAGTTCCTGCCCCCTGTCCGTGTGCGCGGGTGAAACGGCATTCGCGTGGGCAACGGGGGACGCCGATACTGCCGCGTGCCGCGCCGCGCGGTAGAGCCGCAGACAGATGCGATAGCCCGCGCCACCCGCGAATGACCGATGATGGTAGTGCCATTCCCGCGTAGCCATGCGGCGAGTATACCCGAATCGGTAGCGCGAGGGTGCAAAGGGGAGAAAGGCTTTACCACAGAGGCACAGAGAACACAAAGGAATTCAAAAGAAAAAATTGTTCTTTGTGTTTTCTCTGTGTTCTCTGTGCCTCTGTGGTGAATTCCCCTCCCATTGCCGCTCGCGCCTTTGCACTTCAATCGCCATCGCGGGTGTCGGGGTTCGGTGGTTGCGAGCACGCGTATGCCTGATCCGTTCGTTTGCGCTTCCCACTCCCGTCAGGCATCATGGCGCGAGGCAATCACCCGGTCGCGGCGCAAGGGAGGGCAAGGGTTGGCGGAAACCGAAACCGCAGCGCAGACCACCGGCCCACGTCGGACACCCGTGCTGACGACGGAGACGAAAATCTTTCTCGGCCTGACGCTGCTCGTGCCGGTGGGGATCGCGCTCGCGATAGCGCACGCTAGCCCGCAACTGGTCTTTGTGGTCAGCGCGCTGTCCCTGATCCCGCTCGCGGGGTTTCTCGGCGACGCCACGGAGGAAGTCGCGGTGCATACGGGGCCAAAGCTCGGCGGCCTCCTGAACGCCACCTTCGGCAACGCGGCGGAACTGATCATCACGATTGCCGCCCTGAGCGCGGGGTTGACGACCACGGTCAAGGCGACACTTGCGGGGAGCATTCTCGGCAACACGCTGTTCGTGCTCGGCGCGTCCATTCTGTTCGGTGGCCTGCGCTTCGGCACGCAGCATTTCAGCCGTACGGATGCGAGCGCCGCCTGCACGATGCTTGCCCTCGCCGTGCTGAGCCTGCTCATCCCCAGCGCCTTTCATCGTGGCCCGGAATCGCTTTCCGATCATCGCATCAACACGCTCAGCATTGCCGTGGCGGGCGTGCTACTCGTGACGTACGTCCTGTACCTCGTCTTCACGTTCCGGCGCGAGCCGGGGAGCGCGGCGCAGGGGCTGGAAACCGACACGCCGCACTGGCCCCTGCCCCTCGCGGTCGGCGTGCTGCTTGGCAGCACACTCGCCGTGGTCGTGATGAGCGAGATTCTCGTCCATGCCATCGAGCCAACGGTGAAGGCGTGGGGGATCAGCGAGTTTTTCCTGGGAATCATCATCATTCCCATCGTCGGCAACATCGCGGAGCATGTCGTGGCGGTGGAAGTCGCCGCCCGCAACAAAATGGACTTGTCTATCGGCATCGCCCTCGGTAGCAGCGTGCAGATCGCCCTGTTCGTCGCGCCCATGCTCGTGGTCGTCGGGCAATTGATTGGCAAGCCGCTGACGCTCGAATTCAACACCTACGAGCTGTTTGCCCTGATCGGCGCGACGGTGATCGCCGTGCTCGTGACGATAGACGGCGAGAGCCACTGGCTGGAAGGCGCCCAACTGCTCGCGCTGTACCTGATGCTGGCCATCGCCTTCTTTTTCCTGTGATTCGGGGGAACACAAAGGCGCGGGCGGCAATGGGAGGGGGAATTCACTACAGAGACACAGAGGGCACAAAGGAAGCGAAAAGAGCAAACACACATTGTTCTTTCTCCTCCTCAGTGTCCTCTGTGTCTCTGTGGTAAAGTCTTTCCCCTTCGCGCTCTTTGCGCTTCTCTCCCCTCGGCAGGGATGCACCTCAGGTTGAGGGCCAGGTACCGAGCGGGAAAACGGTGGGCGGATCACCTTCCGTGCTCCCCGGTGTGAAAAGCACGGTAATGGTCGTGCTCGCGCTCGCCGGTACACGCACGAGGAGCTTGCGCACCCCCGTAATCGGGTTCTGGGGCGGTGGCACGGCGACCTCTTCGACGGTGAATGCCGCGCCAGTGGGAGCGAGGATGCGGGCGATCAGCATCGCACCGCCGAGCGTCAGCGTCGCGTAGTCGCCCTGAAGGCTGATTTGCGCTTTCGTGTGCATTGCCCAGGCAACGTCCGCCGCCGTTCGCGCTTCGATTTCATCCTGCACGAGCACGCGGCTCCGCGCATCCCGCAACATCACGCCCCGGCGCAGCCGCGTCACGCCTGCCACTGCGTACCCGGCGGTGAGGTCGGCGACGGCATAGCTACCGTCGGGGGACGTACCGAAGGCGACAATCGGCGCTTTCGCCTTGGTTGCCTGGTTCTGGCCGTTCACCGTGAGGGTGTTGTGCCCCTCGGTGCGCAGGCGGTAGTACGTGTACCGTTCTTTGCCGAAGTAGCCGGGAAGTGCGTAGTTATCCGGCCCAAGATCGAGCGCCCAGCGTTGCCCGCCCGCATCGAGCACAAAGGTACCCAGGTCGAGGTGCGCGTGGTTCGCGCCGTTGTCCCCCCCCTTGAAGCCGAGGTACAGCGCGTTCGAGTCCGTCCAGGATGAGCGAAAGCAGGCGACGCTCGCGTTCACGTAGTGCGCATCAGGGGCGGTATCCGTCAGTTGGTCCTGGGTACCTGCGGGATCGTACCAGAGGAGGTCACGGGCGGTACCTTTGCTTCCGGCAGCGGCGCGCCCACCGAACGCGAGCAGGGGATCGGCGTATTGCCGTCCGAGCCAGAAGAGCGAGGGTTCATCGCCCGCGCCCTCGGCGGCGTCGGCATAGTTGAAAAACAGGCGGTTCGGCCCCGCGCTATGCAGGCGGAAGCGGCCCGTTTCGGCCAACCCTGCCATCGTGCTCAGGCCGAAATCGGTGCCCAGGGCGCTGTGCAGGGCGACCAACGCGGCGACCGTGTAATCCGTGGCATAGCCCCAATAGGCAGGGCCTTCGACCCACGCGCCATCCGGGGCGTACGACGCGAGGGCAAGCGGCACGTGTTGCAGCGCGGTCGTCAGCAGCGTGCGTGCGAGGTCCGGCGTCTCGTCCGCGACTGCGAGCGCGCCGACGATGATGCCGCCGTTGCAGACGTTGTTCCAGTTATGCGTCGCATTCACCCAGAATGCCGTGGTCTCGTACTGCTGCACGGCGGGCAGTAGCCCCTTTTCGATGATTGCCGCCCGCACGAGATCGCGGTCGCTGGGTGTAAGCACGTCATACAGCCAGTCGTAACCGACCGCGAAGGCGTGGGTCATCTCCGCGACATCGAGAAAGTGGTGCGGGTTCCAATCCACGAAGTTGGCAACGGCGCGCAGCTCGATGATCGCACGGTCCGCCCACTTGCGGTCGCCATCGAGGCGGTAGAGCAGGCCAAGCGTATAGATGCGTGTGAGCACCCGACGGCTGATCGGCAAGAGTTCGTCACGGGGATTGAGCGTTCGTTCCACCGGGGGTTGCGTGAGGAGTTGGGCGCCACTGGCGGCAATCGCATCGCGGTAGCCACGCGCCACATCATCGGACGCGATGAACATCTGGATGCGGGCGAGGTCATCGGGTAGCAGGATGAGGCGGGGATGCCCCGCGCGCAACGTTTGCAAGGCGGTGTCCGGCGTCGGCAGGGCGAGGGAAGCTGTCGATTCGGCGGCGCGCGCCAACCGCGACGACGCAAACCAACGGGCAAGGAGCGGCATCGCACCTAGGGTGCGCGCTGTGAGACGCAGAAAGGTACGACGACGGATCGGACGGGCAGACGGCACCCACGGCATCATCACGGCTCCTTTATCATTTATAGTGGGCGATACCGAAATGCATTCCCCCTATCATACACGCGAGACCGGGCAGGCACGGTTCAAATGCCAGATATGCCGCAGTCACGCGGTGACACGCTCCCCCTGCCCATGGGCCAGGCGCTTAGGGGACGAGTTGCGCACGCATACACCCCCCAACATGGCGCGGGAATGGCGGGATCGGCACGGGTGCGTGACGCGCGCTTACAGGAGGTAGCATCGTGGCTCTCTCTGTCACTTCGACTGCGGGCCTCGACGCCCGTGGGGCCGCACTCGCGCAGCAGTTTCCCCATTGGGAGAAGATTGGCGACTGCATTGACAACTTCATTGACGTGTTCGAGAACTACCGCCAGAGCGGCCACCCCGGTGGCTCGCGCTCGAAACGGCACATGCTCGTTGCCCTGACCCTGGGCGGCTTCATGCGCTGGGACATTCGCCACCCGGAAAAGCGCTTTGGCGACCGCTTCATTCTGGTCGCGGGCCATACGGTGCCGCTCATTTACGCCACGCTCGCCGCCTACAACACCGCCCTGCGCGCCAAGTACGACCGCACGGGCGACCCGCGCTACGCCGTGCCCGAAGCGGAGCGTCGCCAGCTGCTTTGGCATGATCTGCTCGGTTTCCGGCGGCGCGGGGGCCTCGCGGGCCACGCCGAGATGGAAGGCAAGACCCTGTTTCTCAAGTTCAACACCGGCCCGACGGGCCACGGCACCCCGGCATCGGCAGGCGAAGCGATGGCCCTCAAGCGCGCGGGCGCGGATGGCGTCAAGGTCTTCGCCGTGGACGGCGAGGGTGGCCTGACCGCCGGTTCCAACCACGAGACGCGCAACTCGGCCTGGGGCCTTGGCCTCGACAACCTGTACTTCCTCATTGACTGGAACGACTTCGGCATTGACAGCTTCGGCGTCAGCGATGTCGTGCCCGGCACGCCGCAGTCGTGGTTCACGCCGTACGGCTTCCGCATCCACGGCACGGAGCAGGGGTCGGACTACGCCGCCGTGACGCAGGCGTTGCTGGAAACCACCGAGACGCCGAACGAGAGCCATGTGCCGAACATGACGTGGTTCAAAACGATCAAGGGGCGTGGCTACGGCGTCACGGGCTACAAGAGCCACGGCACACCGCACAAGCTCAACTCGGAGATCTTCTGGGCAGGCCGCAAGGAGTTCGCGGACAAGTACGGCACGGTCTGGCAGGGCTTCGGGCAGGATGCCCCGAAGGACGCGGACGAACAACGCGCCCAGTTTGAGGCGAATCTGAAAGCCATCGCGGACACGATCACGTCGGACGACGCGCTCGTGGACTACCTCGCGGACCGCCTCGTAGAAGTCGGCGATTCCGTGCCGGAGGAGATCAAGAGCTTCCGGCTCGACACGACCAAAAACCCCTTTGAGGACAAGCGGTTCTGGGACTTCCGTTCGTACCCCGACGACATGTTCGTCAAGCCGGGCACGAGCGCCGCGAACCGCGCCGCCTTCGCCAAGTGGGGCGCGTGGGTGAACAGCATGGGGCGGCAGTGGTATGGGCGGCCGCTTTTTCTCGCCATGTCCGCCGACCTCGCGGAATCGACGAACATCGCCGGTTTCGCCAACGGCTACGGCGATGTGCCGGGCTGGGAGCGGTACGACCGCAACAAGAACGTCGAAGGCGCGCTGCTGCCGCAGGAAATCACCGAGTTCACGAACAGCGGCATCTCGGCGGGCATCGCCGCCACCAACCTCGCACCTGACCCATACCATCACTTCGACGGCTTCTATGCGACGATGAGCACGTACGCCTCGTTTTCGTACCTGAAGTACGGCCCGATGCGCCTGTTTAGCCAGCTCGCGCAGGACGCGGACTTCAAGACCGGCAAGGTGCTCTGGATCGCCGGGCACAGCGGGCCGGAGACCGCCGAGGACAGCCGCACGCACTTCGGCATCTTCAGCCCCGGCGTGACACAGCTCTTCCCCGACGGGCGCGTCATCAACCTGTATCCCTGGGAGCACAACGAGGTGCCCGTGCTGCTCGGCGCGGCCTTCGCAACGGACGCGCCCATCGTCGCGCTGCATCTGACGCGCCCGCCGATCACCGTGCCCGACCGTGACGCCCTGGGAATCGCGCCGTACTGGGAAGCGGCAAAGGGCGCGTACCTGCTGCGCGACTACAAGCCGGGCCAGCCGAAAGGCGGCACGATCCTCGTGCAGGGCACGATGAGCACGGCGAACGTCGTCAGCCTGCTGCCGCAACTCGACGCGCAAGGGTTGAACGTCAAGCTCGTCGCCACGGTCAGCCCCGAACTGTTCCGCCTTCAGCCGAAAGCATATCAGGAGACGATCCTTTCCCCGGCGGACCGGCTCGATATGACGTACATCACCAACGGCGCGCGCCGCCTGATGCGCGACTGGGTGACGCACCACAGCGCGGACGAGTACGGCATGAGCGCGGACTGGGACGACCGCTGGCGCACGGGCGGCAGCCCCGCCGAGGTCTACGAGGAAGCCCATCTCTCGCCCGACCACCTGCTCGCGGGCATCAAGCGATTCGTCGCGGAGCGCGCGCAACGGTTGAGCGGCATTCAGCAGGCGTTGAAAGCGGCGGAAACACCGTAAATGCCCTCACCCCCGGCCCCTTCCCTAAAGGGAAGGGGAGCGTGCCTCTGGAACATCGAGGCGTACGAGGAACATTGTAACTTTACCATGTCTCACTCCCCTTCCCTTTAGGGAAGGGGTTGGGGGTTAGGCCGATTCGACGCGAGCACGCATAAGTCCTGGGTTATTCCCGAAAACGCCGCCGGTATCCCCATTAGCGCGGCGCCGGGCACTTTGCGAGCAGGCCCCCGTCCACGATCAGCGGCGTCCCGACCACGAACGATGCGTCATCCGAGACGAGAAAGAGCGCGGCGCGGGCGATCTCCGCCGGTTCGCCGATGCGCCCGATGGGTGTAGCCTCGTCCACTTCCCGTGCGGCTCCCGGCATGTCGTCCTCCGTCACACCGTCCCACATCAGCGGCGTGTCCGTGCTGCCCGGTGCGATGGCGTTGACCCGGATATTGTCCCGGATCAGATCGAGAGCGACGGCGCGGGTGAAGCCGAGGATGCCCGCTTTCGCCGTGCAGTAGGCGACGCTGCCCGCAAAGGCCGTGAAGCCAAGTACGGAGGAGACATTGACGATTGCCCCCCGGCCCCGTGCCCGCATCGGCGGTACGACCGCCCGCGTGCAAAGAAACACGCTTTTCAGGTTGATCGCCAGAATGCGTTCCCACTCCGCTTCATCGAGGTCCATCAACCGGCCCGCGCCATTGATCGCCGCGTTATTGACGAGAATGTCTACGCCGCCGACTTGCGTCACCGCCTGCTCCACCATGCGGGCTACGTCGTCCGCCCGGCTCACGTCGGTCTGCGCAAAGAGCGCGTTACCCCCCGCCGCCGTGATTGCCGCGACCGTTTCGTTGCCACCTGCCGCTGCCCAATCCACACACACCACGGCGGCGCCCTCCTGAGCAAAGAGCCGCGCCGTCGCCCGCCCAATGCCGCTGCCCGCGCCGGTCACGATTGCGACCTGTCCTGCCAGACGCATCACGTCACCATCCTCTCGCATCGTCCGTAATTCAATAGACTGCGACCCGTAAGTCTGTTGGAGAAAATGGTGGTCAGGCCGGGATCACGGGCAGCGTTTCCGGCGCGAGGGGGTTGAGCGCTTCCCGGCCCGTGTCGGTGACGAGGTACTGGTCTTCGAGGTCGTACCAGCCGTATGTGTGGCCGAACATCGGCTCCACGGACAGGATCATGCCGGGTTCGAGCGCCGTATGGTTGTCGGGATGGGCGGAAAGGCAACCGGTGTTGCGAATGCCGTGGCCGACGCGCCCGACGTGCCGTTCGGGCAGGCCGTTGCGCGTCTCGACACGGGCGCAGGCGGCGTAGACATCGGAGCACCGCGCGCCCGGTTTGATCGCTTCCGCCATCGCCCGGTTGCACTCCCACGCAGTGTGGTACCAGTGGCGCACGATCGCCGGTGGTTCACCGAGCGCCCAGACGCGGTCTACATCGCCGGGGTAGCCCCGGTAACTGACGCCACTCGTGGAGCGGCATACCACATCGCCTGCCTTAAAGACGCGATCCGTCACCGCTGCATGAAAGGTGATCGAATCGCCCGTCGCGTGGTTGCGAATGTCCCACGCGCCTTCGGGGTGATAGGCGTACCCCGCGCCGAATTGCCCATGAAAAGCGTCGGTAAGGCGGGCGAATAGCTCCCGCTCGGTCATGCCCGCACGCAGGATCGCGGGCACCTGGTCGTGCATCCATACCCCCGCTTCGCAGGCGACGCGCACCCGCGCGATCTCCTCCGGGGTATGCACGCTCATCAGGCGTCGGAGCAGCGGCGAGGCATCGGCGAACTCCGCTTCGGGAAGCAGGTCGCGCAGGCGGAGGTAGTCGTTCACGCTCAGGCCCAGGGTCATGCAGTCGCCAAGCTCGAACCCCAGCCGCCCGCGTGCCAGGCCGAGTGCGGCGAAGATGAGCGGCATCTGCGCGAGGTCCCAGATTTCGCAGCGCGGCCAAGGTGTGCGCTCCACGATGGCGCCGATATACGTCACCCAGGTGGAGCGGCGGGTGGTGTTGAAGTGCTCGCCCCCGGCGGTCGGCGTCATGTACAGGTAGTCCTCGGTCGGGGTGAGGATGTACCACGTCGAGCGGGAGGGGCAACGGTCGTGCCATTCATGCGGTTCCGCGAAACTCGTGAACCATTGCCCGATGCCACTGGAGGTAATTACCAGCGCGTCCAGCCCCGCCGCCGCCATACCCTCCCGCGCCCGCCGCACGCGCAGAGCGTACTCCGCGCGCGAGAACGACGGTTCGAGGGGGTAGCCGGGGTAGTCAAGCCACTCGTCATAGAGATGCGTGAGCCGTGCGTACTCCGTCGGTTGCATCGTTCCCGAACCTCCTGTGGAGAAGTATGCAGTACGCAGTATGCGGTATGCAGAGGGGATGAATGCATTTCACTGCGTGCTGCATACTGCGTGCTGTATACTTCCCTCAGTCCCCGTTCACCGGTTCCGGCACGCGCGTCTCGCGTCGCTCACCGGCAGTGACCAGGGGCAGGGCGTGCTGTGTACCGGCGTGAGGCGTGGTGTGTGCCGCCTGCACGAAGCCGCAAAACAGCGGGTGGGGCCGCGTCGGACGGGACGAAAACTCCGGGTGGAACTGCGTGCCCACGAACCAGGGGTGATCGGCGCGCTCCATGATCTCCACGAGCCGCCCATCGGGCGACGTGCCGGAAACGATGAACCCGTGTGCCGCCAGCACGTCGCGGTACTCGTTATTCATCTCGTAGCGGTGGCGATGGCGCTCCATCACGAGGTGCGCACCGTACGCCGCCTGCGTTTTCGTGCCCGGCACGAGCACGCAGGGCCACTCGCCCAGTCGCATCGTGCCACCCATGTCCACGACGCTGCGCTGGTCGGGGAGGAACTGTACCACGGGATGCGGCGTCACGGGGTCAATCTCGATGCTGTTCGCCCCATCGAGGCCCGCGAGGTGGCGTGCGGTCTCGATCACCGCCATCTGCATCCCGTAGCAGATACCGAAGTACGGTACGCCATGTTCCCGCGCGTAGCGTGCCGCGACTACCTTGCCCTCCGTGCCGCGTGGCCCGAAGCCGTGCGCGACAAGAATGCCATCCACATTGTGAAAAAACAGTTCGGGGTCGGCCCCTTGCAAGTCTTCCGAGTCAATCCAGTCAATCTCGACCGCGAGGCCGCTGGCGAGCGCGGCGTGCTGCAATGCCTCCGCAATAGAGATGTAGGCGTCTTTCAGCCCGACGTACTTGCCCACGAGGGCGATGCGCACGGTGGGACGCGGCTGCCGGTTGCGGGCCACGAGATCGCGCCAGTTCGTCAGGTCGGCGGGCAAGGCGGGCAGGTGCAGGGCGTCCACGAGGTAGTCGCCTAGCCCGGATTCTTCGAGCACGAGCGGCACTTCGTAGATGCTATCCACGGTGGTGAGCGGGATCACGCCGCGCTCCTCCACGTCGCCAAAGAGCGCGACTTTTTCCTTCACCTCGTCCGGCACGTCGTAGTCCGAGCGGCAGATGATGACGTCCGGGTTAATGCCGATGGAGCGCAACTCCTTGACGGAGTGCTGCGTCGGCTTGGTTTTCAGTTCGCCCGTCGCGCCCACTTTCGGTAGCAGCGTGACGTGGATGTAGACCACATTGCCGCGCCCCGCGTCCTTGCGCATCTGGCGGATTGCCTCCAGAAAGGGCAGGCTCTCGATGTCGCCTACCGTGCCGCCGACCTCAGCGATCACGACTTCCGGCTGGTGCGCGTGCGCGGACGCGACAGCGTGGATGCGCGCCTTGATCTCGTTGGTGACGTGCGGGATCACCTGCACCGTGCCGCCCAGGTAATCGCCGTGGCGCTCTTTGCCCAGCACGGTGCTGTAGATTTGCCCTGTCGTGACGCTGGAAGCGCGTGTCAGCGATTCGTCAATGAACCGCTCATAGTGCCCCAGGTCGAGGTCGGTTTCCGCGCCATCCGCCGTGACGAACACCTCGCCATGCTGGTACGGAGACATCGTGCCGGGGTCCACATTCAGGTATGGGTCGAGCTTGATGATGGAGACGGAGATGCCCCGGCTCTTGAGCAACCGCCCGATGGAGGCGACCGCGATGCCCTTGCCCACCGATGAGACCACGCCACCCGTCACAAAGATGAATTTCGGCACCACTGCACTCCCTTCCCGTGTTTCCCTCGTTTCAACATCAGGCAGCAAGTAAAACATTTACTCGCTGCGCCGCAATTCGTGTATGCCCCTGTCCCCGGTACGTCGCTATACGTCGAGAATGGTCATCCCCATCGTTTCCGGCAGGTTGTTCTTGCGCAGTACAATGGACGTGCCGCGTGGTACTTCGGTGAAACCGAGCGCCGTGGCAAGCTCCGTAAGCGCGCGCTGGCCCGCTTCGTCCCCTGCCCGGAAGCCCATCGGGATCACCATATTTGGCGTCAGTTGCCCGATAATTTCCGTCGCTTGCGTGGTCGTCAGGCCACCGTCCGGGCCAATTGGCACAAAGAGCACATTGGGGTCGCCCAGCGCCTCGACCTGCGCGGGCGTCAGGGTGTCCCGCAACTCACCGAGATGGCAGAACACGAGGTCGTCCAGTTCCACGAGGTACACGGTGTTGAAAATCTTCTCGCCTGCCGCTTTGCCTTTGCCCGCGCTCGCGGTACGGATGCCGGTCACGAAAATGTCCTGCACCTCGTACTCGCCCGGCCCATCTACCAGGGTGTACTCCCCTTCGAGGGCAGCGAGCGCGGCGCGGTCGCGGTCTTTGCGCGAGAGGGTGACGAGATCGGCGCGCTGCTTGGCGAGGTTCACGCCCTGCTCGCGCCCCACCGGGTCCATGAGCACCGTGATATCCCGCGTTTTCACACGAAAACAGGCATGGCCCAACCACTTGATGTCTGCCATGCGGCAACACTCCTGTGACGTTCGGTTATTGTCATTCATTTCATATATGGGGATTGCGCGCGCGTACGCCCGCGTAGGTGTACGTATGCTTGCGCCCTTCGCAGTGTATCACCACAAGCGGCCCTTGAGAAGGGTCATTCGTGTCGGTATCAGGGCATGGAGTTTCTCCATTTCTCAGCATGGGGGGATTTGAAGCGCGAAGGCGCAAAGGCACGAAGGAATCAAAGACAAGCAATTCTTTATCTGTGTTCCCCTTCGCGTCTTCGCGCTCCTTGCTGCCTTCCACTATGCACGGTACTCTGTTCGTGAAATCAGCAGGGCGTGGCACCCGCGTGTGGACAGGTAGGGAAGGATCGGGGATGCCGACACGGAAGCAACTGGCGGTGGCGGGAGCGGTGGTGACGGGAATCGCGGCGCTTGCCGGTCGCGCGCGTCGTAACCCGCCGCCGGAGCGCGTGCGCGTGCTCACGGGCGTGCGCGAACCAATTGAGATTCGCCGCGACCAGTGGGGCATCCCGCATGTGCGGGCGAACGCGCTGCGCGACGTGATGTTTGGCCTCGGCTATGCGATGGCGGAAGACCGCCTGTGGCAACTCGATATCCTGCACCGCGTTGGCACCGGCAATCTCGCGGGAGTTGTCGGTGAAGCGGCGTTGGACAGCGATAAACTGATGCGCTCCGTCGGTCTGGGGCGGGCCAGTGACGCGGAGGCCGCACGTCTCGATGGCGACACCCACCTCGCGCTGGACGGCTTCACCGAGGGCGTGAACCGCTTTGTCGCCAGCCGTCGCACGCTCGGGCCGGAGTTCATGCTCGGCCACTACCGGCCCCTGCCGTGGACACCCGCCGCGTCCATCGTCTGCCTGAAACTGATGGGCTGGTCGCAGAACAGCTTTCTGGAAAAGATGCTCCTGCGCGACCGCGCCGCCACCGCCATCGGCGAAGAGTGGACGGCGCTGGCGATAGAAGGCGACCAGACCGCCGTGGCGGGGGAAGCGGTCGTCCCCTCGGCGATGTATGCCGACTTGCGGGCGCGGCTCGACCGCGTGCAGACGACGCTGGAAGAGGTCGGCGGGATGCCGCAACGCACCACGCCCGGCTCGAATTGCTGGGCCGTCGCCGGGAGCCACACCGCCACGGGCAAGCCGTACCTCGCTAACGACCCCCATCTTGCCTTTGCCCTGCCCTCGATCTGGTACGAATGCCACCTCACTGCGCCGGGACTGAACGCGGCGGGCGCGACGATCCCCGGTGTGCCGGGCATCACCATTGGGCACAACGACCATGCGGCGTGGGGCATCACCGCCTCGATGCTCGTGCAGACCGAGTTGTACGTCGAGGAGTTCCACGCTGACCCGAACCGGCGGCTCGAATACCGCGTGCCCGATGGCTGGGCGGAGGTCGCGCGTCAGATGGACGTGATCCCCGTGAAGGGGCGCGAGGCGGAGGCGCACGAAACACTCATTACCCGGCATGGGCCGGTGATCGGCGGGCTGGGGCCGGCGAAAACGGACACGCGCGCCCTCGCGGTGAAGTGGGTCGGGCAGGAGGCGGGCGACGAGATGACGGGCTTACTCAACCTGATGCGCGGTGAGAGCGTGGATGCCCTTCATGCCGCTTGCACGGACATTGCCATCCCCTCGCTCAACCTGATCTTCGCGGACGACGCGGGCCACATCGGCTACCAGTTCGTTGGGCGCATCCCCATCCGGCCCCCAGGGTGCGGCAGCCGCCCCGTACCCGGCTGGACGGACGACCACGAGTGGCAGGGGTACGTGCCCTTCGCGGACATGCCCTTTCTCAAAGACCCGGCGGAAGGCTTTGTCGCCACGGCAAACACCCGCATCCCCGACAACGACTACCCCTATCCCCTGCCGAGCGTGCATGTCGCGCCGTTCCGGCAACGCCGCATCCGGCAACTGCTCACCGGGCGCGAGGGGCTGACGATGGACGACATGCGCCGGATGCAGGCGGACACGTACGATCTGCACGCCGAACCGCTGCGCCCGCTCGTGCTGGCAGTGCTGGACAGTGCGGGGCGGCAGTGGAGCGACACCGAGGCGGCCGCCATCGAAATCTTGCGTGCGTGGGACGGCTTCGCGGACGCCGACAGCGCGGGAAGCGCCGTCTGGCATGTCTTCGCGCAGGGGTGGATGCGCCGGGTGCTGCGCGCCCGCATGGACGATGCGCTTACGGACGAGGTGATGAACACCTTTCTCGGCGCGGCGCATTGGGCATTACCCGACCGCCTGCTCGCGGCGGACGATGTCCATTGGTTTACGGAGACGACGCGGGAGGAGGCAATTGCTGCTACCTTTGTAGCGGCGGTCGCGTGGCTGGCCGAAACGCTCGGCCCGTACCCGGCGGAGTGGGAGTGGGGGACGATCCACACCGTGACATTCAAGCACCCCATCGCAATGGGCGCGAAGCGGCTCAGTCGGTTGCTGAACATCGGCCCGCTGCCGATAGGTGGCGACTGCAACACGGTGAACAATGCCTACTGGACGCTCAAAGACCCGTACGCAGTGACGAACGGCGCGTCCTATCGCCTGCTCGTAGACCTCGCACAACCGTCGCGCGACACGGGCGCGCTCGCCTGCAATACGGCAGGCAATTCGGGAGGCATCGGTTCTCACCATTACCGCGACCAGACGGCGCAATGGTTGCGCGTGCGCTACCACCCCTTGGGAACCGACCCCGCCGCCATCGCCGCCCGTGCCCCGACGGTGCTCCGGCTGCTGCCGGAAAGCGCCGAGTAATACGGACACCCGATGAATTGTTCCCCCTCGACGTGGCTCACCCCACCCCCCGTGCCGCCCAGAGGGCACCCGCTCCCCCTTAGCTTCGCACGGGGGAGGGGGAGGGGAGGGGACTCTGGCAAGATCGAGGCGTACGGGGAACATCGGGGCATTGCAATAGTACGCTCCCCTCTCCCGACGCCCCAAGCGGAGGGGGACGGGTGCGGGCGCCCTTTGGGCAGTATGGGCGGCACGGGGGGAGGGGTTCTTCCACCTTCCACAGGAACAATGCATCGGGAAACGGAATCACGAGTCGCGGAAACCACGGGGAGGCACTGATGCGGACGTGGGATGCGGTGCGGCTCATTGCACGTTTCATTGCACAGTATTCGTCCCTTGCTCCGTCGCCCGCAAGCTGGCGCACGGACGAGCATGACGCGATGTACGCGAGTGAAACCGTGCTGTGGTGGTACGTGGGGCTGCGCGAGTACGTGCTGGACTGGCTCGGCCTGCTCGCACCGCCGACCAGTTCCCGGCCTGCCTACGTGATGCTTGACGCCGGGTGCGGCACGGGCGGCATGTTGGCGCGGCTCGCGCCGTATGGCACGGCAATCGGGGTGGACCTCGCGGCGCACGCGGTGCGCGTGACGCGCGAACGGCGGGGCTGCCCGAACGTGGTGCAGGCGTCGCTGACGGCGATTCCCGCTGCCGCGAACGCCTTTGACATTGCCGTGTCGCTCGATGTGATCTCCGATACCGGGGTGGCAATCGAGGCGGCGGCGCTCGATGAGTTGTACCGGGTGCTCAAACCGGGCGGGCGACTCGTACTCAATTTGCCGGCGTTTGCCTCGCTCGCGGGGGAGCATGACGTGGCGGTGCGCACGGCGCGGCGGTACACGGCCCGCGAAGCGCGGGCGCTCGTAGAGCGGCACGGCTTCACCGTGGAACGATGGTCGTACTGGAACATGGTGCTCACGCCCGCCGTGTGGGTCGCCCGCCGCCTCTCGCGCCGCAAGCCGCTCGATGCCGACAGCGCGCAGTCGGACATCACGCCGCCCGTCGCGCCCGTGAACCGCGCCCTGCTCGGCCTCATCCGCCTGGAACGGCGGCTGCTCCATCGCGTGCCGCGCCTGCCCTTCGGGTCGTCGCTGCTCGTGCTTGCCCGCAAGCCTGTCGCCGTTATGGAGGCATCCGTGCCTGTCACGAGCGCCCTCGCCGACGACTAAACGGGTGCGCGTCGAATCTGCCTAACCCCCGGCCCCTTCCCTCGAAGGGAAGGGGAGCGTGCCTCGGATAGATCGAGGCGTTTGGGGAATATCGAAGCATTGCAGTAAGTCACCCCTTCCTTTTAGGGAAGGGGCCGGAGGTTAGGGCATTCTGGGGCCGGGAGCGAGGGTAATCCCGGTCAACGGTATCGCAAACTGCTTCAGGAACGGTCGCGCAGCGATTCCCACCGCACCTTGACGCTCATCTCCCCACCGGTCTCCGGGCGACGATTGGTGCGCTGCCAGTAGCGGCGCGTGGTCGTTACCTGCGCCGCTTCCCGCACGCTGCGCGCCAATGCCTGATACCCCGCCAGCGCGTCCTCGTGCAACATGCTCTCCGTAATATGATCCGTCATTTGTTGTGCCCCTTTCAATCGGTCTGAATCCCGTTGTCCGCCCCGCGTATGAGGTGCGAGGTCTCGACACCCCCATCCTACCCTGAAAAGACGATTGTGACAATGTTCACAAGCACGGGCCGGTCAGGGTTTGCTTGTGCAAACGGCCATTTGCACAAGTGAGGCACCGGGCGTATTCCGACGGCAATGGTCAGTGGTGCGGCAGCAGGGCATGAGCTTCGTCCAGCCAGTCGAGCAGGAAATAGACGAGGCGGGCGCGTTCCGCGATGACCGCCGCGATGGGTTGCCCTATGCTCTGTTCGGTTGCCGCGCGGGCGGTCTCATCGGTGGCAAGGCGTATTACGCGGTTTGCCGCGCTGAACGCCCACCGCAGTGCCGCCGCGATTGCCACTCCCTTGGCGGCATCCCGCGTCAGTACTTCGGCGCTGCCGGGCCATCCCGCCTCCCGCAGCCCTTCGGTGTATCCCGCGAGCACGACCGTGCGCAACGCCTCCGCCTCGTCTGCGGCGACGATGCCTAATAGCAGGCTCCACGCGATGAGGTGGCCGATCTCCTCACCGACTGCCGCGAGGCCCACGAAGGCCCAATCGAGGGCGACTGTTTGCTGCTTACCCGCCGCGTTCTCGTGGGCGAGCAGGTTGCCGGGAAAGGCGTCGAGGTGGCAGAGCGTTTGCGGGAGCCGTTCCAGCGTGGTGAGCAAGGTCTCGCGCTCGGAATGCAGGCGGCGGAGGCGGTCGGCGACGGGGATGGGAAAGGCCGCGCGCACGAGTGGGTGTGCCCACGTCTCCGCGCTCACGATGGTTTCCGTGAGCGTGACGCGCGCGGGGTCTGCCGTCCAGGCACACAAAAAGCCGCGATTGAGCCAGGGAGCGGTCGGGAGCGGCCGCCCCGCCCGATACGCGCCGTTGAATCGGCCGAGGTGACGCGCCGCCAGGCCGTACCGCGCCAGCGGCCAGGGTCGCCGCGCGCTTTCGCGCATCTCCTCCAGCCATAACCAGATCACGTCGTCCCCGCGCTCGTCCACGCCGAAACAGCGCGGCGCGACCAGACCGCCGGGCAGGTTATCGAGCAGACCGGAGCGATAGGCCAGCGCTTCGCGTTTCCAGTACTGGCTGTGTGCGGGGTTCATGCCCCAGCCCGGTGGGGCAACCCTGCCATCCGGCCACGAACGCCCGGCGGGTGAATGCGCGATCTTGAGAATCAGCGACCAGGGACGCACCTCGCCGCGCGTGCGGGCATGGCCCGTGACGCGGAACACGCCCCCGGCAAGCGGATTGCGCACGGTGTAGGCCAGCGGCTCGTGCCGCCAATCCACAAGCTCTGCCGCAGCGTCCACCAGCATCCGGCGCACCGGCCCGGCAAGTGCCTCATCATTCAGCCCGTCGAGCGGCGGCTTCGTTTCCGTCATCATCACCCTCTCCCCCGGATATACCCAAACGGACGCCAACCATCCGCGTCGCGATGCGTAAAGAAAGTTTTGCTTTTCGGCTCGTTTCTGGGACGATTTCAAATACGTGTGAAAATCCTTCCCCGCTTTGATTCGCTGCAAGATGAAAGTGCCACGCGGAGAGGCATCAGAGCGGTCGCCAACGGTGATATTCGTGGTCGAGAGAGCTTACAGCAACTTCCCTGACGTTTTCGTGCATCGAGACGAGACACCGTTGCAAGAATGCTTCTACGTGTGGCCCGTACCATCCCGCAGCAGCAGCGGCTACCCAGTAGTGCAACCCGTTGAGCGCAAACCAGACTTCGGTACCATCGTTGACGCTCAACTGCGAAACGAAAGCGATGATTGTTTCTACGGCCGCATCTGTCAGCTTCAAATGGAGGACGGCAACGGCACGATATGCACCAGTCACCACGCTGAGGTTATTCGTGGACATAATGTCGAGGACTGGCGTAGGGTCATCCTCGGAAGTACGAGCCAGCCGCACGATGGCATCGCCAAGTGCCATAGAAATCATCGTTGACTCGAAGCGCGTTTGTGCCAGTTCGCGCAGGTATGGGAGCGCGTCCTTGCATCGACATTCGCCCAGGGCCATGATCATCTGATATTGCGTTTCCCATGTTCGTGGGTCGCGCACTTCACGCTGGAGGGCATCAAGTAACGGCGCACACGCATGCGGATCACCCATTCGGCGCAATCGCTTTGCTCCGGAGCGCCGCTTCGGTGAGTATTGATGGGCGAGAAGAGAAAGGGCATTTTCAAAATCATCAGCCCCTGTCACCACCGTTACTCCTACCGTGCGTAGACCTCCCATTACGTTATGCGCCAAGATTGTCTATACGCTGAAGCACCTTCGGGACGCGGCTTAGCTGCGGTAGAGCACGAGCACGATGCCGCCCATGATCGCGCCGATCCCAAGCCAGCGACTGGCGGGCACGGGTTCTTTGAGAAAGACGAGCGCCCAGAGCGTGGTGAGGATGTAGCCGATGGCGAGCAGGGGGTAGGCGATGGACAGGTTGACGCGCGAGATCACCGCCAGCCAGAAGAGCGACCCGCCAAAGAGCAGCACGAAGCCCGCGATCACCTGCCACTGCAAAAACGCCCGGATCAGCGTTTGCGGCTCAAAGGTGATCGTCTCCACCCGGTTTACGCCCGCTTTCAGGAGCACTTCGCCCGTCGTGGAAAGCACGATGGCGACGAGCAGGAGCGCGAACGCGACGCCGCTCATTGCCCACGCCGCCGGACGTGACCGCGTGGGAATCGGCAGTTCGGGCACGTCGGATGCGCCGGACGCATCGCTCGGCGTAAGGTGAGGAACCGGCGGGGCATGGCGAGACTCCTTCTTTGTCGGAGCGTCTTTCGGGAGCGCATCCGTACTCATCGTGTCGTGAACTCCCGCACGGCGCGCGCGACATATGCCACATCGTCCGGCGTCAATTCGGGAAACATCGGTAGTGAAAGCTCCTCGCGGGCGTGCCGCTCCGCGACCGGGTACGCGCCTTGCGCGATGCGCAGCGGCGCGAACACGGGCTGTTGGTAGACCGCCTTCGGGTAATGCACCCCCGTGCCGATGCCGCGCTCCTTGAGAAACGCGGCGAGCG
>JAABUQ010003867.1_pt1 | contig 26512 bp, 40 predicted proteins | sample 5560001 | NCBI WGS metagenome assembly JAABUQ01 (sample SAMN10711888, study PRJNA513371) | rock metagenome | isolation source: Antarctica rocks | place: Antarctica: Victoria Land, Finger Mt nord | collected 2015-12-18 | reverse complement strand
GTTATGTGAACGGCCTCCCCATCGGCCTGCAAATCGTCGGGCCTCCATTCTCTGAAAACAGAATCATCGCCTTCGGACGCGAGTTTCAGAACCGCACCGATTTCCACAAACAGCATCCGCCCGGGCTTACTTAACCAGCCCCACCAGCGTTAGGCTCGCCAGGAACACCACCACCACCCCAGGCCGTCTCCAACTCGGCAACAGCGCATGAAAGCCTAAGAACAGAAAGCTGCCGGAGATGACCGCCAACACGCCCGCGTTCCACCACGCGCCGAAGATCACCGCACCGGATTCACTTGCCCGCGGCTCAACCAGTGCTCCGGCTACGGTCAGCAGCTCCACACCGCCAGCTACCAGTGCCGCGCGCGTAGGAGACGAAATCGCCCGCCGAGCGATCCACCCGAGCGCCATTCCCTCCGGCACTTTGTGAAGCCCCAATCCCAACGGAACAGCTATGCTTGCCAGCGGCTGCCCCGCCAATGCACGCACGCTCCACCCATCCAGGAAGCTGTGTATGGCGGTTGCCGCCAGCAACGGTGCAATCAGGCCCTCGCGCGGTGAATGCCTGCTATGAATCAACACCTCTTCGGCCAGCAGCATGGCGCACCCCGCCGCGACCGGCAGCACGCAGGCCGCAGTCCAGCCCGAAATTTCCGCCATCTCCGGAACCACCCAGAACAGTGCGATCCCAAAGAGCAGGCCACCTCCCGCCGCCGCAACATGGGTGGACAGCGTGTGTACTTGACCCAGCCTGACCCCGGCCACCACTCCCGCCAGCGCCAGCAGCGTCAACAGGCACGCCACCCCCACTTATTCGTCCTTTACCTTGACCACGAAGTAGGTAAACGGTTTGCCTTTATCTACCAGCAACTGATGTGGTGTGCCCGCCGGGATGTGGATGATGTCGCCGATCGCCAGCCGGTGCCGCTCCCCACCGGCAATGGAGCTGCCTCGAATCTCGCCGCGCTTCTGCGTGCGCGGGTTCACCATCTTGCCGCCGGTCACGATAGTCGCCTCGCCACCCTCCACGATGAAAAAATCCGCCTCATGCTCGTGCAATTCAGACGATCCCGTCTGCCCACGCTCCGCCAGCATCGTGTAGTGCGTCCCGTACCGGGCCAGGTCCTGCGCGGCGAACTGGCTTCGTTTTTGCGCCAGCTTCTCCCCCATGCCTTGCAGGTCTTGCGCCGTGTAAACGTCCACCCCCTGCTGCGCCGCCATCCCAAAAGCTGCTGTAAGTAGCAGGCAGATTACGAGTTTCACGGAAAAGCCCCTTGGGGACACTCCGGGCTCGTCGTCCGCGTTGTAACAGCGTCCCCATCAGCAGGCGTGTCCCCTCTTCGCCCGCCCTGTTGCGAATTCTGCAAGTCGTTCTCCTTTAGCGAAGATGAAAAAACGCACCTATTCGCAGTTCATCAACTTGAATGTGTGCGTTTGCTAATTAGTGGGCCCTGTAGGATTTGAACCTACGACCAAAGGATTATGAGTCCTCTGCTCTAACCGCTGAGCTAAGGGCCCAAGTCGCTCTCTGGTGTAGTTTACGCTATGCCTTGCGGCGTACGCCAGCGGTTGACCGGTGTGCGCCAGCGGCTAACCGCTTAGAACAGGTGCCCCATCTTTTCACGCTTAGTCTTTAGATATTCGGCCGTCGTCGCGATCGGTGGAACGATGATAGGCGCCCGTTCCACCACCCGGATGCCGGCGCTTTCAAGAGCGGCCACTTTGTCCGGGTTATTCGACAGCAGCCGCACTTCCGCGACCTTGAAGTACTGCAATATGGCTGCCGGTAGGGCATAGTCGCGCAAGTCCGCATCAAAGCCCAACTTCTCATTCGCTTCCACCGTGTCCAGCCCTTCGTCCTGCAATTCGTAGGCCCGAAGCTTGTTCAGCAGGCCAATTCCCCGGCCCTCCTGATGTTCGTAAACCAGCAATCCGCGTCCCTCCGCGACAATCTGATCGAGTGCCAGCTCCAGTTGTGACCGGCAATCGCAACGCAGGCTATGGAAGACATCGCCGGTTAGGCACTGTGAGTGGATACGCACCAGCGGAGCGCCTAAGTGAGCGGATAAATCCCCAATCTTAAGGGCCATGGCTTCTTCGGTTTCTTTCGGCCGCACTCCTTCGAAGCCGAAAATTCTAAAACGCCCGAAGCGCGTAGGAAACTCCGCTTCAGCGACTTTGTTCAGTTTGAAATCCTGCAACTATCGTCCCGCCGTTAAACCCGTGCTTTAAACCCGGTGCTTTAAGCCCAGTGGATTAAAGCCCTATTATCGTTCCCTACGCGCTCCGTCGGATCTTGCTCCGGCGGAAAACCACCGACCCGCTGACACCAGTCGCCAAACTTCGATCAGCAGGGCTCGGAGAAACAAACGCCGGAGACTCTTCCATTGTCACCTGAAAAGCTCCGGCATTCAAGGAGCCGAACACATGGAAGATGCGCTTTCCCGCATCGCCGCGCTAGCGCCATCGCTAAAAGAAGCAGAACTCCGATGTCTAATCGAGCTCACACGCCGCGCGGGAAACGAGAAGCAGGTCCGCTGCTCATCGCGCGAACTGGCACGAGCAATGCAAGTTAGCCGACCCAACGTCCAGGCGGCCATAGACTCACTTACAAACCGGGAACTCATCACCACCGATGGAGGGAGCGCCACAAAGGCGAGCAGTTACAAACTGACCTATCTGGAGACGGCAGTACTACCAGAACGTGGCTCTTTTACAGAGCCACAGGTGGCTCTATTTCAGAGCCAGGGTGGCATTGTTACAGAGCCAGGGAGTGGCTTCGCTACAGAGCCACATCCGCGCGCGCGCGTAGCGCCCGGATCGGAATCAGATTTGGATTGGGATAGAAGGATCCGCGCGAGCAGCGACCTTTACGACCGGATTGCCAAGGCCTCCCCTGAAAGCTATGATTCCGACGAGATCCGCATCGTGAGAGAGGCATTGTGCGGATACTGGCGCCGCATGCGAAGCGAGCCCGATGCCCATCCACCACCACCGAAGATCTGCGCGGAAATGCTGGCTATCGCCCCAAAGAGGCGCATCCAGCAGCTCATTGAAGAGCTATGGAAGGAGCGACAGAAACCAGACAGCTCCTACCGCTGGTTCATCACGGTGGCGCTTAACCGCATCCACCACATCGAGCCCGCCACCATCCGCAAGGGATTTGCGGACCTCCGGATCCTTGAGAAACACGTTCCGGATCCAGTGCAGCGCGACCTCCTGCCGGACGATGACAAAGAGCGCATGCTGGCGCTGCACGAACAGGTGAAGCGAATGGCCGGCGGAAAGGCCTTCCGATGAAGCCACGCGACCCACAGACACCGGCAGAGTGGCAGGACACCATTGATAACGCCAGCTTCCTACTGTTGGTCAATGCTGCGGAGGCCTACGGCATGATCACAGGACCGAAGGTGAACGCTATCAGGTGCGACGAGATCCTAGCCAGAGGCGCCCATCTCGGCTACCACCCAGCACCCAGGCAGCGGCTGATCGAACGATTTCTCGGCGGGAGCGACTCGTGAAGCACGATCCCCGATCGCTCAACTTCATCCGGCGCGTCGCGGCCGCCGAGCAAGCACGCATGTTGGAGCTGGCGTTAGAGACCAACAGCGACGACGTCAAGAAATTCGGCATCCTGATGCTGGCGAGGATCGCCGTGATCGCCGAGGGCGAAGCGGAGCCGGACGCCATGGAGCAGAGCGACATTGACGGCCTGGTCGATCTCCAGCACCAGCTTGAATCGAGAGGCATTCACCTGGTCACGCCCAGCGATCTCGGAGACGATTTATGACGTGGCGCCACTGCCAGCGATTCGACTGTCCACGGCGAATCAGCAACGAGGACCGCGGCGGCCGCTACTGCTCGACAGAATGCGAAGAAAAGGACGCAGCGGAGATCTCCGAGACGGCAGAGGCAAACGAACTGGCCATGCTGCGGCGCAGGGCACACGATCGACACCGGGGGCTCTTGCGATGAGACTGGCGATCCGCGTGTTCGTCGAAGGCCAGCTCACCAGCGAGCAGGCGATCAGCGACAGCGAAGAGGGAATTAAGGCCCTACTGCCAAAGCTGGCCGGCGATCACGCGCGGCAATCGGCCGAACGGCCCACTCTCATCGAGATCGAATTCCTGGACGAGCCGGACCAGCAGCAACGGTTCTTCCGCATCGGAACGGATCCCAAGGGAATGGTTCAACCAATCCGGATCGAAGTAGGCGCGTCACAAAGTCATAGGAACAGAGGCATGAACAACACAGTTCGCACAGCCTGCGTGGAGTGGATCTCGCTGGCGCTACAGAAGACACGGCCTGAAGAGCAGCGGCCGGATGAGATGGCAGAACAACTGTTCGCCATCGCCGAAGAATACGCGGTCCCCGCCGAAGCAGTGGTCGAGTGGATTCACCGGCAAGAGCCGAAACCGCAGATCACCACAAAAGCATTCAGGTACTGGGCCCAGGCCTTCGATGCGACACGCGCGATGGAACGGAAGAAGGAGTCAAGGGAATAGTGCTGAACGCGATTTTTAGACCGGTAGAGAACTGGCCGGGCAAACCCACGCCCACTGCAGAGCGACGAAACAGCCCTTTCCAGGCCAGCTACTCCGACACGCTCGACCTGCTCGAACGCGAGCTCAACGCCATCCGCGCGCAGCGCGTCGTCATCGAAGCGTACTTCCGCCTCGATCAGATTCGCGATGACGGTTGGCCCTACAGCAACACCACGCCCTCGCAACCAGGAGTGATCGTCAGCTTCAGCGCGAACGGCAGCGCCTACAGTTATCCGTGCGACGTATTCCACAGCTGGGAACACAACCTGCGCGCCATCGCGCTCTCGCTGGAATCACTGCGGAGAGTGGACCGGTTCGGCGTGACGAAGCGCGGAGAGCAGTACATGGGGTTCAAGCAGTTACCACCCGGATCGCAGCCGGAAGCAGCGAAGCGCATGACCGCACCTGAGGCGGCCGCCTTCCTTGCAAAGATTTTTCCAGCAGACGTATCCATCACAACGCTCCTCGGATCGAAGATGATCTTCGAAGCCATACTCCGCGAAGCGCAAAAGAAGCTGCACCCCGATGCCGGCGGATCGCACGATCAATTCATCGCGCTCCAGGAAGCCGGCGAGGTCCTCGTCGGCCACCACAACGCGAAAGGAAAGGCAGCGGTTTGAAAAATGACCCGCCGACCAGAGCAGGAAGCCTATCTCGCGGCCCGCATGCTGGAGCTGCTCACGCGTATCGCTGTCGGCCGAAGGAAGTGCAAGTTCTGCCCAGCCATGCTGTATTTCGTGCGGCACGCTGACGGCGCGATCGTGAGTTACACAGACGATGGCACAAATCATTGGAGCAACTGCCCAGAGGCGGAAGCCGCGCGCCGCTTGCAGGCGATCCTGCGGCAGAAAGGCCAGCGAAAATTGCTAGACACGGGGCCGATTCCGGAATGAGCAAACCAGTCTGGCCGACGCAACGCGATTTCGTAACATGGACCTGCGCAACCTGCGGGTTGACCGGACAGGCCATGATCGACAATCAGCAGCCATGGATCCCCGACCCGTCGAAGACCACCGCAGCGGCGGCAGAAGCGCAGCATCAGAAGCTCTCGCCGAATTGCCGCGGCCCAATTACAATCACGCCGCTGCAGGAGCAACCCTTTCCACCAGAGTCGCTGATATGAGCGATGTCGAGCTCAGCAACTGGCCCACGAAACCGGCAGCGGCCGCCACGCTGCAATGCAGCGTGCGCGTCCTCGAGCGCCGCATCCAGGCCGGCCTGATCGAGGTGCGCCGCGGCCCCCAGACAAAGCCTGGGGTCCGGGGCGAGCTCGTGTGTAACCCCGCCGATGTCAGCAAGCTTCTGCCGCCGGCATTCACCATGCCGCCCGCCGAAGCCGGTGCGATCGCGACAGCGGCCAACGGAGCCCTCGCGCAAGCAGGACCGCCCTCGCTCCACGCGATCGCGGCGCTGCTTGCCGCCACAGCAGGGGCGTTTCAGCACCAGCCACAGCGCATGCTGGCGGAACAGAAACTCTGGTTAACACCGGAAGAGGCCGAGGAGGTGAGCGGGCTATCTAAGAATTTTCTGAAGAGAGAATGCAGGGCCGGAAACCTCACAGCCGTAAGGGACGGGCGTAAGTGGAAAATTCAGAGACAAGCACTGGAACGATTCAACGGCGCCGGAGGCGCCAAGTGAACTTGCCACTCAACACCAGGATCGACATCGAGGACCTGGCGCTAGGAAATGCCCTGCTGCGACAATTACGAGTGAGCCTCCCCCATTGCACCGAGCGGCCCAGCAAACCTTGCGCATCCAGCTATGCCAGCTCGACGCGCTCCGCCTCCGGCGAGAGCAGCTAAACGAAGCCATCGCCGCGCTTGAAACGCTGTCGAGAATTTCTCTCGAGCAGATACTCCGGCCCGCGCCGAAGCTGCTGCGCAGCAGCCACGGCCTGCAGAGTCTCCGCGACGTCCGCGACGACGCTGGCGCCATCGCGTCGTGAACGTCGCGGTGACCTTCGAGGAGCTCCGGCGCCTGGCCCTGCAGGCCATTCGCCTCCGGGTGGCGAACGGCTACTTCTCGGAGCGGCAGCTCGCGCGCCTAGCGCGCCTCTCGCAGCCACAGGTTCACAACGTTTTGAAGGGCAAACGGGCGGCAAGCTTCCGCACCATCGACCGCCTCTGCGCGGCGGCCGCCGTCGACATCGCGGAGATCGCCCGAAGCGGGCGGAGCTCCGAGCCTGAGGAAGCCTGGTGGAAAATCGCAGCATGAAGGTCAACCACCAGCAAAAAGCCGTCGCGCTAGCCGCCATCCTCAACGCGGCAAAAAGCCACCGTCATGTGGCCCTGCGACCGAAGCAAATGCCAGGCTCCGCCATGGCGCGCTCGCCCGGCATCAAAATTCCCACCCAGCCGATGCACGCCGCCCAGTTCGAAAGCGCCGCGCTTCGCGCGGAAGCCACCTGGCCGGGCGAAGACGAGTGGGAAATTTTCGGGTCGGACGATATCAGCTACAGCGAGGCGAATGAAAGCTGGGATGGACCAGCAGGCGACGGCGTCTTTATGCAGCCGCGGATTTACGGCGGATTTTTCTCCGACATCAACAATTCAGCCGGTCCGGAAGGTGGAGCGCCCTAGCCAAGGTGCTGCTGCACGTGCCCGCAAGCGGCCACGCGCTCCGCGTCTCTTCACTGGGCGGCGGGCCCGGGTCGGCGTGCCGAGCCATTGCAGCCCTCCTTTCAATGGGAATTTCCATTGAAAGGATCATGCCAGTCGTTCGCTGCAAGCCTGCCGGCAGCAAGGAAGAAAAAGGGCCGCTTCGCGAACGCGGCGGCCCGAAGTGGGGTTGGAAGGAGAAAGAAAGCGGTTGACGGTTAGAGAGCCGCGTTGCGGCCGTTCAAGACAATGGAGCGGAAGTACTGCTCAGGAACGAGCACAACCGAGCCCTTGAGCGATCCCTCCTCGATCCGGATTTCCATAACCTTATGCCCGCCGCTCAAGTGCTCGCCCTTATAGTGAATTCGGGTCAGCGGCTTTAATCTAACAATCTGACCATTTGCTGTCTGTGCGTAGACGCTTTCCGCCGCGACCTGTCCATCCTTGGCCGCATTCGCCATAAGGATCATCACGCAAGAGTAAAAACCGGCCCATACCAGGATAGGCAGGCTGACGAGCAGCAAGAGCCACTTCAGGCGAGATCGCATCGGTGATGATTCCTCACCTCCCATGATCGCTCAAAACACAGGATACGTGAGGAAGATAGGCGGCATTGGGCTGCCGGGGAATCCGGGCGCATACGGAGGGGTTCCGAGGTAGGTGTGGCCACCGTAGGTTATTGCGTGCCAAGCAAAGAAATTGCTGTTCTCGCCAGGTCCAAGCGCCGGCACAGGATTGTACGGATACTGGAAATCGAGGGCGATGGCATCCCATTGAGTGCCTTGTTCGATGGGGCACCCCACGTCTGAGTTGCTCTCGTACGCGATGCCAGCTTGCGGGTCCGTCTCGATGAAGTCTGTGGGATCGCTGGTGAAAACGGGCTCCGAATAGTTGGACTCGATGTTAGCGGTCAGCCGTCCCCAGGGCTGTAACCAAATATTCAGTTCGATGGACCCGAATTCTGGCCTGCCTTCCGTCAGGTCGTATTCAGTGACGACGTAGTCCGGAGAACAGCAGCTCCAGTGGACATAGGACCACCAAGTGCCATAGAGATAGGAGTGATTGACCAAGCCAAGAAGCGAGTCGGTCCGACTCACTGGCCGATACTTCAGCGCCGTCGAGCAACGGTAGGTAACCGTCTCCGTGGGGCTTGGCGGGGGCGGCGGCACAGGATCGGGGCCGGGGTCGCAACCGTCGCCACACAAAATATCTAGCACTGGAGATGATGGCTTCCGAAGCGATGGCGGAGGGATAAGCTTTGAAGCCGCAGTTCCGGTCGTCAGCTCGAACGTGAGAGCCTGGCCGGGATGACCGTGAAGATTGAATGCCTGAATCGAGTAGCTGTATTTTGTCGCAGGTGAGAGCCCGCTATCCGTGTATTCCGGAGCGGCGGTTCGACCCACATAGGCCCTGTCCCGGTAGATCGAATACGACCCAACACCGACGCCCATCTCATCGTTGGCACCCGGCCAGCGAAACTGCGCAGATGTGGCGCCAGCACTAACTTCGATCCTTTGCGGGTTATCGAAGCGCGGGCCTGCCTGCGAGATGCCCCCGACCTGCATGCCAGCTATTCCGTTTCCGACGGGAATATTCCGGCCTCCAACGCCCGGCTGCCCGGAGAATGAAGTTTTAGCAGTCACCTCAAGCAGCAACGCCTTATCCGCATAGACCAGAATCTGATCCTTCGGCGCGAGAACCGCATGGTACGTGATGCCGTTGCGACAGGGTACCTGCACCTTTGCGAGCACCGAGACGCTGCCGGCCACCGATTCGACAATCTGCGCCTGCGCCTGGCAGCCTTTCGGCGTGAAGGTCGGGTCCGTGATCTCAAGCGCATAGTATTGCTCCAGACCCTCGGACAAGGCGCCAAGATACAGATCATAGGTGCCCCCGGAACCCGCCAGAGTCAACGTCATCGTCGCCTCGTAGTGAAGTCCGATGGGAACGTTCGACACGAGCGCGAATTCCTTGCCTGAGAGTCCAACCGGAGAGCTTAACCAACTGCCATTTGCCTTCCAATCCGTTCCAGCAGAAAACGACGGAACGGCAAACGAGTGAACCTGCAGGTAGGAATAACGCGGGGCCGACCGTAAGTTGAGCTGCGACTCTGGAAGCGCTTGCCCCAAAAGGCAGGAGATGGTCAATAGAAAGACCGCCCCGCCGCCAGCGGACTGCGTCAAAAACTCTCTTCGATTTGTGGACATGAAAAAACCTCCAGGATCGACAGTACCCGCGACGAAACCACCAAACAACCCGCAGCAGTACCAGGAAAAACAGACCGGCCAAGAAGGGCAATTGACAAACGCCGCGACAGCGACTCGGATCAGCAGCACCATCTCGGTGGCGGCGCCTGACGGCGCCACGTCTCTTAATCAGTCCCCCCGCCCCGCCCCAGTTTTGCCGCTTTCCGGTTCTCGCTTCGCTGCGCTCGCTTCGCCCGGCCGTTGCTGCCCCCGCGCCGATCGGCGCGCGTGCCCGCCGCCATGGCCTGACGGCCCGTGCGCCCCCCCAGGGGGGCTCCCTGAGCTGGCGGCGGTAAGCATCATCACTAGGCGCTGCACACGCAGCAAGGCTCTCTCGCATCAGCGGAAGCGTGGTCGGAGCAAGCCTGCGGAAGCTTGGTCGCCGCGCTGATCAGCTGGGGAGTGTGATCACCAGAGGCGCTGCGTCCCGTCCATCGGCCGCGGCGCTTTTGAAACCGCGCGCCAGGCGGCCAGCGCCAATGTGTTCACATAATCGTCGTTTTTGGCGCGTTTGCCGTCGTTGCCATAGGTCGCGTTGCCGGCGGCAGTAAGCGACTCTTGAAAATTGACGAGCTCGTTCACGAGCACCGGAGCGTCCGGCAACTTCTCGGAGATCTGCAGCTCCCCGCTCTGGAAGAGCAGCACAGGCTGAGCGACCAGGTCGCGCTTCGGAACGTTGTAGATACGATCACCGGCTTCCCGAGCCACCTGACCACCGGTGTAGTTCACACCCACCACGCCACGCGTTTTGAGCCGCTTCGCCAGCACCATATCGAGCACAGGCCGGCCGACGCCAGTGACGTCGATCACCACTTCGATCAGAGGCCCGGTTACCGACTCCTGCGCTGCCAGCGAATCGCAGACAGACGCCAGCCGCTCCACCACCGCAGGGTACGAAGTGCCGAGCGGCAGGCGCTCCAGAAAGAGCACAGCATAGCGCGTCTTCCAAGCGCCGGCCTCACCGGAAGCAGGATCGAAACCACCAGGCGTAAACGTTCGCGCACGCTGCAACAATAGCAACGCCGCGGGATCTTTGATCTTGCCGATATCGACGCCCAGCCAACAGGCCAGCTCCGTGACGGGCGCTAAAGACACAGCGGCTCCAGATCCGGAGACAAGCTCCGCAAAACCATCTCGTGGTCGAAAATCGCGTTTTCGACGCTCGTGAACTCGCATAAGTACTCCTGATCGAACCAACTTTTCGGAAGCGAAGCCCGCTGCTCCTCAAGAAACTCAGCCGGGATCCGCGGGCACGACGTCGCCGGCACGCGAGTGATGCGCCAGCGGCCGCTTTCGTGGCTCAAGTAGAAAAACCCACGTTTACCAAACGGAGTCGAGAGCAACCACGTGCGACCGTTCGTCGTCGCAAGAAAGGCACGCGCGGAATGAAAAAGAGCATCCCGCACCTGCGCCGCTTCATCCACGATCAGCCAGGTACAGCCACCAAACCCGCGCGTTGTGGCTTCGTTCCCAGGTAAAGCAATAAATTCGCCGCTCGGCAACAGCAAGCCCGGATCTTCACCAGGATGCGGCCGCGTTCGGATCTTCGCGAGCTCCGCAAACTCTTCGACCTTCTGCAACAGCAGCGAGCTCTGCCGCTGTGACGGGCTGATGACGATCGTCTTGCTGGCGGCAACGTAAGTGCCCTCATGCAACACGCCCGCCGCGGTCGAAGTGGATTTCCCGCCCTGCCGCGTGACGTTGACCAGCTCCCGCAAGCCGCGCGATCGCAGTAAGTCGCACTGCCAGGGATCGAGCTCAAGCTGCAGCTTTTCGCGAGACCACAGCACCGGGTCAAGAGCGTGCCGGAAATCAGCCGTCAACATCCGAATTTCTAAGGCCTCTTCGTTTGAGCTCAACCAGCGCGATCGCCGCAAACTCCACCAGCCGCTCCATCTCGTCGTAGTAGCGCCGACGCTTCTTCTTCTTCAGCCACTCAGTTAAGTGCCCACCCTGGACGTGTAGAAGCTCGTGCACGAGTGTTACCTCTAGATCGGTGTTTATGGGAAAGTCTGAAGAGGGGTCGAGAACCAAATCGATCACGGCAGCGTGGTAGTTGGTCTGATTCGCCATCCGAGCGATGCTTCCTTGACCCTTGTCGTCGTGAACCGCGAGCCTGATGGTCCAATCCTGCAGCCTAAGCCGCTTCTGCCACTCCGGAAGAAGCGCCTGTAACTCCTCAGCAGTCATGCAGGCGAAACCTCCGGAAGCAACGCTGCAGGCTCAATGGACGCAAGAGCGGAGACCACAGCGACGGCAGCTTCCGGATACGGAAGCAGCGCCGCCATCAGCCGCGGCCTCAATTTCAACCACTGATCGCTGAACACAACCGAGACCTGTTCGGAACGGGTGCGGTCGATCAGTTCGCCGGCGAGACGGCCGACCAGTTCCGCTTGCTTTTCCAATCGGGCGATCGCCTGCAGCGCAGCCCCATGGTTCTTCTCGCTGCGGGCCTCCTCGAGGATGCCGAGCGTTGTTTCCCGCAGCACACGCAATTCGCCGATGAGCCGATCGGCCGTCACGCGATCGCGGAGGTCCGAGGCGCGGGAGATCGCCTCGGCCAGGTGCTCTCCGGCATGCCGCTCCACCGCCGACTTCGAAAGTTCGAAGCGTCCCGAAATGTCCCGGTACGGCAGGCCGGCAATGATCTCGCGATCGATCTGTTCACGGTCAGCGTGGACGCAGAGGGTGCAGGGTCGGCCCATCGCTAGAGCAGCTCCGCAAGAACGTCAGAGAGCGAATGCGAGTTCAGCAGCGCCTGCTTGACCTGATCGGCAACGGAAGAAGAGCTCTGAGAAACAGCGCTCACAAAGCCACCGGAAGGCTGGCCCATCTCGAGAACGGAGCCACCAACGCCACGGCCCGCGACGCCATTCGCTCCGCCGGCGTACACCGTCTCGGAAACGGATCCGGAAATCTGAAACGGGACAAGAGCAGGAAGCGCGGCGGTCTGGCCACCGCCGCCGAACAGACCAGCGATCGCGCCGAAGGCCCCGAAGATTCCACCACCCAGCAGCCCACCGCCACCGAGAGCGTGAGTCAATAGGCCAGACCAAGCGTTCCCGCCCGAAACAGATGCCGCAGACGGATGCGAGGGATGCCCAAACTGAATGCCGCGCTGATGACCACCAGACTGACTCGCGCGGCCAACGCCGGGAATAAGTGAAGGCCGCGCGAAAGAAGAGGCAAGAGAATTCCTGAGCGAATCAAAAAGGCTCCCGCTACCACCGGAACCGGACGAAGAAGAAGAACCACTCGAACCGCCGCCACCCGATGAACCGCGAGAGCCGTACCGATGCCCGGAGGGATCACCGGACGAATCCCCATCCGCATCAGAGCCGTGCCGGGAAGCGTTTTTTCGCGGCAGCGAACCAGCAGCCGGCTGCGGCGCTTTCGGCAGCGCACGACCCGGAATGTTGTAGATCGGATCCCAAATCTTCTTTCTCGCCATGGGCCGACCTCAGTGCCCCACCGACGTCGAGGCCCAAGCGGCACCAGTGCTGCGGCAAGCCACAAGGAACGCGGCGGCAGTCGCACCACCCACCGTGCAATCCGTAGCGGTTGTCGCGTCAGTGACGAACACCACCGAGCCGTTCCAGCCGCTTCCCGGAGGCGGAAGCTGGCCCACCGTCGTCGCGTACATCGCGTACATCGGAGCCACCGGCGCCTGCGCTCTTGACAGGTAAAACCCTCCTGCGACAAGCGCCAAAAACGCAACTATCCCAACTCTGAACCGATTCATGGTTTCGAGGTTCGGACGACGCGCATTCAAACGGCATGGCAATCGCAACAGAACGCGTTATAAGCCATCGGTTTACACCGATAGATGTGTTGTGACCGGGACACGTCCCGAAATGCGATGGAGGCACAAGGAAGAGCATTCGGCTGCGGTGCGGTCGCCGCCGCGACGGATCGGCGGCGACCGCGATCTCCGAAAATCTGTATGGCCTGCCGGCAGCAAGGAACGAAGCATCTTTGAAGCGAACGAATGGGCGCCCGAGACAGCGTGGTCTTTGCGTGGGGGCGTGTTTTGTTGCAAGCCCATCGGCTCGGCGGCCGGCCCGCTGCATGCGCCCGAACGAACTTTTTTGCAACGGCGGCAAAAAAGATTCGCAAGGTCGAAGCCATCACCTCAATGGCGCAGCAGCAAACCGGCGCACCGGCCGAAACCATGGGCATGCAAAACACGCTCACCCCCACACAATGCACCTGTCCTGAAAGCGCCCATTCGTTCGCGGAAATCTGCGATACGTGCCGCGCGGAATACGAAGCGTGGTCCGAAGATATGAACGCGGAAGCGCGCATCGAAACGTTATTTTTCGTTTCAGCCGAAATGCTCGAAGGGGCCAGGGAAACCTGGCTCTACGGAGCGGCCGCTCAAACCGGCTCCGAGCAGATGCAGCTCATGCACCTGCACGTCTTCGACCTACGGGGGGCCGAGTAAGCGGCTCTTCGGCCTCAGAGCCGTCCCCGCGCGGCAAGAAGCAGGATAAGAAAAAAGCACTTTCCGGATCCGGAAGCACCAATAAGGAAGCAGGCCCGCGGCCACGGCGTCGCAGTCGCCAGCTCCTCGCGCCGCTCCGGCCACCGCGGCCCGGCAGTCAGTCGCGCGACTCGCCGGCAGAGCCGGCCAGCGCGCTCGAGCGGCACATGGATAGCGCTGCGCGCGGCAAGGAATAGCACCGCGGCAAGGCAACGCCCGGCGCCGGAAAAGATCGGCGCGGGCGGGCATCTTTGCAGAATGCTGCATAGCCTGCGGCAGCAAGGTGGGGCTCTTACATAATTCGCGTTCACCCGCCACCCGCCAAACACAAGGAAGAGCCGCACTTCACTTCGGGCGGTACAGTCGCAGGCTCCCCGGTAACGCGGAATTATGCAATCGCCCCAGCGTGGAAAAAGGCAACCGGTCTGCTCCGCGCTAACGCTCTGCAATCAGCCGCGGGCGCATGGAAGCCGGTCTTCACTGTCCCCCTTCGCCTTCGAAGCCAACGTATACCGCGTAGTCGCGATCGCCAGTCAAGCCGCGCCTCTCCCGCTTTTTTGGAAACCCACAAAAAAAGCGGCAAGGAAGAACCGCTCTTTACGGGCGGGCTATGACAAGCGACACGCCACGCGCCAGAAGCTCTGCTCAAGAAGGCGAAGGGGGGGAAAGCAAAAAGATGAAAGTCATCGTTGCCGGCAGCCGGGCCGTTGCGCACTACGCGCTGGTGGCAAATGCAATCCGGGAATCCGGCTTTGACATCTCCGAAATCGTCTCAGGGGGCGCTCGGGGCGTGGATCAGCTCGGCGAACTCTACGCGCTGCGCAACGGGATCCGGCTCAAGCGAATGCCAGCGGAGTGGAACGCATACGGAAAATCGGCGGGCTTCCGGCGGAACGCGGAAATGGCCGAATACGCGGATGCGCTGGTCGCAATCTGGGATGGCGAAAGCAGTGGCACCGGACACATGATTCAGGTCGCGAAGCGGCGCGGGCTGCGGGTTTTTATAAGGGAAATCTGATCTGCTGAAAAGGGGGAAAACAGCCGTTAGGTGAGTAGGGCCGCCAGGCCTAAATCACAAATCGAAAGGGCCCAGTGCTACCAACACCAGGCCCGCAAAGGAACCGAACATGAAAGCAGAGTCTACCTGCAATCAAGTCCAAGCCCCCAGTGAATCAGTATCCGCTGCGGGAAACTCTCTCACCCTGAACGGCTGCACCTGCCCCGAAACCATCACGCGCTTCGGCCAAGCCTGCAAAAGCTGCCAACGCGAATGGGCGGCCTGGTCGGAAGATCAGAACGCAGCAGCCCGCACCGAAACCATCTTCCTGAGCGCCGCGCAGTTCTTCGCGGCGATGGAACTCTTCGACGCGCAGATGTCGGAAGCGGTCATCACCGTGCGCACGGTGATCGCGGAGCGTGCCGCGTGAGAGAGATCATCACACCCGAAATCAACAAGCCAGTCCTCTTCACGCTCGACTGGAACTCACCACTCGAATCGCCAGACAAGAACGGCAACCCGCAGTGGCAGTACAAGGTAAACGGCGATGCCGGCATCATGTGGCTGCCAGAAGCCGGCAAGCTCGCCATCGAAGCCACCGGCGCGAAGAAGGGCGATACGGTCTCCCTCAGCAAATCGAAAAACGGCAATAAGAACATTTGGGAGGCGAAGCTCGCCAGCTCCGATAGACCAGCGGAAACCAAGGCCCAGACCACCACGCAAGGAAAGCAGGCCAGCGAAGTCGAACAAGCACGCGCGGCACTGAAGGAAGCGGAAGAACGCGCGGCGGCGGCGGCTGAAAAAGCCACTTCCGAAACTACACCAGCCCAAAGCTGGCCACTCGCGGAACAGCTTCTGCCCTTCCTGCGCGGAGCAATCATCGCCTGCAGCAAGGCCGAAGACGAAGCCAAGCAAAACGGCCTCGCGGTGAAGTTCACCAGCGAAGATACCCGCGCGTTCGCCATCACGCTTTACATCGAACACCAGAAAGGGGGCCGCTGATGGCGGCCGCCCTAATCATCCCGACAGCTAAGGGCTTCGATATCGTTCCACCGCACACGGCATGCGGTGGAACGCTCGAAACGCAAATCCTCGAAATGATCACGCTGCTCGAAGACCACGAAGCAGCCAAGACCGAAGAGGAACGCACCACCATCGACGCCATGATCCGCGAACGGGTCGTCGGCTCCAAACAGAAGGTCGACGCCATCAACGGCGTGCTAGCGGAACTCGACGCCAGAGAACAGGCCTGCGCAAAAGAAATTGCGCGGTTGCAAGCACGCAAGCAGACAGCCGCGAACAACGCCAAGCGGCTCCGCAGTTACGTCGTGGCTGTTTGCGCGGGAGCTGGCCTGAAGAAGCTGGAAGGGCTCACCTCCGGGTTCAGCATCCGAAACAACACGCCTCAGTTGGAGATTTTCAACGAAGAAGAGCTTCCGGCGCAGTACATCCAAATCACCATCGAAGAGCGGCACACGCCAGACACGCAGCGCATCAAAACCGATCTGCTGAACGGCGCCGAAATTCCGGGCGCTCAACTCAAGCAATCCCAGTCGGCGGTGCGGAGATGAGCGACGACATCCTCGTGCCCTCCACCGCCGAAACCTGGGCCCAGTTCGCCGCCGCGGCTCTACAGGCATGCATTCTGCCGAGCCAAATCAGCCCGGCCACCGCAGCCGCGCAATACGCGGATCTGCTCAGTACGGAATTCGCCAGGCGCTTCGGAGCGCAAGACCCGACACCGGAGGCGGCGCAGGATGCCATAGCGCCACTCTCGGCCGCGCTCATCGAGATCAAAACGCTCGAAGCGCGCGAACGGGACGCGATCCACAGGCTCGATCTGTTGCGCATCATCAGCCTGCTGACCCACGCGCGCGGCTACCTCATCGTGCGGAAGCGCGAACGAGGAGAGGGAGACGATTGATGAAATCCGATCTCGAACTCTGGCTCGAAAGCGACAACGCGCGGACCGCCGTTCAGGCGGCCCACAAGATCAACGGCGCCGCGCGAACGGCCGGCATCGTCGCGGGACTGATCGACGAGGCGCTCGTGCTCACTCGCGAAGAATGCAAAGCCTATCAGGACATGCTGGCGCTGATGGACCGGCTGGCAGGAGAGCAGAAGCAGTAACAGACCACGGAACACGCGGCGGAATCCCAAACCGCCGCGTTCCTCTCCGCCCGCTGAAGCGGAGCCATGACACGCCAGATGCTATTTTCGCAGCCGCGCTATCGTGGCCGCATGAAGAAGCAGAAAGCCACACCCACGCCAGTCACGGCGGACCAGCACCGGCACGCTCAGAAGATCACGCATCGCGCCGGCGACGGCACGTTTAAGGCGCCGCCTCCGAAAGGCCCTCGGATCGGCAAAAAGAAGCTGAAGCCGGGCGAGCTCGACCAGGATGCCGGCAATGCCTACAATCCCGACGGCACCGAGCCGCAACCGTGAAACGGGTTGCTATCGTGACGGCATGAAGAACGACCGGGTTCCCAACCCCACCAGCCAGAAGAAGAGCACCGCGGCGGATCGCAAAGCGGCCAGCATCGAGCCTGCCCATGCGGAACCGGACAAGCCGGCATCGACGAAGTTGCCTCGCACGAAAACAAGAGCGGCAGAGCGGAAATAGGTCCTACTGCGCACGTGCCCGCCAGCGGCCACGCCCTCCGCATCACATTCACTGGGCGGCGGGCCCGGCCCACGTCTCGCGCGAGAAAAGGCGGGCCGCGGTTCGCTGCAAGGTCCGGGCAGCGGAAGAGCTTCTTTACTCAGACCCTGCCCGCTGCCGGCAGACGGCGTTCGGTATTGCGCCAGTCGACTTGCCGGCGAAGCCGGCCAGCGCCTGGCGCGTCATTCGCTTCACTCCCCGGCCCGCCCGGCCGTCCGCCCCCAAGGGCTCCCACGCAACGAGATGCGAAGCTGGGAACGGCTCCGGCGTTTCTGGTTTTCAACGGAGCCGCAGCGCAGCGGCCCGGTGATGGGCATGAGCCGGGCCGCGCGGGATTACCAGCAATCCCAACGCGGAATGCGAAGTCAGATTTGCCGGAGAGAGCTCAGAGAACTCCGGCCAGTGGATCGACGCGGAAGCCCTGGGCCGGTCGAACGTAGCCAAGAACCGTTTGCATCGACTTCCAGCCGGCACGCTGCATAATCGCGAGATCCGAAGCGCTGTTTTCGCCGCCAGCAGTCGCCATTCCAGCACGCAAGGAGTGAGCCCCATACAAACGGGAATCCTCACCAATGCGCCGCAGCAGACGCTGAGTCACGCTGCAGATAGCATGACCACTTAATCGCGCCCGCATAAGACGCCTCCGACCATCGAAACGACAGAAAAGCGGCCCACGCCAGCGGCCACGAACCGAGAGCCAGGCCTCAAGCGCACGAATGGGACAGATTTCAGGATGACTACCAAAAGGAATCGAGACAACGCGGCCCTTGCCCTTCTGATCCGTCTTTGATGCGCCCAGGGTGAACACCACACCCCGATCCACACGAAAGGCGAGATCGCAGAGATCCAGCACCGAAAGCTCAGCACGGCGCCACCCCAAGGCGAAACCTAAGTTGAAAATCGCCCGGTCCCGAGCATCGAGCGCATCGCTATCAGAGAGCAGCGAAGACACGCGACGCAACTGCTCCACGGTAATCGCCGCCTTTTTTTGCGGCCGCTCCTGCAAGACGCGCGACGCATTCGAAAGCAGCAAACGGACCACGTCGTCAATTGGACTCTGAAGACCAGCAGCCACATGTTGAGCAGCGATGCCAGAGAGCTTCACACGGATGGTTTGCAGACGATAGCGCTCCTCCAGAAGAGCCATCACGTAGAGCGAAACAGTCTCCGGCGCAGCCGGAAGCGCAAGCCGGCCAGCCTCCAGACACCAGCGGCTAAAGAGCTTCCAGGCACTCCGGTACGCGGATTCCGTATTAGCGGCCTTTGTAGCTTTCAAGAGCACCTCGCGGGCCCGACGCAGCCGAGAGACATCAACACCAGCATCGAACAGGGCCATCTGATCCGGCAAGGAAGACGGCGGAGAAACCAGTACGGGATAAGCATAGGCAGTGGACATGCAGCACAGCATACCGCCTATAATTTTGGTTTGTCGAATGCGTTGAGTTGAGGCTCAAACGAAAGGAGAAACCCAGAAAGAACCACCGACAAAAGCCCTATTATAGAAGCCGTAGCCGCCCGATGCTCGATCAACCGCAACTCGCCGCGCTTCTCATCAAAGTCGCGGTGTCCGCGTCTATCGCCAGTATCCTGATGCGTTTCGCGCGCATGCAGAAGATTCTTCTCCGCGACGAGAGGACCATCACGGAGCGCTTGCAACTGGCAGCCGTCTTCTCCGCGGTCTTCGGCGCCAGCGCCGGAGTACGCATCGTAAGCCATCAGTACTCCGCCATAGATGTAGCGCTGGAAGGCGCGCAGATCGCGGGCATGCTAGGCGGGTACGTCAGCGGCTTGGTGACCGGTATTTGCGTCTCCGTGCCTGACATGCTCGACGGCAAGTTCATGTCCATGCCACTCTACGCCGCCGCCGGCATTCTGGGCGCCATCATGCACGATCTCGCTCCGCAGAAGGAAGACATCTGGTACTTCTCTCCTTTTGTCGATCTCAACCTGTACCGCTTGCTTCGTCAGGTCCTGCGCTTGAATCGCAATGCCATTCAACGCCGCGTAGTGGAACGCGCGGCCTTCAATGTCGCCTGCAATGGCATCGTCATTCTCACCGAGGCCTTGCGCTGGGGAGTTTTTTCCCTGTTCCCGGTACACAACACGTTCTTCATCTTCGGAGGCCTGCCCAAAAAAAACCCGTGGGTCTTCTTTGCTTGCGCCCTGTCCACGCTGTTAGCCGTCGCTTTACCCATGCGAATCTGGGGCAGTTACCGGGCTGAAAAACAGTTGGAAGCGCAACGCGTCAGTCTCACGGAAGCTCGCCTGGCGGCGCTCACAAATCAAATCAACCCGCACTTTTTATTCAACACGCTGAATTCCGTTTCTACCCTGATTCGCATCGATCCGGAGCGCGCCCGCAGCATGATCTACAAACTTTCCAACATCTTGCGCCGTCTTCTGCGCAATACGGAAAACTTGTCGCCGCTGCGGGAGGAGATCTCGTTCATTGACGATTACCTCGCCATCGAGATGGTCCGCTTTGGCGAGAAGCTGCGCTTTCGCAAAGAAGTCGATCCGAACACACTCGACCGCCTGGTTCCCAGCATGCTTCTTCAGCCGATCATCGAGAACTCAATCCGGCATGGGCTGGCGAGCAAGGTGGAAGGCGGCATGGTTCGGCTACGCACCTGGCTCGAAGACAAGCGCCTCTACATTCTGGTGGAAGACGACGGCGTGGGAATTCCCGAATCGAAGCTAACCAATATATTCGAGCAGCAAGGTATCGGAGTAAGTAACGTCAATGAACGTTTGCGCGTGCTGTTCGGGCCAGGCTACCGCATGGCGGTCGACAGTAAACCGGGACAGGGCACTCAAACCCTGATTGAAATCCCGGAACTCGAAAACCTGGCGCTCGAAGCCGAATCGGAAGCTCTGGCGAAGCGCTAGCAGCGGAACCGCGCGCGTCAGTAAGCGGCGGGTTACGACTTCAAGCGGCCGCTTTCGATTGCAAATCCGATAACACACGCCGCATGTAAGTGAAGCTCTTCCCCATGCCCGGCATCGGGTTGTTGTCGTCAATCTCATACTCCAGATTCACGCAACCGCTGTACTTCATCTTGACTAACTGAGCAAAAATTTGCGGGATGGGCAATTTTCCTTCCCCCACCGCGACTTGACTCTCTTTCACCAGCGGATTTGCCAGATCCTTTGCGTGCATATCAAGCAGACGCGGTCCGGCTTCGCTGATGGATTCTACGATATCGGCGCCCGCTCGCGAGGTGTGCCCAATGTCCATGCAGAGGCCGCAGCGCGGATCCAGGTTATTCACAATTTTGAGAACGCTCTGGGGAGTGGGGAAGTATTTATCTTCCGGTCCATGATTGTGGACCGCAATCTTGATGTCGTACTCCTTCACGAACTTCTCCAGCTTCGGCAGCGTCACCGGCGTCGGAGCGCAAACAATCAGCGGAAAGCCGGCGCGCTTGGCATACACGAACTTGCTTCGAATATCCGCCTCGTCGTCTTTGCTGAAACTGACGTTGCCGCAGCCGGTCAAGATGATTCCCGCCTCGCGAAATTCCTTCGCCGCCGCGTCGATCTCCTCAGGCGTGCTGGTTAGAGCTAAATGGAAATCCTTCACGTTCAGATACGGCGTACCCAACTGCTTGGTCATCTGGATGGCCTGGGCGCGCGAAAACTTCCGGAACGAATAGGACGCAACGCCCAGCTTGATGTCCGCGCCGGCCATCCGGTATTCCTGCGCTCGGCCAATCGAAGTGCTGAGCGCCGCTAATCCAACGGCGCCCGGAATGCTGCCGAGAAACACTCGCCTGCTAAGTCCATCCCTGTTCATCTGATTGCCTCCAGCTCTTCTTCGAGTAATTGCTTCTGATACAACTCGGCGTAATAGCCGCCGCGGCGCTGCAGCTCTTCATGCGTGCCGGTCTCCACGATCGAGCCATGCTCCAGCACCACAATACGATGAGCATTCTGAACCGTCGATACGCGATGCGAAATCAAAATTGTCGTTCGATCCCGCATAACACTAGCCAGGCCGTTCAGAATCTTCTCTTCCGTTACGGTATCGACGCTCGAGAGCGCATCGTCCAGAATCAGGATGCGCGGATTGCGCAAGATAGCTCGGGCAATGGCGGTACGCTGCTTCTGCCCGCCGGAAAGCGTCAACCCGCGTTCGCCGATCATCGTCTCAAGGCCATGCGGAAAGGTCTCGATATCGGAAGCCAGTCCGGCCACTTCGGCCGCCCAGAGAATCTGCTCGCTGGTCGCATCCGGTACGCCCCAAGCAATGTTTTCAGCCAGCGTCGCGCTAAACAGAAATGTCTCTTGAGGAACGAAGCCTATCTCGCGCCGCAAGTCCTCCGGATCGAACCGGCGAATGTCCACGCCTCCCAGTTCCACAAAACCGCTGGTGGGATCAAACAGCCGCGGAATCAGACTGACCAGCGAAGTTTTGCCGCTTCCCGTGTGACCGACGATCGCCACCGTTTCCCCTGAATGAATGGTCAAATCCACTCCGGCGACCGCTTCTCTACCCGCGAACGCCATCACCACCCCGTCAAAACGGATCTGCGGCGAATAGTCCGCGGGACCGGGCGTTTCTCCAACTTCGCGCGCGATACTCGGACGCTCATGCAGAATCTCATTGATGCGGTTAAGCGAGGCCGTGCCGCGCTGCATCAGGTTCACTACCCAACCAAACGCAATCATGGGCCAGATCAGCATGCCCATATACGTGTTGAACATCACGAAGCTGCCCAGGCTAATGCGGCCCTGCATCAACTGCCTGCCTCCCGCCCACAGGACGAGCAGAAACGTCATGCCGATCAGCGCCTGCAGCAGCGGCATAAACAGGCCCTGAATACGAGCCAGGCCAATGTTTTCGCGAATGTAATCCCTGTTCAGACTCTCGAACTGCTCCACTTCGGCACTCTCTTGCGCGTAGGCGCGAACCACGCGCACGCCCGCCAGGTTCTCCTGCACCTTGCTGCTGATATCGGCAAACATTTTCTGAATGTGCTCGAAGCGGGTGTGAATACGCCGCCCGAAGAAAATGACGGCTATCGTAACCAGCGGCGCCGGAGCGAGCGCAATCAGCGTCAGGTGAAGGTCCGCACGCGCCATGACCGCCACCGCCAGCACCAGCATCACTGTGGTTTCGCTCCAATACATGATGCCGGGCCCCAGCATCATGCGGACCGCATTCAGATCATTGGTGCTGCGCGCCATAATATCGCCGGTCCGGTAACGCGCGTAGAAATCCTGCGACAGCTCCACCAGATGCCCAAAGAGATCGTTTCTGAGATCGTATTCGATATCGCGCGAGATGCCGATCAGAATCACGCGCATCCAGTATTGGAACAGACCTTTCACTAGCGACAACCCAATCAGCAGGGCCGCCATCTGGATCACCGCCCGGACCTGAAATCCCTGCGTGAGCGAATCCACGCCGGTCTTGATAACAAGGGGAAGCGCCACGGCCAGCGCATCCTTCATAAGAAGCGCGCCGATCCCCAGCGCCAAGCCACCCCGGTAGCGCCGCAGGTAGGGCATCAGGGTGGAAAGAGATTTCAGCATTTATATTCCAGACAGTTAGATGCCCAACCACGCGGCAACCGTCTTCGTCCATTCCAGCAGAAAGGTTTTCTGGCCCTCGCGCGATTTCCACCAGCCATTCGGCGTGAAGAACTGGTCCGGCGCCGCCACCGCGACCACCTGCAACCAGGGATTCACCTTGCGCATCAACCGCGCCGCCCGGCGCGTATGGTAATTGCTGGTCACAAGCACAATCTTCCCGATCTTCTCTTGCTTCAGAAAGAGCCCTACATATTCCGATTCGGTCCGCGTGGAGGTGACGCCGGTCGGAAGAGGCAGCGGCCGAAAGAGCGCATCCGGATAACCGTTCTGCTCCGCGTAGCGGATGGTGGCGTCCGACTCATGGCCCATCAGCACCTTCGGCCCATCCACAAGCACGTAAGGCGCATACCCAGCCTGCGCGAGTTGCGCCCCCTTAGTGATTCGGAAGCCCGCTTCGTCTCCGCCCAGCACCAGGATCGCAGCCGCCTTCTGCGGTCCGTCATTTTCGACCAAAGCATTGCCCAAGGCCGTCAGCACAGGCGTGGAAAGGAGCCAGGCTGCAGCCGCAATCGCGATCAGAAAGAGCAGAGAATAAAGGCAGCCGCGCCGCCCGGGGCGGCTAAGGAACAGGTCTAATCCTCATGTGAGGTGGGGGACGAATCGGAACCTCGGGAGTCGAGGCGACCCACTGTCTTTAACTTCTGATATAGACGCTCAATCTCGTCCTCGTCCTCGGAACTCAACATCCGCACCGGCTGCTCGCTCGTCTGGCTTTCGCCGTTCAGTCCAGTCAGAGTGGTCCAAGTCCAGTAATCGCGGTACGCCACGCCATCGAACATCGCCAGATGGGAGTTCCTACGCAGTTGGTACATCAGGCGCGCGATGCGCTCCGGCTCACCGGGAAAAATCAGCACTTTGCGGCGGCAGTTGGTCAGCTTCAACTTCAAAATCAGCGGCGACACGAAGCGGCTGCTGTTGATCTCCCGTACCTCGCGCCAGGCGATGGCTCGCTCGCCAATATTGAATTGCCCTTCGCCAATACGAATGGCCGGCCGGGTGGATAGCCAACACAGCGCCCCGGCCGTGAGGGCACATAAGACGGCGGGGATGAACGCCAGCGGCGCCCTCAACCCACAAAGAACGCAAGCGGCGGAACCCGCCACCGCTACCCAGCCAACGCGGGCGTACAGGCGCGAGGGCTGATAGGTCTCGACAGTCGGCTCCATGCTCTCAGGCTACTCTTCGCGCTCATCCCCGTCAATGCACTTTGCCAAGACACTGGGGGTACTGGCAAAAATCCGGTACATTTATCGGCTACCCGGTCCCCGAACCGGCCTGCGCCGGGTCAGCCGGATGCCCAGGCGGACGTATTCGATCCCGCTCAGCGCGGTGAAAAGGGCCGTCAATGCGAGAGCTGCGGTACGAAGCCACAACAAGGGTTCGTAAGGGACCGCGGCGTACAGCAAGACCGACGGCACGTAAACGATCTGGAAAAAGGTACTCACCTTGCCCAGCATCGAGGGGCGGAATTGGCGGACATCGCGGAATATTCGGAGCAAAATGGCTCCGGTAACGATCACGGCGTCCCGGCCGATCACCAGCGCGAACAGCCAAACGTGGATCAGGCCCACCGCCGCCAAGGCGACGAAAAGCGCCACCAGCATCGCCTTGTCCGCCAGCGGATCGAGGACGATGCCCAGGTTCCCCTTCACCCGAAGCCGCCGAGCGGCAAAACCATCCAGCCAATCGGTCAGGCCGGCCAGAATCACCAAGCCCATCGCCTCGCGAAAACGCCCCTTTAAAATCAACCACGCCAAGACGGGCGAGGCGAACAGCCGGAGAAGCGTGATGGCGTTCGGAACCTGGCGCAAGGACACATCTTAGAGTACGGCGCGGGTGGCGGCCCCCGCCTCACACTCACGCAATCCGCTGCACGGCCGCCGCTTCCTCGCCCGAGCGCCCCGCGTCTTCCATCTCCAACCCCTCTATCTGCTGCATCGTTTTGCCGGCAATTCCCTGCAGATCGCCATACATCCCCACCGTCGCCTGCATCACTCGTTGTATCTGCTCATCGCGCTTCGCCCACTGTCTCAGGATCACCCTCTTCTCTTTATCCAAATCTTCCTGCATGGAAGTGAAAGCCTCCACAATCGCCTGCACTCGTTGCCGGAATCTTGGCCCAGAGAGGTACCCGTACACCATCTCCGCCTTCGTTTGCTGCCCTTCGGAGGCACGTCGCGCCGCCTCCACCTCAATTAAGCCGTGCCGCAGAACACACGCCACCGGAATCATCGTTCGCGGATGCGTCACCCAAACATCGTCGATGAGTTCGAATCCCTCCGTCTCCTTCGGCAGCGCATGGCTCACCATCACCGCGATCTCGGCCTTGGCGTTGCGCTGGTCCTCCCGCAACTTCGGCAGCCACCCGTCACTCCAATTCTTCGTCCGCTTGGTCTCCCACAAAATCGACCCGCAACTCTGCCCCTGGCTACTCACCACCCGCTGCAGCAAGTCGCCGCCGTGTTCCCCCTTGCGCACCGGCTGCATCAAATCAAACGGAAACTTCGCCCCTAACAGCCCTTCTAACTCCAGTTCCTGCACCTCGCCTTGCAATTGCTGCGACCCTTGCTCGGCCCTCCGCTTCAGATCCTCAATCTGCTTCTGCATGGAGCCGATGGTCTGTTCTTTCTCCAAAACCTTCAGCTTCAACTGCTCTTCCGCCTCGAGCCTCGCCTGCGCCCGCACCACCGTCAGCGAACCTTGCACGCGCTTCTCGACAGTAAGTTCGAGCTCCCGCTTCTGATCGCCCAGCTCCCGTTCTTTCTGCAGGCAGGCCGCTTGCATCCTCTGCGCTTCAGCGAGCTTCTCATCCCGGCCCTTCAACACCTGTTCGAGATGCTGAATCTCCTGCGCCTTCTGCTTCAAATCGAGCGAAAACTTCATCGCCGCCCGGCGCCCTTCTTCCTCGGCGATCCGTTCCCGCTCCTGCCGGAACCGCTCCTGCTCGCCCGCCTTCCAATCCTGCTTGATTTTGACGAAGGCCTGCTCTTGCTGCCGGACGGCGTCCTCCCGCTGCGCGCATTCGAGGTTGTTCTGCTCGAGACGACGCTCGTACTCCCGCCGCGTCGCTTCCACAATCGGAGCAGCCAGCGACTCCGTCAGTTTGATCTCAGATTGGCACCGCGGACACGAGATAGTCGGCTCAGTCATCGGCAAGTCCTCCAGCCAAGCACCATTATCCTCCCAAACATTTTAGGATTGGAATGTTGCGACCAGTTCGACTGTTGTTCAAGGGAGAAGAGGGTAGTATGGACTTGACAGCATATGTGTCGAAAAGCATTCGGTGTGCGGCGGTGACAGGTCGAATCGTCAGAAAATGCGAAAAGCCGGGACTGGAAGCTGTGATTAATCGGCCAGGCGGTCCGAAACGCGAAAACCCGGG
>JAABUQ010003866.1_pt1 | contig 26512 bp, 28 predicted proteins | sample 5560001 | NCBI WGS metagenome assembly JAABUQ01 (sample SAMN10711888, study PRJNA513371) | rock metagenome | isolation source: Antarctica rocks | place: Antarctica: Victoria Land, Finger Mt nord | collected 2015-12-18 | reverse complement strand
GATCTTCGTAATCGAGGACGACGCCCAGGACGGCCAGGACCACGTAGACGCCCACCGCTCGACTTGTTACGTCGTCAGTCCCTACATCCATGCTAATTCCGTTGACCATACGTTCTACAACACTGACAGTGTCTTGAAGACGATGGAGCAGCTTCTGGGCGTCCCGCCGCTCAGCCAGTATGACGCCGTGGCGAACACGATCACAGACTTCGATGCCGCCCCCGGCAACGCCGGCCCCTACGACGCGATCCTGCCGGATGCCGCCATCATCGGCGAGTTGAACCCGAAGATGGCGGCGCTGAGGCCCGGCAGCGAGGCGTACCGGCTGGCCTGCCTGGCCGCCCGGATGGACTTCAAGCACCCGGACAGCGCCGATCCCGTGCTGCTCAACGAGATGATCTGGAAGAGCGTCAAGGGCATGGACTCGCCCGTGCCCGCGCCCCGCCACGCGCTGAAATCCCCCGTGACGGCAGCGACCCGCCGCGACGGCGACGACTGAGCGGGACGTATCGACGGGAAGACACAGGGGGGGCATGACATGTCATGTCCCTCTTTCCTTGCCGGGACTGAAGCGGGCGAACGGATGACGAAAGACTAGGGAACGAGCTTGGGGCAGGCGCAAGAAAAGGCCCGACGGGAGGCGGCAGGTTCGTCGGGCCTTGATTTCTTGGTGGGCGTCCTTGCTGATGCGTCCCCAGGGCGTACCTGCCCTGGGCTATTCGATGCGGCGCGGAGGCCGGTGTCAGCAATCAGTGGTATTCAGTTGTCGTCGCTCTTCGGTTTTAGTGTACAAGCGTGTACACCCCTAGTTTCGGCAGACGCGCGAGGGGGGGTTACTGCAAGGGATACGGGGTTTCCGCGTTTCTTTGCTGATGGGATGTTTACGGGCCTGGCTGCCAGGTATAGCCCGAGGCCAGAGACGTCTCCCTGCCCCCGCCCACCTGCTTGCCGCCCGCGACCAGGACCCTCCCAGACAGGAAGACGATCAGGGCCTGATCGTGTGCGCCCTCGGGCAGGGCCGGGGTGGGGATGAACGTTAGGGTTTTGGGGTCGAACAGCTCGGCGCTGCCCGTGGTCGCCGCTAGCGGCACACTCCAGCCGCCCGCGAGCAGGACGCGGCCACCCGGCACGGGCGCGGCGGCGTGGGCCATGCGCGGCGCGGCCATTCTGCCGGGCAGCAGCGCAAAGGTCTCGGTCCGAGGGTCAAAGAGTTCGGCCTGGTCCGGCTCGCCCGCGCCGTTCTGGCCCCCCGCAATCAACACCGTGCCGTCGGGAAGCAGTGTGGCCGTGGGCCGGTCACGGGGCAGCAGCATCGGCGCGCGCGTCGGGCGGAACCATCCCGTTGCCGGGTCATAGACCTCCGCCGTTGCCAGGCTGACGCCGGGACGCCCGACGTGCCAGTGCGTCCCGCCGACGACCAGGACGCGGCCATCGGCCAGCCGGACGGCGTCCTGCCCGAAGCGATCCCCCATCAGCGGCCCGGTCGGGGCGAACGTCCGCGTCGCGGGGTCGTACAGGTCGGCCTGGGCCAGCGTCCGCCCGTGATGGGTGTTGAACCCGCCGACGATCAAAACGCGCCCGTCGGCGAGGGTCGTGGCGGAGAACAGCTCGCGCGGGATCGACATCCGGGCCGGGAGCAGCCGGAAGTCGCGGGTTTTGGGATCGTACAGCTCCGCGCTGTCCAGGCTCCCCAAAACCGTGTTGTAGCCGCCCGCAATCAAGACCGTGCCGTCGGGCAGGAGCCGCGCCTGGGCAAAGTCGCGCGGCACGGCCAGGCGGCCGCGGCACGGGATGAAGCGGCGCGTGACCGGATCGAACTCGTCCGCCGTGGCGACGCAGCGCCCCGTGGGGAACGAGTAGCCGCCCGCGATCAGCCCGCGCGTCCCCCCCGCGAGGAGGGCATAGGCGGGTGCCCAGCGTGGGTCGGACATGCGATTGACCGTCGGCATCCAGCCGGCCTGGGCCAGAGCCGGCGCGGCGGACGCCAGAAGCAGCAGGAGGGTCAGGAGCCGGCTCATGCCCGCGCGGGTCCGCCCACGGCGTCGGCAAAGTCGTCGCAGGCGGCGGCCAGGCTGACGTCGTTCCGGGTCAGCCCGCCCGAGTCGTGCGTGGTCAGGCTGAGCGTGACCTTGTGGTATCGGATGTCGATGTCCGGGTGGTGGTTGACCGACTCGGCGGTCTCGGCGACCTGGTTCACGAAGTCCATCGCGCGGTCGAAGCCAGCGAACGTGTAGGTCTTCGTGATCGCCTCGCCCTGCCGGGTCCAGCCGGGCAGCCGCTGGAGGTGATCCATAATCTCGTCTTCGGACAGTTTAGGGACACGCATAAGGATTAGTCTTCTCTGATCGATGGTCATCTCTTTTGGACATAGCCGGAGACGGGGCGACGCCGAACCAGGACAAGCACATGGGCCTCAGCGGGCCGGGATTTATCTTGTACTGCGGAATCAAGGCCGTTCTGCCAGCAGGGTAGTAACTGATGACCCTCTGAGGACCCTGATCTTTGACCGTGATGTGCGCTTCTTTGGCCGGGTCTCCGTTCCTGAAGTCCGCGTCGATATAGATTTGCCCGTCCCGCAGCCCAGCGCGGTAAGCGTTGCTTGCCGTTTCTACGCCGGTGATCTTGCCCTGGTGGGAACTGCCGCTCGAACTGTAGCCGAGATCAAACAGCACCGTCCGGGTGGGCGTGAGACTGGAACAGGGGCCGAGCGCGGCTGGGTCAGGGGGTATCGTCGCGCCCTGCTCAGTGAAGCGCAGGATGTCGCCGGAAACGTCGCGGTGCGTGTAGCGGCGCATGACGCCCACCAGATCGGAAACCGGCAGGGGCCGTCGCTCCCTCTGAGCCAGATGCAGGAGATCAAGCATCACGTCATCAAGCGAGTACCGCCCGTGACTGGCTAAACGAATCTGCGCGTTCCAATGCTGTGCCAGCAAGTCGCCGCGCTGGTAAACAATCTGTTGACCCCGGTAGTCGGAAAACCCGTGTTCCGCCTCGTGTCGGAACTGCGGCCCGGAAATGTTACGGAAGGGAGACGAGACGTAGGCACGTATCACCCCGTTGCAGTCGTCCGCATACTTTGCCGCCGGGATAAGACGGGCACGGAGCTGAAAAAGGCGCGCGTAGTAGACGGTGAAGCCCTCATAAAGCCAAGCATAGGTGCCGGGCGGAGCGGCCAAAGTAATGCGGTGCGGCAGCCAAGCATGGAACGCCTCATGGGCAAGTGTGTTTTCGGTGACAAAGTCCAAGCCTAGCTCGGGCGGGGCTGCCTCGTAGAATGAGTTGGTGAAACCCATGCCGACAATATCGCCCTCCGAGGGTTTGAGCACAACAAGGTAGTATGCGATGCCGTCATCATGCCAGAACTTCCGCTCCGCGCCGATGATGCGGCTGAACGCCGCCAGCATTTGTCTGTCTGAGTTGGGCCATCTGCCACGCACAGCCAGGAAAAACGATCTGCCGCGAATCTGGGTGTTCAGTAGGCGATAGTCACCGGCAGCCCAGACGCTTTGCTGTAGCGTGTCGGGTGTTGCCGGAAACGCCTGGCGGGGTTGCCCAACGCCGTAACTGTCTGCCAGTGTCCAGCCTGCGGGCAAGGAGTTCCAGGAGATTTGGATGGCGAGCGGTGCGTCTGCGCTCCCGCTCGGTAAAGCAAAGATTTGGAAGCCGAGTATGGAAAAGTGATCGTGCTCAATCTCCGGGCTGTACGAAATATCCATCTGCCGGCCCGCGTCGGTGACGATGACACGGTAGGCCACGCTCACCGGCTTTCCGGGCGGGTAGGTGAGGCGCTTGACCTGCGGCTTGTCCGTATCTGCGAGGATTGTCCCAGGAGAGGTCGCCCGCACATCGGTGACGTTGGGATATGCAGCCCCCGCCGTCAGGCCGGACGGCAGGGCAATTCGGGATACACCGTCGGCGTCGCCGGTGAACCCGAGCACAACGTCCAGGCCTGACGTTCCGCCCTGCGAGGAAAAAGAGATCGCGTACTGGAGGTGGCGCGGGGTCGCCTGCGAGGCCAACAAGCGGGGGTTCGCGGTGAACGCCAACAGTGTCAGCAGTGACAAGAGGAGGTGCCTGGCATATGGGTGTGTCATAAGCTGCAAACCATTATGAAACGGGCTGAGAGTTGTGTCAAGCAAGCAGCGCCTACCTAGTACCCGAACAGCAAGCCCGTGATGACGGGGTGGTCCGTGTTGGCGGCGGAAAGGTTGGTGTCGTGGATCTGGCCGTAGCCGACGAACACGGATGTCTGCGGCGAGAGAGAGATGCGCGGCTCGATCCAGTAATCCACGAAGCTGCCCCGGCTGCCGTGCCCGACAGCGGCGTGCAGGTCGGACTTCAGCTCCAGCCGGTGGCCGCGCACCGATCCCAGCCCGGTGACTCCCTGGATGTCGGCGTCCTCGTGGTAGTCCGAGTCGAGTTGATGCACGTGGACATAATCCGCCAGGCTGGCCGAAAGCTGCGTAGCCCCGACCGGCTGCTGGAAGCGCAGGCCCACCATGTCCCAGCTCCCCATGAAGCGGTCGATCCGGTCCACGTAGTGCGCCGACTCGTGCCGGATGAACAGCGACAGCGGCGCGGCCCCCCCGAGCCGGTGGACGCCGGCCTCGAACGTCCCGACCAGCCGGTCCGGCTGGAACTTGCCGTGGGAACTGTCCTGGAGCGCCTGCACGTCCACATCGCCGAAGATGTACAGCGGCGATCCGGCGACGCGGACCAGGTTCGTGGCGGCGCTGTAGTCGCCGTGGTAGCGGTACGTGTGCGTGGTCGCGTAGTAGCCCAGCCGGATCTGGCCGTGGACAGCGCCGATCTTGGTGTCGGGTGCCGGGAGCTGCGGACCTTCCGGCGTCTGCGCGCGGGCCGAGGATGCCGGCCCGGCGATGAGGGCGACGAGGCAAGCGAGGGAGGACGAAACGCGGGTGCGGGATTGGGACGTGTACATGGGGCAGGGCAGCGCTTTCTCGGGAGCCTCGTGGGGCTGTCCCACAGTTGTAACACACGCGGCAGGTTTTGTCAACGCCCGGCCTCTAGCATTCGGGGGGTCTTTTGTGGATAATTAACGGCAATGTCACCAGAAAAGAGGCACCCCCTATGACCGACATCACTGCGAACGGCGGCAACGACAGCAGCAAGAACGGCCACCCGAGTGCGGAGCAGCCTCCGGCGCGCGAGCAGCCGCCGCTGACGACCCGGCAGGGCCACCCGGTCCATGACAACCAGAACTCGCGCACGGTCGGCAGCCGCGGCCCGATGACGCTGGAGAACTACCCGTTCATCGAGAAGATCACCCACTTCGACCGCGAGCGCATCCCCGAGCGCGTCGTCCACGCGCGCGGCGCGGGGGCGCACGGGCAGTTCGAGGCCTACGGCACGGTCGGCGGCGAGCCGATTGCGAAATACACGCGGGCCAAACTCTTCCAAGAGGCGGGCAAGAAAACGCCCGTCTTCGTGCGCTTCTCGACGGTCATCCACGGCGGGACGTCGCCCGAGACGCTGCGCGACCCGCGCGGGTTCGCGGTCAAGTTCTATACCGAGGACGGCAACTGGGACCTGGTCGGCAACAACCTCAAGGTTTTCTTTATCCGCGATGCTATCAAGTTCCCCGACTTCGTCCACTCGTTCAAGCCGGACCCCGTCACCAACATCCAGGACCCGAACCGGCAGTTCGACTTCGTGGGCCTGTCGCCGGAGACGATGCATGCCATCACCTGGCTGTTCAGCCCCTGGGGCATCCCCGCGAACTACCGGCACATGGAAGGCTCGGGCGTCAACACCTACAAGTGGTACAACGAGGCGGGCGAGGGCGTGCTGATCAAGTACCACTGGGTGCCCAAGCAGGGCGTCAAAAATCTGACGCAGGACGAGGCCAATGCCATCCAGGCAACGAACTTCAACCACGCCACGCAGGACTTGTACGAGGCCATCGCGCGCGGCGACTACCCCGAGTGGGAGTTCTGCGTCCAGATCATGTCCGATGACCCCCACCCCGAGCTTGATTTTGACCCGCTGGACGACACCAAGCTCTGGCCCGAGGACACGTTCCCGCTGCTCCCGGTGGGCCGCATGACCCTGGACCGCAACCCGGCCAACTACTTCGCCGAGGTCGAGCAGGCCTCGTTCGGCACGGGCGTTCTGGTGGACGGCCTGGACTTCTCCGACGACAAGATGCTGCAAGGGCGGACACTGTCCTACTCGGACACCCAGCGGCACCGGGTCGGGGCGAACTACCTACAGCTCCCCATCAACCGGGCGAAGAAAGAAGTCTACACCAACCAGCGCGACGGCCAAATGACCTACACCGTGGACCAGGGTCCGAACCCGCACGTCAACTACGAGCCGTCCAGCCGCGGCGGCCTGGTCGAAACCCCGCAGGGGGGCCGGCCGCACACGCCGCACGTCGAGGGGGATCTGGTCCGCGAGGCCATCGAGCGCAAGAACCCCTACGGCCAGGCCGGCGAGCGCTACCGGACGTTCACGCAGGCCGAGAAGGACGAGCTGATCGCGAACCTCGTCGGCAACCTGCAAAAGTGCAACCCGGACATCCAGGAGCGCATGGTGGGGCATCTGCTCCAGTGCGATTCGGAGTACGGGAAGCGCGTCGCCGAGGGACTCGGCCTGACCGAGACCGACCACGCCGTTTCCGCCGCGCGGGACGTCTCCGTGCGGGCCGGCGAACTGGACGCCGTGCGAAGCTGACCCCTCCCGGTTTGCCTTGTAGCTCGCCACCCTCCCCTATTAGGGAAGGGTCTTGGAACAGAAATCGGCCCCTGCTTCTGGACAAGAGGCGGGGGCCTTTTCTGTTTCCGAGGCGCTTCATATAAACGTTGGTTGCTACAGGACTTGACTTACGTATTATGATAGAGTCTCCTTATTGTTGGATAAGGAGGCACCGAACATGAGCGTACTTGAGGAGAAACTGACTCGCGCTAACGAGCAACTCCGAACGTTTCTGTCACGCCAGATGGCAGGTGGCGATTCGCGTAGGCCGGGGGGAGGAAAGGGACTGTCAACCCAGAGTGTTCTTCAAACCACTCTGAAACTACAGAACACGGTGCGGGCACTTGAGGCCGAGATTCGTTCCCGTGAGGGCGAACCCGCCGGTTTGACAGCGCGGTTTGAGATGAAGATGGCCCCTGAACAGAAGCAATGGGTTCTGGGCAATGGAGGCGCGGCGAAGGTGCGTGAGTTGATTGACAAGGCCAGGCAATAGCCGCACCCGCACATCATTACAGGGGGGTCGGCTCCAGGCGGGGATGGCATTCCCGACCCCTACTCATGCCTAATCAGCGCATACAGCCCCGCTTGCTCCGGCCGGTCCGGGTCGTACAGCACCGTTACCGGCTGGCCGACGCTGAACCGCTTCCACTGGTCCGCGCCCACCTGCTCCTCGCGCTCCCGGCCGAGGAGCACGCCCTCTTCTGCCACCGGGTAGCCGTAGTGCAGGAAGTAGCGCACCGAATCCTCGGCCTCGGTGCGGGCATGCAGGATCGTCCCCACCGTCGCAACCCCCCGCCGCAGCAGGTGCAGCCGGCTGGCAGTCCAGCCGGCCAGCCGGCGCAGCAGCACCAGGCTGACCAGCAGCACCAGGCCGCCCGTCAGAAACAGGGTGTAGACCAGCCCGCGCGGGGCGGGCCGCCACGGCTGGCTCGTCACGCCGCCGAACCAGGGCGCGAATCGAACCGGGAACGAGTCGCCGACGGCGGGGACGATAGGCGGGGGTGCGGTGGACGGGGCGGCGGGCGCGGCGCTTTCTCCGCCGGTCAGGCCTTCCCGCGTCGGCGGCCCGCCGGTCAGGCCGACCCAGCCGGTCCGAAAACACACGCCTTTAGGCCCGCGTGAGGCGGCGTCATACCGGAGCGCGACCGGGACCGGCGGCTGCCCTCGGACACCCGACGGGACGGTCCGAACGGCGACGATCCGCCCCTCCGTCGTGTGCCCTGCCGCCAGAAGCCAGCTCAGGCGCATCGCCTCCCAGAGCGCGCGGCCACCCCCGACGGCGAAGGCACTGAGCAGCAGGGACGCGACCAGCAGCAGGCCCGTCGCCCGGAACGGCAGCCGCGCCCGACGGGGCGGCGGGGCGGCAACGGCCCCCTCCACGGCATGATCGACTAAAGCTTCCACGGGTATTCTCTTTCTCTTCTATTCTTCTACTCTGCTCGTGTGAGCCGCCGCAGCAGCGCCGCCCCGTCCGGCACGGTTTCGGCCCCTGACGTTACCAGATCATCCCACAAAGCCGACGCCTCGCCTCCGGTGAAGTCCCGCGCCCCGATGCCGCCGGCGCCGCCCTGGACGCACAGCACGGGCTTCCCCCCCCGGCGCAGGGCCAAGGCCGCCCGCAGGTTGCCCAGGTTGGCTTTGCCGAAAGGAACGTCCGTCAGCACGACGAGATCGGCGCTGACTGCCAGCCGGTCGGCCTCGGCCAGCGCGGACGCGGACAGCGGCGAGAACGGTGCCTCACGCGCGTAGGGGATGTCCAGCAGGGAAGCGGCCTCGGCGTCGGTGTCGCCGTCGTTCAGGCCGCCCGCGGAGACGTTCTCGCCCGCGCGGTGCAGGGCGAGCAGGAGCGCCGCCCCCGTCCCGCCGCCGCAGAGGACGTGGATGCGGCGGATGGCCGCGTCTTGGCCCGGCCCGGCTTGTTGCGCCCGCGTGGGCGGAGGCGCGGGCAGCGTCAAAACCAGGGGGCGGCCCGTTGTGGGATGGCGGCGGACCCAGACGTCCGCGTCGTAGGCTTCGGCCAGCAAGGCGGGTGTCAGTACCTCGTCCGGCGTCCCCTGGGCGACGATGCGCCCCGCCCGGAGCAGGACCAGAGTGTCGCAGAAGGCCGCCGCCAGGTTGACGTCATGCAGGACCGCCAGGACGGCCTTGTCCTGTCCGTGCGCCAGGTCGCGCGCCAGGGTCAGCAGCTCGGACTGATGCCGCAGGTCGAGGTGGGCTGTCGGCTCGTCCAGCAGAACGACCTCGGGCTGCTGCGCCAGAGCGCGGGCGAACAGGACGCGCTGGCGCTCCCCGCCCGACAGCGACGTGACCGACCGCTCGGCCAGATCAGCCACGCCCGCCGCACCCAGCGCATGGGCGACGATGCGCTCGTCTCCCTCGGACTCGCTTGCGAAGGGGCGGCGCGGCAGGTGCGGCGCGCGGCCCATCCGCACGACCTCGCGGACGGAAAAGTCCAGCGCAACAGCCGTTTCCTGGGGCACGACGCCGACGGTCTGCCCGGCCCGGCGCGCGGAGACGGACGTGTACAGGTCGTCGGTGCCGAGCCGGACCGCGCCGCCACCGGGCCGCAGCGTCCGGGACAGCGCGCGCACCAGGGTAGACTTGCCGGAGCCGTTGGGGCCGATCACGCCGACGAAGACGCCGGACCGCAGGCCCAGCGTGAATTCACGCAGGGCGGGCAATGCGTCAGGCCGGTATCCGACCTCGATGTTTTCCGCCGCCAGCCGGGGATGCATGGCCTATTGTAGCAGATCGGGGCGCGTTGGGAAAATCCCGGTATGGCGATGTCGGAAACGGGGAAGGAACATGGGCAAGTGCCGTCGAACTCTAGGGCCATGTGACGCGCAGCCTTTGCCGCGTGGCCGCCGTCTCGCGGATGAGATTGTCACGGTTGAGAGTGTCAAGTGAGTCGCATTTGCCGGCGAGATCAAGCAACGCATGACCACGACAGCCGACCAGTTCTACGGCGCTCCCTCGGAAGATGACCCGCGCGAGGGTGGGTCGGGAAGCCAACCTTCCCCCGCCGAACCCGCTCCGTCGGGCGTCTCCACGGACGACCTCACCTCGTACATCAACCACCTGACGCGGACACGGCTGCTGACGGCAACCGAGGAGAAGGCGTTGTCGCGCCGGGCGCTCTACGGGGACGTCCTCGCCAAAGAGCGCCTGATCGAGGCGAACATGCGGCTAGTCGTGTCCATCGCCAAGAACTATTTGGCGAGCGGCCTGCCCTTAGAAGATCTCATCCAGGAAGGCGCAATCGGCCTGATGACGGCCACGGAGCGGTTCGATCCGCGCATGGGCTACCGGTTCAGCACCTACGCCACGCAGTGGATCCGGCAAAGCATCGGCCGGGCCATCGACAACAAATCCAAGGCCATCCGCCTGCCCGCCCATATCTCCGAGTCGCTGCGGAAGATCGACAAGGCCCGCGCCGAGCTGCACCGTACACTGGGCCATGATCCGTCCGTCGAGGAGATCGCGCGGCACACCGGCCTGTCACTGAAGAAGATGAACAGCCTCTTGCAGACCACGCAGGAACCCGTCTCGCTGGACATGACGGTCGGCGACGACGACACCACTTCACTGGGCAGCCTGGTCCTGGACCGCTCCGCCCCGAACCCCCAGGACGAGCTGATCGCCCAGGAGATGCGCGGGGAGATCGAGGCCATCCTGAACACGCTGGATGACCGCGAGAAGGTCATCATGCGGAAGCGCTTCGGATTCGACGAGGACGATAAATCGGTCTTGCAGCAGATCGGCGACGAGCTACACATCTCGCGCGAGCGCGTCCGCCAGATCGAATCTCAGGCCCTGCGGAAGCTGCGCTCCGCGGCCCGCAAGAAGCGCCTGCGTGACTACCTGCAAGCGTAAAACAGGGAAGGGCATGGAAGTCTCTTCTGCGCCCTCCCCGTTCTGCGCTCACGCCGCAGCCGCCCCACCCTTCTGCTCCAAAGCCGCCTCGAAAGCATGGACGATCGGGTTGTCTTCACCGGCGTGCTGGTGCAGCGTTTCCTCCACCAGATGCGTCACCGGCACGTCCTCCGGCGCGGCGTTCGCCTTGCCTTCCAGTATCCGCACCAACACCACGAACGCCCCTGCGATGGCCGCAAACAACAGCACGTTCCGGATGCTCATCTTTACGGTTCCCCCTCGGCGCAGTTTACCCGGCCTTGGCGGGTGGGCAAACTGGCGGGGGCCGCGTCAGCGGATCTGGAGCAGCTTGTGCGTTTGCAGCGACAGGCGCAGCAAGGCCGGGTACGCCTGGATGGCCTCGATGCACAGCGCGACGGCGAGCGGGTTGAGCGCGTTCGGCTGCACGAAGGTCGTTCGCCCGTGCGAACGCACCCCATTGAGGGCGCGGGCGAGGTCCGCGTCGTCGTCCACGACGTACTTGAACTCGCTTGCATTGTCCTCGTACCACGGGTGCAGACGTCCCCCCTGGGGCTGCTTGGGCGAGACCGTGACGTGGTCCAGCCCCCACGCGGGCCGGGGCCTCGTCCCGTTGGTCTCCATCTGCAACGTGTAGCCCCGCGCGTGGAGGGCATCGCACAAGGCTTGCAGGTCGTGGATCGTCGGCTCGCCGCCCGTCAGGCAGACCCAGCGGCAGTCGCCGCCGACGCGGGCGATCTCGTCCGTCAGCCCGTCCACGGTGTAGGTCTGTTTGACGCGGAAGTCCGTGTCGCAGAACTCACAGGCCAGATTGCACCCGGCAAAACGCACGAACACCGTCGCCTGCCCCGTCCGCAGCCCTTCCCCTTGGAGCGAGTAGAAGACCTCGACGACCGGCAGCAGGCCCGGCCGGGCAAGGTCCATTGCCTCCCGCGTCGCCTGCGCCGGGTCCGGCGTCGCGCCCGCATAGGGCTTCCCGCTGATCGTTCCCATCACGTCCAACATATTCGTATTGTACCCGAACCGTTTGCACCCCGCCGTGCGTTGAGAAGGCCATGACCACACCAAGCAAACGTGTCCCCTGGTCCCGAGGCGACCGGCTGCTGATGCTCGTGCTGGCCCTCGTCGTGACCGCCGCCGGGCTGGGCGTCTGGTTCCAGGGGCGGGACCGGATGCCCACCCTGGTCGTGCCCACCCCCGCCATGCCGTCGCCGAATGCCTTCGACTTTTACAGCCGCGCCTCAGCCGCCGTTGTGGGCGATGCCATCATCAGCCCCAGTACGCCCCACCCACCTCCGGTGCCGACGGCGGCCCAGGTCGCCGTGATCCAGCAGAATGCCGGGGCGATTGCGCTGCTGCACCAGGGCTTCCTGTACCCCCTCCAGGAGCCGCCGGTCCGGTCGTTCTCCACCCCCCTGCCGCAATACCAACACTTCCGCGCCTTGGCACGGATGCTCGGGCTGGCGGCGCGGGTGGACGCGGCGCGGGGCGACTGGGCCGGCGCGATGGGTGCCAGCCTGGACGCCGTGCAGATGGGCGAGACCATCCCGCGCGGCGGATCGCCGATCGGGATGCTGGTCGGGACCGCCTGCGAGAACATCGGGCGGCACCCCACCTGGGGTTACGTCGATCACTTGACGGCAGCGCAGGCGCGGGCCAATGCCCGGCGGCTCCAGGCCATCCGCGCCGGGCACGTCCCGTTCGCGGACACGGTGCAGGAGGAGGAGTGGACGGGGCAGGCGGGCCTGCTGGAGCTGATGCGCCGGCGGGGCTGGCCGGGCAATTTTACCGACCAGAACCAGAACCAGGGCAATAACACCAGCAGCAGCAGCCCGTCGCTGTCGGACACGTTTTCGGCCTGGCAAACGGCGTCCGCCATCCGCCGGGTCGGCAGGCAGGCCATCCTGTCGCACTACACGCGCTACATGGACCAGGCCGTCGCCAACGCGCGGCAGCCTTACGCCGCCCATCCGCCGGACCCCGCGCTGCCGGACGATCCCATCAATCGGTTGATGGATTCCTCCAACCTGCCCTCCATGAGAATCAACGAGACACGGTCCGATACGCAGAACGCCCTGCTGCTGACCCTGCTGGCCCTGCGCGCCTATCGGCTGGAACACGGGGCGTTCCCCGCCACACTCTCCGCCCTGGTGCCCGGCTATCTGCAATCCGTCCCCGATGACCCCTTCGCCCTGTCCGACCCGCTGCGCTACAAGCTCATCGGCGGCAAGTACGTCCTGTACAGCGTCGGCCCGGACGGCAAGGACGACGGCGGCAAGCCGATCTTCGACACCACCAAGCCCGCCCCCTCACCCCCTCGGTCTACCCTCAGCGACAACCGCTATTGGGCGCAGCCGGACAGCCGGGGCGACATCGTGGCGGGCGTGAACGGGGGCTAGTTGGAACAGGGCAAAAAGCGAGGAAGCCCCGGCCAGTGGGCCGGGGCTTCTTTTCATGAGGTGGGTTTCAACCGTTCCAGGGGTGAGCCTTGTTCTTGGCGGGGTCCGTCGGGTCCCCGCCCTGGCCGGTCTCATCCGCCGACTCGGTGCCGCCGGGGTCCAGATCGCCGGCGGGGATTTCGTCGCCCGCCGTACTCGTGGCGTTCGTGGTCGTATTCGGAATAGGGCCGTCCGCCGTCTGGGAGGTCGGCTCTCCGGTGTTAGGCGGTGCCATTGGGCTGCTCTCCCGTCTTGGCCGACTCGCCGCCCGCGCTGGGGCCGGGGTATTCCTCCTGGCCGTGCGACATGTCGTAGGCGCTCTGGGCAGGCGCGTCCTTGCCGCCGGGTGCCTTTGAATGACCTTGGGCAGTCTGGTTCGGATCGGCCTGGGCGTCGGGGTCGGCGGTGGGTGTGTCTTTGGCGAGTTCCACGGGCGTTTGCGTCTCCTTGTGCTGGATCGTTTTACCCGCGCGGGACTCGGCGGCAAACACCCCGCCGTTCAGCCGATGTCGGCCCGAATACCGGACGGGCCACCGTCGGCCACGCCGCTGTTGGTAACCACCGCGTCGCGCAGGTGCCGGTCTTTGATGCCGGGCAGCTCCTCGGTCGAGTCGTCCAAGGGGGCGTAGCCGACCAGGGCGCGGGCGTCGGAGATGTCCAGCCGCTTGAAGCGGTTGTCCGACAGGCCGTGGAAGATGGCGAACTGGAGGTTTTCGACGTCAATGCACCGGTGGATGAGCTGGTCCAGGTCACGACGCGAGACAAAGGCGTCTAAAATTCCGACGCCCCCGTCGTTCTGGACGCTTTCGACCGGCTGGAACGCGCCGATCCGCAGGGCGACGGCGCTGACGCCTTCCTTCTCGGCCATGTACCGGCACAGCGCCTCGCCGAAGCACTTGGAGACGCCGTAAATGTCGCCGGGGTTGACCGGCTCATGGGTCTTGACCTGGACATCGGTGGGGTAGCCGGAAACGGCGTGGATGGACGAGGCGTAGATCACCCGCCGCACATGGGCCGCCTTGGCCGCCGCGAATACGTTGTACGTGCCGATGATGTTGGCGTCGAGCAGGTCCCGCCAGAGCGACGACGGGCCGGGATCGCCCGCCAGGTGGACGACGGTGTCGATACTAGCGCAGACCTCTTTCAGCCGGTCTAAATCAGCGAGATCCGCTTCCACCACTTCGCCGAACGGCCTGATGTCTTCGATGCCCGGCTCGTCGCCCCGCACCATCAAGCGCAGGGCATACTTGCCGCCGGCGTGCCCGGCGAAATACGACCCGATGTTGCCCGCCGCGCCGGTCACCAGCACGGCCCGCGTCGTCCCCGCCGCGGCGGGAGTCAGCGCCCCCGCATTTGTCGCCGTCCATGATGCCATTAAACGCCCCCTCGAAAGAGATTCGGCGTCTTGTTCCCCGGCGGCGTCGCCGTGAAACCGGGCAGGCACGGACGTGGGTGGACGTGCTCAGGCGGCTACAGTCTGTGGGCCATCACTTCCCACCTGCGGGCCGCTCTTTTCCAACTGCTCCGCCAGCTCTTTCTCCGCCGCCAGGGCGCGCAGCTCTTCCTCGGAAACGCGGCATTGCAGGTGGCGCATGATCTGGAGAATCAAATCCGTGTTGTGCTCCAGGTGGTGCAGGACCGCGATGACCTCCTTTTCCGCCTTCTGGTTGATCTCGTAGTCGAGCTGCGCGCGGATTTCGGAGTGCCGCCCCTGGACGTTCTGCCCCACCATGATCAGCGGCATCAGCAATATCTGGATGACGTTGCTGATCAGCAGATAGGCCACGAACGCGGGGAACGGGTCGAACGGATGCCAGCGCAGGCGGGGCACATCGGACGCCAGGATGTTGTAGCCCGTCCACAGGATCGTCCAGCCTAAAATCGCCAAAAAGAACCCCATCGAGCCGACCCGGTCGGTGATAGCGACGGCCAGCCTGTCGAGCGGCTTCAGCTCGCTCTGTTGAAGATCGTTCGCGTTCTTAACGGGTGCCCGCTCCTGCGTGGTATGCAGCCGCAGCCGCTGCCAGATGTCGGAATCGGGGTAGTGCGGGACGTCATCACAGGGGGAGCGGGTGGCGGCACCGGCATCCGCCGGCATCGAGCCAGAATCAGCCATGAGAAGTGGCCTCCTTGAAGAGCCGGGGTTGGAAAGAACCGGAACAAGATGCCCTCTAGTTTATCATGTTAAACGGACAATCCCGCCAGGCAACCTTGCCGGTTTCTGACGGGAGACAAAAGCAGCACGAATATCCGGCACAGAGGATTCAAGGGAGCGCCTTGACTATCCCCCACCCCGGCAGTATACTGAGCATAACTCTTCAGGAACCGGGCACAGACACACAATGGCGTTGGACGAGAGATACAACTTCCGCGGGATCGAGGCAAAGTGGCAGGTGCGGTGGGCCGAGGCCGACCTGTACCGGACGAAGCCGGACTCGGTCAAGCCCAAGTATTATGGGCTTGAGATGTTCCCCTACCCGTCCGGGGCCGGCCTGTCCGTGGGGCACTTCAAGAATTACGCGCCGACCGACGCGTTCCTGCGGCTCAAGGCCATGCAGGGCTTCGACGTGCTGCACCCGATGGGCTGGGACGCCTTCGGGCAGCCCGCCGAGAACGAGGCGATCAAGCGCGGGCGCAACCCCGGCCCGATGGTCCGCGAGTTCGCCGCCAACTACAAGCGGCAGATGGACCTGATCGGCATGGGCTACGACTGGGGCCGCGAGATCAACTCCAGCGACCCGGCCTACTACAAGTGGACGCAGTGGATTTTTTTGCTGCTCTACAAGCAGGGCCTGGCCTACCGCAAGAGCGCGCCGGTGAACTGGGACCCCGTGGACAAGACCGTGCTGGCGAACGAGGAAGTCGTCAACGGGCGCGGCTGGCGGTCGGGGGCATTGGTCGAAAAGCGGTACATCCCGCAGTGGTACTTGAAGATCACCGCCTACGCCGAGCGGCTGCTGCACGACCTGGATAAAGTGGACTGGCCCGAAGGCGTCCGCCAGCAGCAGCGCAACTGGATCGGGCGCAGCGAAGGCGCAGAAGTGGATTTTGCCGCCCAGGGCGGGGAGAAGATCACCGTCTTCACGACGCGCCCGGACACGCTCTGGGGGGCGACGTTTCTCGTCCTGGCCCCGGAGCATCCGCTGGTGGCGACGCTGACGGCAGCGGAGCAGCAAGATGCCGTGGCGGCCTATGCGGCGCGGGCGGGGCGCGAGACCGAGATGGACCGGCAGGCCGAAGGGCGTGAAAAGACGGGCGTGTTCACGGGGGCTTATGCCCAGAACCCCGTCAACGGCGAGGCCGTGCCCATCTGGATCGCCGACTACGTGCTGATGGGCTACGGAACCGGCGCGATCATGGCCGTGCCCGCCCACGACGCGCGCGACTTCGCGTTCGCCCGCAAGTTCGGCCTGCCCATCATTCCCGTGTACCAGGAGCCGGGGCAGGAAGTGTCCGGCGCGGACATGACGGCGGCGACGACCGACCGAGGCGTCTTGGTCGGCTCGGGGCGGTTCGATGGCTTGGCCTACAGCAAAGAAACGGTCGGCAGGGTCGCCGCCTGGCTCGAAGCCGAGGGCACGGGGCGGCCTGTGGTTACCTATCGTTTCCGGGACTGGCTGCTCTCGCGGCAGCGGTACTGGGGGGTGCCCATCCCCATCATCCACTGCCCGGCGTGCGGCGACGTGGCCGTGCCCGATGACCAACTGCCGGTGCTGCTGCCCGACGTCGAGAAGTACCAGCCGACGGGCACCGGCGAGGGGCCGCTGGCGACCATTGAGAGTTTCGTCCAGACGACCTGCCCCGAGTGCGGCGGCCCGGCCCGGCGCGAGACGGACACGATGGCCGGGTCGGCCTGTTCGTCGTGGTACTTTCTGCGCTACACGGACCCGCACAACGACGCGCTCCCGTTCTCACGCGAGGCCGCCGACCACTGGCTGCCCGTGGACACCTACGTCGGCGGCGCGGAGCACGCGGTCGGACACCTGCTCTACGCCCGGTTCTGGACCAAGGTGCTGCACGATGCGGGCCTGCTGTCCGCCGATGAGCCGTTCAAGCGTTATCGCAACCAGGGCATGATGCTGGCCCACACGCCGGGCCGTCGCCCGTCTCAGGACGAGTCGGCGCAGGAGGGCGATGACGAGAAGATCGACGACTGGGTGCCGGTCAAGCCCGAGGATTTAGGCAAGTACGCCGCGTCTGACATCGTCTATCGGTGGGCCAAGATGTCCAAGTCGGCGGGCAACGTGGTCACACCCGACGAGGCCGCCGAGCGCTTCGGCGCGGACAGCCTACGCGTCTACGAGATGTTCGTCGCGCCCTTTGAAGAGACCGTGCAGTGGAGCGAGGAGGGCATCCGAGGCTCGTCCAAGTTCCTCGCCCGCGTCTACCGCCTGGTCGCCGTCTGGGGCGTCGGCTGGACGCCCGATTGGCGCGCGGGTGTTGGTGGGGCATCGGGCAAAGAGCGCGACCTGCGGCGCAAGACTCACGCGACGCTGCTGCGCGTGGCGAACGACCTGGAGAACTTCCGGTTCAACACCGCTGTCGCCGGCCTGATGGAGTGGGTCAACGCGGCCTACGAAGTCGCCAACGCGCTGCCCCCAGGCAGCCGCTCGCCCGCGCTGGACGAAACCTTGGAATATCTGACGCTGGCTCTGGCCCCCTTCGCGCCGCACCTTGCCGACGAGTTGTGGACCGAGGGCCTGAGTCAGTCCGGCTTCCTGTACCGGCACCCGTGGCCCCAGGCTGACCAAGACGTGGCGCGGAACGACGAGATCACCCTGGTGGTGCAGGTCAACGGCAAGGTACGCGACAAGATGACCGCCCCCGCCGACGCCGACCAATCAACATTGCAGGCGATGGCACTGGCGAGTCCCAGAGTGACGGAGATGCTGAACGGAGGCGAGCCGAAGAAAGTCATCGTCGTGCCCGGCAAGCTGGTCAACGTGGTGCTGTGAGTGCGGCGGCCAGCGCGTCCGGGCGTTGTGAGCCGATCAAGAGACGCTTGCCGCTGCGAAGCGTCAAGAGGACGCCTCGGCTGCCGCGCGCGTTGACGGCAGCCCCGTTCCGGCCCCACTTGATGCCCCAGCCGCCGTAGTCTGCGAGGGGGGAGTAGGTCACTGCCTCGGCCCAAGCGATCTCGGCCAGCGGGATGCGCCGCCGGTAGAGCGGGAACAACGCGCCGAGGGTCACGACCAACTCAGGCCCGGTGATGGCCGTCCGCAGGCACAGCAGATCAAAGACGAGAAGCAGCGAACCGCCGACCCAGAGCCAGAGCCAGGCGTGAACGCGGGGGGTAAGCGCGAGACCGCTCAGGCTGACGGCAGCGGTCAGCCCCAGCACGGCATATACCCAGCCGGCGAAGGCCTGCGTCTCGGAAAATCGGTCGTCTCGCATGGCAATCCTCACAGTCATTGAACATACTGTGAGGGACACGGGACGCGCAGAAAAGTTGCGCCGCCGGGTGCTTACGGAGGAAACGACCATGCAGGATGCGAAGGTCCGCTACGCGCTGCTCACTATCTGTCTTGTCTGCCTGCTGGGGAGCGGCTGGGTTCTGCTGACGGGGCACCGCCCCACACCGCCGCCCGTTTCGATCACGCCTCCGCCCGCCGAGGGGAAGGGCGAGGACGCCGAGGCCGCGCCGACGACCTCCGCCCCGGCCCCGGGACCCGCGCGGGCACGGGCGCAGATCGCATCGGCAGCTTCCCCCCGTCCTTCCCGCGTCTACGTGGACGTCGCCGGGGAGGTTCGCCGCCCCTCGCTGTACGTCCTGCCCGCCGATGGCCGCGTCATGCAGGCCCTGGTGGCCGCAGGTGGACCGACTCAAGAAGCCGACCTCGACTCTGTCAATCTCGCGCAGAAAGTCACCGACGGCGAGAAGATCTTTGTGCCCCGCCGCGGCGCGGCCCCGTCGGTCCTACCTTCTCCCGTACCCACAGCCGCCCCGGCCCGTGCCGCTTTGGAACAGCCGCCGGCCTCTCCTGCTTCTGAGTCTGTTCCCGCTCCCACGCACACTGCCCGCGCCGGTAGGAGTGGGCGCGCGGGCCACGTGGACAAAGTCAGCCCAGACGGGGGCGAGCAGATCGCGCTGAACTCGGCCACCCTGGAACAGCTAGAGCGGCTGCCGGGCGTCGGCCCGAGCATGGCCGGGCGTATCCTGGCCTACCGGCAACAGTCCGGCAGCTTCACCCGAGTCGAAGACCTGCGGCTGGTGCAAGGCATCGGCCCCAAGAAGTTCGCCAAGATCGCCCCCTGCGTCAAGTTGGACTGACGCCCAAGCAGCCCCGGTCGTTGAGGAAGCGGCGCGGTGTGAGGCAGGTATAATGGGGGTGCGCCTCGCGCACCAAAGGACCCACCCCCATGTCAGTGACGGCCATTTCCCCCCTTGACGGGCGCTACGCGGCGCAGACCGAGCCGCTGGCGGCGGAGTTCTCCGAGTATGCCCTGATCAAGTACCGGGTGCGGGTCGAGGTGGAGTGGCTGCTGTTTCTGTCGGAGCGGCCCGAGATCGACGCCGTGCGGGCGTTCACCGGCGAGGAGCAGGCGCGGCTGCGGGCAGTCACGGCGGGCTTCACCCCCGCGTCCGCGGACCGCGTGAAGGAGATCGAGCAGACCACGCGGCACGACGTCAAGGCCGTGGAGTATTTCCTGCAAGAGATGCTGCGGACGACGACTCTGGCCGACGTCCTGCCGTTCATCCACTTCTGCTGCACGTCCGAGGACATCAACAACCTCGCCTACGGCCTGATGCTCAAGCACGGCATCGGCGATGTCTGGCTGCCGCAGGCGCATCAGATGGTGGGCCGCGTGGCGACGCTGGCGGGCGAGACGCGCGACCTCGCCATGCTGTCACGGACGCACGGGCAGCCGGCAAGCCCGACCACGGTGGGCAAGGAGCTGGCCGTGTTCGTCCACCGCTGGCGGCGGCAATTGGCTCAAATTGCGGGCGTCGAGTATCTCGGCAAGTTCAGCGGCACGGTCGGCAACTACCACACGCACACGTCCGCCTACCCCGGCCTGGACTGGGAGGGGCTGGCGCGGACCTTCGTGGAACGGTTGGGGCTGACCTGGAACCCGCTCACGACTCAGATCGAGTCCCACGACTCCGTCGCCGAGCTGGCCCACGCCTTGGTCCGATTCAACACGATCCTGCTGGGCTTCGACCAGGACGTCTGGACCTACATCTCGCTGGGCTACTTCAAGCAGCGGGCCGTGGCGGGCGAGGTCGGCTCGTCCACGATGCCGCACAAGGTCAACCCCATCAACTTCGAGAACTCCGAGGCCAATATGGGCGTCAGCAACGCCCTCCTGAATCACCTGGCGACGAAGCTGCCTGTGTCGCGCTTGCAGCGCGACCTGACCGACTCGTCCGCCCTGCGGAACCTGGGAACGGCCGTCGCCCACTCGTTCGTCGCCCTCCAAGGCACCGTGCGCGGGCTGGGGGTTTTAGAAGTCAATCAAGCCGCCCTGAGCCGCGACCTGGACGACGCCTGGGAGGTGCTGGCCGAGCCGGTCCAGACGGTCATGCGCCGCGTCGGCTACGAGAACGCCTACGAGCGGCTGAAAGACCTGACGCGCGGCGCGGGCATCACCCGCGAGGGCATCCGGGCGTTCATCGCCGACTTGGACCTGCCCGATGACGACAAGCAGCGCCTGCTGGCCCTGACCCCGGCCACCTACACCGGCCTGGCATCGAGTCTGGTGCGGCACGTCGAGTCGCCCGGATGAATGGTATAATGAGAAGTATTCTCGGCTGAAGGAAATCCAGGAGCAAGAATGGCGCAGGTTAAAGTTTACGTGACGCTCAAGCCGTCCCTGCTGGACGCGCAGGGCAAAGTCGTCCAGGGGGCGTTGTTGCAGCTCGGGTACGCGGGCGTGGAGCAGGTGCGGATCGGCAAATATGTCGAAATGACGGTCGAGGACGGCGACGGGCTGGACGCGCGGGTGCGGGAGATGTGCGACCGATTGCTGGCGAACCCGGTCATCGAGGACTATCGGTACGAGGTGGGCGCGTGAAGTTCGGCGTCCTCAAATTCCCCGGCTCCAACTGCGACCAGGACGCCTATTACACGCTGAAAGACGTGCTGGGCCAGCCGGTCGAATACCTGTGGCATGCCGACGCCGAGCTGAAGGGCGTGGACTGCGTCGTTGTACCGGGCGGGTTCTCCTACGGCGACTACCTGCGCTGCGGGGCCATCGCCCGGTTCGCGCCTGTGATGCAGGCGACGCAGGAACACGCCGCGCGCGGCGGGCTGGTCCTGGGCATCTGCAACGGCTTCCAGGTGCTGTGCGAGTGCCACCTGCTGCCCGGCGCGCTGGTCCGAAACGACGGGCAGCGCTTCGTCTGCAAACAAGTCCATTTGCGGGCCGAGAACGTCGATACGCCGTGGACGCGGGCGCTGTCATCCGGCCAGGTGCTGCAAGTGCCGGTCGCCCACGGCGAGGGCAAGTACGTCTGTGATGACGCCACGCACCAAGAGCTAGCGGCGGCCAACCGGATACTCTTCCGCTACTGCGACGCGGACGGATCGGCCACGGACGCGGCCAATCCGAACGGGTCGCGCGACCATATCGCCGGCATCGCCAATGCCGGGTTCAACGTGCTGGGTTTGATGCCCCACCCCGAGCGCGCCTCGGACCTCGCCTTGGGGTCGGCGGACGGGCGGGCCGTGTTCGAGTCGCTCCTGCAAGGCAAGTGATAGTTTATGAAGACCGTGAACGTGCTGCTGTACGAGGGCGTGGACGAAATGGACTTCTGCGGCCCCCTGGAGGTGCTTGCCTCGTGCCGCAAGGTCGTGGACGGCAAGTGGTCGGACAAGCCCGCCTTCCTGGTCGAGACGGTGGCGGCTCGCGCGGGGAGCATCCGCTGCGCGCACGGGGTCTCGGTCTTGGCCGGCAAGCCCGTGACGCTGGCGCGTGAGTCGGATATCATCCTGGTGCCGGGTGGGCCGGGGGCGCGCAGTGAGCACCTGCCGCCGGCCTTGATCGAGTTTCTGGTCCGCTCCAGCCTGACGGCGGATCTGGTCGCCTCGGTCTGCACCGGCGCGTTCATCGTCGCCAAGGCGGGCCTGGCCGACGGGCGGCGGCTGGCGACCCACCACGCTCTGACCGGGCAGCTCGCCCAGCAGTACCCGGACGTCCAGGTCGTGCCGGGCCAGCGCGTGGTCGCCGACGGCAGCAATCTTATCTCATCTTCGGGCATCTCGGCGGGCATCGACCTGGCACTGGCAATCGTGGAGCGCTGCGAGGGACGCCAGTCCGCCCGGCTGACGGCCCGCCGCATGGAGTGGCCCGGCTATTGACTGTGTTGGGAGACCTACTATGATCGCCCCCCTGCCATCCGACGAAGAAGCTCGGCTCGCAGCCTTGCGACGCTATCACCTCTTGGACACCGATGACGAAGAGGTCTACGACAACATCACGCGCCTGGCGGCCCACCTGTGCGGGACGTCTATTTCCCTGATGTCCCTACTGGATGCCGACCGGCAGTGGCTCAAGTCGCGTGTGGGCACGGATATGCGCGAGGCACCGCGTGACGAGTCCTTCTGCGCCCACGCCATCCTGGAGCGCGGCGTCACCATCGCCGAGGACACGGCCGCAGACGTCCGGTTCGCCGACAACCCCTTCGTGACAGGGGCCGAGGCGGTGCGCTTCTATGCGGGCGCTCCGCTCGTGACGCCTGACGGACATGTGTTGGGGACGCTGTGCGTGCTGGACCGCCGCCCGCGCCCGCTGACCCCGGAGCAGCAGGAGACTCTGCTGGCCCTCAGCCGGCACGTCGTCTGCCAGGTCGAGATGCGCCGGGCGGTGGCCGGACAGGCCTTTGTCCTGTCCAGCCTGGAGCGGGCGCGGCGCGGGGCGACAGGAACAGGGGCGGACGAGTACCAAGCCATGCGCGCGCGGGCCGGCGTTTACGTGTACGAGACCGTGCCGGACCGCGCCTACCTCAGCACCGAGCAGGCGCTGTCCCGGTTCCTGGGCGAGGCCACCCCCGACGAGGCCGTGGGCCTGACCGACATCTAAGAAGCTCAACGTCTAAGAAGCTCAACATCTAGGACTTAATCAAATCGACACTGGGAGACACCGCCATGAAGACCGTGGACGTGCTGCTGTTTGACGGGGTGAACGAGCTTGACTTCTGCGGCCCTTTCGAGGCACTGGCCTCGTGCCGCAAGGTCGTGGACGGCAAGTGGTCGGACAAGCCCGCCTTCCACGTCCAGACCGTCGCCGACCGGCGGGCGACGGTGCAGTGCTCGCACGGCCTGTGCGTACTGCCGGAGAAGTCGCTGGCCCAGGCGTTCGAGGCGGACATCATCATCGTGCCGGGCGGGCCGGGGGCGCGCAAGGAGAACCTGCCGCTGCACCTGATGGAGTTCCTCCGCAGCGCCGCCGACACCGCCGAGGTCATCGCCTCGGTCTGCACCGGAGCGTTCATCGTCGCCAAGGCGGGCCTGCTCGACGGGCATCCAGTCACGACGCACTCGGCCCAGGTCGAGACGCTGGCGAAGATGTACCCGAAGGTGCGGGTGGTCAAGGGTGCGCGCGTGGTCAACGGCGGCGGCGTGATCATGTCATCAGCGGGGATGTCGGCGGGTCTTGACCTCGCCCTGGCGATCATCGCACGCTACGAGGGCCAGGAGACGGCGCGGCTGGCCGCCAAGCGCCTGGAGTGGCCCGGCAACTGGGCCGAAGCCTGCTTCCCGTCGTCCCCCAACCCGGCCCCCGCGCGGACCTGGCGCTGACGACGAGAAACGACTCTGAATGAGCAACGACAATGAGCACCGACAACGAAAAGAGCGGCACCGGAAGAATAACTCTTCGGGTGCCGCTCTTCTGGTATGTGGTCGGGATGACAGGATTCGAACCTGCGACCCCCGGGCCCCCAGCTCGGTGCGCTAACCAAACTGCGCTACATCCCGCTTGACGGCCTCATTATAGCACGGCTAGTGGCCGCTGTCAAGGGCGACGCCTGGGGCGATGGCGGACATAAGAGACATGACTTGGGCCGAACTTGAACGACTCCTTCCCAACGGCTTCCATGACGCCCGGCTTGACGGGATCGCCATTGATTATCGCCGCCGGACAGCAACGTTCGTTTTAGAACTCTGGACCGTAGAGGAATGGCCGGAGCCACCAGATGCCAACATCCCAAATCTGTACCGCCGTGGCAGGCTGACGCTCTCAGGCCTCCTCGCGTGTGCTGTGGACGTTCCCAACGGCGAGTACCAAGTGCCCGACGCCTCCGCGTTGTGGATCGATGTTGCGCCGGTGAAGCAAGACGCGCCGGAGCAGTTATTGTGGCCGAACCCCTCCTGGCCGGACGAGCCTTTGCCGGATGGCGCTTTTGTGCGCTCGCTTTACTTTCTGAACGACGCGGCCTCTTTTATCCACGTCGCCGCGCAGGGTGTTGATTTCGTGTGGCTGACGGAGACCCGGCTGCTTGATGAGGTGGCAGACGAATAACCTCGGGTACACTCTGTCCGGCAGATGAACCCCAGGAGACAACGTGACACAGTTAATATTCGCCCGCCACGGCGAGACCGAGTGGAACGCCGTGTTGCGCGTCCAGGGCTGGACCGATACGCCGCTTTCGGCGCGCGGGCGGGCGCAGGCGGCGGCGCTCGCCGTGAGACTTGCGGACTTGCCCATCCAGGCCGTCTACGCCAGCGACTTATCCAGGGCCGTTGAGACCGCGCGGCCCACTGCTGAAAGATTAGGATTGGAAGTCCAGACGCTGCCCGGACTGCGGGAGCGGCGCTTCGGCGACTGGGAGGGGCTGACGCAGGCGGACCTGGAGCGCGACCATGCCGCCCAGTGGCACCGGTTCCACGTCCAGCGCGACCTGGATGCGCCCGTCCCCGGCGGCGAAAACTGGGCCGGCGTCGGGGGGCGCGTCCGAGCCGCGCTGGCGCACATCTTGGCGGCCCATCCGGGGCGGGACGAGGCCGTGCTTGTCGTCGGCCACGGCGGGTCGGGGCGGACGCTGCTTCTGGAAGCCCTGCAAGCGCCGCTGGCGACCCTGCTCTGCCTGCACCTGGACAACGCCTCGATCAGCCGCCTCCACTTCCGCGCGCCGGGCGACAGCCGGGTGCTTTTGCTGAATGACACCGGGCATCTGGACGACCTGAACGACGCGGGGCTGGGCCTGTGAGCGGCCTGGCGCTGGGACTGGACGGCGGCGGCACCCGGACCCGCGCCGCCGTGGCTGGCTCGTCAGGGTCGGTCTTAGGCACGGGCGAAGGGGGGGCTTGTAACCTGGCTGCGGTGCCGCCTCCCGACGCGCTCGCCGCCGCACTGGCCGCCGCCGATGCGGCACTCGGCCAAGCCGGGGCGGCGCGGGGCGACGTCCTCGCCGTCTGCGCGGGCGTGGCCGGCTACTCGTTCCCCGAGCGGCGCACGCTCTTCCGTGTGGGTCTGGAGGCAGCGTTTGCCCACGCCCAGGTCAGCGTCGAGCCGGACTACGCCGTCGCCCTGACCGGCGCGACGGACGGCGGGCCGGGCGTGATCGTCATCGGGGGCACTGGCTCCGCCGCCTACGGCGAGAACGCGCGCGGCGAGCAGCACAAGGCGGGCGCTTACGGCTATCTGCTGGATGACGCCGGCAGCGGCTACGGCGTGGGCCGGGCGGCCCTGGCCGCCGTCCTGCGGGCGGGCGACGGGACGGGCGAGCTGACGTCCCTGACCCCGCGCCTGCTGGAAGCGCTCGGCCTGGCCTCGGTGTCGGAGATCGTCCCCGGCGTCTACGGCGGCGCGATCAGCCGCGTCCAGATCGCCGCTTTGTCCCGCGTCGTTGCTGTCAGCGCGCGCGATGACGGTGACGGCGTTGCGCGCGGCTTGCTGCTGCGGGCCGGCGGCGCGCTGGCGCATCTGGCGCGCGGCGTGACGGTGCCGCTCTTCCCCGATGCCGCCGCCCCATTCCCGGTATCGCCCGTCGGCGGGCTGTGGGAGGCTGGCGGCGACCTCACGGACGTCTTCGTGCGCTCCCTGCGCCGCTTCGCGCCCGCCGCCGTCTTCTCGCCCGCCAAGCTTTCCCCCGTGGAAGGCGCGGTGCTGCGCGCCCGCGGGCTGCTCGGCGGCGTGTGAGGCCCTAAAAAATCAGGCCGCCCCCTTGACACTCCTTTGCCGGTTCGGGTATAGTCTTCCTCGTTAGCCGGTCTTCTTCTGGGGGTGTAGCTCAATTGGTTAGAGCGCTGCCCTGTCAAGGCAGAGGCCGTGGGTTCAAGTCCCATCATCCCCGCTTACACAAAAGCAACACACTTCGGCGAAAACCAGGGCTTCGTTCTAACCAACTGAGCCTCACCCTACTCAAAAGGGCTGGTTTTCGCCGATTTTTGCTTTTCCTCTTTGTTAGACTGTCAGTGGCCGTCGTTAGAGACTGTATAGAAAGTTAAGCAGGTGCTAATCTTCTGACCATGAGGGCAGACATAGCAATCTGGATGAGGGCCTCGCTGGATGCAGGCCGCTCT
>JAABUQ010003863.1_pt1 | contig 26546 bp, 21 predicted proteins | sample 5560001 | NCBI WGS metagenome assembly JAABUQ01 (sample SAMN10711888, study PRJNA513371) | rock metagenome | isolation source: Antarctica rocks | place: Antarctica: Victoria Land, Finger Mt nord | collected 2015-12-18 | reverse complement strand
AATGTGCACATATAGTGGCGGAGTTAATGAAACTCAATCGCAATAAGCGGAAGTATTATCAAAAGGGGCAGAGAGCTATGGAGCTTATCCTGTCTGGATTATAGCTTCTTTGTCGCCCCGACAGAAAAGAGACTCACTCAACCCCTTACTAAAAAATCAGTTAGAGAAAGCGACACCAAAGCAGCGCGTCGCTCTTTTTGCCGCCCACGGCATTTGGTACGAGGCATTGACTGCTTCAGCCAAACTGCACCGCACCGACTCGAAAGATACTGATTGGGCTACCCTATTGCAATCAATTAGCATGGCTGATCTTGCTCCCGAACCTATAACAGAGTGCTGCAAGCTTGAACGATAGCTATAGCCAATTCCCTACGAGAATGTAGGATGCCCAAAACATTGGCAGTTCGTACAAGGGATTCTTTAAAAGAGCCAACTGGGCTTGACGGAGTGCTTCGGCTTTATTCAGATGATTGTTAACTAACTCTCGGTAGAACTGACTCATCAGGAGGGCTGTTGACTCATCATCCAAGTTCCACAGAGAAGCAACAGTACTTCGCGCCCCTGCCCGCACAGCTACCCCAGCCAATCCCAAGGCAGCCTGCTTGTCCCCGGCTGCTGTTTGGCAGGCACTGAGGACGAGTAATTCGAGCGCATTGCTACTTTTTGTGTCTCTGGTCTGGAGTAAGTTATGCAACTCATTGACAAAGATCGGCTTATCCCAGGCCAGAATAAATGTTTTGTCGGCTTGCGAACTAAACTGTCCGTGCGTCGCCAGGTGTACTACAGGGAAGGGAACTGAGTTAATTTCTTTTTGAAGAGTCGTGCTAGTAAATTTCTGATTGAGCAGCATTGTGGTAGGCACCTCAGACTTAATCTGCTCCAATTCCTGTTCTACGTTGGCTAGGGCAGAAAAACCCTGACGGGATTCAGTCAGTCCGGCAGTCAAGGCTTTTATTTGTCGCCCTTGCAATGACTTGGGGGATAGTAACTGTAGTCCTGGGGTCAACGCCAGCGCATACTTCTGAACCAAGTACTGTTGACCATCGTAGAGAGCCGCCATGGGAACATTGCGCAATGAACCATCTAGGACAAACACCAAAGTTTTGACTTGGGATTTGGCTAAGTCTGCCTCAGCCGGTCGCAGCAGCCAATCATACACCTGCTTGGATAAGGAGTGAGTTTCTCGCAGCGTGTAAGGCTTGGTGAGTTCTTCTCGCAAATCTGCTAACAATCTTTCCACTTCCCCCTGGGCGATGGTTGTTTTGTAGTAGCGCAGGGGAAGGTTAGGCAATTTGAGGATAACTGCTAGTCGGTCTGCCAAAATAATTGGATAGATAACTGCTGCTTGAGGATCTTCTCGATCAATAACTTGGTCAATTTGTATTGGTTTTCCCTCTAAGCAAGCAACCCGAAAGAAGTTGTCCAGTTCAGCCAGTTGGAGTGATTCAATTACGGTGCGAGCTTGAATGAGGTTTTGTTGACTGGGTTGACTAGCCTTTGATTGCAACAGCAAATCAACCAGCTGCCGGTAGATCGGCTCCACTTCATCTCGAAAAGAAAACTGAATCTCTGGATTGATCGCGACTAAATCATTGCGCAGGGACTTGAGGGTTGTGACTGATTCGGTGTAAGCAGCGATCGCCCCTTTGATATCTCCCTGGGCTTTGAGCAGGCGTCCTAACTGCCATTGCCAACGATAGCTAATGTCTGGCGCATTAATGGCAGAGGCTAGAATTAGAGCTTGCTGGGTGAGGTCTTGAGCATTTGACCATTGCTGGGTCTGTTCGTACAGCCCACCGAGATTTCCCAGGGCATAGGCTTCTGCACGGGGGTCTTTTATGCTTTTGGCTTGTTGGACAGCTTTTGCCAGAAGCTGGCCTATTTCTAGCCAAGAGGGTGTGCTAACATTGCTGGTTTGTTTGAGACTAATCAAACTCTGGGCAAAGTTAATTTGGGCGTAGACTGCTGTCCGACTAGGGGGCAATGTAGTAATCTGAGACTGGATTTGGGGCCATAAAGCCTGGGCATCTGACCATTGCCTGGTTTCTAGCAGTAGGCTCAGTTGATTCAATTGAGCCTGTACCTTTGTGGTTGGGGGGCTGGATACGCGCACTTGCTGGTAGAAAGCTAGAGCAGCTTTGGTGTCCTGCTGGGTACGGGCGGTATTGCCTAAACTCAACAGGGCAGCACTGACGGCTTGAGGCAATTGCAGGCGTTGAGCGATCGCCAAACTTTGCTGCAGGATCTGACGTGATTGGGCTAAATCGCCAACTGATTGCAGGACATCGCCAAGGCTACGCAATCCTACAGTTTTAGTCAGCGAGTCTGGTTGTGTTTGCAGCGTTTTGTTCAGTTCGGTTAAAGTCGTTAAGGCTTGACGGTAAAGCCCTAATGCTCGCAGTGCTTGGACTTGATTAATGCGGCTACGAGTTACCCCAGCCTGATCCCCTGCTTGGGCATAGCTGGTAGCAGCTTGTTGCCAGGTATCTACTGCTGGTTCAGCTTGTCCCAGGGCTAGCTGCAACCGACCCTTGGTGTCCAGGGCTTGGGCAAGGACTTGGATACGTGCATCACCTGAATTTTGCCCTGTCTGTAATAGATTCAAACTGTCTGTAATCGCTTTAGTTGCCTGAGACCACAAACCGAGCTGCTGATAAGACAATGAGAGATTACTCAACGTCATGGCTTGTCTCAGTCCATCCCCTCGGATTTGATAGATCTGGAGCGCCTGTTGCAAAACCTTTACCGCCTCAGTGAACTGTCCTGCGTCATAGAGTGTTTTGCCCTGTTGGAGCAGGCTAGGTATTTGGGCTGGGCTGGGCAAACTGGCGACGGCGTTGACGGCGGGAGCTTTTGCCACAGGGGATATGACGACTAGATATACAGTCATCAAGGCCAGTAGGAGGTGGACAACCCAATTTTTACTGGAGCGCCTGTTCAGAAGGGATTGTAGATAATGGAAAAATACAGGCCGTTTTCCTGCCATGTTCTTTTCCTCACATTAACGTTTACTAAAGGAATTCCCCAGTCAAAGCGGGCAGTGAAGCGATCGCCTACTTGCCATCGCAAACCGAGACCGACAGATGCCAGGGTGTTAGTGGGAGTCACTCTACCCACGTTGTTCCAGCCGTAGCCGAAATCAACAAACGGGGTAAGCTGGAATACGTCATTTTGGGATATGCGCAGAACTGGGACTCGGAACTCAGCAGAAGCAAAAGCGCCACTATCTGTTAAGAGTAAATCCTGACGATAACCCCGAACACTGTCCAAGCCACCAAGACCAAACTGCTCTAAAGGCACAAGTGGTCTAGAAGCCACTTGCACAGCACCACGGACTAGCAGTAAGGTATCTGGAGCAAAAAGACGCACCCACTGACCCTGTCCTTGCCAAGCAAAGAAGCGATTATCGGGAGCAGCCTTGTTAATCGTGACGCCAAGCGCACCAACCCCAAGACTAAACTGGGAGCGGAGGGCGATAACTTCTCTGCTGTTGCGCTTTGTCCATTCCTGAAAAAACCGCAGCGCTGATATGCGAGTCCGGCCTCTGGCATCTGCTCCCAGTTCCGGAAAGGGAAGCCCTCTAAGAAAAGAGCTATCACTTTCTCGGCGCGACCCCGTCAAACCCAAGGCAAATTCTTGTGTAGGATTTTGCACCAATGGCTGGCGCAGAGTTAGCTCATAGTAGCGCGCATTGGCAATAATATCCAGCGCGTTAAAGGGATGTTCAATGACATTGTCCCATGTGTTGATGTAGCTGAAGTTGAGTGTGCCATTGTGAGGATTAATAGGGAAGGTGTAATTGGCGTCCACAGTGTCACTGCCATCCGTATTGGTGTAGGCAGCGCTGATCCCATCGCCCTGTCCCAGTAAGTTGGCTTCGTTGAGCTGCACTTGACGGCGGAAGCTGCCAAAGGTGGGCAGTTGCCCGTTATCAAGGGTGATTGGGGCACTGAAGGTCTTTGCCTCTGTGACCTGGACTTCTAACAAACTCCTACCAGGACGTGACCCGGCAGACAGTTCAGCAGATAGGTTTTTAATCAGAGGATTAAGTTGCAGCAGTTGCAGAGCTTCTAGCAGATGGTTCCGATTCAGAGGCTTTGACGTGGCTATGGCGATGCGGCTACGCACGTAGTTAGGGTTTAGCCGCCGGGTACCAGTTACCTTGATATCTTCCAATCTGCCTTCGAGTACCTGGATTTTAACGACGCCTGACTCAAGGCTTTGAGGCGGGATATAGGCTCCAGAAGTGATGTATCCCTCATCCGTGTAAAGCTTAGTTACTGCATCGCGGGCCTGGAACAGTTCGGCAAAGGAGATAGGTCTTCGGGTAAAGGGAGCAAGTATCTGAGCTAGCTTCCTTGGGCTAAATACTGTGCTGCCGACAACCTCAAATCTTTGAATAGTGATAGTTCCAGGAACGCTACCGGGGGGTGCTTCCGCAGGAGGAGACTGCTGAGGGGGCCTTAGTAGGTCTTGAGGCGGGGGTAGTGGCTGCGGAAGTGTAGGTGAGGGAAGTGGAGTGGATGGAATTGGCAGGATATTCTGCGGTCGGATTTGCGGTTGCGGTGGCGTAACAACCTGAGCATTTAGTGGTCTAATTGTCAAGCTGCTGGTCAAAACAACTAGGCTCAGCCACAACCAGAGGGGAAACCTTTTCCCTGGCTGAATCATCCCCGGATTCAGCCATGCTCCTTTAGACTCCATGGCAAGCAGCGGGTTTCAACCCAGGACTATTTGGTGTGACGTTAGTTGGTTGGGCTGTAAGAATCACCTTGCCGTGTGCACCAATTACCCATCCTTGAGCTTCGATAATTTGCGTTGGCTCAGTTTCTGGGGCAGGATTGTTGACATGGGTTTCTACAGAACGGTTGTCGTTCTCATGCTCCAGGCTAGCCCAATTTGTTAGCACGGCATCAGTGGTAAGTGTATGACTCGGAGTCGGTGGCAGTCCGCCATGTCCAGTCACGACAAATTTACTTGGTGCTTGTCCCCCAGTTGCTGGGCAACTCTGAGCAATTAGCCCCGAAGCATCAACGAGCTGAGCTGGCAAAACAACTAAACCGCGACTTGGGTCAATCACCAGCGTGTTGATTTGGACCGTACCATTTATCCCTAACGTCGAACTAGCTGTAATGTCACTTTGTGGAGTATTGCGGAATTGACTTGCAATGCCAAAGATGCCTTGAGCGGCGATTTGGATATTACCTCCCTTGCCGGTGAAAGCATTAGCAGTGATGTCGCTATTTTCGGCGGGGAAAGCTGCTAAGAATTTGGTGTTGATCCCGATATTGCCGCCATTGCCACTGCCGCCGGTAATGCCAGCAGTAGCGGATATGCGACTGTTATGTCGCATCAACAGCAAAGAGGGGACGTCGAGTGCAATGTTTCCACCTTCAGCACTGTTCGCTCTTGCCAAGAGGGAAGCATCATCTAGGGTGAGATAGCCTGCTTGCACGTTTAAGTTGCCACCCCGACCGCTGCCTTGGCTATCTACGACGACGCCGGCACCATTAGTAATCGTTAACCGGGTGGGATCAATGTTGATGTCGCCACCCTTGCCTACTGCTCCAGAGTTTGCTGTGCTAAATGCACCGCTGCTATATCCATTGCTGTCTAGCCCATCAAAGGTGACGACATCACGGGCATTGATCCTGATGTTTCCGGCATCCCCTTGTCCAGAGGTGTCGGCTAGCAGTTCAGCCCCATTAGTCAAAGAGAGCGACCCTGTGGTGATATTGATGTCGCCACCCTTGCCTCTGGCTTCCCTAGACACAATACTGGCAACTGCACTGTTCGCCCCAGTAGCAGTAAAGGCATCACGGGCATTGATACTTACGTTCCCAGCATCCCCCTGTCCCAAGGTGCTGGAACTCATTCCAGCACCATTAGTCAAAGACAGTGTGCTTGTGGAGATATTAATGTCGCCACCCTTGCCTACTGCTCCGAAGTCTACTAAGGTAAATGCGCCGCTTCTAAATCTATTGCTGCCTACCCCATCAAAGGTGACGGCATCACGGGTATTGATCCTCACATTTCCGGCATTTCCCTGTCCACTAGTGCTGGAACTCAGTTCAGCACCATTGGTCAAAGAGAGCGACCCTGTGGAGATATTGATGTCGCCACTCTTGCCTACTGCTCCAGAGTTTACTGTGCTAAATGCACCACTGCTAGCTCCATTGCTGTCTACCCTATCAAAGGTGACGACATCACGAGCATTGATCCTAATGTTTCCGGCATCTCCCTGTCCACTAGTGCTGGAACTCAGTCGAGCACCATTAGTTAACGAGAGCGACCCTGTGGAGATATTGATGTCGCCACCTTTGCCTACTGCTCCAGAGCCTACAGAGGTAAATGCACGGCTGCCGTCGCCATTGCTGCCTACCCCATCAAAGGTGACGGCATCACGGGCATTGATCCTCACGTTCCCAGCATCCCCTTGTCCAAAAGTGTAGGCTAGCAGGACAGCGCCATTAGTTAGCGAGAGCGACCCTGTGGTGATATTGATGTCTCCACCCTTGCCTATTCCACTGTTTAAGCTAATGGCTGCACCACTGGGCGATTTATTGCTACCTACCCCGTCAAAGGTGACGGCATTGCTGACATTAATATTCACACTCCCACCATTCCCCCATCCATTAACAATCGCATTAAGTGCAGCGCCATTAGTTAAGGAGAGCGATCGCGCCGTGATGTTAATATCACCACCTTTGCGATCACCTATAAACCCTGGTAGCGAGTTCCCAAAGGTGGTTGTGGTTACCCCGGTAGAGAAACCTTGCGACCCCACTCCGTCAAAGGCCACATCACCAGCTTGAATGGTCACATTGCCCGCATTCCCCTGCCCATATGTGTTTGACTCTATTGTTGAGCCACCGCTGGCAGAGATAGATTCCGAAGCATTAACTCGAATATTCCCAGCATCTTGTCCCAGATTTTGTCCCGCGGTTGAAGTAATCAGCCGAGCGCCGTTGGTCAAGTAAAGGGCTCTAGCCGTGATGTTGACGTCACCACCTTTGCCAGTGCTATTCTCTCCTACGTAGCTAACTGCGCTGCTGGGAAAACCCTTAGCTCCCACCCCATCAAATAAAACTACTGGAACTACTCCATCACGACCTGCAATAGTCACACTTCCCGCATTCCCTTGCTTGTCTGTATAAGCGGATAGTGCAGAGCTACCTTTAACAAAGACTGAATCAGTTGCATTAACTTGGATGTTCCCAGCGTTCCCTTGCCCAGTAGTGGAGGTAGTTAGTTGACTACCGTTGTCTAGGGAGAGCGACACAGCGTTGATCGTGATGTCGCTACCACTACTGACTGCTCCACTTTGTACATTGCTGAAGATGCTGCTATTTGAGAGAGAGACAGGGCCGTTAGCCTGGATAAATACGCTTCCAGCATTTCCCTGTCCAGATGTGCCGGCAGAGATTTCAGCGCGATCAGTTACAGAGAGCGCTCCAGCGTTGAGCGTGATGTTGCCAGCATTGCCGACTGCTCCAGACTTTACATTGGTCAAGATGGCACCATTTGCTAAAGAGACAGGGCCATTAGCCTGCACAAATACGCTTCCAGCATTTCCCTGTCCAGATGTGAAGGCAATCAGTTGAGCACCATCGACTAGGGAGAGCGCTCCAGCTTTGAGCGTGATGTTACCACCATTGCCGACTGCTCCAGACTCTACATTGGTGAAAATCTCACTGGCATTCCCATCGCTATCTGCTCCAGCAATAGTCACAGCATCACGGGTATTAATATTCACGTTTCCACCATTCCCTCGTCCACTAGGTAGTGGCTTGGAGGCTTCGCGAATAGTAGATTGCAACTGAGCGCCATTGGTCAGATAGAGCGATCCAGCCGTGATGAAGATCCCGCCAGCATTGCCGACTGCTCCAGCTCCCACATTGTTGAAGATGTAGCCACTTGCCAAAGAGACAGGGCCATTAGCCTGCACAAATAAACCTCCGGCATTTCCCTTTCCAAATGTGCTGCTACTCAGGTAGCTTCCGTCAGTGACAGAGAGCGCTCCGGCTTGGACGTTAATGTTACCACTATCACCAATAGCATTAGAATTAACTCGGTTTTGAACTGTGCTCGCCTGAGCGAGCGTGATTGCATCTGTGGCATTGAGCGTCACATCTCCTGCCTTGCTGCCCACTGCTCCCACACCTTTTCCTATCCCAGCCAACAGGCTACTTCCGCCAGCAATATCTAGATTCCGGGCATTGACGGCAATACTACCGCCTCCTGCTGCGGCTACACTAACCCTGGCACTATTGGTAATTGCAACATCTGCTCGCTGCACTGCTGCTGGGTAACTCAGGCTACCATCACCACTTAGCCCCACCGTTCCCGCTGTGGTTAGTCCTCCCAACTCAACTCGACCACCTGAAGCAGTTAATCCCCCACCATCCAAGCTGACATCGCCACCGACTAAAGCCAGAGTCTTCCCAGGCTGTACCTGTAGACCAATAAGTGTACCGCTACTATCAGCCACTTGCGATTGATTAATGATGCTTCCCGGACTTGACTCATACTGCAACCCAATCGGTACACTCACTGTTAGTAGAGGTTTTGTTTCTGAAGTTTTGGCGTTGAACTCAGTCCCATCTGCTAACTTTAGGCTACTAGCTGTACTCGCCACAAACGAGCCGCCGATGCGAAGCTGTGCATTGGGACCAAAAATAATGCCATTAGGATTAAGCAAAAATAGGTTGGCTGAGCCGTTGGCGCGGATTAAACCATCAATGTTAGAGATAGAACCTGTTACCCGGCTAATGATGTTCTGAATATTAAGGGCATTGTTGAAGTAAGCTACACCTAATGTCGGTACAGAAAACTGGGAAAAACTGTGGAACAGGTTACCACCTGCTCTGCTTCCTCCAGTAATGATGCTGATGTTGCCCTGAGATCTGACTTGAGAATTGCTAGGTAAGGTTGCGTCTGGGACGATTTGAGCCTGGAGAGGACTGCTCACGGCTAGATAGCAGAGGGCAATCCCACTAGCGAACCAGAATTGAATACTCTGTTTCATCGTGTTGCTTGCATTCCAGATTCAGACGTTGGCGTCCACAATTGAATCATGATTTAAGATGCAAATTCGAGCTTTAAACTGCTCAATTATAGTAGAATTTGGCAATGCTATAGCTAGAAAATTAATTTTTTCTACTCTCAAAGTAAAGTAGGACACTAATGCTACTGAGGGTAGTATGATATTAATTACTAGCCTAACAATAGGTCTACAATACTACCACTCTTTGATAACAAATCCCCAAGCTGGTTAGCACCTCAGCGAAGGCCAAGTCTTTCCCAAACAAATTTGGGCTAGCCCAAAGTTTCAACCTAGCCCAAATTGCCTAAACCAACTCCGCTTCCTCAAAAATCGACTGCGGTGTTAGCTCCAATCCGGGCAGCAAGGTATCCACAATAACCATGTCGCCGATGTAGAATTTAACTTCGTTGTCTGGGTCTGGAAAAAATACCCTAATGCTCATCTTATCAGGGTCAATAACCCAAACCCGCAATACCCCTGCCGCAAAATAATCGGCAGCTTTCTCCTCAAATTCTTTTAGGATTTGACCAGGAGAAATAATCTCAATCGCCAGATCGCAAGGCACGGGACAAGCCTCATTTCGTTTCCAGTTTTTGGGTAGGCGCTCATATGAGACGTAGGTCAAATCTGGTACAGGCACCCAAGGAACACCATTTCGGAGCAAAGTGACTGACCATTCTGGACGGATTCTACCTTTGCCCCTGCACCAAACACTGAACAGGCGATCAATTCCACGCTGCAAAGAAGATTGAAAATATTTTGGTGACACTTTTGGTATTGCTTGTCCGTCTACTAGCTCTAAATTTGTGTCTCCTGCTGGTAATGCCCAGAATTCCTCTAATGTAAGCTTGGTTCCCGTAGTAGACATTAGTTTTCTCCGTGTGCGATGCCTGCGGCTTGCCCGTGAGGGTTCGCATTTTCTCAGGGTAGCAATTCCTCAATGGGAAGGTGTAATAGAGCCAGACGCAATAGCTAAACAACTTTGGGCTAGCCCAAAGTTATCGACCTAGCCTAAATGGCTGGCTCCAGATTTGGCAGAGCCTGTGGGCTTTTTCTCAGTCCTATTGCTTTAGTCTACGACCTACAGGAATTCAAACTTAGTCGAAACAGAGTTTTCCAGTCGGTATTGCCGTAACTCTTTAAAAACTAATCCCCAAGCCGGTTTTCCTCTTAGCAAATCAAAATCTTTCCTAAAAAGTCTGGTCTAGCCCAAAGTTATCGACCTAGCCTAAATCGCCGGTTCCCAATTTGATGGAGCCTGTAGGCTTTTCCTCAGTCCTATTGCTTTAGGCTACGCCTCTAGAGACAAACTGTTAACTGGTGATTCTAAAGCAAGTCGTACTCGCAGCAGAAACTCATTTTTTCAATTACCTGCACAGGCTAGAAGCCTGCACTACAAAACGATTTCATGAGTTATCCAAGATTGCTACAGCTACTACTCTCTCCAGACAGTGCCGACTGAGTCTAATTTTGAACTTTCCATTGGTGAGTGTTGATGCAATCTTGCTTAGCATGTCGCTGAACTCCGAATTTGATAGGGCTTTCAGTTCCTTTAACCCGAAACATTACTTAGGTTCCCAATGAGGTCTTCTATGAATGTGATGTCACAGCTTGTTAAACACACACAAATCTTCAAACCAAAAGAAAATTATCAAGATTCTTTCAAGGTTGATGTTGTTCAAGATTCAAGCATCGCTGAAGGCTTTAACCGCACTAAAAATCAGGAAAAGCCAGAATTAACTCCTGATGGGCTCGGGAAAGATCTACCGCCTATTATGCCTAACGTCAACAATCAGGAGAAGCCAGAACGACCGACTGATGAGATTGGGAAAGAACCCCCTCCTAATCAGCCGCCGCCTAGTCTGCCTAACGTATGGATCTACGATGGAGAAGCATACGATCTATCTGACTTCATCAAGCAGCATCCAGGCGGTGAGTTCTTCATTGGGCGGATGAAAAATAGAGACATCACGACACTGATTAATATTTTTCATCCTAATCCTGAAAAAAATAAGAAAATCCTCAAGAAATACGCTTTGGGTCGAAAAGCCATACCTGAAGACGTTCATCCCAAATACGCTGCGCCAGAATTCTTGTTCCGTGAAGGTTTTGATGGCTGGAGAGATACACCAAAGTTTAACTTCGACAACAAAGAACAGCTTCTAAATCGGATCAAGGCAAGGCTAAACAAGCCAGAAATGAAGAAAAAGATTGCTCAGATGGACTCTCTGTTTGATGCGGTCACCATGGTTTTGGGCATTCTTTATATTCTTGTGCAATTCCTGCGATTAAATTTCACGCAGTACATGCCAATTTACCTGTTCGTTCCACTCATGGTGGTCTTAAGGATCTCGCTCTCAGGTGTTGGTCATTATCTAATCCATCGACCACAAGTTCGGTTCAATAAGGTATTCGCCCAAATTTTTGACATCAGCTACGTGCCAATGGCGTTCGTAGTTACTGATGGTCACACCTTGATGCATCATCCATTTACCCAAAGTGAAGTTGACATCAAGAAAAATGTTTTCACAGCCATGCTGAATCTTCCTCGTTACTATCGAATTCCAGTTCACACTGTACATAAATTAGCGCACGTTCTCACTGGTATGTTCGTTCGAACAATTGAAATATGCATATTAGGGTTCAAGTTTGGTGTTAAAGACTTGTACGGCTCGTGGCAAGGAAGTCTTCCCCATTATATCGGTCTCTTTGGTATGCGTATACTTCTTTTCAGTGAGTTGATTTTGTTTTGGATACATGGCGATATCGGAGCTTGGCTTGCACAATTTGTTCTGACTTTATGGATTAGTACTTTCATGATTGTCGCTAGTCACGACTTTGAAGAAGCAGAAGCAGAAGCAGAAGTTGATCTTAAAGAAGGACAGGACTGGGCAGTTTTTCAAATTAAAAACTCCTATGATTTGACTATGATTGGCAACAAGTACGTTGACTGCTTTCTGTCGGCAGGTCTGAGTCCACATCGCGTACACCATGTGCTGCCATATCAAAAAAGCGGCTTTGCAAATATTATCAGCGAAGATATTGTACGAGAAGAAGCGGAGAAAGCTAACGTTGTCTGGTCACAACCAAAGAACTTCTTCCTTGATCGCCTGCCAATCTTGACAAAATATTACCTGTTTAGTCCATCAAGGATGGCAAAAGAACAGAATTTTGAATTGTTGAAGGAGCACCTTCATCCACAGGAATTAATGACATCGGTGAAATATATTCTCCAAGGTTTTGTTGGTATCGGTTCAATCTGACGAAAAGACACGGTTGCTATTCCGTAGCAAAGTGTTATGGGTCTTCTGAGTGTCAGCAAGTGCAAGTATGAGAAGGAGCAAGACTGTATGAGCGCCAAAACTACCCTAGACGTACACAAAGCAACAAATATTCGACCTCTTGTTCAACCGACGCAGATTGAAGCAATACATAGCCTTTATGAACCTGGTGTGATTAGGTCAAAGCAATTTTTGCCCATTATTGAGAGCATAGCAACTGGTACACCCAACAACATCGTTAGACAACCTGATGCAGCTAGATTAGTTGCGAACCTTCCTACCTTGGAGCAAAATCGATCCCGAATCGATAAGCTTTACAGAAATACGCGAATTGACACAAGACACTTGGCGGTCAACTTATTATCTGATGAAACAGTGGCCTTCAGCAGGGAGCACGGCAATATTCAGTCTCGGATGCAGATGTATCAGGAGTATGCTATTCCCCTAGCTGAGCGGGTTGTCAGAAAAGCCCTCTTAACTGCCGCTGCAAGTATAGACAGCAGTCCTTTCAGCTCAGAAAACATCGGAGATTCTATCCGCCTGATTGTTTTTGTATCAAGTACAGGCTTCATTGCACCAGGAGTAGATACAGAATTGATCAAGAGGCTTGGACTCCGTCGAGACACAGCCCGAGTGACAGTAAACTTTATGGGTTGTGCCGCCGCGATGAATGGACTGCGTGTTGCCTGCGATCATGTGCGAGCTCATCCAAGCCACAAAGCCCTTGTCGTCTGCCTGGAACTGAGTTCAATCAACGCGGTGTTTGAAGATGAAGTCAATGATGTGATTATTCACAGCATTTTCGGTGATGGGTGTGCGGCAGTGGTGGTCGGAGGTTGTGAACAAGAGCAAGCAACTGGTCAAGGGAAAGTCGTGATTAGAGACCACCTCAGTTACCTAGTTGAAGAGACCGAAGACGGTATTGTCCTTGGCATACAGGATAATGGGATTACTTGCAAGCTTTCGCGTCAGTTGCCTGATTATATTGAGACTGGCGTGGGTCCAATTATCGAACGTTTCCTCACAAGCCATGGACTGACGAAAGAGAGTATCGATCTGTGGGCTGTTCACCCAGGCGGCACACGCATTATTGAGAAGTCGCAGCGTTCTCTGGGACTAAGTGATAGTCAAGTTGCTGATAGCTGGGAGATCCTCCGTCAGTATGGCAATATGCTGAGTCCCTCGGTACTGTTTGTCATGGAACGTATGCTGTTCAAGTCTGAGAAGGATTCTCCTAGTGCTGACAAAGAGTCAACCGAAGAAATGAGAGCATTAACTGGAATTGCCTTTTCATTTTCACCAGGAATTGGGGTGGAAGGCATTCTGTTTCAGAAAGTTTAGCTGAACCGACTCTATATCAGAAACACCACAGTTCTGACTGAGCAATCTAACACCTCCCTCTAGCCCTATTTCTCCTGCAAAAAGGCGAACCGAACCAAATCAAGGCAAGATTTTCCTTTTTAAGGGGAATTCAGGGGAACTAGACAAAAATTATCTTGTATAAAGGACAGAAGCATGAGATTTATTCGATTTCTTTGGGAAATATCATGGCGAAATATCTTAATTGCAACTATCGCTGGCTTAATTAGCGGTGGTGGTAATGCAATGCTCATTTCACTGATAAATCGAGCTGTCGGTCAAGCATCACTTCCTAATGCATTATTGTATTTTGCGGCATTAGGTCTGTGTACTTTATGCACAAGCACCATCGCCCAATTTATGCTGATTAATCTCTCGCAAAGTGCAATTTACCAATTGCGAGTAAGGTTAAGTCAAAACATTTTAGCTTCACCTTTACAACATCTAGAAGGGCTTGGAGAAAATCGCCTACTCGCAACACTGACTGATGACGTTCGAGTACTTTCACATGCCGTATCGGCAATTCCTAGCATCTGTATCGATCTCGCTACTGTGATTGGATGCTTGGTGTATTTGGCTTTAATTTCAAACATTATATTTGCCTTGACTGTCGCTACATCTTCTCTGGCAATTTGGTGTGTTCAGACCAGACTCGGCAAAGCACAGCGTTTGTTCTCGGTAGCACGTGAAGAGGAAGATAACTTATTCAAGCATTTTCAAGCCATCACCAGAGGTACCAAGGAGCTGAAACTGCACAGGTCGAGACGGGAAGATTTTTCCTCTAAGAACCTTGGAGGTAGTGCAGCAAAACTGCGTCAGAAAAATAGTACTGCAATGCAAAGTTTTGCGATTGCCAACGGGGTAGGGCAATTTTCGCAGCTCTCTAGTTTAGCCTTGATTCTTTTCATATTACCTTGGTTCATTCATATCCCAATCCCGATGCTGTCAACCTATGTCCTCACCACTACCTATTTATCCCTTCCACTTCAAAACCTTTTGCGCAGATTACCCGATTTATTGCAAGGCAATGTAGCTTTGCAGAAAATTGACATGATGAAGCTGTCATTAACAAAAGAAGCTGAAAGTGACACCATAATTAATTCCTTCATTGAACAGCCCGGTCAACTTGAACTTAAACTTGAACTTGAGCAGGTGACCTATCTGTATCACCCTGGTGGCGATGATAAGGGGTTTCCCTTGGGTTCAAACGGTCCATTGCAACCAGGAGTACATAAGCCAGGACAGGGACACAAGCCGCCGAAGCCGGGACAGGGACATAAGCCGGGAGATATGCCTCCCCCTATGGGCGATGAGAAGGGGTTTTTCCTGGGTCCAATCAGTCTGTCTTTGCAGCCGGGACAAATAACGTATATTGTGGGTGGCAATGGTAGTGGCAAGTCAACGCTAGCTAAATTAATTACAGGGTTATATCCACCTAAAACCGGGTCAATTTATCTCGACGGATTACTGATCACGGAGCAGAACCGGGAATGGTATCGCCAGCATTTCTCTGCCATATTCTCTGACTTCTACCTGTTCGACACCTATTTGGGATTTCATCACACCGATCTCGATCAAGAAGTTGAAAATTACCTGAGGCAATTGCAGTTAGACCACAAGGTTCAAGTGAGAGATGGTGCTCTATCAACAACTAACCTATCTCAAGGACAGAGAAAGCGCCTTGCTTTGTTAACGGCTTATCTAGAAGATCGACCTATCTATTTATTTGACGAGTGGGCTGCTGATCAAGAACCGCTCTTCCGAGATCTATTTTACAAACAGATTCTTGTCAGACTTAAAGAGCGTGGTAAAGCAGTTGTAGTTATCACCCATGATGACCGTTACTTTCATCTTGCTGACCAGGTCATTAAGCTTGATTATGGCAAGGTTGAACCTGAACATGGTCCGAGATCTGAACATGGTCCGAAACCTGGTTTCCTAAACTATAGCCGTCCTAATATTGTTCATTAACAATTTAGGATAGCTATACAAGCCACTGGTTGACGAGTGCGACCTGAACTTTATTTCTTTTCTCAGCGTTCTCAGCGTTCTTGGCGGTTCGTAAAAAAAATAATTAGAACTCATTTGGAGTATAAACATGGACATCGTTCAACCGGAAGCTAATCAGAAAATTCTCGATGAAATAACGTATCTCCAAGCTGATATAGAGGCAGCATTGAAATATGTTCTCGAACAGAGTAGCAGCAAGTTTAAGCCAGAGGGAAGAGAAGCATTTCATCAAAACATCGAAGACACCAAGCAACTTTTAGAGCACCTCAAAAGTAGATATGGTACTTAATTCTCTCGAACCAGTTAATTACCCTGATCCAACTGATTCAACTGATACTAAGTTGCAGTCACTCGTACAAACGAGAGATGAAACCTCAATTAATCCTTCACAACAGAACGCAACTACGCATGAACCCCATTTCTCAATCCAACCTAAAAAGAGACAGGGAATAACAAAATGGCTAATTGGAATATCCTTATTCCTGCTTGCGGGCGTCGGTTATTTGGCCTATCAACAGCTTGTTAAGCAGCAACAGCAAGCAAATGAACGCATGGCGGCGGTACCTTTAGAGCGGACAAATTTTTCTATCACTGTTTCAGCCAATGGAACTACCCAACCTGAGCATGTGATCAACGTCAGTCCCAAAACTGCAGGTATTATGACAAGCTTGCTGGTTAAGGAAGGTGATTCTGTCAGCAAAGGGCAGGTGGTGGCTCATATGGATGACTCCAATCTGCGGGGACAATTGACGCAAGAGCAGGGGAGACTGACAAAAGCGGAGGCAAATCTACGCAAGCTCATAGCAGGCAATCGCCCTCAGGATATTGCTCAAGCGCAGGCTCGCTTAGACAGTGCTCAGGCATCTCTTCGCAAAGCAGATGATGACTTTCGCCGCAATCAGAAACTCCATGACGTGGGAGCAATTTCCCTGCAAGCCTTAAACCAAAAACGTGCAGACCGCGACAGTGCCCAAGCCCAAGTAGCGGCAGCGAAACAAGCACTGTCCCTGCAAAAAGCGGGAACCCGGATTGAAGATATTGACCAAGCCCGTGCCGAGGTGACATCGGCTCGCGGTTCGCTGCAAAACACCCAAACCCAGATTGATGACACACTCATTCGCGCACCCTTTACTGGGGTTGTTAATCGTAAGTATGCCGATCCGGGTGCCTTTGTAACGCCAATGACGGCAGGCAGTTCGGTTTCCTCTGCCACCTCATCATCGATTCTGGCATTGGCTTCCACAAATCAGGTGGTGGCAAACGTCGCGGAGAGCAGCATTTCCCAGATTCATCTTGGTCAACACGTGTTAATCAAGGCAAATGCCTATCCTGGAAAAACGTTCTGGGGTCGAGTATCGCAAATCGCAACTCAGGCAACAGTGGAGCAAAATGTCACTAGCTTTGAAGTGAAAGTTGCTATTCTCTCAGATTCAGAGAAGCTGTTGCGCTCTGGAATGAATGTGTCTGTGGAGTTCAAAGTTGGTCAGTTGCAGAATGCGCTTACTGTACCTACAGTTGCCGTTACGCGTCAGCAGAATGTCACAGGTGTTTTTGTAGCGTGTCCAGATCAACCACCCGTATTCACTCCGATCGCAACCGGAGCAACGGTTAATAATCGTACAGAGGTGAAGGCTGGACTGAACGGAACAGAACAGGTATTGATTGGCCTTCCGCCTAAACCGCAAAAATCTGGTATTTCTTTTCCAGGTTTACCGGGGAGTTCTAAAGCGGACGGTTCTCAAGGCGGACCTCCAGGGGGGCCTCCACCTGGTGGCGGTCCTCCGGCTCATTGATTCAGGGTGCCAAACAATGACTATTTCATTTCGCTTACCTCGAAGAATAGCGACTTCTAAACGTGACCGTTCTGTGCCAGCAAGCGAAATCTTACCAATGGCAATCGAGGCATTGTGGAGCAACAAGCTCCGCACCGGATTGACAATGTTGGGCGTAATTATTGGCATTGCTTCCGTGATTGCGATTACCTCTGTGGGACAGGGCGTGCAAAAAGCAACAGAACAGCAAATTCAGGCGTTAGGAACTGATGTGCTACAGATCTTGCCGGGTGCTGCCAGAACGGGTGGTATCAGTCAGGGGGTTGGTTCTAGCTCAACGCTAACTTGGCAGGATGCCAAAGCAATTCAAGCGCAGGCTCCTGCCGTTCAGGTCGTTCCCGCCCACCTCCAGCGTCCGGGACAGGTAGTTTACGAGCAGCAGAATCACTCAACCAACATTGTGGGCATTGATTTGAACTATCTAGAAGCGAGAAACACTCATCTTACACAAGGGAGGTTTTTTACTGACTCAGAAATGGACAATGCCAGTTCAGTCGCTATTCTGGGTCCAACAGTGCGGGATGAACTATTTGGCAGTGGTAGTCATGCAGTAGGTAAACAGATTCAGATTCAAAATAGCAGTTACGAAATTATTGGTGTGTTCGAGCCGAAGGGTTCGGAAGGTTCGATGGATCGAGACGATCAAGTCTTCATTCCCCTCACCAATATGTCGTCTCGGGTCGTTGGTAATAATGCTTTGAACGGGTTTGCTGTCAATGGAATTTATCTCAAACTTCGCAATCAAAAGCAGGCAGAAACAGCCCAATTTCAGGTCGTCAACCTTCTGCGCCAGCGCCACAATCTCAATTCATTTCAGTCTGATGATTTCACTATCAGAAATCAGACAGATATTGTTAATACCTTCACGACTGTGGTGGGCTTATTTACGGTTATGGTAGTGGCGATCGCCGGGATTTCCTTAATAGTGGGAGGCATTGGCATTGCTAACATCATGCTGGTTTCAGTCGTTGAGCGAACACGAGAGATTGGCGTTCGCAAAGCGGTTGGAGCCACCAATTCCGCTATTTTGAATCAGTTTTTAGCCGAATCAATCGTAATTTCTATTACAGGAGGCAGTATTGGCATGGGAATTGGGATTGTCATTGCCCTCGGCGCTGCCATGATTTTCCATTTTCCCTTTGTAGTTTCTGTCTGGTCAGTTGTGTGTGGGTTGGGATTGTCGTTCATCGTTGGGCTGCTAGCTGGGGTGATTCCAGCTCGGAATGCGGCTCAGTTAGACCCGATCGCCGCGTTACGGAGTGACTGATATGGCAACTATGATTTGGATGCAGACGATTGTCAAAACCTATCGCCTGGGTGAAGTATCTGTGCCCGTACTGAAACGAATTGATTTAGCGATTGAGCAAGGAGAGTATGTCGCTATTATGGGCGCATCCGGTTCCGGAAAGTCTACGCTGATGAACATTATCGGTTGCCTAGATCGTCCCACGACTGGACACTATGTCTTAGAGGGCAGAAACTTGACTGCTTTGGGCAATGACGAGCTGGCGTATATCCGCAATCGACGAATCGGCTTTATCTTTCAGCAATTCAACCTGTTGTCGCGTTCCACCGCGCTTGAGAATGTCATGCTGCCGATGATTTACGCCAATGTCCCTAAACAAAAACGCCGCTCCTCAGCAATTCAAGCATTGACACGAGTGGGATTAGCTGATCGATTGAACAATCGTCCCAGCCAACTCTCTGGAGGACAACAACAACGAGTAGCAATTGCCCGTGCGTTAGTTAACCGACCTGCACTTGTGTTGGCAGACGAGCCAACGGGCGCGTTAGACACTGAAACATCTCAGGAGGTCATGGATCTACTCACCGAACTCAACCAACAAGGCATCACAATCATAATTGTCACCCACAACCCTGATGTTGCTGCCCAAACGAAACGAGTGATTCGAGTTCAAGACGGTTTAATTGTGCATTAACGTTGTGTATCCAAAACATTAAAGGGACGTTGTTATGACCGCAGAAAGGAAATCTTTACCTGTCGATTTAGACGAAGCAGAAAGAGAGAAGCTACGTCAACTTGCAACAAAGTGGGGACTCAGTTTATCGGCTGCAATCAAGAAGTTAATTAAAGAAGCTCCATTGTAAGTTTTAGTACAACCAAGGTCAGGTCATTAAACATTACCTTGAAAATCGGGGGTATCACAATGAATTCTCAATTTGGTCGTCATCACGATCAGCACCACAGACGTCATCATCATGAGCAGCACCACAGCCGTCATCATTCCAATCATGCTGCTACCTTCCTGGACAAACAGATGACGCAGGACCACCCTTGGCATGGCCATGTGAGGATTTTTATTGAGGGTGACTATCGCTATATCATTGCCAATGGTCTTCCTAACCATGCAATCGGAACGTTTAAAAATGCGATCAAACCGCAAAACTATTGCTTTCGGATGCCTGTCAACCCATGTATGGCTGAGCGGATAACAGAAATCAGGAGACAGCCGTTTGGAGTCGCAATCAATGGTGTTGTGTTTGATCCGGAAGCAGCGGAGTTCTGGAACGGCGAACGCAATTCTGGCTGGCGATACGAAGCGCTGTCTGGCAAAATCGATTTTGGACTCGATACCAATAATGCCCATGTCCGGTCTAATGGAGCCTATCACTATCACGGCTTGCCAGTTGGATTAATTGCCAATCTGGGTAACGATCAGCGGATGCTGCTGATTGGCTATGCCGCTGATGGTTTTCCAGTCTATGCTCAATACGGATACTCTGAACTAAACAATTGTGATAGTAAAGTGCAGAAAATGCGCTCCAGCTATCAGCTAAAGCAGGGGCAACGTCCCGATGGTCCCGGTAAGCAGTATGATGGCACCTTTGTGCAGGACTACGAATACAGCGGATTTCAGCTTGATGAAGTACAGTGGCAACCTGTGAACTCCGATACCCTGGCACAACCCGTGTACTCTGCTTACTTGAAATCTGCTGTATGTGTCAGGTACTGGGGATTTGGATGAGTGCAACGGGCGTTTTGGGGTGACACCCGAGTATCTTAAAGGCATCTATCACTACTACGTCACTGAAGAGTTTCCCTTCATTTCGCGCTACCTTCGGGGCACCCCAGATACCAGTTTTCAGCGCCGAGGTCCTAGTTCCAAACAAGTTTTTGCAACACAACCTTGATAATGTCGCATTCTAATGCTCAAAGCTGAGAGTAATGCTCTATTTTCGGAGAGGGCTCATAAAAGTGATGCAACAGCTGCTTCCATTCTTGGAACTTGTCTGACTGCCGAAATCCAATAGTATGGTCTTCTAGAGTTTCCCAGCGTACCAAAAGAATGTATTGTGCTGGAACTTCAACACACTTGTGCAATTCATGTGATAAGTATCCCTGCATTGAAGAAATGATCGGTGAAGCCTGCTTGAAAGCAATTTCAAACTCATCGCACATTCCTTCTCTAACATTCAAGATTGCAACTTCCAAAATCATCGTGTTTATATCCTTGCTAACACTGATTTGAAATCTTTTAAAAGAATAACCTACATTCCGTAATCAAGGAAGAGGCTCTCCTGGGTTTATAGTAACTGCTATATCCCATCTAACTGAGAACCTCTATGAGACTTCGCTTTGTTAGGATTTGCTTCATTTTGGCAACGTTGCTTTTTGTATGTTCTTGCGTTAGTCAAACGAGCGCATCCATGTTTCAGTCGCAGTTTCCTGCCGTTGAAACAGGAGCAAAAAACATGCCAACGGCGATCAATGTTGATCTCAAGCATTTACCAATCGGTGATGGACGAATTTCAGTTCAACCTGAAGTGGGTTCTGTGTGGTCATGCAGGACTCGCTTGGGAAACATAGGAGGAGCACATGCCAGCGGAGATTGGATTCAAGCGGACGGCACTTATAACTTGACAGCCAAGCCAACAGTTGATGGTGCAGTTTCCTGGCCAAGTCAGTTCAAAATTACGCGGCAAAATGACATTCGTGCGATCGCCGGTAACAGACTCCCAGAAAACTTGACTGGTAAGTTCCCGATTTCCCCTGACGATGATGCTTACGCTTACGATCACAATCCCCATTCAATTAGGGCTAAAGCATACCAAATCAAGTTGCCAGCTATGCCTCAAGCAGCAGAGAAGGCATCGTGCTTGCCCATGGGGGCAATCGGTGTATTGGTTAATGGCGGATACTTTTTCAATGCCCTAGACGCGCGTGGCGAAGATGCTGTAGCCCACGAAATCCAAGATAGTTGCCAAGGACATCCAGAGAGGGATGGCGTATACCACTACCATAGCGTTACGACCTGTCTAGAGGATGAAGGCAAACACTCTGACTTATTGGGTTATGCGTTTGATGGGTTCGGCATCTATGGTCATCGCGACGAGAATGGCAAAGTGCTCACAAATGCCGACCTTGATGCGTGCCACGGTCACACCCACGAAATTAAATGGGATGGCAAGAAGGAGAAGTTCTACCACTACCATGCCACTTGGGAGTATCCTTACACGGTCGGATGTTATCGAGGTGGTTATGTTGCAAAAACTTTTTGAGTACATGACCAACCATACCGTACAGATGACCGTACGAGACACTGATAAAGTAAAAGTAAACTTAATTAATAGATAGACATCCTCAATAATCGGGATCAAGGAAACAGAATTCCATGGGAAGCGATACAATCGTTCTTTTGTCAAACAGAGAACTAGACAAGATGCGTAAGGCTGGGAGCTTAGCGGCTGAACTCCTAAATCATCTCGAGCCGATGGTGCAGCCGGGAGTAAGCACCTTACAGCTCAATGACGAAGGTGAGCGTTGGACACAAGCTCACGGAGCAAAAAGCGCACCTCTTGGCTATCATGGCTTTCCCAAGTCCATCTGCACTAGTGTCAATGAGGTAGTTTGTCACGGCATCCCAAATGCCAAGCAGATACTTAAGGAGGGCGACATCATCAATATTGATGTGACACTCATCGTTGATGGCTATCACGGCGATACATCTAAGACATTCTTCGTCGGTACGCCTTCCCCAATAGCGAAAAAGCTGGTTGAGGTAACAGAGGAATGTCTGAGAAAGGGTATTGCTGAGGTCAAGCCTGATGCACGCATCGGAGACATTGGCGCAGCCATTCAGGAGTACGCCGAGCCACAGGGTTTTTCTGTAGTCCGAAACTTTGTAGGACATGGCGTCAGCAACGTTTTCCACACTGCGCCCGAAATTCCCCACTACGGTAAACGCGGCAAGGGAAGGCGTCTTAGACCAGGCATGGTTTTCACCATTGAACCGATGATTAACGAAGGCACTTGGGAAGTTGAAGTCCTTAGCGATAAGTGGACCGCTCTTACCCGCGATCGCAAGCTCTCCGCTCAGTTTGAGCATACGGTCGCTGTGACTAAGGATGGTGTGGAGATCCTTACCTTGCGTGAAGGTAGGACTTAAGATAGGCAGTCCAAGTAATTCTCAACATCCCAGTTGCTGACCGTGGATAGGAACCGCTCCCATTCATCACGTTTGTACCAGGAGAACACCGAATACATCTCACTGGGCATAGCTGATTTGATCACCTCGTCTGCTTCTAGTCGGTCAAGTGCCCCGCCCAGCAACATAGGCAACTTCTTAACCTGCTTACCAGCTTCCATGGCTGCATACAGGTGGCGATTTTCCGGTTCTCCGGGGTCAAGGTTGCGCTGAATTCTATCGTTAAAGGCTTTAAGCAGAGTTGCTGCCATTAAGAACCTATCTCAAAACATTAAGCCTTCATTTCCATATCGTTGAAACACAAACTTGTTAAGGCTGTAATGCTCACAGTTAAGAAGCTACAGTTTCCGTCCAAATCTTGCCCTACCACTTTCAACTCAAAATTTCCTGAAACTATTTTTAGATAAAGGTTATAACTAGTAAGTAGCGGCTGACAAGAGCTTTGCTACCCTGGCGCTGGATACAATATGGCTGTCAACTAATAGGGTGGCAACTCATGTTTATCTTGCGGAATATGCCCAAGTACCAGGCACTCCTTGAGCAAGCCAGTCGCTACCCCGAACTAGACATTTAGTATTTACTTGGTGCTGTTAGGCCGAAATGAATAAAGTGGCTTAACAGGTGAGGTAATGCGCGTATTAGTGACAGAAGATGAACCGGGAATTGCTCAGTTCGTCTGCCAGGGGCTGAGAGAGGCTGGTTACGCCGTGGATCTGGCTGGCAATGGGGAAGAGGGTCTTGATTACGCTCTGGCAGCTGAGTACGACGTTATTGTACTGGACATCTTGTTACCTAGAATAAATGGCCTACAACTATTAGAGAAACTGCGATCGCGGGGCATCAAGGCACCGGTCCTACTGCTCACTGCCCTCGATACAGTGGAAGACAGAGTCAAGGGGTTGAATACTGGTGCTGACGACTATCTAACCAAGCCCTTCGCCTTCTCCGAATTGCTGGCCCGCATCCGGGCTTTGTTGCGCCGTCCACCCCTGCAAACAGACACTGTCCTATGCGTAGGTGTAGCGACTTGCAAACAGGGAGACCTCAAACTGCAAACAAGGCAATGCGTGAAACCACATTAGGGGTCTTACGCATGTACAGAAACCCATATCAATACTGTTTTTGCATTTGTACTTAATACTTCAAACACGGCTGTTGTTCCAGTAACGAAGAACGAATAAAGGCTACCGCCAGACCCTCAGGTTAACCAGGTAACTAAAATCCACTGCCAACCTAAGAAAGCAAGCATACCCAGCAGAATGGTCAATAAAAGGTTCTGGCTAAACAAACCGACAATCAAGGCAATAAGCGCGCCCACCAACCGAGCATTGGTGTAGTTAAGACTCATCTTTGAGCCTGTAGGAATCAGTGTAGCTGGCACGACAATGGCGGTGAGTATGACTGGCGGAACGTAACGCAGTGCTCTGGCTAGCTGCTTGGGAAACTCCAGGTGTCCGCTCATAGCGAACATGGTGTAGCGAATGGTAAACGTCACCAGGGCCATACTGCCAACTAGATACAGTTCGTTCATGTGGTGGAGCTCAATATCCTGTGGATGAATTGCTAAAGTTTTCAGCTAAAATCCCCGCTACAATGCCCGCTAGTGCCGCCAGGATTAAGCCCACCTTGTTGGGCAGTGGGTAGGTTAGCAAAGCCACAGTTCCAGAGACGAGGACCGACACAACCATTGGCTTGTTTCTGAGATAAGGGATCACCATCCCGATGAAGGTGACCGACATGGCAAAATCCAGGCCCCAGGCAGTCGCATTAGGCAGCAACTGACCTACTGTCAACCCTAAAACCGTGCAAATTTGCCAGTTCAGATACATGAATAGGGCTGACCCCAGGTAATACCAATGTTTGTGAGGCGAGTTGTCAGACTGATTGTAGCGACTGACGACCACAGCAAAGGTTTCGTCCGTCAGCCAGAAAGCAAGTGGAATCTTCCAGCGCTGTGGCAACCATCTAACGCTTGGCACCAGAGTAACAGAGTAGAGAAGGTGTCGCAAATTTACAACAAAAGTGGTCAGCACAATCACAGGCCAACTCGTCCCTGCTGCTAGAAGACCCAGGGCAATAAATTGTGATGACCCGGCAAAAACAAAGATAGACATCGCTATGGCCCCGACAAAGGATAAGCCGCTGCTTGATGCCAACGTGCCAAAAATGAGGCCAAAGGGAATGGCGCCAACAATGAGAGGAAGAGTGTCTCTGCCTCCTGCCAAGAATTCTGACTGGGGTGAAGGGTCAGCAGTTTGAGCCATCTATCAACCGCAATGGTACTCCCACCATAACCTTTTAGGTTTGGTGGGAGAGGAATTGCGGACAAGAACTTTAACTTAGACGAGAGAACACGTGTTAAATATGTACACATATGCTGCTAACCTACCAGTACCGAATTCAGCTAAGTATCGAACAGCAAGCCCAAATGGATTGGTAGTGTGAGCTGCTGCGACGTCACCACAATTACGTTTTGGGGCAAAGGTTGGATTGGCGAGATACTAACCCAAAAAATTCGGAGCGATTTTGACCGCATAGCTCTCTATGAACAAGCGGCATGGAATCATAATAGTCATTATCACCGTTTTCTGCTCAAACAGCTACCGTCTTATTGCCAAAGTATTCTTGATATTGGGTGTGGAACTGGCGCATTCTCTCGTCTTTTAGCAGAACGAGCTGATAGGGTCATTGCAATAGATTTATCTCCCAAAATCATAGAAGTTGCTCAACGACAGTCTAAAAGCTATACAAACATTCATTTTCAGGTTGCTGATATCTTGAACTGGGAGTTTCCAATAAAGCAATTTGATGCGATTGTGTCTATTGCAACAGTTCACCATTTGCCATTAGAAAACTTGCTTTCTAATCTGAAGGCTGCTCTGAAACCAAGTGGCAAGTTTGTGATTCTAGACTTGCTCGAACATGAGAGTGTACAGGACAATCTGAGCGATTTTATTGCTGTTCTCCTGAACTGGGTATTCCAGATGCTTAGAAATAAGCACATTAAGCACTCACTAAAAGCAGCTGAGGTTATGAGGGAGCATCTTCGTACAGACAAGTACTTGACTCTATCAGAAATACGACAAATTTATCCGAGGATATTCAAGAACGTAAAGATTAGCAAGCATTTGTTCTGGCGTTATTCAATTGTATGGGAGAAGTCTTAGTGGCGGTATGACTAGTCTCGAAATGGACAATTAGTTTGAACATGCTTTGTGCTTGATTTAAGTAATCCTGTCTCTGGTATGCTATACGCTTATCCGTTTATTTCCTTGCAATCATCAAAATAGCGGAAGAGCCTGAGCGTGGGTTCACGCATCGCCTTGTTTGTAGGTTGAACTATTTATGTTTTCCGGTTGCTACAGATACCTCAATCAGGAGAGAGTGCTTTTATCTTAGTGCCATTTCATCTGGAAATATAATCTTAAATTCTGCTCAACTCCCTCTGTTAAGTTCGATAGTACCTCCTAGCTGATCTATTAAAGCACCAATTAATTGCAAACCTAGTGACTTTGTATTCCTAAAGTCTAAGTCTGGTGGCAAGCCAATGCCATTGTCACTGATTGTGAGG
>JAABUQ010003862.1_pt1 | contig 26547 bp, 24 predicted proteins | sample 5560001 | NCBI WGS metagenome assembly JAABUQ01 (sample SAMN10711888, study PRJNA513371) | rock metagenome | isolation source: Antarctica rocks | place: Antarctica: Victoria Land, Finger Mt nord | collected 2015-12-18 | reverse complement strand
TTCGTCGGCAGCGGCACGACCGCGGTCGTCGCCCGGGCGCTGGGCCGGCGCTTCTGGGGCTGCGACCGCAACCCGACCGCTGTGGCGCGCGCCCAGGCGCGGGCCGTGGCGGCGCAGGCGCACGCCGAGGCTGGCCCGCCGACCGACTATGGCGTATGCCAACCGTGACCTATCGCAGCTGTCCGCGCGCCGACGACGCGTGTGCGTGGAACAAGACGTGGTCCTCCTCCTCGCCTCCTCGTCCATGGCGCCCAACGGCGAGGAGGCACCAGCCTGTCGACGCTGATCCTGGACCTGATCTACTCACTGCTCGACCCACGCATCCAGGCGCGGTCCGAAGTGGCGTCGGCGGTCAAGGGTTGCGACAGGCTCGACGCGCACCGGATCAAGCGCCTCGGGTCGAAGCGCGTACAGGTGGCGCGTCCCTGCGCGACGCTCACGAACGAGACCGGCGCGCTGCAGGACGTGCAGGTGATGGCTGACCGCCTGCTGGGTCATGGCGAAGTGATGGGCGATCTGACCGGCGGCGAGCTCGCCGCAGCACGGCTTCCGTGACGGACGCGCCGTCCGTGGCGCCGCGACCAGCGGACGCGGCTGCACGGACGGCGGGCATGTCCACCGAAGCGTACCCTACGCGGAAGCCTGAGCAGCCGCGTTGCGCGACAGGCGGTCGGCGCGACGGTGGTCGTCGGCGGGCGATCCGTACGGGTTGCCCGGGCCGCCCAGCGGTGTCCCGTCTGACAGGGCCGATCGGACGTCCTCCACGTCCTTGTCGCCACGGTCCTATACGCAGTGCTTATCGATGTGGGCGGCAACATGTGGAGCGGCAGCCTTCCTCTGTTACTGCCGAGACCGTGCCTAGCCCATCACGCTCGCTTCAAAGGGCTAGAGTCGAGCTAAGGGGCTCATAAACGAAGGGCTTGAGTGCACCGAGTGCACATCGCCTGTGGTCGGTCCAGTACGCTGACCGACAATCATGCAGCTGTTGGTCCAGCAGCTCGCTCGGCGCTTGGCGGAGCTCCAAGGCTGGGCCGAAGTACAGCGGAGCGCCCCGGCCGAGGTTCGGCTCATCCGAAACGAAGCGTCGGGTGTCCGCCTCGCGACCTATGACGATAGCGACGCGCCGATCCTCGCCCCAGACGGTACCTGGCGCGAGCCACTCGGCAGCACCGTCTGGCTGCGCTTCCGACTGCGCCGTCCCGACGACTGGCCAGTTGCGGAAACGGCGCTCGTGGCGCAGCGCTTCGGGACCCAACCTCTGGGATCGATCACCCGCGTCGGACTCAATCTTCAGCGCATGCAGGGGCTGCTGTACCTGGACGGCCGGCCGTACCACGGTCTCGATCAGTATCACCGCTTGATCTACCTGCCAGGTGGTCCCGAGTATCAGTGCGCCGCGAGCGTCTGGACCGGCCTTGCCGACCTGGATTGGCAGCCGAACCCGGTGTTCTGCCTCGTGCGCGTCGACCGGGACGCGTCGCAGTTGACCTATGACCTGACGGTGCTCAGGGATGCGCTCGAGTCACTGGCGGCGGCGGACCCGGCCCGCCCGGCGCTTGAGCGTCTGGCCGAGGCGGCGCTGCTCGCCATCGACTGGAGCCGGCCTGCCAGCCCGGCCTTTCGAGACAGCTTGGCGCGGGCCCACGCCCTCGTGCAAGCGGGCCTGTCAGAGCTGAGCAGCGCAGCCTACGAGCCGACGATTGTTGCCGTCGGCCATGCCCACATCGACTGTGCGTGGCTTTGGCCGATCGCGCAGACGCGGGAGAAGGCGGGCCGTACCTGGAGTACTGTTCTGCGCTTGATGGACCGTTATCCCGAGTATCGGTTCCTGGCATCCACGCCGCTCCAGTACCAAATGGTCAAGGAAGACTTCCCCGAGACGTTCGAGGGCATCCGGGCTCGGGTGCGAGAGGGCCGCTGGGAGGCGGTCGGCGGGATGTGGGTCGAGGCGGACTGCAACCTGCCCGACGGTGAATCGCTCGCGCGTCAGCTGCTCGTCGGCACTCGCTACTTCGAGCGCGAGTTCGGCATTGCCACCCAGGTCGTCTGGCTGCCAGACTCCTTTGGCTTCACCTGGGCGCTGCCGACGCTGATGGCCGCGGCCGGCATGCGCTACTTCGTGACCCACAAGCTGAGCTGGAGTCAGACGAATCGCATTCCGCACGATACCTTCCGCTGGCGCGGACCGGATGGAAGCGCTGTGTTGGTGCACTTTCTGTGCACTCCGTCGTTGGGGCCCGGCGAACACACGACCTACAACGGCACGCTGCTGCCCAGCATCATGCGCGGCGCATGGACGCGTTTTCAGGATCGAGCGCTACAGCAGGAGTTGCTCGTCGCCTTCGGCTACGGAGATGGCGGTGGCGGGCCGAGCATTGAGATGATCGAAGCCGGCCGCCGCCTCCGAGACCTGCCCGGCTTTCCGCGCGTCGAAATGGGCAGCGCACAGGCGTTTTTCGATCGGCTGGAGGAGACGCTGGCAGAACGGACGGATGTGCCCGTGTGGGACGGCGAGCTATATCTCGAGTACCATCGCGGCACTTACACGGGTCAGGCGCGCCAGAAACTGCGCAATGTGTTGGCGCAGCGGCTGTACCACGCCGCGGAGCTGTACGCGGCGACCGCGCGAGCGCTGCTGGGCGTGCCGTACCCGCGGGCGGCCCTGGATGACGGCTGGCGGTTGCTCCTTACCAATCAGTTCCACGACATCCTGCCCGGCTCGGCCATCTCGTCGGTCTACCTGGATGCCGAAGCCGACTACCAGCGCCTGGCGGCGCTGGGCGAGGACGTCCTGGAGCGCGCAACGCAGCAGTTAGCCTCCGCCATCCAGCTCGATGGTGAAGCGCTGGTCGTGTTCAACCCTGGGCCACTGGCCGCCGACGATTATCTCGAGCTGCCGGCCGACGCGGGCGCACTCCAGCCCCTGGATGCGGACGGGCAGCCCCTCCCGGTGCAGACCACGGCCGAAGGCGCGCAGCTCATCTACTGCTCGGGGGTGCCAGCCAACGGCTTCAAGGCGTTCCAACTGGGGGCACAGGCGGCAGCCGCGGAAAGCGCCGGTGAGCTCGACGTCGCGCCGGACCACGTGGACAGTCCGTTCTGGCGGATCGAGCTGACCGAGCAGGGCCGCATCCGCCGCCTGTGGGACAAACGGCTCCGACGCGAGGTAGTGCCAGCGGGTCAACTCGCCAATCGGCTGGTCGTCTTCGAAGACAAGCCGCTCAACTTCGATGCATGGGACATCGACGCCTTCGTCGAGGCAAAGTCGCACGAGGTGCAGGTGCTCGACGACATCCGCGTGCTCGAATCGGGACCGGAACGCGCAATAGTGGAGCTGCGTTGGCGCTTCGGCGAGGCGACACACATCCGGCAGCGTATGCACGTCTACGCCCGGCGCACGCGCATTGACTTCGTGACCGATGTCGATTGGCAGGAGCGCCAGTCACTGCTCAAGGTCGCCTTCGCGGCAGGCATCCGCAGTCGCCGCGCCAGCTACGAGATCCAGTTCGGAAGTATCGAACGCCCGACGCATCGCAACACGAGCTGGGAAGCAGCCGCCTTCGAGGTGCCGGCGCAGCGCTGGGTCGATCTTTCGGACGCCAACTACGGCGTGGCGCTGCTGGCCGACTGTAAGCACGGCTACAGCGTGCACGAGGAGACGCTGTGGCTCAGCCTGCTCAAGGGTGCCGTCGATCCCGATCCCGCCGCTGACCGCGGCCACCATCGCTTCACGTACAGCCTGCTGCCGCACGCCGCTGGCCTTGATGGGGTGCGACGGGCCGCCTACGCGCTGACCCGACCGCTGCTCTGGCGGCGCGAAGGTGCGCACCCCGGCCGTCTGGCGACGCAGTTCTCGCTGGCGAGCTCGAGCGAGGCGGCAGTGCTGGTCGAGACCGCCAAGTGGGCGGAGGACGACGACGCGCTGGTGCTACGTCTCTATGAAGCTGCGGGTGGTGCGACGCGGACCAATCTCCACCTGGGGGCGCCAGCCGCCTCCGTCGACCAGGTGGACCTGCTGGAGCGCAACCCGGCCCCGGTCCGGCCTGACCATGCGGGCGCGGTCCCGCTGGAGTTTCGCGCCCACGAGATTAAAACTGTGCGCGTGAGCATGGGCGTTCCCTAAAGCCGAGCTGCGCCGGCTGGCTCGACCTGCCGGTCGTGCCCTGGCGCTGAGCAATGCTGGGCAACCGGCGAGGAGAGCGTGCCCGCGCGCCGGGTATGATGGCGACCTATGCCCATCCAAATGCGGAAGCTCAGCGTCGACGAAGCCACCCGCGCCTTTCCCACGCGCGGTGAGATGGGCCTGCCTGCGTACACCGACGCACTGCGTACCCTGCAGGTGGGTGATAGCGTCGAGCTCGCGCTGGCAGGACTCTTGGGTCGCGCGGCGAAACGGCGTCTGGGTCAGGCCGCCACCCAGGCGGGCTTCCGGCTCAAGTGGGTGCGTGTCGCGTCCGAACAGTCTCTGTACTTCCAGGTCCTGACTGCAGCGGCCAGGACCCTGATCGGGCTCCGGCTGCAGCTGGCCGGCACCCCGGTAGAGCCGCGCCTGCCACAATTGCTCCACCGGCCGCGACGACAGTCGGCGATGGTGCCACCACCCAGCCAGCAGCCCGTGGGCGCGGCCGGCCCCGTAGGCTGCTGCTAGCTGGTAGTCACCACGGCTCGGTCGTGGGCGGCGCGGTCCGTCACCCTGAACGCAGGAGCAAGGCACGGATCTCGCCGAACTCCCGCTTGAGCTTGGTCCATGTCCCGCCGCCATCCTCGCTGCGGTAGAGCTGCCCCAGGTTGGTGGCGACGAAGACCAGGTTCGGCTCGGTCGGATGGACGGCGATGCACCACGGCGTACTGTTGACCCCGCCGGGCAGCCCGGCGTCGGCCCACGTCTCGCCGAAGTTCTCGCTGCGCAACAGGCGGCCAGTCGTTCCGGGCGGTCCGTTGCCATTGGTCAGGAACATCACGCCCGTGCTGTCCGCGCGTTTGACCATGGCGCGCGAGTACTGCCACTGCGACTCCAGCGGTCGATACTGCCAGGTGTCACCGTCGTCCACACTGACATGAGGACCGCGGTCGGTGACGGCGAACAGCTTGCGGCGGCCATCCGGGTACGCCACGGCCAGCCCATGAAGGTCCTCGCTGTGCATACCCTCGACGTGCTTGTCCCAGGTCTTGCCCGCGTCGCGCGAGCGGTACACCCCGTCGACCTCGATGCCTGCCCACACCAGCTGCGGATCGTGGCGATCGAACAGGATCTGGGTCACCCGCGTCCGCCCCACGGCCGCACAGCTCATGGCAATCGGCGCCGCCAGACGCGTCCATGTCTTGCCCGCATCGTCCGAACGAAAGAGCATCCCCGGCCGCGTGCCGGCCAGCATCACGTTGACATCGTGCGGTGACTGGGCCAGTGACCAGATAGGTAGCTCGTCCAGAACCGACGGGACGTGCTCCCAGGATTTGTCATGCGGATGCCAGAAGTACAGGCCTTCGTCGGTCCCTGCAAAAAGGCGCCTGCCGCCCGTGGGCTGCGTGGTGAGCGAGAAGACGCGGCACTCCCCGTATAGACCCGCGTTGAAACGGCGCTCGAAGGTCTCGCCGCGATCCTCGCTGGACCAAACGGACATACCGATTGTTCCGACATGCAGCGCCAGACTCATCGTGCCTTTTACTCCTCCGTTCTCCCGCCACGAACGCCGGTCCAGCCCGCGCGTCCCAGCTTGCCCGAACGTTTCGATGATGTGGTTGCGATCGGTGATATGTCCAGCAGCGCTCTGGGAATGAGCTGCATCCACTCCGTGCGCGAGCTAGCCTTTGACGGCACCGGCGGTGAGCCCCTGGACAAAGTAACGAGAAAGTAGCCCGAAGAGCACAATCACCGGCACCGCGGCCACGACCGAGCCAGCCATCACCAGCCCCCAGTCGACCGAGTGCTCACCGAAGAAGGACTCCAGTCCGACCGGAATGGTCCGCATCTCGGTCGAGCTCATGAAGGTCAGCGCAAAGAAGAACTCGTTCCAGGCGAGCAGGAAGACATAGATCGCTGTGGCAGCGAGGCCTGGCAGGCACAACGGCAAGGTGACACGCCAGAGCGCACCGAGACGCGACGAGCCGTCGATCATCGCCGCCTCCTCGAGCTCGGCCGGCACGGCGTTGAAAAAGCCAATCAGTAGCCAGGTCGCGATCGGCAGACCGAACACCAAATAGGTGATGATCAGTGACCAATAGGTATCCGTCAACTTGAGGTCGGACCAGACGATGAACAGTGGGATAATGATGACCGCGACCGGAAAGAGCTGGATAAACAAAAACATGGTCGACAGCGGACGGTTCCCACGGAAAGGGAAGCGCGAAAAGCTGTATGCAGCCAGCGCTGCTACGCTCAGACCCAGTACGGTCGTGGCTAGTGCGATAATGACGCTATTCTTGAACCAGACGGGGAAGGCGCCTTGCATGAGCCGTGCGAAATTGTCGAGCGTTGGTGGCGCCGGTACCCAAAGCGGAGGGACCTGGAAGAGCTGATCGGAGGACTTCAGAGACGAGACCAGCAGCCAGTAGAACGGGAACAGCACGACACCGGTGAACAGCACCAGCACCGCATTGATAAGCCAGTCGCCGACGCGGCGCGAACTCCACAGGCTCATGCCTCACGGCTCCGGAGGCGCAGGGCGCGGGCGTACACCAGAACGGCGAGCGCCATGAGCCCGGCCAAGAAGGTGGCCATCGCGGCTGCCTCGCCAAAGCGCGTGAACTTGAACGCATCCTCCCAGATAAAAATCGGCAGGATCTTGGTCGAATTCACCGGACCACCCTCGGTCATCGCGTAGATGAGGGTGAAGTTGTTGAAGTTGCCGACAAACGAGAGAATCGACGTGATCGTCAACACGATGCGCAGGTTCGGAAGCGTGATGTACCGAAATAACTGTAACCCGTGCGCCCCGTCCACACGGGCTGCCTCGTAGAGCGCGGGGTCGATCGCCTGCAACCCGGCGAGCGTCATAATCATCCAGAACGGAAAGCCGCGCCAGATGTTGGTCGTCATCACGGCCCACAGCGCCGTGTTCGGGTCACCCAGCCAGTTCTCCTTACTCGGGAAAAGGCCGAGCGGCCCGAAGAGCAGGTTCACGACGCCGAATTCGGCGTGGTACAGCCAGCGCCAGATGACCGCGGCGACAACCACAGGCATGACCCACGGGATGAGTAGGAGAGCGCGAAAGATGCCTCGGCCGCGAAACGACCGATTGAGCACGAGCGCCACCAGGACGCCGAGCAGCCCCTCGCCGACGACGCAACCAAGCGTCCACACCAGCGAGGTCCGCAGCACGAACCCGAACTGTGGGATCTGGAAGAGGGTCCGATAATTCTCGAGTCCGATGAACGGCCTGCTCTGGGACATCAGCGTGTCCCGCTGGAAGGAGATCATGACGCCGTTGACGAACGGATAGACCAGGACGATCGCCACCACGACGAGCGCCGGCGCGATCAGGAGGTAGGGGTAGATCTGTTGATAGCTGGGCCGCCTGGCCGGTGTCGCGGCCCTCACACCTCTGGACAGCCGCAGCTGGTGCCGAGGGCGTTCGCCGCATACCTTGGGAGGATCCGCTCGTTCACGTCCTTGGCAAACGCTTTACCACCCGCGTCGGCCGTCTGCTGGCCAAGCAACAGCGACTGCAGCAGGGCGTAGAACGACGCCGAGATGTCGGCCCTGGCGGCCATCGTTGGCACCGGGGCGCGCGCATAGGGCATCGTATCCCAGAAGGGAGCGTACCAGGGGTCGTTGAAGGGCGGTAGCTTGGTCGACGAGCGCCGGGGAGGCATCGCGCTCGCCGCCGCCTGGGCGATGTTCTCAGTCGTGTGATAGTGAGCGAGCAGCTTCAACGCGGCGTCCTGGACCTTGCTCCCGCTCCAGACGGACTGCAGCCAACCGCCCTGACAGGTGCCCGGATGCTTGTCCTTCGGGTACGGGACGACTGATACAGAGAAGTCCTCGCCGAACTTGAGGTTGGGGTTGTTACGCTCGATGTCACCGCGCGACCACGGCCCGCCAGGAAACATCGCGATCTTACCCTGCGCGAATAGCGAGAACACCGCGTTGTGGTCGTCCGTCGAGGCGCTCGGCTGGGTCACTTTGAGCTTCGTGGTCAGGTCCTGCCAGAATGTCGCGCCGGTGATCCACTCCGGCTGGTCGGTCATCGCTTTGGTCTGGTCGTCGCTGATGATCTGACCGTCATTCTGCACGAAGAACGAGGAGAACTGTTCACAGATCATGAAGCCCTGATTGCCGCCCTGTATGCCCCAACCGGACACGCCATTCTTCGTGACCTTCTGAGCCACGTCCGCCAGCTCGTCCCAATACTTGGGGGGTTGGCTGACGCCGGCGGCATTGAGGATCTTCATGTTCCACCACAGGCCGCGGCAGTCCGCCGTGATCGGCAGCGCCCAGAGCTTCTTGTCGATGTAGCAGGTCTGGAGTTTGCCCTCGTAGTAATCCTTGAGATCGAGCTTGGTGTCGTTGACGAACTGATCGAGCTGGAGGAGGTAGCCGCCTTTGGCGAGCTGCGGGAAGGAATCGGACACCTCAGACATATCGGGCGGTATGCCGGCGCGGGCGGCGGTGACCAGTTTGGTATCTAAGTCCGCAAACGCCACGTGTTGCGTGACGACGGATATGCCCGGGTTAGCTTGCATGAACGAATCGAGGACCACGGCGGCGTCTTTCCAGCTCTGCGTCTCCGGCTGGAGCTGAGTCACGTAGTGCAGCTCGATAGGATTTCCAGCCGCGCTGGGTGGCGTGGTCGCAGCCGCAGCAGTTGTGGTGGTAGCGGCGGGACCCGCGCTGGACGAGCTGGTAGGCGGGGCCGTGGTTGCCCCGGCCGCCGGCGTTGTCGGGCTGCTCCCTGGACTCGGTGTCGGAGCGGCGCATGCAGCGAGCATCGCGCCAGCGATCCCAAGCGTCTGTCCAAGGATGGTACGCCGGCTCACGAACTTGCTTGCCACGATTTGTTCCCCTTCTGGCATCCAACGCTACTACGGTGGGCAAATGGCCGTCAATCGACGGGATCAGGCGGCGTAGCCGGGGGGTCGGAGTATGAGAGACTGAGGGTTGCTGTTCAGCACGCCCGTAGATGCGACCAATGGCGTAGGCGCCGTTGGTCGCGATGGCGGCTCGGCCACCGGGGCGGAGGACCCGGCGCATCTCCCGCAAGGCTTGCCCGCAGTTCGGCACGTGGTACAGCACACCGCAGCAGAACACGCGGTCGAATCGGTGGCCGGTCAACGGGAGCGCCTGGGCATCCGCCTGCACCAGCCGAGGGCGAGATGCCAAGTGCCCCCTAGCGGTACGTGCTTCGCGCAGCATGCCGGCCATCAGATCGAGGCTGACGACGCGCACCCGTGCTCCACGATGCGGGGGTGCCAGTTGCCATCACCGCAGCCGACATCCAGCAGCGACTGTCCGGCGATGAGTCCGAGGGCGTGAGCACGTCGTCCACGAAGGTCTCGGTGCCTTCGCTGTAGCGCTGGTGCGTCTCGGTGCGGATCCGCAGCTTGTCGGCGTCGCTGTACTGCTCTGCCACGAAGCCACGCTCTGTCGCGAAGTGGATCACGCGCTCCCCTCCACGATCAACGCTCCGTGCGACCTCGGCGTCACGGCCGGCGGGCCAGCATGGGTTCTCGTTTAGGCGAGCCGGCCAGCTGACGTCAGAGCAGCGCGAGTGCGACGCCGACCAGGGCGGAGACCATGTTCACCAACCAGAACCGCTGCGCCACCTGCATCTGACTCCAACCGAGAAGCTCGAAACGGTTGTGCAGCGGCGCCATGCGGAACAGGCGCCGCCCTCCGGTCAGTCACGTGCCCATGCGGGATAGGCTCCGCAACAGCCGTGGACTGAAGCGGACCGAGACGGGGCAGTGCTTCTTGGAAGGGTTCGAAGCGGTTGCGCCACCTACGGCGAGGCGGCAGGCCTGGCGGCGGCCAGCTCGTGCCTGGCCCAGCGGCCCATGCGCGTGTCCGGCAGGTCGTCGCTGCCATCGAGGCGCTCGGACACCGTCTGAGCCGTCGGCCCTGAGCGGACGCCCGGCTCAGCAGGCGACGCTCTCGGGCAGCCCGGAGGGCGCGTACGCTCGTCAGCACTCCACGAGTTTCCGAACTCCTCTCGTCGACCCCACCAGCCAGGACGACACCCCGGAGGCGGTCGCGACGCGGCTGGCCCATCGGCTCCATGCCGTGCTGGGGAAGCTGGACGCCGACGAGCGGGCCGTGGTGCTGGGCCGGTACGCCGATGGGCGGACGCTTGGGGAGGTCGCCGCCGAGATCGGCATGACGGACGGCATGGCAAACGTGCTGCTCCGGCGTGGCCTGCGCCGCCTGCGCGAGCTATTGATCGGGGTGAGCACCAGGCCGACGAGTGCTCTCACGAGCCTGGCAACCTTTGGCGCGGTGCTCGATTCTCAGACGCTCCCGCCTGGGCCTGAGACGACACGCGCCCGGGATACAAGCCCGTCGAGATGTCCGGTGCTGTTCGTGGGAGAGACCTCTGGTATGAGCCACGCCGCGAGCGCACGCGTGGTGCGCGCAGCAGGGCAGGCGCGTCCGTTGACTGTATGTACAGTTGTTCGTACACTTTGCCGCAGAGCGGCAGGCAGGAGTGTTCGACTGGGACCAGAGCAATGCGCAGCATGTCATGCAGCACGGGGTCCTGCCTTCTGACGTCGAGCAGGCCATTGACGATCCGCATGCGCTCGCCACAGACGCGTACGACGTTGCTGGCGAGCGGCGCTTCGGTCTGGTCGGCGAGACCGAAGACGGACGCCTGCTGCGCGTGATCTACAGCTGGCGCGGCGATCGTCGACGCGTGGTCACCGCGTTTCCCGCTAATGCGCGCGAGCAGCGCCGGTACGAAGAGCGGAGGCGGTAACTCTATGACCAGCACCACGCAGCACACGCCGACCCTCAGCGACGACGGACTGGAACTGGTCGAGCGACCCGAGGATATCCCCGCGTTTCGGACCGAGGAGGAGGAGCGAGCCTATTGGGAGACGCATACCTTCGGGCAAGGCATGATCGACCGCCTGGAGCCAGCGCGCGCGGTCGATCCACGTCTGCCGCCACCGCGGGCGCCGTCCAGCCCGGTCACCATCCGTCTCAATGCGGACGTGCTGCACCGGCTGCGGCGCCTGGCGGCCGCGCGCGGCATCGGCTATCAGACGCTGCTCAAGCAGTTCGTGACCGAGCGCCTCTACGACGAGGAGCGCCGAGCGCCCTAACGCGCACCCCACGCGCGCCGCCCAAACAGCTGCCACCGCGCAGGCAGGCGAGACGCGCTCGCAGCGCCACTGGCCATCTGGGCGAGCGCTGTCTGGACGCGGAGTGCGTCGCCTGTATTGTCGGCGGCGACGTGCCGGGCATTCACACTGGCACCTGGAGCTCGGCTCTGTAGCCACGTGGAGTGGCGATGGGAGCGGGCCATCGCCATGATCAAGGTTGCTGGCATGCGCATCCAGCGGATCGCCGACCCGGCGGGTGACGACAGCGTCTGAGCCAGTTGGCGCACCGCGACTGCCTCGCACAGGTGGGCGCGCCGTGGGCGGTGGTGGGTGGGTGTGGCCGGCTACGTGTGAGGCGTCGTGCTCACCCGCTTAGGCTGGCACCGCGCACGCCGACCCGCAACCCGGCCCTGGCCGGGTCCTCCTCTCCCGCTGGTCGTTGCGGCCCTGCGGGTGACAGATCGGCTTCGTCTCGCGGCGCCGGCCGCGGGGCATGGGCACATCCCCCCTCCCCAGCGAGCCGACCGGCTCCGCCCTCTCTTCCCCGCTCCAGGGCTGCTACCTGGTGCACCTGGACCAGCCGTACCGCTCCGGCCGCCACCCTGGCGCCGGCCACTACGTCGGCTACTCCGACGACATCGCGCGGCGCATCCAGACGCACCGCAAAGGCCAGGGTTCGCCCCTGCTGGCCGCCGCGCTGCTGGCCGGCATCGACTTCCGCGTGGTCCGCATCTGGCCGGGCGCCGACCGTCACTTCGAGCGCCAGTTGCATAACCGCCATGGCAGCCGTCTGTGCCCCGAGCCCGCGTGCGTCGCGGCCCAGCTCGAGCGGCGGATGCAGCTCCGCCTGCCACTCGAGGGGTGTTGAGCGGCACCGCGCAATCGCAGGCGAGGAAGGGCTACTCCAGTAGTTCAGCCGCGCGATCGGACACCATCTTGACGTAGGTGCTCTCCTCGCTGTCGCTGATCGCGTCCACGTTCATCAGGAGGCGGTAAGCGTCGATCAGACGCCGCAAATTCAGCGATGCGGTCCGCTTCCGCCGCGGCCGCGCCGCGCGGGCCTCGCGGTACGTCTCGGTCACCAGGCGGCCCAGTTCCTCGCGGCCCATGGTGCGCGCTTGGGGGACGATTGCCTCCAGAGCATCCATGGTCTCAGGCCGAGCCAGGGGCGTCAGCACCATCGCGCGCCCGATGTCAAGCTCATCCCTCTCCAGCGCCTCACGCAACGGGGCCGCTGCTCCGATGCGGAGCCAGGTGGAGATCGTCGCGGTTGACTTCCCGGTCCGCTGGCTCAGCTCTGTCACGCTCAAGCACCGCCCTTTGTCCTCGTCGTACAGGTTCGCCAGGATGCCCACTGCGCGCAGGCGCTCCTTGTTGCTCAGTTCGCGCCGTTGGATGTTCTCGACCAGATTGAGGACGAAGGCCTGCTCAGGATCGGCCACCCGCACCATCGCCGGAATGTGCGTCTTCCCGGCGATGCGGGAGGCGAGGTAGCGCCGATTCCCCGCGATCAGGACGTACGCCGGCACGCACGCGACGCCGTTGATAAGGAGCTTATGCTGGTCGGCCTCCCCAGGTGTGATGGGCCGGACGAGCACGGGGGTTGTGACGCCGTTCTCCTTGATCGACGCGGCCAGCTCTTCCAGATCGCCCTGCTGATAGACGACACGCGAGTTCAGCGCGTCGGGCGTCCGAAGAATGTGGTCGAGCTGGATCCAGAGGAGATCGCGGGTTCGGCTGTCCCCACGCTCCGCATCGGCCAACATCTCCTGTTTGTGCTGCGGAAGCATCCGTTGGTCGCGGATCACGCTCGGTGCGGTGAGTGTCAAGCTGCGCCTACCGGCCATCGGTGTCCCGTTCTGCCATCGCCTCAAGGACCCGCTCGGCTACCGGGCGCCACAACCGGCCGCGCGTCGAATAGGTCTGCACGTAGCGGCTCTCGGGGATGGGCGTGAGCATCGGCACGCCGTACTCGGCGGCCAGGACCTCGATCTCTGCCAGGAACTTGCGCTGCACGTCCCAGCGCCCAACGACACGCGTGGGTAGGACGCCGATGATGCGAAGAGCGGGCTGCTGCCGCCTGGTCTCGCGCAAGAACTCCAACATGTCCCTGAGCGCGGTCAGCGCCACCAGCTCCGGCTGCGCTGGGACGATCAACCCGTCGGCGCGGCGGATGCCCGGCACGGCATCGTCGAGCGCCGGCGGCGTGTCCAGCACCTCGACGTCGGCACGAAAGGGCAGGGGGCTGCCATCCGGCACCAGCACCAGGCGCTTCAGGAAAGGCATCCGCCCGTACGCATCCATTGGTGTGCCGAGAGCGCGCAGCACATTCGTTAGCGTCCGCTGGCTGTCCAGATCGCGCATCACGACCCGCTTCCCCATGGCCGCCAGCTCCCGTGACAGGAAGAAGGTCGTCGTCGTCTTGGAGACGCCACCTTTGCGGTGGGCGATACAGACACGATAGGTGTCCGTCACAGTACGGCGGGCTGTCGCACTGCGGACGACGGGCCATGCGTGCGCTGCCTCGCACGCTTCCACCTCGGCGCGATAGAAGTGCGGCGTCCGATCGGCGATGGTGACGGCTTGGAGCTTTGCCTCGTTGATGCGCCGTTGCACCGTCCGGATCGTCACGCCCCATCGCCCGGTCAGCTCATGGCGTCCGGCAACGATTCCTGCATTTTCGACCCATATCGCCGATCGCCTGGCGTAGCGGAGAGGCTGGGACAGGCCCCCAAGGCTAGTGTTGGGCTCGCGGCCGCAGGCCACTGATGGCCGGCTGCGGTCCAGCGGACCTGGCAGTGAGAGGAATGCCAGAGAAATAGCCATCTCTGGCATTTCCTCGCCTGGCTGACGGGTGTGCACGATGGCAGCAGTACGCTGCCCGAGGTGTCTGCGGTGGATTTCTCGGGCAAAATCCCAGATACCAATCGTCGCCGACAATCTGAGTGCAGCCCATGTGGGTCAAAAATGCAGGAATCGTTGCCGGACGCCAGATGGTGTACGACCTGCCCGCCACCACCGAAGGCGCGCGCGACCGGGCCCTCTTGCTCATGGGCTTCGCCGGCGCTTTCCGCCGCTCCGAGCTGGTCGCCCTGGACCGCGGCGACGTCGTCTTCGATCCCGACGGCGTGCGCGTCACCATCCGCGTCAGCAAAACCGACCAGGAGGGAGCAGGACAGATTGTCGGGCTGCCGTACGGCGAGCACCCCGAGACCTGTCCTGTCCGCGCGCTGCGCGCCTGGCTCGCACTCCTCGAAGACGACGCGCCGGCCGTGTTCAGACGGATGAGCAAGTGGGGGACGGCGTGTCGCTCCCGCCTGACCGCCCAGAGCGTGGCGCTCATCGTCAAGCGTCGGGCCGAAGCCGTTGGCCAGGATTCGCATCTGTTTGCGGGGCACAGTCTGCGCGCCGGCCTGGCCACCTCGGCCGCGGCCGGCGGCGCCACCGAACGCGACATCATGCAGCAGACCCGCCACCGCAGCTTTGCCATGGTGCGGCGCTACATCCGCGAGGGCGAGCTCTTTCACAAGGGCAACGCGGCGCGATTTACAGGCCTGTGAACATCCCCGTACGCCCCCCTGAGCCCTGGCCAGGCTCGTGTCCAGACCATCGTGATCGAGCACCTGACCGACTACCGCCGCTACGTGATTGAGGCCACCGACTGGGAACAGCGTGTCGCCGCCAAACATCACCTGTGCGCCGAGCTGCGCGAGCAGCTGTCGAACGACGACCCCATCGTGCGAGTGGACCCCATCACGAGCCAGCGCCTTGACCATCATGATGTGTCTCGCCGCTACGTGAGTCCAAAGTCACTTGGTCCTTCTCGGACCTGACCTCACCGAGGCGCTGCGCGGCTACCTGGCTGCTCAAAGTCGAGCACTTCGTGAACGATGCAGCGCTACATTGGGAGATCAATTGTAACCATGAATGAGTCTATGGTGGGAGTCCATGGCTGCTCTGTGGCATCTTGTAGCAACTGGTCGACTTTTGTGGCGTACTCCGCAATGACCTGTGCCCCGATCTTTCCCAGACGTTGCTCCCAAATGATGTTCCGTAGTGCGAAAACGTGCTGCTGAAAAAGAGGAATCAGCGCCTCACCGTCCTGCTCCGGCCCGATTGCCGGTGCAACACGAATCCGGATGCTGAGCATCCGACGCAGTTCGGGTGCGATGACTGCGTGCGTGCTGATTGTCTCCCGAGATGGGTCTTGCCGGTGCGCAATGTGCCTGTCCCTCCACTTCATGACTCGCTTATGGCACTGCACTGCATCATCACCGAGAGTGGCAAGTAGTTCCACGAATCTCACTTTCCGGCCGCGCTTCGTTGCCATGCGGCCGTACGCAATTACTGCGCTCTCCCACAGGGCTCGGCGAGTGAAGACATTGTCAAGATTGGCCGGCGTCAAGTCTAGCGTATGTAACACCTGTCCAACATGAAGCAAATCACTCCACAGTGATGCCCAATCGCGCAACTGATCAACAGTCGTTCCTGAGACTAGTGCCTCAACTCTGACTGTGCCTACTTTGGACGCCGTGCTTTCATCCACCGACTCCACTCCAGCCCGTCCCGCAATTCAAGACGTGAGAAGACTGATTATCGTTCCTTCATGGCGGCCGAGCAGTGCCTGTCAGCACCGGCACTCAGCGCAGGTCCGACGGATGGGGCGGCAGGGCATCTAGGATCAGGACCACTAGGAGCGTTGGTTCTGTCGGCTTCCCCGCGCTTGCTACGGCAGGCACCAGTTTCACCGACACCTGGTCACCCAAAGGCGGCAGGTGAGTCCGCTCAGCAGAGCGATCAGTCGTGTCGAGGACCATCAGCACGCCCACGCTCGAGCCCCGCGCTGCTACGTACGCTGCCACCTGCTGCAGGTAAGGTTCTGTGCGACCACCCGTCAGCAGCACAGCCTTCAGCTCGACTGGGGTGTCAATTAGCAGGAAATCAACCCGCCCGCGCTCGATGGGCAGCTCACGCATGAGTGTGTCGGGGTCGTCGACGCGAATCCCGAGGTAATGGCGGAGTTGGCGCTGGAAGTCGGTCTCCCGCATGCCCGATCGCCAATCACGGACGCCGTCGCGCCGCCACCACGCCGCAAAGTCCAACAAGTAGCGCAGAGATACTTCGAGGTCGTCCGGGCGCGGCGTACGTAGATCGGCTTCCTCACGCTGCAGGTCGATCTGCTGGAGTAGATACAGTAGGACCGGCTCAACCTGACTGCTGGATACCATCACCGGGCGGGCGCGCCGCACTAGTTCACGGGCGTCCAGGCATGCCTTTATCGCTCTTCGCAGACGCTCGTAGCGCGGCACAGCCGACAGCGTCTCGCAGGCGGCGAGTGCTCCAACTGCTACCCGCGCTTGGTCGAGTTCCCAGCCACTTGCCTCGGTGGCGGTTAGGGCCTCAAGCAATGTGCGCTGTGCCGCCTGAATAGGAGCTCCCTCGCCCGTGCTCGTCAGCGCTGCGGCACGATGTGCCAGGGCCAGTCCATCGTCGAGTCGCCGCACCGCCACCGAAACCTGGCCGGCTTCGCAGTAGGCGACCATCTGTTGCGGGCCCACTGTGGGGACGTCGAGAACCCAGGTAGCGGTGCGGCTGGTACGGACCGTCGCGTCCTGCGCTACGAGGCGGCGGTGCTCAGAATTAGGAAAGACAACTGTGCCCTCGGCGCGCGTGAAAGACTCTCGGAGCAGGAATGGGTCGGCGAAGTGAATGCGCTCAGGCCACAAGGCGGCACGCCCTCGCCGGCACAGGTGCACCCCGACCATCCGCGTCTGTTCCCAGCCAAGTGCACCGCGCAGGTGGACAACCACTGTAAAGCGACCCTCGAGCACGTCTGCCTGCCAGCCAGGCGTACCTGCCAGTCCATCACTGACTGCGATGACGCGGTCCTCGTTGGCATCGGTTGCATAAAACGGCAGATACAGCCCATCAAGGTCCTGTTGGGTTGCGCCGGTGTTGGTGACGGACAGGGTCAGGACATCGTCTACTGAGCCGTCACTCTCGATGAAAGCGCGCCGCTCAGCCTCGGTCGCCCACACCCGCGCGCTGCTCCGAGGTCTGACCAGGCAGTGGTGGAGCAGCGGGCGGCGTCGGCGGTACCGCCTGCTTGGGCTCGACACCCGCCGCAATGAAAGGGTTGACCGCCTGGGGACCGGCCGCGCCCATTCCGAAGCCCTCGTGTGGGCCCGTGTCGACGAGAATCGCTGGGCGTTCGGCGGGGGCCTGGGCAGGCGGCCCCGGCGTAAGTCCCGGTGCAGGCTCGCTCATCCGGGAGCTTCGGACTGGCTGCCAGACGGAGCAGGCTCTGTCGTACTCTGGTTCGGCGGCTGTTCTTGAACGGAATCGGTTGCGCTGGCGAGCGGATTGGCTGTGGTGGGCAGTCCCATGCCCGCGCCCTTCTGCCCCCAAACAGGCGCTGGCCGGTCGGTCGTATGAGTGGGTCGCCTCGATTCTCGGTTGGCCATCAATGTCTCTCCCACATGCGTCTGATGGAGTATCCCACACGGGTACGGGTACAGCTGGAAGTCGTGCCGGCCGCCGGGCACAATCTGCATCCTGAGGGTGTCGCCATGCTGCTACAGGCAGGCCACCAGCGTCCGGTGAGTCTTGGCGTTCCCGGCGTTGATAATGGCCCGTGACCACTCCCGCGTGACATGGCTCGGGAGGTGCTCTCGCCAGACCTCAACGAGCAGACAGCTCGCTGTCCTCCACCGCGTCAGCAAGGTAAAGCTTCCCACCATCGCTTACATGCCACGCGCGGCTAGGTTGGGCGGGGCTGTGGCTTCTCCGTCCGATGGCGCCCGCCTGAGATGGAGGGAATGTGCACACTTATCGAGCGGGCACCTTGGTCGGAGATCGAGGTAAGGATCTGCGGGCTCTTACCTCCCGGCGAGCAGCTATGTATGGTCGCAATGGATCGAGGGCGAACGATTCAGGGTTTGGACGATCCGGGGTAGGACTGGAGTCGTTCGCCGGCTAACGTTGTCGGGGTACCCCTATACTGTGCTTAGATAAGGCGGGGTTCACTCTGGCGTGACCATCTCCGCTTCCGTCCCAGCTTTCGATCTCGCAGCCGACGCTTTCGCCAGCGCGGTCACGGCCGTCTTCGCCGTAGCAGCACCAGCGCAGCCAGAAGACCAGCTGAAGGCGCCCACCCTCGACCTGCTGCGGGCCGCGGGGAAGGCATTTGGCTACACCGTCGCCGCTGTAACGGAGGCGTACGTTAGTGCGCTCAGTGCGCGTCCAGACCTTGGCGTGACCGTTGGCGGCCTGCTGACAGGCTATGTGGAACTGAAGGCTCCCAGGCACGGAGTACGACCTGAGAAGTTCGTTGGCCACGATCGTCGGCAGTGGCAGAAATTTCAATCGCTGCCGAACCTGATCTACACAAATGGCTCCGAGTGGAGCCTTTATAGGACAGGGAGCCTGGTCCAACGGGTGACACTGCCTGGGGACATAAGCACGGAAGGCCCCACAGCATTCGGTGCACACGGCCACGACGAGCTCGCCCGGCTGCTGCGCGACTATTTCCTGTGGCAGCCGCTCAGCCCGTCCTCGCCACGTGCCCTGGCCGATGTACTTGCCCCACTCTGCCGGCTGCTTCGGCAGGATGTGCTGTCGGCGCTTGAGGAGCCATCGTCGGCCATCTCGCAGCTTGCTGCTGAATGGCGCGGCGTCCTGTTCCCTGATGCGGACAACAGTCAATTCGCAGATGCCTACGCTCAGACAGTCACCTACGCACTGCTCCTGGCTCACCTCGAGGCCGCGAGTAGTCTAAACGTGTCGGACGCGGTGGCAACGCTGAACCGTGGCCACGGCCTCCTCGCCCAGGCCTTGCGCGTTCTTGACGACCCAGAGGCCGAGAACGAGATTGGACTCGGGATCGGATTGCTGCGGCGGGTCATCGGTGCGGTCAACGTGGCTGCGCTGTCGCACCACGGGATCGATCCTTGGCTCTACTTCTACGAAGATTTTCTAGCGGCTTACGACCCGAAGCTGCGCAAAGATCGCGGTGTGTACTACACGCCAGTTCAGGTCGTGAAGACGCAAGTAATCCTCGTTGCAAAGCTGTTGGAAAACGCGTTTCACAAACCGCTTGCCTTTGCCGACGACAATGTGACAGTGCTCGACCCGGCGGTTGGCACGGGTACATACCCCCTTGCGGCGCTGGGCGAGGGCGCTCGCCGCGTCCGTGCTCGGTACGGTGACGGTGCGGTGCCCGGGCGGGCTGACGTAATGGCGCGTAACCTCCATGCCTTCGAGATCCTCGTTGGTCCCTACGCAGTCGCACATCTGCGCCTGACCCAGCTTTTACAGCAGCAAGGAGCCACACTCGCCGCCGACGACGTGAAAGTCTATCTCACCGACACGCTCGAATCACCGGTTGCGGTGTCGAAATTCACAGCGGGCTTGTTACACAAGCGGCTAACCGAGGAGCACCAACGCGCCCAGCAGGTGAAATCCAGTACCCGTGTGCTGGTCTGCATGGGTAATCCTCCATACGACCGTCAGGTAATTGGCCAGGAGGAGGCAGACGACACCGCCCGCAAAGGTGGGTGGGTCCGTTACGCTGACAGGCATCCAGGCCAACGTCCAGTCCTCGAAGACTTCTTGGAGCCAGCGCGCAAGGCTGGTGCTGGCGTGCACCTCAAAAATCTCTACAACGACTATGTCTACTTCTGGCGTTGGGCGCTGTGGAAGGTCTTTGACAGCACGAATGGACCAGGCATTGTTAGCTTCATTACAGCATCGTCTTACTTGCGTGGTCCTGGCTTCGTGGGCATGCGTCAGCTGATGCGTCAGACGTTCGATGACCTGTGGATCATTGATCTCGAAGGTGACAATCTCGGCCCAAGACGGACAGAGAATGTCTTTGCGATTCAGACTCCAGTGGCAATAGCAATAGGCGTGCGCTACGGGGCTCCGAACCCAACAGTTCCAGCGCATGTCCAATACACGCGGGTGCTCGGTGACCGAGACACTAAGTTGAAGATCCTCGACACGATAACGGACCTATCCACCTTCGCGTGGGAAGATTGCTTTGATGGCTGGATGAGTCCGTTACTGCCGCGAGGTGTTGGCGACTACTACTCGTGGCCGAAGCTCACTGATCTCTTTCCGTGGCAGCAGTCGGGGGTGAAAGTGGGGCGCACGTGGCCTATTGCTCCTGCGGAAGAGGTGCTCGTCGACCGTTGGAACCGACTCATTGGATCGAGGCCCGAAGAACGCCAACTCCTTTTCAAGGATTCACCAACGGGGCGCAAGTTCAACTGGGTGCCCAGTTCCGGCGGCGGATCGATCCGAAATGCGGCTCCGGGCATTCCACCCCCGCCCCAGCGCCGGTTCGCCTTCCGTTCGTTTGACCGCCAGTGGCTACTGGACGATGTCCGGCTCATTGATCGGCATTCACCGGCACTACGCGCAGCTCTTAGTGCAAGGCAGGTCCATCTGACTAGTCTTCTCACGACCGTTCTTGGGCTTGGACCTGCTGCCATAGTGACGGCCCACCTCCCGGACCTCCACCACTTCCGCGGTTCGTTTGGTGGTGCTGATGTAATCCCGCTCTGGCGTGACGCGGCGGGCACCGTTCCCAACGTAACGGCCGGTTTGCTTGATGTGCTCGAGGCGAGTTACGGGTTCCCAGTCGCACCGGAAGACTTCTTCGCCTACTGCTACGCCATCTTAAGTGTCCCCGATTACGCAAATCGGTTTAGTGAGGAACTGACCACCCCCGGCCCGCGCGTCCCAATCACCGCCGACGGTGCCCTGTTCAGGCGTGCGTGCGAGCTAGGCAGACGGCTGATCTAGCTGCACACCTTCGGACAGAGATTCGTCCCGCCCGGTGAGGACCCAGGGCGCGTCCCGCTTGGTGAGGCAACAAACACCGTAGGCGTGCCTACCAATCCTACGGACTACCCGAACAACTTCGAGTATGAGCCGGGGAGTCGAACGCTACGCGTCGGTAAGGGCATGTTCGCTTCCGTTGCACCTGAAGTATGGGCCTTCAGCGTTTCTGGGCTTCAGGTCGTGGCCTCGTGGCTGGGCTACCGAATGGCCCAGCCAGCCGGAAGGTCGTCTTCGCTACTCGATGGAATTCGCCCCACTCGATGGCGTGCACAATTCACCGAGGAATTGCTCGAAGTGATGTGGGTGCTAGAGCACACTATTGGCATGTTCCCATCAGTGAGCAAAGTACTAGACGAGATCGTGGCAGGTCCGACAATTGCAGAGGGCGATTTGCCAACTCCGGCTAATAGCGAGCGGGAACAACCAAGCGCAGGGGCTGTAGCGCAGCAGTTGAAACTATAGGCCGCCCGCGCCAGAGGTGAGCTGACTATCCACGCCGCCGGAGGCCGCGTCCGAGCAGTTCAATTCCGCCGCTGCCACACCTGCTCAAGCTCGTAAAGCGTCTCGACCAAGACCTGGCGCAAGCTCTGCAAGGCTGGCCGATGGAGCGGTCCCGGCTCGGACACGAGAGATCGCTGCTCGGCCGGCACTGCCCGCGCCCGGTCCCAGGCATCCCAGGCAGCGAGGGCGCAGTTCACGCGCCGCAGGCGAGCGAGTGTCGCGGCCCGCCTCTGAGCAAAGCGTTCCAGGTCCGAGTGGCGCCGGCGCACGGTGGCAGGATAGCGCCGATCTCCTCGCCGCCGACCCCCGCGCGGCGCGCGGGCGCCTGGCGTAGAGTTCGACCATGCCCAAACCGCACAGACCTGACCGCCCATCTCTGCCCCTGGACGCCGATGCTCTGCACGACGTGCTGCGCACCCTGGGCGTCCAGGTCAACGTCGACGCTGCCGCGGTGCGCCGTCCCGAGCAGTTGGTGTTGAAGCTCGCTTATGGCCTGCTGGGGGCCACCGAGCGGCACGCGATCATCGCGGATGAGACCACCCGCACGGCGGGGGTGAGCATCGAGGAGATCGGCGAGGCCGCCGGCGACGTCTACGCCGGCGCGGCCTGCCACAATAGCCTGGACGCCCTTGGCCTGGTGCAGTGGCGCATGACCCGCACCACCCAAGCCCTGCAACAGCTGAAGCTCCTGGAGGGGCCGGCGGGTGGGCCCGACCCGTTGGGGCGCACGATCCTACTAACCGCCGCGGCACTCTCCGGGCTTCTGTCCGCGGCGGCCACGATGCGCAACCCATTGCATGGCAACGGCGACACGGCCGCGGCGGCGCACGCAGTGCGCCAGGCGATCAGGGCGCTAGACCAGGCGGCGAAGGACGCCCACGGTCAACGGGTCCTGGCCGATCTGCTGACGTTGACCGACTAGCGGAAACTTGTCCCTAGAAATGAGATGTGCAGCGCGTCTACAGTCAGTTTGACGAGCGTGGCGTCTGAGGGGACATAGGTACTGGATGCCGAAACGGAAACGACTGGCGATGTGTGTGTACTGCGGTGAGGTCAAGATAACGTCTAGCGAACACTTCGTACCACGTTCTCTCTTTAACGACAAGCCGCAGAAGATGTGGACAGTTCCTGCGTGTAATGAGTGCAACAAAGAGAAATCTAAAACGACGACTACCTACGAGATATGCTGGTTGCAGACGACGCATGCCAATGGCATCCCGTTGCGCAGATGCTCATGTCGAAAATGCTTCGATCGGCGCGGTACGGTAGTTCACAAGTGGCAAAGGCTGCACGGAATGCGCAATGGTCATCTATCTACTCATCCGGTGGCGTGTACATGGGCGATCTGTTTGCTGTTCCTCTGGAAAATGCCCGTCTTACGCGGATATTCACCTGGCTTACGCGAGGTGCGTATTTTTACGCCTTTGGCCAACGGATCCCCGACGATTACACATTCACGTTCACGCGACTGGATAAAACCCACGCAGGTGAGATGTGGGCACAGTACACCGAGCAGGCGAGGCCCCTGATCGAAGGGACTGGAGTTTTCGGTTGTACAGCCAAGACGCTTGACACCGACCCATTCACGTCGTTGTGGCTGTTTGGCTTCTACCAGTGGTTAGAAATAGCCAACCTGGCAGGTTTGCCATCTTCGAGGGAGTACATGGCCCGCTATGATCATGGCATTACGTATCAGGTCGAAGTCTTCCTGCCCAACAGTGCACTGGCTTCGTAGAGTGCACAGCGCTTTGGGTGGGTCCAGGAGCTGCTCCGGTCGTAGGTAGTCGCCTTCCCGATCGCCCGTGCGATCGTGCTCAATCGACCGGGAGTGCACGCCGTGCTCTACCTGGCTCCGCCCAGCCGCTGGAAGCGCCCCGCGGACGACGAGGTGCACGGCCATTGCCGAGGAGGAATGGCCCTGATCAAGCGATCGCCGAACCCGTGAGGGCGAACGTGAACGCTGTAATGGAGCTGTGTGGCCGAAGGCCGCGCTAGCCGACGCGCCTGTACGTACAGTCCTCCGCATGGCCGCGCACCCTGGCACACCCTCACACACAGTGTCACCCGAGTTCCTCACAGTGACCCAGCTCGCCGAGCGCTGGCAGGTGTCGGAGGCTACGATCTACCGCCTCATGGCCAGTGGTGAGCTCGCCAAGACAAAGATCGGCACCAAGGTGGTTCGGTTCGCTCGGGCCGAGGTTGAGCGGTTTGAGGTGCGGGGCCGTGCTGAGGCCCCTCAGCGGGAGGCCACCGCATGACACTCGAACGCCACCCTGAGCCAGCCGTGATCACCGTCGGTACGAGCAAGGGCGGCGTGGCGAAAACGACAACGGCAGTCAACCTGAGTGCGGCCCTCGGCGAGCGCGGCCGGCGCGTGCTACTCGTCGACGCCGACCACCAGGCGAACGCGACCCGGAACGTGGGCATTGCACCGCTTCCTGACAGCGCGCCGGGCCTGGCCGGTGTCCTGCTCGATCAGTTGCCGATCGCTCAGGCCGTTGTGGCACCCACCAACCGCCCCGGCGTGGATATCCTCCCGTCGACCCGCGCCCTGCGCCAGGCGGAGATCGTGCTCCCCGCCACCTATGGCTTCGAACTGCGCCTGCGGCAGGCCATCCGCGAGCTGCCACGAATGGCCTACGACTATGTGATCGTCGACGTGCCGCCGAACCTTGGGCTGCTGGCGCGCATCGCGATCGCCGCCAGCCAGTACGTCCTCATCCCCACCCAGGTGAAGGCGTGGTCCCTCGAGGGGGTCCAGGAGACCGAGGAGGCAGTCGAGCGCCTGCGAAGGGGCCTGATGCTTGGCGACGCCGGCCCTCGCACGCTCGGGGTGATCTTCACCATCGTCGACCGCGCCGACGGCGGCCTCGCCGACCAGGTGGGCGAGGTGCTGGGGCGATCCCTACTCCCCTACCGCTTCCCGCGCAGTCGGGCCGCCGAATGGTCCGAGACGACGAGCCGGCCGATCACCGAGGCCGCTGGCGGTAAGCGCTTCTGGACGTACTTCCAGGCACTGGCCGGCGGCGTCGACGCTCGCGTTTCTGCCGACAGGACAGCCGCCGACGAGGTCCAATATGCCCTCACCGCTGGCTGAGACACCTGCGGCCAGGCGCCCGACTCGCCAACAGGCGCTGCTGGCCGGGGTGGCCGAGGGGCGCGCTCCTCGACCGACCACACTGACAGCTACTGACGCAGACGACGTGCTGCCCACCGGAGCGGTCCGCCTGATCGACGTGGGGCAGCTCATGGCCGACCCAGACCAGCCCCGCAAGACCTTCGGCAAGAAGGAGATGGACGAGCTCAAAGCCTCGATCCGACGTCGTGGCCTCATCATGCCCCTGTCGGTCACCCTGTCGGGCCGGCCAGCACACGAGCCGCAGTTCGTCGTTATCGCCGGCGAGCGACGGCTGCGAGCTCTGGCCGAGCTGGTGCAGTACGAGGGGGCCGCCCACCTCCGGCGCGTCCCCTGCGTCGTGGCCCGCATCGGGGGGCCCGACAAGTTCCTGCACGCCCTGGAAGAAAACATGGTCCGCCAAGAGCTCACCGCGCTCGAGGTCAGCGAGTGCGTGCGGCGCATCCGGGCCGAGTACGGGTGGACCCACGCCCGGATCGCCGAGGAGCTGGGACGCGACGAGGCGTGGGTCGCGCAGCGGGTTGGCATCGCCGAGCACCTCAGCCCCGAGGCCAGGGATCTGCTAATTGACTGCCAGCGCAAGGCGCGTGGCGACGAGGGCAGTACCCTCGACGGCACTGATGCCGTCGATCCCACATTCACGTTGCTACGAAGCGTGTCGGTCCTGCCGCCAGATCGGCAGGCCGGCGCCATCCGTGGCGTGCTCGACCAGGGCCTGCGCGGCAATCGCGCCGTCGCCTACGTGTCCGTGCAGGCCCCCGCAGCCACGCGACCAGAAACGCGGGGCCGGCCACCCAAAGTCTTCCAGGTGCGTGCACCCGATGCTGTCTCCCTGCCGGTCGAGAAGCGCTCGCTCGCCGTGCAGCGGGGCGAAAACGCGATGGTTATCGCGCACACGGTCGTCGACCTCCGGGATACAAACCTGGCCGCATTCGTCCGCCACCTCGAGCGCCGACTGGGCTGGAAGATGGAGCCCGAGGCCTTCATCGCAGCGGTCGAGCAGGCTCTGCAGGCCGACCGCGCCGCCCTGCGTCAGTTCGAGCCAGCGGACTGACCGAGCACAGGTTTATTTACGATCGTAAATAGTTGAGGGTCTCGCCCTCGAGTGTGGGCGCAGCAGGGCAGCTGCCCGGCTCGGGCGCGGCGGCTCAGGTCGCACCGGGGCCGACCTTCCCGATGTAGACAGACCTGTGCCGGCCCCCTGCTCGGAAGCGATAGTACAAGTACGGCCCCAAGCCCCGAATCAGCTTGGCCTCCAGCGATCCGCGGCCCAGCCGCCGGCGGCGCTCATTGGCGCCACTCGTCTGCTCGGCGCGTGCGTTCTCCTGCTCTTGCGTGACAAGTTCCTTGTCGAGCTCGTCGAGGACGGCGCGGATGCGTGCCAGGTCCGCGCGGTCCCAGGGCGTCGACCGCAAGAGGTGCAGCACCTGGTCGCCGGCTACTCTGGCCTGCTCGTACCGGGCGAGCGCTGCGTGATCGCGCTCCTCCTGCTCTGCCCGGGCGGTGGCCACCAGCGCCTCGGAGACGACAGGCTCCAGGTCATCAGCCGGCAGCTCGCCGCGGGCGACGTCGGCCAGCAGGTCCAGGGCGGCCCGGCGGTCGCCGTGCGCGATGGCCTGACGGGCCAAGAGCAGGGCCGTTCCCCGAGAGAGTTAGGGTGCTCAGGTCCGGGCATGAGCAGGGCTTTTCGATTCTCGAGTCGGGCACAATTCGCAGTAGGATGAGGATGTCAGGACTACGTCGTCGAACATCGCCATGACGGGTCGGCTCATCAAGTTTCCGATTGCGGAGCCGTTAGAGACGGC
>JAABUQ010003861.1_pt1 | contig 26548 bp, 22 predicted proteins | sample 5560001 | NCBI WGS metagenome assembly JAABUQ01 (sample SAMN10711888, study PRJNA513371) | rock metagenome | isolation source: Antarctica rocks | place: Antarctica: Victoria Land, Finger Mt nord | collected 2015-12-18 | reverse complement strand
TTTTCCAGACCGGCGGATGCACAGCCCGCGATAAAAATCCCGCAAGCCGAGACAAACAACGCCGCACAGGCCGCCCTGCATGCAACCGCACAGGCCGCCCTGCATGCAGATGTACACACACACACAACCAGCACGGCACACACCAGCAGACCTGGCAGAACCAGCCAGCGCCGCTCAACCCCGCCCACGGATCATGGCAGACGTAGGGCAGAATGCCTCAGCACACACAGGGCTCACCACCGCAGCAGCCAGGGCCACAAAAACCGGTCAGAAAAACCCAGGCCGTCAAACGACAAATCCCCGGAACAACAGCTATACGCCCGGCTTCATTGAGTGACGTACGACGGCTTGAAGGGACGGCAACCTCTTCATGGGTCAGCCATCTTGGCCGTTGGTATTAGTAGGTCAGTTTGCCCAGAATCGCCGCAGCGGGTGCGGCAGGCACAGCAAGCATAGGGTGAGGCTCTGCCTCAAACTCCGCCAAAGGCCGAGCCTTTGAAATCCACTCCTTGAGAAGATGGTTTCCAAAGGCACCATGCCTAAAAGAGGGAGCCTTTGGCGGGTCTGGGCGTAGCCTGCCATTCCAACGACCCAAGAGGGTCGTTGGAATGGCAGGCTACGGGAGAGCCCGGCCTTGCCTGCTGGCAGGCTGGTGTCGGTCGCCGCCAATATCAGGGCGGGTCGGCCTCGTGCAGCACCGCCAGGGTGTCGGCGCCGCGCATCAGCGTGACACGGCGCACGAGGCGGGCGATGTCCGGGAGGCTGTGCTCCACCGCGATCTCCACCACGCGCTCGCCGGGGCGGCGGCGGGCGCGCCAGTGCGCGTAGGGGTAGTCGGCGATCGGCAGGAAGGTGGCCAGGCCGCGCGCGGCGGGGAACGGCCGGGTGGCGCCGCTGTTGATCGCCGACAGGGTGATGCGATCGCGCGCGGCGGCCACCACGCGGCCCGCATCCAGTTCGATCACCTCGTGGGCGTCGTCGCGGTACGGGCGGGCGGCGAGCAGGCGGAGCAGGCGGGCGCGCGAGGGCCAGAGGAAGACGCGGCGGTTGAGCAGGCGGTACCAGTCGACGGGCGCCAGGCCGTCGCGCAGGCAGCGGCGCAGCCCCGGCTCGTCGAGCGGCTTCTGGTCGCGGATCGTGGCGCGGCCGAGCGTGGGGTGGTCCAGCGTGACGCCCTGCGAGCGGCGGGCGGACTCGATGGCTTCGCGCTCCGGACCGGCGACGGCGTGCAGGTCGAGCAGCGCCGTGGTGCTCAGCAGGCCGTGCGCCAGGATCGACGGCCAGGCACCGCGCGCGGCCATGTGGTGCAGCGTGGGGCAGTCGCGCAGCAGCTCGTCCAGCTCGGGCCCGGTCATGGCGGCGCGGGCGCCGCGTCCGGGTCGCCGCAGGGTCGCGTCATCGGGCTCGGGTCACCAGGCTTGGGGCATCGGGGAGGTTCAATCCTGTTCGCGACGCGGCGACCGGGTGCGCCGCAGCGCCGCGACCAGGGCGTCGAGCGTCGCGGGCACCTGCCTGCGGATGGATAATAGAGGAAGCAGCCGGGAAACGCCTGCATCCAGCCCGCGAGCAGACGCACGAGGCATCGCTCGCGACGTGCGATTCTGCCTGCTCCTTGAGGATGCAGGCGATCCCCAGCCCGTCAAGCGCCGCCTCGAGCATGAGCTCCGGCTCGTTGGAGGTGAACGGCCCGGCAACCTTGATGCCGAGCGCGCGGCCGTCGCGCTCGAACTCTTATACCAGCGGCCCTGAGCATTGACCTGTCAGCAAGCAAGGCTGGGCTCTGCCCAGACCCGCCAAAGGCCGAGGCCTTTGGAAACCATCTTCTTAAGGAATGGATTCCAAAGGCGTGCCTTTGGCGGAGTTTGAGGCAGAGCCTCAACCTTGCCTGCTGCGCTCGGCGCGGCGTGGCGCGCTGCTCCCGGGTGTCCTCCGGCGCATCGGGTGCGCAGCCTTGCCGCTAGCCTGCCGGGCTGTGGCTCTCGATCCCGCGGGCCTTGTGCCAGTACTCCTCGGCGCAACCGTCTGGGCAGCCTGCCTCCTGCCACAGGTAGTAGGCGTGGGTGCGGACGTGCTGCTCGGCCCGCTCCTCCGATTGGTGCCTGGTCACAAGGACGTCGCCGAACGGGGCGAGCTGGCCACCCCGGCCGACATGCACCCGGGCGTGCAGGCTTGCCTTCTCCGACTCAGGCACGAGCTGCAGGTCGGTGGCAGCCCTGAGCGCTTCCTGCATGCACTCGGCATCTTTCGGAGTGCCGGCCGCGTCCTCCACCGGGATCGGGAAGACGTGCAGGACCGTGTCGCGGGCGTTCAGCACGTCAACCAGGCACTCTTTCATGGCGCATCCTTTGGGTTGGAACCCGCCGGACCTCGTGGATACGCTTGATGCCGGCGGGCATTCAGAGCGCCCAGACTGTTAGAGTAAATCGTCTAATCGTCAGTTAACATCAGCCTGCCAGTCGGCAGCGACATGCCTGCCCGGGCCGGGTACGACCGCGCGGCACGAGGTAGGCCTCGACCTCCAGCACCTCCAAAGCCTTCTCTGCGGTCCCAAGCTGACCACGTGCGACGGCCGAGAGTGCCCGCAGCGCGATCGCGATCTGCCCGTCCGGGCTCGGCTCTTGGAAATCGAGATGCAGGCGATGGAAGCATCAGCCATGGCAGAGGCCCTTTCTGGGAACATCCTGCCGGCAAGGCGTAGGCTTCAAGGCTAATGGAACCTGAATGATGCATGATGCATCAATGCCGCATGGCCTGCCGGCGGGTGCCGTGTCGGTGGAGGCGGATCAGGCGGCACTGGCACTCCGTCAGGCGGCTCCTCGGCCGATGCGGGTAAATCCCGGGTCTGGAGGAACGGGGCGCGAACCAGTGGGCGGCATCTGGAACCGGGCGAACGCAAGGAAGAAGTGGGTCATGTGATTCGATGCGACACGGAACCGACAAACGCAACGTAATGGAGGGCACGCATCGTAAAGCTTTCCAACTCGGTGACAACGCTCGTCCTACTGACCTGATAGCAGCAGGGACAGAGTGTCTCGCACCTGCATTCCCAGGCCTATGTCTTGACCCGCCAGCCCTACGGTGCCGCCGCTGTTTATGAGGATCGTAAGTTCCTGATACAGCGCCTGCATGACCTCGAAAGGCATGTCTAGAACTTCGGGCATGACCCAGACGCGATCATCATGGCCCAGGTCAGCTTCCCGGCCTGGCTCCGGCGGACGGCCATGTATGAGCGCCTTGAATGGCAGGGCATCGCCCATGGCATCGGTGAACATGTCGGGGCCAGCGCCGGCCAAGCGCACTCCGTCGCCGGTATAGAGAGTGCCCGGAAAAGACTCTGGCGGGGCGTAGATCATCATGACGCACTTGCCTCGACATCCGGGTGCTCACCGCCTGCCGGCCGCAAGGCCTTATCGAATGGGTAGGGCATCGACCTTGCTCCTCATGCGGACGTCCGGCCCGCCGGTGTTGTCCTCCAGGACCTCGACGCCGCGATCAATGCCCTCAGCTCCTGGTCGGCGTCGGATCGATCACGTTTGCACACCCGTCCGTCGGCGCCGCCGCCACTTGACCGACGAGCGGAACGATCTTCAGGCCGGCAGAGGCGACCCGGCACGGGGCTGCGAACAGACCGCAGCCGGAGAGGATAAAGAGTGCCGCCAGCACCACCGCGGTGCGGGCCATGACAGGGCGACGAGCTTTCGGGTCTCTCATCCGGTCCACCTCCGCCTTTCCAGGCGCCATGTCCATTGTCACCGTCATCTGATCTCCTGGTCTGATGGTGCTTCGAGGCGGACGTCTGGCCCGCCACCGTTCTCCGCGATGAACTCGACGCCGGCCCCGTAGACGGCGATGAGAATACCTCGACCGGTCAGGAATAACAGGCATCCCTGCACTCTGAGCGCGACCCTGGCCCGCGCGCCGTGGCCGAGCTGGCCGCGCAGGTTGCCCGTGAAGGCCGCGGCCTGCCAGCGGCGCTGGACGTGCTGGACGCATGGCGGGCTGGTCCGACGAGATGCTGGCAGTGTCGGCGCCGACCGGTTCCCGCCCCGTCCGCTGCGCGAGGTGGCGGCATGACGCCCCTCGACCTGGCAGCACGCGGCCTTGCGGTGTTCCCCTGCCTGGCCAGCCAGGCTCCGGCCACGCCTCGCGGCCTCCTCGACGCAGTGACAACCGGCCGCGGTGCGAGGCCTGCTCAGACGCCACCCTGGCCCGCCGATCGGGGTGGCGACGGGCCAGGCGTCCGGTGTCGACGCCCTCGACGCGGACCTCGCCGAGCCGGCCGACGCGTGGCGGGGCGCCTGCTCCCGCCATCTGCCCCGGACCTACACATAGCAGACCCGATCCGGCGGCCTGCGTCTGTGGTTCAAGCGCGCCGCGGGCGGGCGCAACTCCGCCTCGCTGATCGCGCAGGACGATGGGTGTCCGGGTATCCGGCCTGGGGGTCGGACGCGCCCCTCAGTGAGGTGGGCGATAGATCACGCCGTGATGCGAAGCAGGTGCTTGCCCCTCCTGGTAAGGGCGACCGCGTCAGTGGCCGGCGCCTCTGCCGCAGCGTCGGTCGGACGAGCGGCACCAGACACCCCGGCGGCGCTGCGGTTTGGCGCAGTGTCCGTCGGGCCGGACGGTGGCGAGGCCAGGTCCGGGCTGGGCCGGATGACCGGAGGCAGGACCTGGAAGCCGGTGCCGATGCTCATGGATGCCTCTCCGCGGATGCCAAGGGATCATTGCAGAGGCTTGGTTACCGGGTGATTACGCCTGGTGACTGACTTGCGTGGGAAAACGGCCTTCCGTCGGGTGCCATGCCAAGCCCGCTTATCCGCCGCTCGACCCGGTCTTGTACTCTGGCGTGGGGCGCAGGGTGACGCTGGCAGCCGGGGGCTGTGGCGATATGCAGGCGATCATGCGGGGTCTAACGGAGGTGGAGTTCGAGCGTCTCCACGGCACAAAGACGCAGTGTGAGGCGGCGCTGGTGGCGGTGCGGCTGGCGGCGGGGATGGCCTGTTCGAGCTGTGCCAACACCCGCATCTATGTCTATGGCCGTCGTGTCGGCTGCACGCGCTTCCCAGGCGCCGGTCGATCACCGCAGGCACGGTGATGGCCAACACCAAGCTCGGGCTGGCCACGTGGTTTCGCGCCATGCGCCTGATGACCAGCGACCCGGGCAGGCGATCTCGGCCGCAGGCGATAGGGTGCTGGAGCTGGGCCTGCGCACCGACACTGCCTGGTCTCTGCACAAGCGGCTGCGCCCTGCCATGAGCCAGCAGACCGGCACCGACCGCCTGGGAGGCCAGGCGAAAGGCGGCCCCCCGATCGTGGAGGCCGACGACGTCCATCTCGGCGGTGGCCGCAACGAGGGGCGCGGCACCGCGGGCAAGACCCGCGTCATCGCCGCCCGCGAGCGCCACGCCGGCGGCCGCATGGGCCGGGTCGCGCTGCAGGCGGTCGCGCGCTTCTCCAGCGCAGAGGCCAGGGTGTTCGGCCAGGCCCGTCTCGCCCCCGCCGCCACGGTCCACACAGACGGCCCGAGGGCGTTTGCCGCCCTGGCCGAGGACGGCGCACGCACCTGGCCACCCCGACCGGCGGCACGCGCCCCGCACGGGCGCGCAGTGCCCCGTTCTTCGTGGCCGACACCCTGATCGCCACCCTCGGCGCCGCCCTGGAATCCACCCGCAGGCGGTTCTCGCCCAAGCACCTGCCCGACTGTCCCGGCGCCTTCTGCTGGGCCACAAACCGATGGCGCCATGCACGCCATGCTCCCAGCACCCTGCACGCCGGTCCGGGACGTCGAGGCCGTAGCACCCGGGTGAAGGCGAAGTCCAGCAACGCCAGACGGCGGTAGTGGGTCAGTCTGAAACGCGTCGGCGGCAGGGCGCAGGCAGCCTTGCAGCAAGCAAGGCCGGGCTCTGCCCAGACCCGCCAAAGGCCTGAGGCCTTTGGAAACCCATTTGCTTAAGTGACGGATTCCAAAGGCTTGCCTTTGACGGAGTTTGAGGCAGAGCCTCAATCTTTGCGTCCCTTCCGGGCTTTGCGTCCCTTCCGGGCCTTGCACTGCCCTACGACGATCATGGGGGCAAACTGACCCACTACCCAGACGGCGGAGGATTGCCGCCGCGAAGCGCCGCGTGCAGCAGCCTCAACCTTGCGCAGGCAGCAGCCTGGTCGCCCCTCGCGACGCCTTCAACAGCATCCACCGCCTGGTGTCACCCGCGTGAGCATTCCAGCGGTCTGCGAGGGACACGGACGAGTGGGTCAGACCGGCCTCAGCCCCCGTGTCCTCGGTTGATCCGCCCACCCTCGTAGAAGGCCAACCCGCCGGCGCCGGCGTCAGAACGTCGCGGTCAGGGCGAAGCGCGCCGACAGCGGCTCCAGCGGGTGGTAGGTCGCGCCGAACTCCGGAGCGGCGGTCGGGCTGACCTGGTACTGGTAGGCGTACTGCGAGGCGGCGGCGTTGGTGTTGAACACGTTGAAGACGTCGAGCTGGACCTTCATGTGTCTGTTGATCCTGTAGCCGACGTCGAGGTTCAGCTCCCTGTAGCCGGGCGAGCGCAGGGAGTTGTCGGCGACCAGCGGGTAGCCGCCCAGCCAGCGCAGCTCGGCGCCGCCGAACCAGGGGCCGAGGTTGTCCACGATCGCGCCCAGCGAGCCGATGAAGTTCGGGGCATAGGGGATGTACAGGCCCGGCACGCCGTAGGTCGCGGGGCTGGCGGTGTGGTAGCGGCTGCTGGTGACGTTGAGGTCGGCGTTCAGCTCGATCCAGTCGTACGGCCGGTACTGCCCCGACAGCTCGATGCCCTGCAGCCGCGCGGGCGGGCCCGCGTTGTCCACGCCGTTGTCGGCGTCGTAGGACAGGAACGAGTCGAAGTCGACGCGGAACAGCGCCGCCGTCAGCTGGGTGCGGGGCACGATGTCGCTGCGCAGGCCGATCTCCTCGCTGGTGATCTTGGTCAGGAACGGCGTCGACTGGTTCGGGTCCGTGACGCCGAGGCTAGGCACGGTGCCGAGCACGGCGCGCAGGTCGTTGGTGTGGAAGCCGCGCCCGGCGCTCAGGTACAGCTCCGTCTTCCGCCACGGCCCGAACACCGCGCTGCCCTTCGGCTGCGGCAGGGTCTTGGTGGTGCGGCCGCTGAAGCCGGTGACCAGGCTGCGGTCGCTGCCGGCGTAGGCGTCCTCGCGCAGCCCGGCGACGGTGCGGAACCAGGGCAGCCAGTGCGTGGTGTTCTGCACGTAGCCGGCGACGTTGCCGAGCGTCACAGTGTCGGCGTTGCAGGTGTACAGGCCGCCGCCGAACGGGCTGCCCGGGCAGGCAGGCAGCACCACCCGCGCCCGGGTGTGGCGGCGGTCGATGGCGACGTCGTCGTAGCGGCCCTGCAGGCCGATCTCGGTCTCGGTCGGGACGCCCAGCAGGGTGTCGGCGCGGTAGTAGGTGGACTGCCCGCCGAAGGTGGTGCGGGTCTCGTCCTGCTGCTCCTGGTCGCCGTGCACCGGGTCGACGAGGAAGTGGGTGAAGTCGTCCCACAGCGTCAGCCGGGAGTGGATGGCGTAGGCGCCGGTCGTCAGCGTCCAGTTCTCGCCGCTGACCCGCTGGTGCCCGGACAGGCTGAACCGCTCGGCGAAGTTGCCGTCTGTCGGGTCGAGCGAGCCGTAGCGGCCGATCAGACCCTGGTCGCGGGCGCTGACCGGCTGGTCGACGGTGAACCTCGACTGCCCGCGATAGGCCATGGCGGTGACGTCAAAGCCGTCGTTCGGCTGCCCGTGGGTGTAGCGGGCCACGCCGTCGAGCGCGCGGTAGTTGTCGGGTACTGCCACGGGCCGTCCAGGTGGGCGACGCTGAGCGCGCCCGCCAGCCGGTCGCCGTTGGGCAGATGCAGCGTGCCGCCGGCGTAGACCCGCTCGTCGCCCAGCGTGCCGGCGCTGGCCGACACCTGGTTGGGGATCTCGCCGGCCAGCCGGATGTGCGCCGACCCCAGGCCGGCGAAGTCGCCGACGCCCGGGTAGAACGTGCCCTTGGTGTAGTCGAGGCCGCCCGCAAGCTCGGGCATGAGGAAGTGGATGTCGGTGTAGCCCTGGCCGTGCGCGTGGGTCGGCTCGTTGACCGGCATGTCGTCGACGGTGGTAGCGAAGTCGGTGCCGTGGTCGAGGTTGAAGCCGCGGATGAAGAACTGGTTCGCCTTGCCCTCGCCGGCGTGGACGGTGACCATCAGCCCCGGCACCGTCTCCAGCAGCTGGCCGACGCGATAGACCGGCCGCAGCGCAAGCTCCTCGCGCGTGACCGTGCCCTGGCTGGCCGTGGCGGCCTTGTCCAGCATGTCGGTGCGCGACCGCACGACGACCTTCTCGACCGGCACCTCGACCGACGCTCCCGGCGATGCTCCCGGCTCCGGGGCGGAGGCCCGGACCTGCGCGGACGCCATCCCTGGCGACGCTGCCGCACCGGCCGGCGGCGGGCCGTCGGCCTGCGCCGTTCGCCCCAGGACCATGATGAGCGAGAGGGAGACGAACACCCTCAGCGGACGTGCGGGACCGTCCCTGCCGGGCGCGCCGTGACGCGACGCAGCCGGCCCCCTGAACGCGAGACGGCGACGTCGCAGGGCGGTTGCGCCGCGCCTGGCGGGCTGCTGGACGTCTGCGGTATCAGGATGCATGGACTCGCCCCACCGGTCAGGAGTATGAATTCCTTTGCAGGACTGCATACGCCGGAGCCGGTGTCCGTGCCAGGAGGATCATGCCGTGCACCGTGTCACGATCACCGTCGACGACGCGCTGATGATCGAGCTGGACCGGCTGATCGCCGCGCGCGGCTACCAGAACCGGTCCGAGGCGATCCGCGACCTGGCGCGCGCCGGGCTGCAGCAGGCCGCCGCCGACCTGGTGCCGGAGCAGGACTGCGTCGCGGCGCTGGTCTACATCTACGACCATGCGCGCCGCGAGCTGCCGAAGCGGCTGGCGAACACGTTCCACGACCACCACCAGCTCGCGGTCTCGACGCTGCACGTGCACCTGGACCACGAGAACTGCATGGAGGTCACGGTGCTGAAGGGGCGCGCCGACGCGCTGCGTCACTTCGCGGACCACGTGATCGCGGAGCGCGGCGTGCGCCACGGGCGGCTCGTCGTCCTGCCGTCAGGGGCCGGCGGGCCGCCACGGCACGGCGAGGGTCTGGACGCTTGACCGCCCGGGCCGCAGCCCCGGGGGTGTGCCGCCACGCGTCATGGGACGGACCGCCACGGCCGGCGCCGGACCGCGGTTCTTGACCCGGAGCGTTGGCCTCGTCGCGTCCGCCGGACGCACGGCGATGCGGATGGTGGCTCGTCCGCCGGGTCCGGCTGCGCCATGACGCGGGCGCGCCCCAGCCGGTCCTGCCGTGGCGCAGGCCAAGAGCCGCGCGGGCAGGGGGCGCGGGACGCTGGACGCAGCCAGGCGGTGCCAGGACCGGGCGCATGACGGGGCGGCTCCCGAGAACCGCCGGCCTGTTCGCGATGCTGGTGGCTGCCAACGTCGCAGCCTGGGCATGGGCCTGGGCCGCGTTCCACGGCCGGCCCACGCTGCTCGGAACCGCGCTGCTGGCCTGGGTGTTCGGGTTGCGCCACGCGGTGGATGCCGACCACATCGCGGCCATCGACAATGTCGTACGCAAGCTGATGCGGGAGGGCCAACGTCCCCAGACGGTGGGTCTCTGGTTCTCGCTCGGCCACTCGACCATCGTCGTGCTGGCGTCCCTGACCATCGCCACGACCGCCGCCGCGATGCAGGGCAGGCTCGAAGCCGTGAAGGACATCGGCGGCGTGGTCGGCACCCTGGTGTCCTCCGGCTTCCTGCTCGCGATCGCCGCGATCAACCTGGTCATCCTGCTCGGCGTCTGGCGCAGCCTCCGGCACTTCCGACGCGGCGGCCGGTTGGACGAGGACGCCCTCGACCTGCTGCTGGCCGGGCGCGGGCTGCTCGCGCGGCTGTTCCGTCCCCTGTTCCGGGCCATCACCCGGGGCTGGCACATGTACCCGCTCGGGTTCCTGTTCGGCCTGGGCTCCGACACGGCGACCGAGGTCGGGCTGCTCGGCATCTCGGCGACCCAGGCGTCGCACGGCCTGTCACCATGGCAGGGCATGGTGTTCCCGGCCCTGTTCACCGCGGGCATGGCACTGGTGGATACGGCGGACAGCGTGCTCATGGTCGACGCCTACGGCTGGGCCTCGGTCAGCCCGCTGCGCAGGCTCTGGTACAACCTGACCGTCACCGCGGCGTCCGTGCTCGTGGCTTTGCTGATCGGCAGCGTCGAGGCGCTCGGCCTCATCGGCGACCGGCTCTCGCTGAGCGGCCCGTTCTGGGATGCTATCGGCGCCCTGAACAACAGATTCGGCAACCTGGGCGTCGCCTTCATCGGCATCTTCGCCCTGTGCTGGGCAGCCTGCGCCGTCATCTGTCGATGGCAGGGCCATGCGCGTCCAGAGGCCACCGAAGCCGGGTGAGCGAACGCGCTCCCGCCCAGCCTGCAATCCCGAGCAGGTGGCGACGCGGTCCCTCGACGATCAAGAGGCCGGCAACTCCCTGCAGGCCCGGGAGCGTCCCGGCCGGATCTGCTGAACTGCCTGCGCCGGCAGGCCGTGTCAGGACAGATGCCGGACGATGTCGACCGCCATCTCGGCGCCGGTCTCGTCGGCGCGGATCGGCGCGAGGTAGCGTCCGTCCGGTCCCATCAGGTACAGCACCGAGCCGTGGTCCACCGTGTAGCCCGCGCCGGCGCCGTTCGGATGGATGGTGCTGGCGAGGCGGTATTCCTGCTGGACCTGGCGGATCTGGCGCGGGGTGCCGGTCAGGCCCACCAGGCGCGGAGTGAAGGCGGCCAGGTAGGAACGCAGCACCTCGGGCGTGTCATGCTGCGGGTCGACGGTGATGAACAGCGGCTGGATGCGCGTGGCCCTGTCGCCCAGCGCGTCCAGAGCGTGCCCGACCTCGTCGAGCGTGGCGGGGCAGATGTCGCGGCAGGCGCTGTAGCCGAAATAGATCAGCTGGTAGCGGCCGGCGAAGCTCCGGTCGGTCACGGTCTGCCCGGTCGCGGCCGTCAGCTCGTAGGGACCGCCGACAGCCGAGACCCGGTGCGCGCCCGGACCGCCGAGCGCCCGGAGGTAGCCCGCCGTGGCCAGCAGCAGCGCCAGGACGAGGCCCAGCGGCGCCGCGCGGGAGGCCGCCCTCGCCGCCCGTGCCGCCCTCGCCGCTCGTGCCCTGCCGCGCGGCGCGCGGGGAGGCCGGTCACCGCATCCGCATGTGCGCATGGTCATCCTCCGCCCCCCTGGCGATCGGGTCGGCTTGCAGCTGGCGGATCGTGGCGGCCAGCCGTCGCGTGTCGTTCCAGCCCGCGCCTGGCCGTCCCGGCTGAACGGCGCGCAGCCAGCCTTCCCCGTCGATCAGGACCTGCGCGCCCGCCAGGTCGGGCGGGGCGAGGCCCGACACGATCCCATAGGCCGTCGGCAGCGCCGCGTCATCCGCGATGCAGAGGCCGGGCCCGGGATGCGCCGTCGGCTCCGCGGTCGCCAGCACCGTCGTCACCGGCGGATCAGGGGCTGGCGAATCAGGGGCTGGCGGATCAGGGCGTGACGGATCAAGGCCCGGCGGATCGGGGCGTCGCAGATCGGGGCGCGGCGGGGCCGTTCCGATCACCAGCCGCACGAACCGGCCGCGCAGGTCCGCCAGCGTGCGGGTCCGCCCGCCGTCGCAGCGGGCCTGGAAGCCGGGCGCCTGCAGCGGCGGCGACCACACGCCCGCCGCCTGGACGACGAGGCCGGCGTTGCGCGCGCGCACGTCGTCGATCAGGTCCCAGCGCTGCTCCGGGGTCAGGGTCCGGGCGAAGCCGGGCATGGCCATCCCGCCCTGCGGCGCCTCGATGCCGTGCGACAGCCACCAGAACATCTCGCCGTCCGCGTGCATCCACAGATGCGCCGCGGTCAGGTCGGCCGGCGGCACGGGCAGGCCCTGCGCCGCGGCGCCGTCGCCATGCCCCTCCGCGCCGTGGCAGGACGCGCACTGGCCGGGGTAGAGCGCCGCGCCTTCCACGATCGTGCTGGCCGCGAAGCCGGTCGGGGACTGCTGGAAGCTGGTGGGGTAAGCCGGGACGAGCAGCAGGTCCAGGTGCGGCACGGCGAACCAGGCGATCGCCGCCGCCGCCACGGCCACGAGCCAGCGCCCCCGCCGGCGCACGAGCAGGGCCAGGGGGAGAAGCGCCGCCGCGCAGGCGAGCGCCACGCCGGCCCCGATCGCCTCGTTCCGCAGGTCCGGGTCCTCGCTCACCGCGTCGAGCGACAGGCGCACGGGGAACGGCCAGACCGGCTGCGCGTGCATGGCGGGCGGCAGGCCGCTCAGCACGGCGGCCGCGACCACGACCGCCCCGCCGAAGGCGGTCTGCACGCCGATGCTGCGCACGAGCGCCCGCCTCGCCCGCGCCGGGTCCCCGCGCAGCAGGGCGGGGGCGAGCCGGTAGCGGTTGGCCGCGGCGAAGGCGAACAGCACGCCGAACAGCGCGGCCTTGACCAGCGCCATCCAGCCGTAGCCGGTGCCGACCAGCCCGGGGACGCTGGCGACCAGGACCCAGCCCTGGACCAGGGCGGTGGCGGCGATGACCACGAGGCACAGCTTGCCGAGCGGCGAGAACCAGCGCGCCGCCGCCGCCGCGTCCCTGGGCGCGGCCAGGGCCACCACCAGCAGCAGCGGCGCGAGGCCGCCGAGCCAGGCGCCCGCGGCCAGCAGGTGCAGGATGTCAGACCCCAGCAGCAGCCAGGAGCGCGGGGACATGGCGGCGGCGTGGCTGTGCCCCGCTTCGAGCACCGTCGCCAGCCCGGCCAGCCCGCAGGCCGCCCGCTGGCGGCGGTCGCGCCGGCCGAGCGCCAGCGCCACGGCCGGGATCGCGGCGAGCTGGAGCGCCACCAGATGGCCGAACATGGTGCCCGACAGCACCGCGGGGATCGCGGACAGGGCGTCCCGGACGGAGCTGGCGCCGGCCATGTCGGCCGACTGCAACGCCAGCCAGGCCAGCGTCGCGAGGAGTTGGGCGCCCAGGCCGAGCCGGGCGAGACGCAGCAGGCCGGCCTTGACCGCGACGACCGTCGCGGCGGGCATTCGGGGGAAGACGCGCGGCCCCACGGCGGTGCGGAACGCCAGCGTGCCGAATACCGAGAGCAGGGCGGCGACGGAGAGGCCGCGCGCGAGGGCGAGCGTCAGCCCGCCCTCAGGGTCGAGGTCCGGCAGCATGCTCCCGCCTCGCTACCGCCCGACCGTGAAGCTGTAGCGGCCCTCGGTCCTGTGGGTGTCGGTCGAGGTGGCGTGCCAGACCACCGTGTAGGGGCCGGGCGGCAGGGGCTTGAGCCCGACCGCGAGATGCGCCGGCCCGCCTGCGAGGTGGACGGCGCCCGTGTCCACGCGGGCGCCGTCGGCGTCCTGCACGGCGATGGTGCTGAACCCGGGCTCGACGTCCTCGGTGAAGTCGATGACCACCTGGGCCGGCGCCTCCCGCACCGTGCCGCCGACCGCGGGGGTCGCCGTCCTGAGGAAGGCGTGGGCCGACGCCCGGGACGCGCAGAGCACGAGGGCGGCCATGGCGAGACCGCCGAGGACGCGTCGCATTGTGGGGGTTCCTTGCGGGATCACCGGAAGATCGGCTTGCCGATGGAGTGCGGGAACAGGTCGTCGAAGAAGAGGTGCACCATCCCGACCGCGCCGACGTTGGTGCCGCTCGCCCTGTTGAGCGGGATCACCGCCTCCAGCGCGAGCTCGCCCCAGTCGGCCATGTAGGCGACGCCCGGCGCGGCCCGCCACATCGTGCCCTGCGCGCTGGGCGACGAGGCCGGCGAGGACTAGGTGAACTCCACCAGCGGGATCATGTTGCCGAGGATGGGGCCCAGGCCGACGTTCCTGACCTGCGATTGCAGGTAGGGCAGGCTGTACTGCAGCGAGATGCCCGCCGACCAGGCGTTGTTGTTCGCGTTGTTCAGCTGCGCGGGAAGGCCGGTGTTGAACGGGCCGGACACCAGGGACCCGGGCGGGGCGGCCTGGGCCGGGGTCGATTTCAGCTCCCGGTCCGCGATGGTGTAGCTCAGCTCGCCGGTGACCGCGAACGGCCGCAGGAATCCGACCGGCAGGTCGCCGAGGCCCTTGCCGAAGTAGCCGGTCGGCGAGGTGGCGCCGTAGCGGTCGCCGCCGGTGTGCGTGGTGCCGGTGCCGCCCAGTTCGCGGATCACCCCCAGCGAGCCGACGAACTCGTGCGCGATGCTGGTGTAGGCCTCCCATTTGCCGGTGACGTAGAGGTTCTGGAAGCCGGTCTGCGTCTTCGAGCCGTTCGTCTGCTGGATGTGACAGCCGTCGTTGAGGATGAGCGTGGTGTTGTCGGTGATCGTCTTGTCGTACTCGAAGCCGAGATCGACCTCGTGGCCGGGGCCGGTGCCGCCGCCGGCACCGCTGCGGTTGTAGGTGAAGGACGGCAGGGATGCCTCGTCGGCCGTGCCCGGATCGTCGAGGGTCAGGGTCACCGGGAACAGGCGGTTGCCGATCACCACGTGGGCCAGGGCCGGATGCACGGCAAGGCACGCCAACGCTGCGAGCGCAGCGGGAGCCAGGGTTGGACGCATGGGGGACTGTCCTGATCGGCGTGGTTCGGAAGGCGCGGCATCGAGCGTGCCGTGCCGGACGGGCGCGAACTCAGGCCGGGACGGGCGGACCGCGAGGGAAGCCGACGCGGGATTCGCGGGAAGGCGGGCCGCGTGCCGACAGGGAGGAGACGAGACGCAGCCCCACGCCGGCCGCCGGCGCCGGCAGGACGGGCGCGGGCGCCACGACGAAGCCGGGGAGGTCGAGCGCCGCGGCGAGCGACGGGAGCGGTTGGTCGGGGAGCCGGTGGCAGTGCGCGGGGCCGTGGTCCCGATCCGCCGGCCCGGTCTGGCACAGCACGGTGAGGGCGGCGAGCCCGGCCTGCTGCCGGTCCGCCTCGGCGTCCACGGGTGCCAGCGAGCCCAGCGCGAGCTGGCTGACGAGCGCGAGCACGGCCAGCAGCAACCCGGGGATGCGGCTCGGCGGTCGGACGGACGGGGCGGCGCGCGGGGGCATCGCCGCCGACGCTAGCACGGCGGGGCGGGGCGGCAACCGCCCGAACCGGGCCGGATGCCGCCACGCCGCCGTCGGGACATGCGCGAGGGCCGCGCGGCGAAAGCGATACGATCCCGGCCGGGAGGCCCCGCGTGCACTCGCGCCTTTGGGGGGAAAGCGGTCCCGCACCACCGGCGCACGGGCATCATTGTTGCAAGGTGATCCGTTGCAAGGCGCCTCGCCTGGAACCAGAGTCCCCCCCGAGACAAGAGGCTCGGCAGACGGGCGGAGGCATCTCGCGCGCCATGAACAGCAGCCAGGCACATCCTTGAGCGCCCTATCATGCCGCAGCGGACGGGTCCGGGGCGACACCCGTGCGAGGGGCGAGCGGGCGGGCAGGGTGGTGCGCCTGACAGCCTGCTGCCTGGCGCTGGCCGCGTCGCCGGCGCCCGCGCAGGCGCACCACCAGGGCACGACCCACGCCTCCTCGCCGGACGGCATCGCCATCCCCGGCCTGACGCACGGCCAGATGGTGGCCGTGGCCAGGAACAAGCCGGCGATCCTGGCGCTGGCGGCGGACCAGCCGGCCGGCGACCCGGTGGGCAGGCGCCTCGCCGAGCACGTCGGCTTCCAGTCGTTCGCCTGCCTGTGGAGCCTCGTGCCGGGAAGCCTGCGCGACGAGGCGAATCCCTTCAACGAGTGCACCCACGCCACGCTCGCGGCCACGATGGCCCTGTACCGCCACCTGCTGCCCAGGCTCGGCGGCAGCACGGCGGCGAAGCGGCTTGCCGCCCGCATCGAAGCCGACATGCTGGAGAGCGGGGCCGCCGTCGCGCTGTGCCGGTTCAGCGACGAGGCGTTCAGCACCGCCGAGATCGTCACCCCGTCCTGGGGCGACGTGCTGTCCTCGCCCTCCACGATGGCGACGCTCGCCGGGCTGCTGGCACTCTGCGGCGGCCTCGGGTGGCTGGCGCTGCGCCTGACGCGCACGGGCCTGGCCGGTCCGCAGCGCTCCCCGATCCACTGAGCGCCACGGGCGCGGGCCCGCCCCGGCGCGCGGCCACCCGGGGCCCCACCGCCTTCGCCGGGCGGCGCAGCTCCCGCACGGCCGGGAGCGCGTCTGCCCGAACGGCGACTGCCTCTGAGGCGAGGTGACAGGCCGCGCGGCCGATCCAGGCCGGTGCGCGTCCCGGCTCCAGCCCGCAGGCCCTGGCGTGCATCCGGGTCAGACCAACGGCCCCTGACATCGATCTGTCAGCAGGCAAGACTGGTCTCTGCCCAGACCCGCCAGAGGCCCCCTCCTTCAAGCATGGGGCCTTTGGAAACCTTTTCTTTGGGTCGTGGTTTCCAAAGGCTTGCCTTTGGCGGAGTCCAGAGGCGGAGCCTCTGGCCTTGCTTGCCGGACCGGTCGCGCTCAAAGGCCGTTGGTATGATCGTCGCGCTACAGGTCGGCCTTGGGAGTCAGTTCGCCTGCTCGGTGATGTTGCTGATCGGACGCACGGCGGAGCCTCTCGTCGTCTCCGCCAGCCGCATCCTGCCTGTGAACGAGAAGTGCCGGCGCATCCGCAGGATCGGCTTCTCGACGCCATGCCAGGACAATGCCGCAAACACGCTGATCGCGGGGACTGCCAGCAGGAACTGGAGCAGGGGATTTTGCAGCGGGATCAGGTCGAATATGATCTGCTGGATGGGAAACCCGTACAGATAGATGCCGTACGAGTAATCGCCTCGCTGATAGAGCGGCAGGGCCGGGATGTTCGAGACACCCACGTAGCCCGTAAGATAGACGAGCGCGGGAGCGGCAATCATGTTGATGACAGGATAGCCGATCCGATCTGCCGGCCCGATGAACGCCAGGGTCAGGCAGATGACAACCGAGACGCAGGCCAGGCCGTGGCTGTACGGCACCTTGTCGCGCATCACGAACAGCAGGACTCCCAACAGGAAGCCGACGAACAGCCGCGACCGATCCCCCACGAAGACGTGGTCGACGACTTTGCCGAGCAGGTCGCTGCCATGTGCGGGGATGTCGAAGGAAGTCGCAGCCAGTCCCAGGGCGACGATGGCTGCCGCTCCGGCGGCCAGGACCATCGGCCGTCTGAGGAACCCCAGCACCACGAGCACCGACATGATGGCGTAGCAGGCGTACTCGTATGGAACGGTCCAGAGAGAGAGGTTGATGAAGGGGGTCGGGTGTTGCAGGAACACCTGGGGCAGCCGGTAGTTTATCAGCCCCACGACGTTGGTGAGGTAGTGCCAGGTCAGCGCATCCGAGATGTAGTCGCGCCATGGCAGGGTGCTGAAAGCGGGACCAAGGCAGAAGGCGGAGAACGCCACCTCCACCGTCAGCGCCGGGATGATTCTCAGCGCCCGGTTGATCAGGAAATTGCCAAGGCTCAGTCGTTCGGCGCTTCCGGCAATCAGGAAGCCACTAAGCGCAAAGAACATCGTAAGAATCGCGTAACCAGGGAACCAGACAAGCCAATAATGGTCGAGTGTTCCGTCCCCGGATATCAATGCGTCGGTGTGCCAGGCAACAATACTGACTGCAAGCGTCAGGCGCAGAAAGTCAAAGCCTGGGCCGATGCCACGACGCGCGGCCAGCCTCCCCCCAATTGTCGTCACTCCCCACCCTCCCGGTATTTCAAAAGGCAAAAACGATTTCGTCCGATCAAGGCAACGACAGAGTCTAGATCAGAATTGAAGTTGGTTTTTCCAGCAAAGCGTCAAGATCTAGGCATTGTAGATCAGTGAGCGGATAGGCGGAGTTTGGCTCTCAAGTCGCCGCTGCAGGCACCTTCAGACGCATTTATACAACTATTGCGTGTGCAACATGCAATCGCTCGCGCCTGCCTGGAGACATACACTTGTGTGCAAGACAGAGCAACAACTTAATCGAAGGCGTGAAGACGCATAACTCGGAAGGCTGCTGGTCTTGCTGTCCGAATTGCAATCTTTCGTATTTGCATACCGGTCAACAACAAATCTTGGTTATCAAGTAACATAGGCTATAGGGACTTCAGATGATTCCCTGGCTGATGCGCCACATCGCATTCGACAGGACAGCGACGACCCGGTGTGCGACCCAGGGCGGAGTGCCACCATGCGTGTTGATCCTCGGCGCTACGGCCGCTCCATCATCGGCATCGCAATCGTTGCATTGGGCGTCCAGCTACGACCCTGCCCGGGCCTTGCCGCGCCTGCGGCCGATCCGGCGGCCGGCCCGCCCGACGTGCCATGGCCCAGCTACAACAACGGCCTCGACGGGCAGCGCTTCTCGCCCCTGGCCCGGATCAACCGGGACACTGTTCCCGACCTGGCGGAGATCTGTCGCGTGCCGCTCGGCGACCCGGGGCCGTTCGAGACCGGTCTCGTGGTCGTCGACGGGACGATGTACCTGACGACGACCCACGACACGATCGCCCTCGACCCCAGGACATGCTCGCTGCGCTGGCGCCACACCTACGTTCCGGAGGACCAGGAGGTGTACCCGCCGAACCGGGGCGTGGCCGTGCTCGCGGGGCGCGTCTACCGCGGGACCGCCGACGGGCGCCTGCTCGCCCTCGATGCCGGCACCGGCGCGCTCGTCTGGAAGAAGGTGCTCGGCAACCCGCACCTCGGCGAGTTCGTCTCGTCCGCGCCGATCGCCTGGGACGGCCTGGTGTTCGCGGGGATCGCCGGCAGCGACTGGGGCGTCAGGGGCCGCATGATGGCCTTCGACGCCGCGACCGGCCGCGAGGCCTGGCGCTTCAACACCATCCCCGTCGCGAACGAGACCGGCGCCGACACGTGGAGCGCGGGCAGCCTGGCCTGGACCGGCGGCGGCGGCATGTGGACGTCCTACACGCTCGACGCCGCCGCCGGGGAGGTGCTCATCCCCGTGGGCAACCCCGCCCCGGACTTCGCCCCCGCCTATCGTCCGGGCAGCAACCTGTTCACGAACTCCGTCGTGGCGCTCGACGCCCGCACGGGCGCGTTGAAGTGGTGGTACCAGGCCACGCCGAACGACGGCCTGGACTACGACCTGAGCGCCGCGCCCGTGTTGTACGCCGACCAACAGGGCCACCCTCGCGTCGCCTTCGCCGGCAAGGACGGCTACCTCCAGGCGATCGACCGCGACACCCGGCGCCTGCTGTTCAGGACGCCCGTGACCACGATCAGGAACGAGGGCGCGGTCCCGACCGAGGCGGGCGCCACGGTCTGCCCGGGCGACCTCGGCGGCGCGGAGTGGAACGGCCCGAGCCTCGACCGGGCCAACAACGCCCTGGTGGTCGGAACGGTCGATTGGTGCGGGACGGCGAGGCCGCCGCGCCACCAGCTCCTCAACAGGCTGAAGCACATCCCGCTCCCGGAGTTCGGCGCGGCGCTGGTGCAGGATGCGTTCGCGATGCTGCCTGTCCGCGTCCGGTACCAGGTCAACAAGTACCTCAACGGCGGCTCCTTTTCCGGGGGCGCCATGGAGCGCGTGGGCACGCCGACCGGATGGGTCACGTCGGTGGACGCCGACACGGGCGCGACGCGCTGGCGCTACCACGCCGACGCCCCCGTGCTCGCCGGCGTCACCTCGACCGCCGGAGGCCTGGTGTTCACCGGCGACAACGCAGGCAACCTCCTGGTCTTCGACGGCAGGTCCGGCGCGCTTGTCAGGAAGATGGCCACCGGCGGGGCGCTGGCCGGCGGGATGATCACCTACCAGCTGGCCGGGCAGCAGTACGTCGCCTTCGCGTCGGGCAGCATCTCGCGTTCGACCTTCGGCGCGCTCGGGGTGCCGACCGTGGTCGTCATGGGCATCGGACCAGGCGCCCTCGCAGGCACGCCTCGCACCCCTCCTGGAGGCTCGCAGCTCGCGAACGCCGGCGACGCGAGGGGGCCCGGCGCCGATGCCGCGGGACCTCGGGCGCGCGGCTCCCTGGTCGATGCGGCGGCAACGACTCTTCCGTCCGGCAGCGCCGGGCTTCCCGGGCGGGGCGACGTCGACCACGGGCGGCGGATCTACGCGGGCATCTGCGTGTCATGCCATGGAGCGGACGGCAACGCCGTGTCCGGCCACAGCCTCCAGCATCTGGCGGCGCGCATGGACCTGGAACAGGCGGACGCATGGATCAGGAACCCGCAGCCGCCGATGCCCAGGCTGTTCCCGTCCCTCCTGAGCGGCCAGGACGTCAGGGACGTTGCCTCCTTCGTAGCAGGCGGCTCTTTCCTGATGGCGGGCGAGAAATAGCGGGATCGCGACGATCGGCTCACGAACCGCTGACACCCCCGTGACGTGCGGCCGGACCGTGTCGGGCAGTCCCGAACGGGCTCCCATGCCAGCGGCCGAGATGGTCGGCCCATACGCAAGCAAGGCTGGGCTCTGCCCAGACCCGCCAGCCTGAGGCCTTTGGAAATCATCTCCTTAAGAAAAGGATTCCAAAGGCTTGCCTTTGGCGGAGTTTGAGGCAGGGCCTCAACCTTGCTTATCTTACCGGTCATGCAGGAGAGCCACCGGTATCAGGCCGAAAGCCACGGCAGAGACACCGGGTGCCGTTCCATCATGTTGCCGGCCACCCTTGCCTCTCCACGCCCGAGGTCGACCGGGACGGTTCGCACCCCCGGCAGCGTCCGCATGGCCCTGGGGACCATGGCGGCCCAGTGCCCGCACCAGTGCCCGCACCTCATGCCGGCAGCCTCGGCGGACCCATCGCATCCTCCCCGACATCGATGACATCGTGGAGGTGGGTGCCTCCAACATGGGAAGGTCAACGTCCTCCACGGCGCGCCGGGTCGCTTCTCGCAGACGTGACCACGGCGCCGATGCCGGCACCCGGGCCAGCCTTGACCTTACCATGGTGGGAACCCCCACCTGGCGATCGTCATGAACGTGTCAGGAGCCGATCGGATGGACTTGCCAGCCCCGGACACGCCGCGGCGCGCCGACGCCGGACCGGCCACCGAGCTGGATGTCGGCATCGGCGGCATGACCTGCGCCTCCTGCGTCGGCAGGGTCGAGAAGGCGCTGGCCAAGGTGGCGGGCGTGAGCGGCGCCACGGTCAACCTGGCGACCGAGACCGCGCGGGTGAGGTTCCTCGGGCCGCCGGACGTGCCCGCCACGATCGCGGCCGTCGCCGGCGCCGGCTACGCGGTGGCCACGCCGGAGATCGACCTGGGCGTCGTCGGCATGACCTGCGCGTCCTGCGCGGGCCGGGTCGAGCGCGCGCTGAGGCGTGTGACGGGCGTGGTCTCGGCCGAGGTGAATCTCGCCACCGAGCGTGCCCGCGCCGTGGTAGTGCGCGGCGCGGCGTCGGCGGACCAGCTTGCGGGCGCGGTCCGCGCCGCCGGCTACGAGGCGTCGCCAATCGGCGGCGACGGCGACGCGGACGCCGCCGCGGGCGTGGCAGCGCGCACCCGGCGCGACCTGTTCCATGCCGCAGCGGCGGCCGCGCTCTCGCTGCCCCTGCTCGCCGGCATGCTCGCCCATCTGGCCGGGGCGGACTGGATGCTGCCGGGCTGGGCGCAGTTCGCCCTGGCGACGCCGGTGCAGGTCTGGCTCGGCCGGCGCTTCTACGTCGCCGGCTGGAAGGCGCTGCGGGCGGGCAGCGGCAACATGGACCTGCTGGTGGCGCTGGGCACCTCGGCCGCCTGGGGCCTGAGCGTGTTCGAGCTGCTCGCCGCGGCGCCGGGCCACGAGCCGGCCCTCTACTTCGAGAGCTCCGCCCTCATCGTCACCTTCATCCTGGGCGGCAAGTGGCTGGAGGCGCGCGCCAAGGGCCAGACCGCCTCGGCGATCCGCGCGCTGGTCGCGCTGCGCCCGGACCGCGCCCGTGTGCGGCGCCACGGCCAGGACCTGGACCTGCCGCTGCGCGAGGTGGGCGTGGGCGACCTGGTCGTGGTCCGACCGGGAGAGCGCGTGCCGGTCGACGGCAGGGTGTCCGAGGGCGGCGGCAGCGTCGACGAGGCCATGCTCACCGGCGAGGCGATCCCGGTCGAGAAGGCGCCGGGCGACCGGGTCACCGGCGGCTCGATCAACCTGGACGGCCTGCTGGTGGTCGAGACGATGGCGATCGGCGCGGAGACGACGCTGGCGCGCATCGTGCGCCTGGTCGAGGGCGCGCAGGCCTCCAAGGCGCCGATCCAGCGCCTGGTGGACCGGGTCAGCGCGGTGTTCGTGCCGGCGGTGCTCGCCATCGCGCTCGTCACCTTCCTGGCGGGCTGGGCGGTCTCCGGCAGCCCGACGGCCGCGCTGCTGAACGCGGTGGCGGTCATGGTCATCGCGTGCCCCTGCGCGCTCGGCCTGGCGACGCCGACGGCGATCATGGTCGGCACCGGCGCCGCCGCGCGCCACGGCATCCTGATCCGCGACGCCGAGGCGCTGGAGCGCGCCCACGCCGTGACCACCGTGGCGTTCGACAAGACCGGCACCCTCACCGAGGGGCGGCCGACGGTGGGCGCGATGGTGCCGGCGGCCGGCGTGACATCCGAGGAGCTGCTGCGCCTCGTCGCCTCGCTGCAGGCCGGCAGCGAGCACCCGCTCGCCCTGGCGATCCGCGCGCGTGCGGCCGCGGACGGCGTGCGGCCGCTGCCGGCGACGGCGTTCCGGGCCCTGGCCGGGCGCGGCGTGTCCGGCAGCGTCGCCGGCGCCACCCTCGCGTTCGGCTCCTGCCGGCTGGTCGAGGAAGGCGGGGCGGCGACGGCGGACCTGGATGCGCAGGCCGAAGCGCTCGGCGCGGCCGGGCATACGGTGTCCTGGCTCGCGCGCACCTCCGCGCCCGCGGGCGTGCTGGGGCTGGTGGCGTTCGGCGACGCGGTCAAGCCAGGCGCCGCTGCGGCGGTCGCGGCGCTGCATCGGCTCGGCATCCGCACGCTTATGCTCACCGGCGATGGCCGGGGCGCGGCCGCGCGGGTGGCGGCCGGGCTCGGCATCGACGAGGTGGCTGCGGGTCTGCTGCCGGAGGGCAAGGCGGAGGCGGTGGCCGCGCTGCGGGCACGCGGGCGGGTCGTCGCCATGGTAGGCGACGGCATCAACGACGCACCCGCCCTCGCCGCCGCCGACATCGGCATCGCCATGGCGACCGGAACGGACGTCGCGATGCAGGCGGCGGGGATCACCTTGATGCGCGGCGACCCGGCGCTGGTCGCGGCCGCGATCGACATCTCGCGCCGCACCACCCGCACGATACGGCAGGGGCTGTTCTGGGCCTTCGCCTACAACCTGGTCGGCATCCCGCTCGCCGCGCTGGGGCTGCTGAGCCCGGTGCTCGCCGGGGCGGCGATGGCGCTGAGCAGCGTCAGCGTGGTCGGCAACGCGCTGCTGCTGCGCCGGTGGAAGCCCGATGTCCGGACGCCGTCATGAACATCGGCCAGGCATCGGCCGCGTGCGGGGTGACGACCAAGATGATCCGCTACTACGAGAGCATCGGCCTGACCCGCCCCGTGCAGCGTACAGGGTCCGGCTACCGCCTCTACACCGATGCCGACGTGAACACGCTCCGCTTCATCCGTCGGGCGCGCGAGTTCGGGCTGCCGATCGAGCGGATACGGGTGCTGGTCGAACTCTGGCAGGACGACACCCGGGCGAGCCGGGACGTGAAGCAGATCGCCCTGCACCACGTCGCGGAGCTGAGGGTGGAGATCGCCAGGATGACTGCGATGGCCGATGCCCTGCAGCGTCTCGCGGACGATTGCCAGGGCGACCATCGCCCGGACTGTCCGATCCTGCGCGACATGGAGCGTCGCCCGGACTGAGGAACTTCCTTTCCAGTCCTGCGGGATGGCGTCTCATGCCGGCGACCTCTGCCGGCGACCTCTGAGCGTGACCGGTCGGGCGAGCAAGGCCAGAGGCTCCGCCTCTGGACTCCGCCAAAGGCGAGCCTTTGGAGTCCACTTGCTTGGGTAAATCGGTTTCCAAAGGCCCCATGCTTGAAGGAGGGGGCCTTTGGCGGGTCCGGGCAGAGCCCGGCCTTGCCTGCTGCCTGACTACCGCCGACGCGTTTCAAACTGACCCACTGCCCGCTTGCAAGCCTGGTTGCTCCCGCTTAGTTCTGACACGCAATGTCCATTCTCGCCGCCCTTCGTCGGCTTGTCAGCGCTCTCGTCGTGCTCGGCATGTTTGCCGGCGCGATGGCCTACGCGATGCCGGCAGCGACAGGCCAGACGATTGCGGCAGCCGGTCCGGGGCAGGATTCTGGCATGCCTTGTGGCATGATGACCGGGATGCATGGCTCCGGCGGCAAGACACAGGGCAAGATGCCCTGCACCATGACCACGCCGGATTGCGTGAAGAAGATGGTTTGCTTGCAGACGATCGCGTTGCCGGAGCGTGCCGGCTTCGATGTCCGACCGGTCACCTTCTCGGCGGTGACCTATCGCGTCAGCGCGTCCATGCATCCAGGGCTGACGCCCGAACCCGAGCTTTCTCCGCCCCTGGCAGCCTGATCCGGGCGGCGCGCATCCGGCGCGTGGGCGGAGGACGTCCGTCTGGCTGGCCATGCCCTTGCGCGGTCAGGCTTCCGGCAGCGTTCCTACCTGATCGGTCAATGCGCCCGTCCTCCGGTTGGACGTGCAACAGGTCGGGTCAGGCAGTGGTCCAAGCATCATGAACAAGGCTCTCGGCGTCGCTCCGACGCCTGTGGCTTTCCCGTCCTCCGGCGCTGCCGTCCCGGGCGGCGGGCCGTGACGCTTGCAGCACGGATGATCGATCCAGACCCGTCGCGCGGGTTCCGACCGTTGCGCTGGCGAGGCGGCGGTTGCGATCGCCCCCTTTCATCAAGGCGGCGATCTCATACCAACGGCCCTTGAGTGTGACCGGTCCGGCAAGCAGGGCCAGAGGTTCCGACTCTGGACTCCGCCAAAGGCGAGCCTTTGGCGGGTTTGGGCGGAGCTGGCCAAAGGTTCCAATGGCCCTCTTGGGCCATTGGAAAGGCCAGCGGACGGAGAGCCCGGCCTTGCTTCCTGACAGGTCGATCTCAGGGACCACCGGTATCAGGGTCTCCTGAATCTTCTCGTGTGCACCATGCCCCACTTCAAGGAACAGGCAATGACGACCAGAGCATCGCGTCGGATTCACCAGGCTTTCGTAGCCAGCGCCCTGCTGGCGGCGAACCTGGCCACCATGGCCGTGGCTCGCGCGGCGGACCAGGGCTACCGCTTCGAGCTTGTCGGGAAGCCGAGCGTGGTTGCCGGCATCAACGTGATCCACGTACGACTCGTGCGCATCGTGGACAGCAAGCCGGTCACGGACGCCGTCATCTTCGAAAGCAAGGCGGACATGGGGCCGGCCGGCATGGCGACGATGCCGGCTCCGGTGAAGGCGATGCCGGCGAAGGCCGGCATCTACGATTTCGAGGTGCAGCCGGGGATGACCGGCACCTGGGCGCTGCATTTGGCCGCCAAGGTGCAGGGTGAGTCGGAGACCGTCCAAGGAACCGTCGAGGCCGATCTGGTGAAGTGACGTGCGCGTCCAGGGGATGCGGTTCGGCATGGGCGGGATGCTGGCGGGCAGCCTGGTCGCCCGTGCGTCGGCGCGTGCGCAACCGGACCACGCCGCCAGGCCTTCTGCCGGCCGAGGGCTCCGTCCCCGGCCCTGGGACCGAGACGAAGCTGTGACCCATCATGCCTCCTGTCGACAGTGCAGGCCGGATCGCCGGTGGCTCGGCACGGGCGTGATGGTGGCGGCTGGCCTGCTCGCCTGTGTTCCCGCCAGAGCCCAGCCCGCGGACGGCACGCTGGGCATGACCGTCGAAGGCCTGCTGGCTGCGGGACGCCACCTCAGCCCGGGCCTGCGGGCGGCGGCCCTGGACACCCAGGTCGCCTCGGCCAGGGCCGGGGGAGCCGACGCGCTCGACGACCCGACCATTTCCGACAGCTACACCTACTACAAAGACCCCAACGTCTTCAGCGCGCACACCGTGATGCTCACCCAGGCCTTCCCGCTCTGGGGCAAGCGCAGCCTGCGTCGCCAGGCGGCCCTGGCCGACGTCGACGCCAGCCGTGGCCGCGAGCGGGCCGCGCGGGACGAGCTCGACGAGAAGATCAAGGTCGCCTACGCGCAGTACCACCTGACCGCGCGCGACATCACGGTGAACCGGGAGATCGCGGAACTGGCCCGTCGCATGCGTGCCGCGGCGTCCGCACGCTACGGCCAGGGCGGCGGCGACCAGGTCGCCGTCATCCAGGCGCTCGGCGAGGAGACGACGGCCAGGATCGACGCCGCCAGACTCGAGGGCGAGCACGGTGCGGCCCGCGCCCGGCTCAACGTGCTGGTCGGGCGGCCCGCCGACGCGTCGCTCGCCGAGCCGACGCGGGCCAGGCCGGTTCCGGCGACGGAGCCGCGCCTCGGCGTGCTGGATGTGGATCGGCGTGGAAATTTGGCTCATCCGCAGGCTCGGTGCAGGTCGTTGTCATGCTGCATGGACCAGACACGCCTTGAGCAGGTCGAGCTTTGCTCGCCCGTATCCCTGGCGCTTGATCAGCTTCAGCCGAGTGACCTGTCCCTCGACCTGGCCGCTGC
>JAABUQ010003860.1_pt1 | contig 26550 bp, 21 predicted proteins | sample 5560001 | NCBI WGS metagenome assembly JAABUQ01 (sample SAMN10711888, study PRJNA513371) | rock metagenome | isolation source: Antarctica rocks | place: Antarctica: Victoria Land, Finger Mt nord | collected 2015-12-18 | reverse complement strand
TGTAAGATCGCATCGATTGTTGCTCTGAGCGATAACAGCTCGCGCACCGAGTATGTGCTCGAACCGCAGCTGTTGAGCAGCCTATATGACAAGAATCGGGAAAAAAGGCGGCTGGTGCGGTTTGAAGACCTACCGCCGGTTCTGGTTCACGCCGTGCTCTCGATCGAGGACAAGCGCTTCTTCCAACACTCCGGATTTGATCCCGCCCGCATTGCGAAAGCCGTATTCGTGGACCTCAAACAGCGGCGAAACGCGCAAGGCGCTTCTACGCTGACCCAGCAGTTGGCCCGCAACCTGTGGCTCGATCCTCGCAAAACATACGCCCGTAAGTTCGATGAGCTGCTAATCACGATCCACCTGGAACGGAAGCTCACCAAGCAGAAGATCTTCGAGTATTATTCGAACCAGGTCGATTTGGGAAGGCGCGGTTCCTTCGCCATTCGCGGCTTTGGTGAGGCTTCGGAAGCGTATTTCGGAAAGAGTATCCATCAGCTATCGCTGGCGGAAGCGGCTACGCTTGCCGGTCTGATTCAGCAGCCGAGTTACCGCAATCCGGTACGCTGGCCGGAGCGGGCCAAGTCGCGACGCAACGTAGTTCTGAAGCAGATGCTTGACGGGGGCTATATCTCAGGCGCCCAGTATGAAGAAGCGGTGGAAGCGCCGCTGGTGGTTTCGAGGCAGGGAATTGAGTCGGCGGACGCTCCGTACTTTGTCGATCTCGTGAACGAGCGGCTCGCCAACGATTTTCAGGACCATGATTTTCTCGCTTCGGGATCCCGGATTTACACGACAATCGATTCGCTTCTGCAGCGTGATGCAACCGAGGCGGTCGCAAGTGGCATGCGTGAAATCCAGACTTTGATAGCCAAACGACGGAAAGAGGGCGTTGCGCTTGAGGAGCCGCAGGTGGCTTTGATCTGCCTCGATCCACATACCGGCGAGGTCAAGGCGCTGATTGGCGGCAAGAACTACGGGGTGAGCCAGCTCGATCACGCGGTTGCCAAACGTCCGTCGGGCAGTATTTTTAAACCTTTCGTATACGCGGCGGCCCTTAACACCGGCTTGTGGGATCACCCGAACCCGATCACACCATCGAGTGTGCTTCAAGATGAAGCCCAAACATTCATGTACGGGGGCCAAGCTTACGAACCCACCGATTATCACAAAGGCAATTGGATGGGCGATGTCACGGTGCGCACTGCGTTCGCCAAGTCGCTCAATGTGCCGGCGGTTGAGGTAGCGGAACAGACCGGGTATGGAGCCGTGGCGGATCTCGCGCATAAAGCGGGTTTGCCGGATATTCGAGCCACGCCCGCTATGGCGCTTGGTGCGTATGATGTGACGCCGCTCGAGATCGCGGGAGCGTACACGCTTTTCGCAAACAAGGGCGTGCAGGTGAAGCCGCAGATGATCTCGAGAATTGTGGACCAGAATGGCGCTGAGATCTGGTCGGCCGAACCCCAAGCGAAGAAAATTCTCGATCCGCGAGTCACCTTCCTGACCGTGAGTATGATGCAGGATGTTTTGCGCTGGGGAACCGGCGCAGGCGTTCGGTCGCGGGGCTTCACGCTTCCGGCAGCTGGCAAAACTGGTACTTCGCACGATGCCTGGTTTGCCGGATTTACCAGTCAGCTTCTCTGCGTAGTTTGGGTGGGACTCGATGACTACCAGGACATTAAGATGGAAGGCGCCAAAGCTGCCCTGCCGATCTGGACGGATTTTATGAAGCGGGCGCACCGCCATCGTGCCTACCGCAGCGTCTCCGAATTCGCAGTTCCTGAGGGCCTCGTGACCGCGCAAGTCGATGCAGACACGGGCCAGCTTGCGACCAGCTTGTGCCCGCGTGTCATCACAGAGTACTTTCTGCTCGGGACCCAGCCGGTGCAATTTTGCGGGCTGCACCCGGGCGGTTCCACCGAGATCGCCGGCTGGGATGCAAGTCCCACAGCCTCTCTGCCCACCGCTCCCGCGTTCCAAACTGCCGCAGGAGACCGCGACGGTTTGCCCGCCAACTCTGCCTCAAATGCTCAGAACAAGAATCAGGACGCCAAGAAGCACGGCATCATGGACAAACTGAAAGGTATCTTCAAGTAGCTTTTCAGTCTGTTCGCGACGCTGAAAAGGGTATATAGTAGGACCAAATAGGGAGGATCAGTATGATCTGTTCTCCAGCAGTCCGCTTTGCCTGCTATCTGTCCGTACTTTGTGCCGTCTGGTCCGGATACTGCCCAGCCCAGCAAAATCCGTTGCAGAGCTCCGGCCTACGCGCGTCTGTTCCGCCATCGAGCGTCGCACCCTATCCCAATATTTCTCCCGAACTGAGAGGCGACATCTACATGGCCAGGAAGATGTATCGCGAGGCGATTGACGTATATCGCCAGGGCCCGGCGAATTCAGCGGTGCTGGCGAACAAAATCGGTATCGCCTTTCACCAGTTGATGGTGCTCGACCTTGCCAAAAAGAACTATGAGCGGGCGATGAAGCTTGACCCGAAGTACCCGGAGGCGATCAACAATCTGGGCACGATTTATTACGCCGAGAAGAGCTATCGCCGATCCATCGGCTACTACAAAAAAGCGCTTCGGTGCTCGGCTCCGACAGCTTCCATTTATTCAAATCTGGGGGCCGCTTACTTCGCTCGCAAGAATTACAAAGTCGCTTCCGAGTATTACGAACAGGCGCTCAAGCTTGACCCTGAAGTGTTCGAGCACCACGGTACGTTCGGGACGCTGATGCAGGAGCGCACAGTCGAAGAGCGCGCTACCTTCCACTTGTATCTCGCGAAAATGTACGCAAAGTCGGGTTCAAACGAGCGTGCGCTAATCTATCTGCGTAAGGCGCTCGAAGAGGGTGTGAAGGATCGAAACAAGATTCCGGACATGCCCGAATTTTCGCTCCTCAAGACGAATGCCGATTTTCAACAGCTGCTTGCTGACAATCCAAAACCGCTGTAGGGGCGCGTCTGCGTCTGATTGCTAGCGCTGTCGCTCTGGCGGCGCTGCTGGTGCTCCCAAGCTGCTCCCGGAAGATTCCGGTTTCGATTCGCCGCGTGGCGATTCTTCCGGCCAATATTCTGATTGCTGATCCTGCCTCCGAATGGATGCGCATGGCTATTCCGCTTGTCCTCGAGCAAGATCTGGCAACCGCCCAGGATCTCGTCGTAGCTGCGGTGTCTGGCGAATCGGCGGCCTATCAGATTGGCGCTGCGAACGTGCTGCGAACGTCAGCTACGACTCGTTCGAGCCGGTTTTTTCTAGATGCCTCGCTGATTGACGTCCCAACGGAACTGAGTCAGAAGTCGTTCTCGGAGAGTTCGCCCTCGTTGATCTACACCTTGGATGCGGTAGCCAAACGCATCGACCGGCGTGCAACGCCGTTTTCCACTCACGACCAGCGCGCGCTTCAGGCGTTTGCCACCGGCCTATCATCTAGCGACCCGGCGGCAAAAGTTCAAAAGCTCAAAGATGCTGTGGCGGCAGATCCCTCCTTCGGCCTCGGCTACATCGTCCTGGTTCAAACGCTTGGAGCAAGCAACGGCCCGGATGCAGTTGCCGCCTTTCACGACGGAGAAGCGCATCGCGCCCTATTCAGTGCTCCCGATAAAGTTCGCTTCGATCTGCTAGGGAGCCGTCTTTTGCGAGAGCCTCTCTCGGCGCAGGCATCGGCCGCTGCGTCGGTTGTGAAAGTCATTCCGAATAGTACGGAGGGGCTGGCTTCATTAGCCTCAAACCTGTTTCTCTTAGGAAGGGGTGCCGAGGCGGAGCCGTTCATGCGGCGGGCGCTTCAACTGAACCCGGATGAGGCGAATCTTCGCCAGCAGTTTGCTTCCGGCTTGATCGCCGTTAAGGAATTTGCAAAGGCAGAGAAAATCCTGAGAGGGTTGACGAGCAATCCAGCTTTTGTGCCGCAGCTCGCTTTCTGCATTCTTCTCGAGGGAGATGAGGCGCGTGCAAACAAGGTATTCGACGGATTTGTGAGTTCCGTCGGTAACCCGGATGTGAAGATTCTACTCCGCGCCACGTGGCAAGCTCTGGCGGGAAACCGGCAGGAGGCGATTCGCCAGCTTAGAAGCGCGCAGTTTACCGATCCACGGGTCACTGCGCTTGCGCAAGGCCAAGTGGTTGTCTGGCAGCTTCTCGATAAGCAAAATAAGGCCGCCAGAGAAGTGGGCGCGGCAGCGAACCCGGTGGCGGCTATGCTGGCTGCAGGAGCTTCGTCAGCAGACGAGTGGCGGCAAAGAGTGGATAACGTGCCAGCAACTATTGCGACGCCAGAGATGCGAAGCGCTTTGCTACGAAATGGCTATTTTCTGCTGGGCTTCTACCCTGAAGCGGCACAGGCGTGGGAAGCAGTCGATAAGCAGGCAGGTGGAGCAGACTTACCATCACGAACCATGTTGGCTGCTTCCTTGAAAGGAGCAGGGAAAGCAGATCAGGCTAAGAAAGTGTTGGTCCAGCCGTTCCTGCCGGACCTTGCGGACTTTTACAATGCCGTGCCGTTTAGCCAGCTACGGCTGCTGCTCGGTCAAGCAGGATAAGTATCTGCCTTCGTGGTGGGCGGCCCGATCCGGTTATCTTTCTTGACCCACGGCTTTGGCTGTTCACCAATGTCGCGCTTGAAGACGCGATCGTACATGTGCTTCGGAGTTGTGGTGCCAAGCGACGTATTGTAGAGATTCACCAGATCGAGCGCTTCTTTCACATCGTCCTCAAACTGGTGCAGTGCTTTCAGCTGATCGGCAGTGGCCGGCAGGCGTTTCCCGCTAGGCGTTTCGAGGAACATCTGGTAGCCGCGATTGAGGAGTGTCGCGATTTCTGAACCAACCACGATCCCGGCTTTTTCGATGTCTGCCTGATTCTTACCTTCGTCCCCCACGATTGCGCCGACCCCATGTTTGATGACTCGCACACGGCCGTCCGGCAATTTATCCGTGCTGAATCCAGCTCGTTTCAGCAGATCGATCCGTTCGGCGAAAGTCGGAACCTTCGGTCGTTCGCGGCGGAAGAACATACTCTGAGTATAGAGTCACTATGAATCCACGCCTGCCAATTGCCGCCATCACGGACGAGTTCTCTCCATCTCTTGCCGATGCCGTTCCGGTGATGAAAGAGATTGGGATGACGGGCGCAGAGTTGCGGGTCATCGACGGCAAAAATATTCTCGACCTCGACGATGAGGAATTGAAGCGCGCGAAAGAGACTCTCGATCGAGCTGGTCTGAAGGTGATATCGATCGCCTCGCCGTTGCTGAAGTGCGTGCTGGAAGGGGCTCCGGAACTGGACCGCCGCTTTGAACACGACGCCTTTGCCTCGAAACATAAATTGACGGATCAGCCGCGTTTGAGCGAACGTGCGGTCGAAATCGCGCATTTCTTCGGAGCGCGTGTGATCCGGGTATTCTCGTTCTGGCGTACAGTGAAACCGGAGCATTGTCACGACGCGATCGCACAGGCGCTTACAGACTTGGTGAAACTGGCGCGGCGCGAGTCGCTGGTCATCGGGTTAGAGAATGAGCATGCTTGCAATATCGCAACCGGAGCAGAAACGGCGAAGCTGCTGAGGTTGGTGCAGGAGCCCGAGCTGATGGTCGTGTGGGACCCAGCGAACGCGCTTGTCGCAGGCGAGAAGCCGTTTCCTGACGGATATGAGCGGATACCGAAGGAACGCATCGTGCATGTGCACGCCAAGGACTGCGACATGCTGACGGGCAAGCCTGTTTGGGGTCCTCTAGGGACGCGGCACGTGCTGTGGAAGGAGCAGATTGCGCGCCTGATCGAAGACGGCTATGCGGGTTACATCAGCCTGGAAACGCATTGGCCGGGCCCCAATGGCGATAAGAAAGAAGCAAGCCGGATCTGCGGCTGGAACCTGAGAGGACTCGCCTCGGCTTGAACTAGCCGCTTGCCTCGTCGCCCAAATGCTTGTTGGGAACCAAGTAATTCTGTACGTAATCCGCGACCGCCTCAGGCAACGGAGTCATAGCATCGCGAAAGCCTGCGGCGCGCAGCTTTTCGATTTTAGCGCGCGTGAAGTATTGGTACTTAGGCCGCAGATATTCCGGCATTTCGACAAATTGAATATCCGGTTCGCAGCCGAGCGCACCGAAAATAGACTCGACGAGCGTCCGCCAGGTGTTTGGCTGCCCTGAGCCGACATTGAACAGCCCACCGCCTTCTGTTTGTTCGGCTAAGAAGAGCGTGGCGGCAACGGCATCTTTCACGTAAAGAAAGTCGCGGCATTGCCCTCCGTCGGAATACTCGGGCCGGTAACTCTTGAAGAGACTGGCTTTGCCGGTTTTCTGAATTTCGCCGAAAGCCTTATGAACGACGCTGCGCATATCGGCCTTGTGATCTTCGTTCGGACCGAACACGTTGAAATATTTGAGCCCGGTGAGGCGATTCAGAAAGCCGGCTCCGGCGGCGTAGCAGTCGAACAAGTGCTTAGAGTAACCGTACATGTTGAGCGGCCGTAAACTCGAAAGCGGAACCGTTTCCGGGATCTCGGCAGCTGCTTCGCCGTAGGTCGCTGCGGATGAGGCGTAAACAAAACGAATGCTGCGCTCGAGTGCAAAGTGAGCCAGTGTTTTGGTGAACTCGAAGTTGTTGCGGATGAGGTAAGAAGCGTCAGTTTCGGTCGTAGAGGAACAGGCGCCTAAGTGAAAGATGGCACGCAAAGGCGCCAGAGAGCGCAAGCGTGCGAGCAGTTCATCTGCTTCCAGGTAATCGGCGAAACGGAGCGCAACCAGATTCTTCCACTTCTCGTCGCGGCCCAGAAAGTCGCTTACCAGAATGTTGCTGATGCCGCGGCGATTTAAATCCCAAACGACTGCACTACCGATGAACCCGGCGCCTCCGGTTACCAGGATCCGGCCTGTTGAAAGATCCGTCATCGTCTTCTACGATTTGCTCACGATCAGCATCGGTATTTTCACTTTGTGCCGCACAGCATTAATCGTAGTTCCAAAGATCAGGTCCTTTAGACCTTGATGACCGTGGGACGCCATCACTAACAAATCCGGACGAAGCTGCGCCGCGGCGCGCGCGATCTCTTTTGCCGGGCTGTTGCCGTGCCGGACCATGGTATCGACTTCGATCTGGCGCTCACGCAATGACTCGACAATTTGAGCGAGGTAATGGCTGCCTTCTGTAATCTCGGCGGTTGACGAAAGCGATCCAAATAGCTGGCTCGTAACGCCTTCTTCCACATGAAGGAGCGTGACTTTCGCGCTATGCATGCGAGCAAGCGCAAGAGCATTGCTGATTGCCTCGGAATCGGAGTCGCTGTGATCGAGCGGGACAAGAATGCTCGAGTAACTACGCGACGTGTAAGCCGGAATGCTGCTTTCGGCGGTGCCGATGGATACCGGACGGGCAGCCGGGGCCTTCTCGCCGAGGAAAGGCCAGGCAACCACAACGGCCAAGAGACTCAGCAGCGCAAGACTCAAGACGATAACCGCAACCGCGACCAGTGTCCGGTAGGGTCCGCTCGCCGCGAGCCATTCTTTTACCTGGTCGATGCTGAGCCAGATGTTCAAGGTCAGAATGAAAGCCGCGCAGCACCAGGCGCAGACTTGAATCCAAGTTCGATTGGCAAATTCGCCCATGCGTTTTCGATCGCTTGTGAAATGGATCAGCGGAATCACCGCGAAGGGTAACTGCAAATTGAGAAGAATCTGGCTGTTGATGATGAGCTTGTAACTCGCCGCTTCACCCGCGAAGTACACGGTAAGAGCAGCCGGTGTGATGGCGAGCAGCCGGGTAACGGCACGGCGCAGCCAGGGTTGCATGCGGAAGCGCAGAAAGCCTTCCATTACGATCTGCCCGGCCATGGTGCCGGTCAACGTGGACGACTGCCCGGAACAGAGCAGCGCCGCTCCGAACAAGACGCTCGCAGCTGTTGTTCCAAGCAGTGGGGACAGCAAAGCGTGTGCCTGGTTCATTTGCGTGACGACGATGTGGTGCGTAAAAAAGACGGCTGCCGACATCACTAGGATGGCGGCGTTGACGAACAGCGCTCCATTCAAGGCGAGCGTTGAATCCAACAGATTGAAGCGGCAGGCTTGCCGTTTCTCCCAGGTGGTCTCCCCGATACGGCGCGTCTGCACCAGAGCCGAGTGGAGATAAAGGTTGTGCGGCATCACAGTCGCGCCGAAAATGGCGACCGCGATGTAGATGCTCTGGGAATTGAGCCGGGGAATCAGCCCGGCAACAACGTCGGGCAAGTGGGGTTTGGCAAAAAGTATCTCGAAGGCAAAACAGCCCGCGATCGTGGCGATGAGCGCAAGCACGAATGCTTCAATGACACGAATGCCTAGGCGCGTGAACCAGAGAACGAGCAGTGTATCTGCCGCCGTCGCCAGCACACCGACGAGGAGCGGTATTTTGAACAGCAAGTTTAGCCCGATCGCCGCCCCGAGAACCTCTGCCAGATCGCAGGCAATGATTGCTAGCTCACAAAGAATCCAAAGAATGTAGGAAATGGCCTTCGGATACTCGTCGTGGCAGGCCTGGGCGAGGTCGCGGCGCGTGACGATGCCGAGCCGCGAACTCAAGGTTTGGAGCAGCAGCGCCATCAGATTCGAGACGACCAGAACCCAAAGGAGGCGATACCCGAAACGCGCGCCGCCCTCTATATCGGTGGCCCAGTTGCCTGGATCCATGTAGCCGACACTGACCAGATAGGCCGGGCCGGCGAACGCGAGCAAACGCTTCCAGAACCCCGAGTGCGATGTCCCCACGCTCTCGTGAACTTCGGGAAGCGAGTAATCCCTACTATCAACAGAGCGATCCTGCAGCATAAGAGCTTCTACTCAGTATGGCAGCGGTCCAAGCCGCGCAACGGCGATGGGCGGAAGTCCGGAGCGGGTTCCGTTGGTACGACCCGTTATTGTTTGGAAAGTGCTTATCCTCGCCTCAGCATCGCCACGCCGGCACGAACTGCTCCTGGCCGCGGGCATGGATCACGTGGTCAGACCGGCGTCAGACTCCGAGATTCGGCGTCCGGAAGAATCTCCCGTCAATCTCGTCAAGCGCCTGGCGGAAGAGAAAGCCCGAGCGGTCGAGTGTGAGCCAGGAAATGTCGTGTTAGGAGCCGATACGGTGGTTTGCGTCGGCGATACGCTGTTGGGTAAACCGGCAGACGAAGCTGACGCGGTCCGGATGCTGCGTCTTTTGTCAGGTCGCGAACATTCGGTCTACACTGGGATCTGTTTGTTGGTCGCACACGCGTGCGTACTAGACGTTGCAAGGACAGACGTTTCATTTGCGCGGCTGACGGAAGACGAGATTTCGGAGTACACTCGAAGCGGGGAGCCCGTCGATAAAGCTGGTGCATATGCGATCCAGGGACTCGCATCTAAGTTCATTTTGTCGATCACGGGATCTTACGCGAACGTGGTTGGTTTACCGGTCTCTCTTGTCTACAGCCATTTGAAAGCTCTTCTGTCATGAAGGCATCCTTCTTAGGCGCAGCCGCTCTGCTTGCGTCGCAACTCGCCCTTCAAGGGCAAAATCCTTCTCCAGCTCCAATCTCCAATTGGCGGGACCAGGGGGTCGTCTACCTGGATCATTCGTTAAATGCGAGACTTCATACGGTTCCGGTGCAGGCGGTCCACATGGGCGAAGGGTTCTGGACTGCGCGCCGCCGGGCGGCTACCGAGCGCAGCTTGCCCACTCTTTTGACGGAGCTCGAAGAGCACGGTGTCGTCGACAACTTCCGGCGGCTGGCGGGGCACTCCGACCTGCCGCGTAAAGGCCGTGTCTCGACCGATGCGGATCTTTATAAATGGATCGAAGCAGCTTCGTGGGCATTGGCTTCGAACGAGACTTCGACAGCAGAGAAAGCGGCGCTGCGCGGGGACGTGGAATCGCTCATCGCTCATATAACGGCCGCGCAGGAACCGGCCGGATACCTCGATACATTTTTCGTGGGCGATAAGGCTCATCTCCGGTTCACGGATCTCGCCCACTCGCACGAGGATTTTTGCCTTGGCCATCTCCTGCAAGCGGGAATCGCCTATTATCGTGCGACGGGAAATCACCGGCTGCTGGATGCGGGAGCACGATTCGCCGACTACGTCTTGGAAAATTTCGGTCCAGGCAAGCGCCCGTTCTTCACGGGTCACCCTGAGTTGGAGATGGCGCTCGTTGAGCTGTACCGGACGACCGGCCAGACTAAATACCTGGAATTTACCCGGTACCTGTTTAGCGGCGTCGACAAAGACCGTCTGCGGCTCAAGGATTCCGATATCCGCTACATGTTTAGCGGCCGGGCGTTTACGTCGCGTACCGAGCTGGAGGGTCATGCCGTTCGCGCCTTGTATGCGACTTCCGGCGCCACCGACTATTTCACCGAATCCGGCGACCCGGTATTCAAGAAAACTCTCGATCTTCTTTGGAAAGATCTGACAACACGCAAGATGTACATCACGGGTGGCGTTGGTTCGCGGGCAAACGGGGAGAGTTTTGGCGATCCTTACGAGCTACCGAGCGAAACGGCTTATGCCGAGACTTGCGCAGCGATTGCCAATGTGATGTGGAACTTCCGTTTGTTGATGATGACGGGAGACGGCCGCTACGCCGATGTGCTCGAGAGGACGCTTTACAACGCGGTGAACGTCGGTCTATCGCTGGCGGGGACCACGTATTGCTATCGAAATCCACTTGCCTCGACGGGCGACAAACTCAGGAACCCCTGGTACGACGTCACGTGCTGTCCGCCCAATATCGAGCGCCTTTTTGAATCCTTGCCGGGATACGTGTATGCCACCAGCCGGGATGGGGTGTACGTGAACCTCTATCACAATTCGGAGCTCGACTGGCATTTGCAAGATGGCATTCCGGTGAAAGTAAGCCAAAGTACGGAGTATCCGTGGTCAGGCGTTATTAAAATTAAAGTTGTGCCGAGCAAGCCGGCAGATTTCACGATGTATGTGCGCTGGCCGAGTTGGGCTGGTTCGATGACGCTCGCGGTAAACGGCAGCCCGGTGCAAATTGGTGGATTACGTGCTGGATCGTATATTCCCTTACCCCGCAATTGGACGGCCGGAGATACGATCAGCGTTGAGTTCCCTATGCCTGCCGTCCCGACACTCGCCAACCCGCTGGTGGCTGATGATTACGGACGCGTTGCAATCGAGCGGGGCCCTTTGGTTTATGCGCTCGAGCAAATCGATCAGAACGGAGCGGCGGTAGGAGACTTGTTCTTTCGAGCTGGGGCTTCGCTAATAGCAGACACCAAAAGAGATCTGCTCGGTGGCATAACTTCATTAAAGAGTGGGGGACAAGTTGCCGAGAAGCCTTTAGAGAATGAATTGCTATATCAACCGATGGCCGCCGCGATGGCCCGGTCGAAACGTTCGGTGACGCTTACGTTTATCCCGTATTATGCGATTGGTAATCGGGATCCAAGTCCGATGGAGGTCTGGGTACCTTTGGCGAGAATGGATGCCTTGGCTGCGCCGGTCGCAGGGGCTCCAAGCCGTGCGTCGCTGGGAAACTAGTAACAAGGGCTCGCGGTTGGTCCAGAAACTTTGTAAAATCAAGGATATTGAAGAATAAATCAGCTGTCCAGGAACCATGAGTAGAGTGACCTCCGAGCAGTATTTCCATGCCGTGCGCCTGGGTGTGTTCCTGGGCCTTTCCGTCGCGCTGTTTGCGCAAGAGACCCCCGTGGCCCCGCCCGCCCTGCCCGACATGCAGCAAAAGCCGCCCTCACAACCTTCCTCTTCGACGCCGAGGCCGAACGATGATCGGAGAGGAAGCACGCAACCGGGCGGGCCGGGTGAGCCGGTCAACTCGAGTTCATACAAGATAGGCCCTGCCGACATCCTGAGCATTCACGTTTGGAACGAAGCTGAGTTCTCCGGTCCGGCAACGGTCCATCAGGATGGAATGTTCACCTTGCCCCTGGTCGGCGATCAGAAAGCTGGTGGGATGACTCCCGTCGAGGTTGAACAGGAAATCACTAAGGCTCTGGGAAAGTATGTCCGGCAGCCGCTCGTGACCGTAACCGTGCAGCAGGTAGGAAGCAAGCAATACTACATGGACGGCCAGATTAACCGGGCAGGTGAGTATCCGCTAGTAGTTCCAACTACGATTCTGGAGGCCATCAGTAAAGCAGGGGGTATTCAACCCTTTGGAAATGGCAAGAAAATTTATGTGCTCCGCGGGGCCAAGCGGATTTCCTTTAACTATAAGGACGTCCTGCGCGGCAAACACATGGAGCAGAACATCAAACTCGAACCCGGCGACCATGTCGTGGTTCCTTAACGGTAGACAACAGGATTATCTATGCTAGACAGGGCTTCAGTTCCCCGCCGCCCCCTCGATTTTGAGGACTACATTTCAATCATCAGGCGCAATTCCCTGTGGATTCTAGGTCCGCTATTCGCAGGACTCGTGATTTCCACTGTGGTGGCCTATCTGTGGAGAGATACCTATGTGTCTCAAGCGCTCATCCGGATTGTGCCGCAGCAGATCTCGGCGGAGGTTGTGCCCGATATTACTGCTCAGGATATATCGGACCGGATCAATGGAATGGCTCAGAGCATCGAGAGCCACAACACTCTGTCCACCATCATTACCTCGTTTGGTCTCTATCCGAAGGAGCAGAAAAGCGAGCCGATGGAAGATGTGATCGCCGAGATGAAAAAGGCGATTAAGATCCAGCCGGTCGAAGGTGTGACGAATGTTTCCGGAAAGAGTCTTCCGGCGATGCAGGTTTTATTCTCGTACCGGGACCCGCTTCTTGCTCAGAGAGTCTGTTCCGATATCGTGTCGCGCTTCATGGACGCCAATACTAGGGAAGCACTCGATAATCAGCAGCAAGCTGGCGCTTTCATCAACCAGCAGTTTGATCAAGCCAAGAAAGATCTGGACACGATCGAACAAAAACTGGCTGACTTCCGCACCAGGAATGCTGGCCGGCTTCCTGAGGAAGTCCAGACGAACATGGCCCAGATGGGCGCGCTCGAGCAGCGAAGCGCAAGTGTCTCCGATGCGCAGGCGCGTAATTCGCAGGAGCACATGATGCTGCAATCCGAGCTCACCATGGCGAAAGACCGGCTTGCATCCGCACGCGCGAATTCGCCCCAGACACAAGCGCAAAGCCAGAAAGTGAATGAACTGGACCGTGAAATTGATCAACTGGATAGCTCGATTGCCTCCATGGCGCGGCGCTATACCGATGATTACCCGGACCTGCAGACTGCGCGCGATCGTCTAAAGGTTCTGAAGCAGCAGAGAGAAGACGCCTTTAAAGAGAAACCGAAGCCGGCGGATGGCAACTCGCCCGAAGTTTTTGCGATCTCACGAGAGCGTCAGGAAGCCGAAAATGTCGTTAACGAACTCCAGCTAAGACTAAAGGCGAACGAGATGGACGCCAGGAGGATGCAGTCTCAAGGCGCACAAGTCAATTCGGCCATCTCCGGTTATCAAAACCGGATTGAAGGTCTGCCAGCCGGCCAAAAGGAATATTCTGAGCTGATTCGTGACCATGACCTCGTTAAGATGCGCTACGACAAGTTGGAACAACAGCGTCAGAGCTCAGCGGCTTCGATCGAGTTGAACCGCCGCAAGCAGGGCGAGACTTTAGAAGTGCTGGATGCGGCATCTCTGCCGACCTCACCTAGCCAGCCGAAACGTTATGTCATTGTGCCGATTGGAGCGGTGGTAGGGTTAATCCTCGGCTTAGTGATCGTAGGCGTCCGAGAGATGAAGGATACCTCGCTAAAGAGCCTTAAGGATGCGCGGCTGTATACCCAGCTGGCTGTGCTCGGCAGCGTGCCACTGCTAGAGAACGACGTGGTTGTACAGCGCCGCAAGCAGGTGATGTGGGTTGGTTGGGCAGCAGCTACGGTCCTGGGATTGGCCATTATGGCCGGATCAGTCGTTCATTACTACATGAGTAAGGCATAAAGACAATGAGCCGAGTACACGACGCGCTGCGACGAGCAGCTTACGAGAAAACGGAAGCGGCGAAAGCTGGACGCAGTGTGCCACCTGCGCCGTCGGGCGGGAGTCAACTTACTGCTGAATCGGACGTTCTTCCGGCTGCAGCGTCGGGAGAACCCTCCTCAAATGCTATAACCGACGCACCGGCCGGATCTGGCGCGATATTCAGCCCCGATCACTCACCGACTGTGCTGTTTAATCGGGCTGCCGAGCTCGAACGTTTGGAGGACATCATCCGTCAGTCCTCAGCCATTCCGTTTACGCCCTCTGCTGATGCACTGCTGGTGAATCCGACTAGGCCTAAAGACGCTCCTGCGGAAGAGTTCCGCAGTCTGCGAACTCGCCTAAACCACATTCAAAATTCTCAACCGCTGCACACTTTGGTGATCAGCAGCGCGTCTCCTGGAGAAGGCAAATCTTTCACTGCATGCAATCTGGCAATGTCGCAGGCGCAATTGAGCGGCAAGCGCATTCTTCTGGCCGATTTCGATTTTCGCAGGCCTAGCATCGATAAGCTCTTTGGAATCCGCGGAACCCCCGGCTTGACTGACTACCTAACGGGTAAGGCGAGATTGGATGAAATCATCCACCGGCTCGAAGATACAAACCTGTTTATCATTACGGCTGGCGAGTCAGTCTCTAACCCGCTCGAGCTCCTGAATCTTACCGATTGCTCCTCCTTGCTCGAGGGCTTGCGGGACCACTTTGATTGGGTGATCCTTGACAGTCCGCCCCTGCTATTTGCAGCCGACGGCAATTTGCTTGCGACTATGGCGGATGGAACGATCCTCGTGGTTCGTATTGGGACGACAACCTATGATTCCGTGACCCGCGCTTTGCAATCACTTTGCGAAAATAACGTGCTTGGGATCGTCGTCAACGGCGCGCACCACGGAGAACTGTACAGCCGGTATTCGTACTATCACAGCTACTATTACGGGTCAGAAAATAAGCCGGAAACTCCGATCGCCGAAGAGACCTTCGACCTCGAACCTAGTGGCGTCAGCAAAAGCTAAATGCATACGGGAGGGAATATCGAGTCACCTGTCGAAGAGCACCCGAATACGCCTGAGTCCACATACGAGCTGATCCGCCGGCGGTGGAGTCCACGGTCCTTTAGCGACCAGGCGATTACCGACCAGGATCTTAAGCTCATGTTCGAAGCTGCGAGCTGGGCTGCATCTTCATACAACGAGCAGCCGTGGCGATTCATAGTTGCCAAGAAGTCAGATGGTCCGGCTTACGAAAGGGTGCTGAATACTTTAGCTCTGTTTAACCAGACTTGGGCGAAGTCGGCTCCGGTCCTGGTCATCACGGTCGCTAAACGGACCTTCACACATATCGGTACGCCCAATAAGCACGCGCTACACGACACAGGTGCGGCACTCGCCTATCTCGCGCTACAAGCTACCGCCTTAGGTTTGCACGTGCATGGGATGGCTGGTTTCGATGCAGAAAAAGCAAGAACGGATCTCCATATCCCTGCGGACTACGAGCCGGTGGCAGCAGCCGCGATTGGCTATCTCGGTTCTCCAGATGATTTACCGGAGCCGTACCGCGAGCGGGAACGGGCACCTAGACAGCGTAAGCCCATATCGGAACTAGTTTTCCGCGACGTCTGGGATCAACCTTGGAATTTCTAAAAGGGCAGGTGCGGCGCGATACCCCTGGAGGGAGTCGCTGGTGTGCTGTCGCCGCCATCAATGTTTGCATGAGGAGGAGCGCCCCGAAAGTTCAGGTCGTCAGGCTGAAACGCGAGTGAGCGGTCGAGCACCATCTCTACAGTAGAGCCTTTGGTCAGGACAGCGTCGGGACCTCGCGTCGCCAAAACGCCAATTAGCCCGGCAGCAGCTCCGGCTCCAGCACCGATGGCGCCGCCCATCCCAGCATTTCGAGAAGCACCTCCAATCCCGGCTCCGACCACGGTCCCGGCTGTGCTCGCCCCGATGACAGTACCCGCGTCATCTTTCTTGCCGCCTGCACTCTGTACTTTGCTGCTTTCGCGCTGCAACGTTTCATCACTTCGCGGGTCCATTGCTCCCAGATCCGACCGGAAACTCCTGTTAACCCCGTTCGGCAATGTAAGGGAGTCGAAACGCACTTGCAAGGACCCCCGGCCCTTCACTCTACCCGGCCGTTTGACTTCGGTGATCGTGCCCGTCACCCAGCTACCTTGCGGAACGATAATTCGACCGTTCGCCAGAACAGGAAAAGCAGTTTCCAAATAGATGCGGTCACCTATCATTGCCTGTTTCGTGCTCACGCTGTTGATCATAGTCAGGAGAATGTGCGTACCTGCGCTGACCTGAAGTACGCCAGCCGGTGCTGTCTCCGCCGGAGTCTGCCGCTGCTTGAGGCCGTCCTGGGCCATCGCCGCCGAACACGTACCTAAAACAACGCACAACACAGCGTGAAATTGACGCATAGATTTGTACTTAGTTTACCTTCAAATCTCAAGCTCCGACATGGCCTGCTTGGCCGGCCGGGATATCGTACGGCGAGCTTTACGGACGATAGTACTCACCGGAATTGACGATAATGAGCCGAGAGGGATCCAGCGGCACAGACCGATTTCATCCAGTGGCTCGGCAGCATGCAGATCGAAACGGTAATTGTGAAAAGTGATCCCGTGGCGGAAGGAGCCAAGTTTGGCGCCGGGGATTGCCGATGGGAGTTGAAGCGCTTCGGGCAGCTCCCAAAAACCCGGCATGAGGCGGGAATGTTGGGGACGCTGCCAAAGCAGCACCTCACCCGAGCGCTCAATCCAGAAAAGCAAACGATGCTCTTGTACGCTCTTTGTCCGGCCCAGTTTGATTGGAAATTCCTGTTGACGGCCTTGCTGCCTGGCCCGGCAAAGCATCGATACAGGGCAGACCAGGCACTGCGGATTTCTCGGCAGACAGACAGTTGCGCCCAGTTCCATCATTGCCTGGTTGAAATCGCCGGGTTGTGCTTTCGCAAGAAGCGCAGTTGCCAGACTTGCAAAGTGTTTCTTGCCCGCGTTTGAAGCGATGTCGGTAGGATCAGCCGCCAAGCGGCTCAAAACTCGCAGCACATTACCGTCGACAGCCGCGTACGGTAATTGATAGGCGATGCTGGCCACGGCAGCACTTGTGTAGTCGCCGATTCCAGGTAGAGAACGAATATCGGCATGGCTCGATGGAAACCGCCCGAGCGTTTCTATGGCCTGCGCTGCTTTTTGGAGATTTCGGGCGCGATAGTAGTACCCTAAGCCTGCCCAGTGTGCGAGTAAATCAGGCTCGGGCGCTTCGGCCAGTTCGCGGAAAGTCGGGAAGCGTGCGAGAAAGCGCTCGTAATACGGAATCACTGCAGCGACCCGCGTTTGCTGCAACATCACTTCAGAAATCCAGATGGCATAGGGATCGCTTGTGCGACGCCAGGGAAGATTGCGTTTATGATGGATGAACCAGCCGAGCAGTGCGTCTTGAAATTGCCGGATCTGCTCGCGCGTGAGTTCGGTTTCGCAAGTCGTCCCAGCGCGATTCAGCATCTATACTAATGAACGAGTCTTTCTTTGCTCCAGGCGCATGAGGAGTTGTATGCGGAAGGCGCCTGTAGTCTTCCTTCGCAATGCCCGAAAACACCAGCTTACCGACTTGCGAACTCGTCACCCGGCAAGAGGTTGACGCCGCAGCCCGGTCCGTGTTGTCGATACGTGGCGCGCGCGTTCACAACCTCAAAAATATCAGTGTCGATCTGCCCCACAACAAGCTTTCTGTTGTGACCGGCGTTTCCGGTTCTGGTAAATCATCACTCGCATTCGACACCATTTATGCGGAAGGGCAGCGCCGGTATGTCGAGTCGCTGTCCGCGTATGCGCGGCAGTTTCTGGAGCGGATGGAGAAGCCGGATGTCGACGAAATTCTCGGCATCGCGCCGCCCATCGCTATCCGGCAAAAGAACCAAACGCGCAATCCGCGGTCGACGGTTGCGACTGCAACTGAACTGTACGATTTCATGCGGCTGCTTTGGGCGCGAGCCGGGCGTACGTACTGCCCGAATGACGGCACTCGGATTGAAAGCGACACGGTCGATCAGGTTGCCGATGCAATGCTGACTCAGCCGGAGGGCTCTCGCTGGTATGCGCTCTTTCCGGTGCGGACAGATGCCAGTCCGGAAGCCGCTGCTTTGCGCGACCGGTTGTTTGAGCTAAGAGGTAAAGGCTTCAATCGCCTTTTCCAGGATGGTAAGACTTTTGAATTTTCCACGCCTGAGTCTTTGCTTGAGATTGACTTCGCAAAGCCGGTGTACGTGCTGGCTGACCGGATCGTCATTCATTCTGATTTGCATCAGCGGATCGTCGACACCGTAGAGATTTGTTACCGCGAGACGGGCGAGGTGTACTTCGAAGCGACGGGAGTGGCTGAGCCGCAGAGGCTGCATTACAGTGAGAAGTTTGCCTGCAAAGTGTGCGGTCTGGTTGCTGCCGAGCCCGAACCAACTCTCTTCAGTTTCAACAATCCCATCGGAGCTTGCCCGGTCTGTCAGGGTTTTGGAAACACGATTGACTTTGATTTCGGTTTGATCATTCCTGATCCTTCGATCTCCATCGAGGATGGCGCGATCGAGCCTTGGACCAAGCCGCAATACACCTGGTATTACGAAGAAACATTCAAGTCGAAGTCGCGCGGGAAAGTCCGACTGAATGTTGCCTATGGCGATTTGAAGCCCGACGAAAAGGAGTTTGTAGAGACACACGTTCAACGCTTTTTTCGCGAAGTAGAAAAGAAGAAGTACAAAGTGCACGTGCGCGTGTTTCTGAGCCGATATCGTGCTTATACGGAATGCCCGGCCTGTGGAGGAGCGCGGCTGCGGCCGCAAGCTCTTTGGGTGAGGCTTGACGATTGCAACATCGCGCAGGTTGCCCGCATGAACATCTCGAAAGCACAGGCTTTCTTCGAGAGTTTGCAACTGAGTCCGGAAGAAGCGGAAATTGCGGACCGCATACTCGATGAAATCCGGCAGCGATGCAAATTTCTGAATGATGTCGGGCTGCACTACCTGACGCTTGATCGTCTTTCGGGGACGCTTTCGGGCGGGGAAGCGCAACGCATCCAGCTCGCTACGTGTTTGGGTTCGCGTCTGGTGGGCGCGACTTACGTTTTGGATGAGCCGTCGATCGGACTGCATAGTCGCGATACGGCGCGTCTAGTCCGGATTCTGCACGAGCTTCGCGAGATCGGCAACACGATCATTGTGGTCGAGCACGATCCGGAGATCATGGCGGAGGCCGATTACATATTGGACCTCGGCCCGGGTGCTGGCGAGAATGGCGGGCGCGTTATTTTTTCGGGCACGTACCAAGAGCTTCTGCTGCCTAATGCTGGAATGGATCGCGAGCGGCAGTCGCTGACCGGAAAGTATCTACGGGGCGATTTGGCCGTCGCGCGGCGGCATGATCGCAGGAAGGTGAATGCTAAACGGACGGTCCGGTTTGTTGGCGCGCGGGCGAATAATCTGAAGAGCATTGATGTCGAGATTCCGCTCGGGCTGATGGTGGCGGTGACGGGTGTGTCAGGTTCAGGCAAGTCGAGCCTGGTTCACGAAGTGATCTATCGCGCGCTCGATCTCGAAGTGAATAAGGCACGGCAAAGCGCACCGGAAGCCGAAGAAGAAATGGGTTCCCGCAAGTTGCCATTGAAGCGCGTAGAGCGGTCGAACCTGCTCACCAGCGTTGTGATGGTAGATCAGTCTCCGATCGGTCGCACGCCGCGATCGAACCCGGTCACATATGTCAAAGCGTTCGACTTGATTCGGGATCTGTTCGCCTGCACGCCGGAAGCGCAACGCAGAGGCTACACTGCCGGGCACTTCTCGTTTAACATTCCTGGCGGCCGCTGTGAAACCTGCCAGGGTGATGGAACCGTAACTGTCGAGATGCAGTTCCTAGCTGATGTCGAGCTTCTTTGTGAAGAGTGCAAGGGCACTCGATATAAGCAAAGTGTCTTGGACATTCGCTATAAGAACATGAATGTTCACGAGGTGCTGCAACTCACCGTTCGTGAGGCGCTGTCGTTCTTTTCTGATACTCCGCGTCTAGCGGCGAAGCTCAAGGTGCTGGTGGATGTTGGTCTTGCTTACCTGCGGCTGGGGCAATCAGCGACAACTTTGAGTGGCGGTGAAGCGCAACGCGTGAAACTCGCGGCTCATCTGGCGCAATCCACTTGTGAAGGAACACTCTTCCTCTTTGACGAACCGACTACCGGCTTGCACTTCGAAGACATCGCCAAACTTCTGCAGGCCTTCGAACGCCTGATTCAGAATGGCGGAAGCGTGCTGATTATAGAGCACAATCTGGATTTGATTCGAGCCGTCGATTGGGTAATCGATTTGGGTCCGGACGGAGGCGAGGCCGGCGGCTATATCGTTGCGCAAGGCACGCCTGAGGCGATCGCGGCCGTTCCGGCGTCCTTTACCGGTCAGTATTTGAAGCAAGCGCTGGTTGAAAGTGCTATCGCGTAGAACGGATGGAAAGCCTGCGTGATTTGCCTTCCGTCGATCAGGTACTGCGAAAGCTCAAGCCGATTGATTCTCTGTCAGCAGAGCTGGTAACGAACGAAGTACGCGCTGTCCTGGCTGAGAGAAGGCAGCAGTTACAGAGTGGCGGATCACAGGAGCAAAAGCAAGTCGAAGAGATTGTCAAAAGCCGCCTGGAAGCGCTGGCAAGAATCTCGCTCAGGCGTGTGATTAACGCGACTGGCGTGGTGCTGCACACGAATCTCGGCCGCGCGCCGTTGCCTGCGTTCGAGCCGATCTTCGGCTATTCCGACCTGGAATACGATTTGGAAACGGGCAAGCGCGGCAAGCGCGACGATCAAGTTGCGCCGCTGTTGGAACGTCTGCTCGGTGGGCCCGCAATCGTGGTGAACAACAACGCGGGCGCGGTGTACTTGGTGCTGAACCAACTGGCTGCCGGCAGTGAAGTTATCGTGTCACGCGGCGAATTGATCGAGATTGGCGATGGTTTCCGGATCCCGGATATCATGGCGCGCTCCGGTGCCATCCTGCGTGAAGTCGGGACCACCAATCGAACGCGCATCGATGATTACGCGGGCGCCATTACCGAACGAACCCGGCTCATTATGCGCGTGCATCCATCCAACTTTCACTTGAGCGGTTTCACCGCGCGGCCGGAAACTAAGGAACTGGTTTCACTGGGACGGGCGCGTGGCATTCCGGTGTTCGAAGATCTGGGCAGTGGCTGTCTGGTTGATTTGCAAGCCAAGGGCATCAGCGAACCGACCGTGCAGGCGAGCCTTGCGGCGGGTATGAACGTGATTTGCTTCAGCGGCGACAAATTGCTCGGCGGACCCCAAGCCGGCATCATCGCAGGAGACGAGGAACTGATTAAACGCATTCGCCGCAATCCTATGTACCGGGCATTCCGCGTCGACAAGTTGATTCTCCAGTCCTTGCAGGTTACGCTACAGCACCTGTTGCGAGAAAACTGGCGGCAGATACCCACGCTACGGATGATCCTAGCGCCGCTGGAAGAAGTTCGAGCGCGTGCTGAAAGAGTGGCGGCTCGCTTGGCAGGCCACGCTTTTCAGATTCGCGAAACGCAATCAGTGATTGGCGGCGGGTCCACACCTGATCAGACCTTGCCGACATGTGTCATCGCCTTCGGTGTTCCCGAGGCCGCAGCTTTCGAGAGGCGATTGCGAAATGCTCCGATTCCTGTGATTGCGCGGATCGAGCGGGACAAAGTCATTCTCGATCTGCGTACCGTAGCTGATGATGAGGAGAACGCTTTGGCCGACGCTGTACGCGCCGCTCTCGCCTAAGTGTCTATTCGCCAGACAATTTCGCCGCCAACAATCGTCGCTACAGGACCGCCGCGGAACCGGTGAAGGTGAAACGGCGTGTTGCGGCTCTTGGATGGCGACTGGTTCACGTCGTAAGTCCAGGCGTGATTCACGCCGAACACGGTAACATCGGCCGGCACTCCCTCGCGAAGAGTACCGCGCGCCGGTAAGACTACTTTTGCAGGGCCCTCAGTAAACAGCCTGACGATCTGTGGAAGACTGGCCAAGCCGGTGTGAAACAGACGCTCGAGCGCAAGGCCAAGCGCAGTTTCAAAACCGATAATCCCGAACGGACAACGTTCAAACTCCTGCATCTTTTCAGCGCCAGGATGAGGGGCGTGGTCGGTAGCTATCGCGTCAATTGTGCCGTTCAGCAGTCCTTGCGTAACAGCCGATACGTCACGCGTCTCGCGCAATGGCGGCTTCATTTTGTAGTTGCCGTCGTATGGCAGCATGTCCCGATCGGCGAGCGCGAAATGATGCGGCGTTGCTTCCGCGGTCACCCGGAGGCCGCGACGTTTTGCTTCAGCGACTAGCTCAACCGAATTGGCGGACGAGATGTGCGCGACGTGGTATCGAACGCCAGTGACCTCGGCCAGGATAATGTCGCGGGCGACCATAACATCTTCAGAGCTCCGGGGAATACCGCGCAGGCCGAGACGCGTCGACTCGAGGCCCTCGTGCATATCGCCACCGGCGCTCAGGTGCAGATCTTCACAGTGTTCAATGAGCGGAAGATTGAGCGCTCCCGCGAACTCCATCGCCCGGCGAACGACCCGAGCATTCATGACAGGCTTGCCGTCGTCTGAAATCGCAACGATGCCTGCCTGCTTCATGGAAGCGATCGCCGCGAGTTGTTCTCCCGCACTATTCTTCGTGATCGCCCCGATCGGAAAAACGTTCACTTTGGCAAACCTGCGCGCGCGATCTACGATGTAGCTCGTGACGGTCGCGTTATCGTTTACCGGTTGCGTGTTGGGCATGCAGCAGATGGAGGTGAAGCCTCCGGCCGCTGCCGCTCTCGATCCGCTTTCGATGGTTTCAGCGTGCTCGAAACCGGGCTCGCGCAGGTGAACATGCATGTCGATAAAGCCGGGCGCTACGATGAGACCTGACGCATCGAACACGTCGCTACTAGTCGCGTCTATGTTGTCGGCGATCTGGCGAATTGTGCCATCTTCAATTGCGAGGTCAGCGCTGCGGTCCAGGTTCTGAGCGGGATCGATGATCCGTCCGCCCTTGATCACCAGTCGGCTCATTGGGTAAGAACTCGCTCGAGTACTGCCATCCGGACAGCGATGCCGTTTCCCACCTGGTTGAGAATCGCGGAACGCTGGCTATCGGCGACCTCGGAGGAAATTTCGCGACCGCGATTGATCGGGCCGGGATGCATGACAATTACGTCGGGCTTGGCAAGCTCCACGTGTTCGGGCCGAAGGCCATAAAAATGAAAGTATTCGCCGGCCGGAAAAGATGCCTCGTGCTGCCGTTCGAGCTGCACGCGAAGCATCATAATAACGTCGACATTGCGGATTGCTTCCTCCATGTCTGTGGTCAGTTCCACGCCGGGAGCAATCTGCCCAATCTCGCGAGGCAGTAGAGACGCGGGGCCGCACAGCACGACCTGAACCCCAAATTTTGTCAATAGAAAAATGTTCGATCGCGCGACGCGGCTATGGGCAATGTCGCCGATGATTGCAACACGCAAACCCTCGAGAGTTTCGCGCCGGTCAAGAATCGTGCGCGCATCGAGCAGTGCCTGCGTGGGATGTTCGTGCGTGCCGTCTCCGGCGTTTACGAATGGAATGGGCAGATAACGAGACAGGAAGTGTGGAGCGCCTGAAGCCGCATGGCGCATTACGATCGCGTCCGGCCGCATGGCTCCGAGCGTGTTGAGCGTGTCGACGAGTGATTCACCCTTGGTGACACTCGAGCCGGCCGCTGTAATGGAAATCACATCGGCTCCGAGGCGCTTTGCCGCGATTTCAAAACTGGTTCGCGTGCGGGTAGAGGCTTCGAAGAAGAGGTTTACAATGCTGCGGTTGCGCAGAGTGTCGAATCTTTGAAACGACTGATCGACCGGCGGCTGAAAATGTTTCGATCGAGTCAGTATGGATTCGATGTCGGCGCGATCAAGCGTTTCGATATCGAGCAGACCCCGGCGTACCATGTTCAGCGAGCCGTTGTCTCCGCGAGATCATTGACCAGCTCGACGAGCAATACTTTTTCCTCGGTGTCGATCTCCTGAAACTTCACTTCAATGATCTCCTGGCGGCTGGTTTGAATCATGCGGCCCACATAGCGCGCTTCGATCGGTAGCTCGCGGTGTCCCCGGTCGATCAGCACGAGCAGCTGAACGCGTGCCGGGCGGCCATGATCGAAGAGAGCATCGAGAGCCGAGCGGATGGTCCGGCCCGTGTACAGGACGTCGTCCATTAGAACGATATCTTTTCCTGCGATTGGGAAATCAATCTGCTTCGCCTGCAGGACAGGGCGTTCCGCAACGACCGACAGATCGTCGCGATAGAAGTTGATATCCAAAATGCCGACGGGAATTTGCAGGCCCTCTAAGGTCTGAATCTTGGACGCAATACGCTGTGCGATCGGGACGCCGCGGCGCTTTACGCCAATGAACGCCAATTGTTGAATGTCGGTGGTGCGTTCGAGTACTTCGTGCGCGAGACGTACCAGAGTGCGATCGATCTCAGAGGCACTCATGAGCTGTTTTTTTTCCCGTACAGTCGGCATCAAGCTTAACCAGTGTTGGTGCTGTCAGGCAGGTTAACACGCGCTTGTCAAAGCAGACTGTTACAGCCACAGAAGGCAGATTAGGATTTCAAGCGTCCCCGGATTCGTTTGGCCAATTTCTCGATCTCTTCGGTTTTCTTCACCGACGATAACGGCACGACGAATGTGCCGGCTTTTCGAAGCTCAGCGCGTAAATCTTCCGCGGCGGCCACCAGTTGATCCGCATCCTTGAGCGCTTGCTCGTGCTGGTCTTTGGCGATGGCGTTCTTTTGCGACTTGCCATTCGGCAGGCGAGGATCCTCATTTTCGCCGGGAAACTTGAGCTTATGATCGTTGGGTCTCGAATCCTCTTCCGGCGACTGTGCTGTCCCCTGGCGCGAAAATACAAAGGCGCTTCCGAGGCTCCAGAAAAGCAGCCGTCGCGAGCATTGCCGGACGCCGAGTTGAAAGAGCTTACGGCTCATCTGGTTGCTATCATAAGCCACTTATGAAGGTGGCAGAGTGGTGCGTCCCGTGGAGGTGACGGTTGGAGTAATCGGGCTCGGAAACGTAGGGCTCGGCACGCTTGAAATACTGACAGGGAATCAGGATTCGGTTCGTGAGAAGCTCGGGTTCCCGTTGCGGGTGAAAGCCGTTTGCAGCCGCGATACCGAGTCGAAGATATTGCCGGATTTGGAAGCTGATGTGTTACGCACCAATGACTGGCGCGAGGTGGTTGCTCACCCGGGAATCGACATTGTTGTAGAAGTTGTGGGCGGGACTGCGACGGCCCGGCAAATCATCGAAGGGGCGCTCCGCAATCGCAAGTCAGTGGTGACTGCAAATAAAGAGTTGATGGCACTGTGCGGCGCTGATCTTTGGAGTTTGGGACAGCAGAACGGCGTGAGCCTGGCGATGGAGGCGAGCGTAGCGGGCGGCATCCCGATTCACACGGTTTTGCGTGAGGGCATCGCAGGCGACCGCGTGGTCGAGCTCTATAGTATTCTGAACGGCACCAGTAACTTTATCCTTACGAAAATTGAGAAGAGCAACGCGAACTTCCAATCCGTTCTGGCCGAAGCGCAGCAGCTTGGATACGCCGAAGCTGACCCGTCGGCCGACGTGGATGGTTTGGATGCTGCTTCGAAATTATCGATTCTGGCGGCGCTTGCGTTTGGAGAGAAACTGACTCCGGCAGATATATACACGGAAGGAATCCGGCGTGTGATGCCGATTGATTTTGAATATGCACATCAGCTGAAGCACACCATCCGCCTCCTCTGTCTGGCGCGCAAAACCGAAGAGGGGCTGTTACTCTCTGTGCGGCCCAGTTTGATTCCGCAAACGGCGATCCTCGCGCAAGTACAGGGCGCTTACAATGCGATCTGGATTCGCGGCATCTACGGCGAGGACACCTTTTATTACGGGCGGGGCGCAGGGTCAAAGCCGACCGGGGTAGCGGTGGTGAGTGATCTGATGAAAGTAGCTCGAGAGATTCGCTTCGGCAGCCCGCAACGGGTCAGCCCGTTCGCCCATCAACGCTTGGGAGAGTACAAGCCGCGCGCGATCTCTACTCAGCAGTTGCCATATTATTTGCGCTTTCGAGTTGAGGATAAGGCAGGCATTATCGCGACGCTCGCGACCACTTTGGCCAAACACCGGATTGGCATTGACGCCATCCTGCAATTGCCGCGCGAGGACTGGCGCGACTTGCCCTTTGTGATCACGACTGAACCAGCCAGAGAGCAGGCAATGCGCGAAGCACTTGTCGAGATCCGGAGCGCCGATTTCCTGGTCGATCCTCCGTTTGCGATGCCGATGGAGAGAGGTTTCTAGCCGCTCGGCGCACTGCCTTGTTGCGGCGCTTGCATGTTAGTATGCAAGAGACTAACCACAAATCTGGTGCTTGAGATTACTTGCTGCTGCAAGATCAGGGAACCAGCGTCGGTTTGCGGTGATGGAGAGGTGGCTGAGTGGTCGAAAGCAGCGGTTTGCTAAACCGTCGTAGTGTCAAAAACGCTACCGGGGGTTCGAATCCCCCCCTCT
>JAABUQ010003859.1_pt1 | contig 26559 bp, 21 predicted proteins | sample 5560001 | NCBI WGS metagenome assembly JAABUQ01 (sample SAMN10711888, study PRJNA513371) | rock metagenome | isolation source: Antarctica rocks | place: Antarctica: Victoria Land, Finger Mt nord | collected 2015-12-18 | reverse complement strand
CCTCAGGTTATCGCTCGATGGGGCGCATCAAAAGTGCCGGAGAGCCAAGTAAGATGGCCAAAAAGGCCCTCTATCTGGAAAAATACCGTGGCCAACGACAGGGCAGGTACAGATTGCTGAATTGGTCGGAAAGACTGCCCCGATTGGTAGGGGATTGAAACCGTCCATCAGCACCGCGTTCAGCACCAATGCCAGGTCCGCGTCGGAAAGACTGCCCCGATTGGTAGGGGATTGAAACCCTCGCGCGACAGTCTAGCCAGTTCGGTTGAAGACATGTCGGAAAGACTGCCCCGATTGGTAGGGGATTGAAACCCTGCCATGTGGGCGGCGAACGCTTCCGCAGTGCGCTTAGTCGGAAAGACTGCCCCGATTGGTAGGGGATTGAAACTTGTTCGGCGGGCATGGCAGACTTGAGGTGCGAGAGGACTGTCGGAAAGACTGCCCCGATTGGTAGGGGATTGAAACATACTCGACGCTCGCGGCGACCTGTAGATTAGTCCCGTGTCGGAAAGACTGCCCCGATTGGTAGGGGATTGAAACCTTCAGAAACTCACCTTGGGAGCCGCAAATGAGCCGAGTCGGAAAGACTGCCCCGATTGGTAGGGGATTGAAACCGCGCCAGCGCAGCACCTCGAAGGTCGCCTGCGTCGTCTCGTCGGAAAGACTGCCCCGATTGGTAGGGGATTGAAACAAGTCTTCCTTGACACGGTCCTTCTCAGCGAGCACCCACTCTGTCGGAAAGACTGCCCCGATTGGTAGGGGATTGAAACAAGTCTTCCTTGACAGAGGATCACCCGTTCGCGTCGGAAAGACTGCCCCGATTGGTAGGGGATTGAAACCTGTCTGCCCTCCGGCAAGCCGGCCCGGCCAAGTAGAGTCCTGTATCTTCTGTAAATAGGGAGGCCCAGTGCCTGCGGCGAAGAGGCCGTGGACAAAAGCACAAAGGGCCACCCGCTCCCTTGGTAGAGTGGCAACGTCTGACAATCACCATTCATCAAGGAGGGACAGATGACCCAGTACCAGGTTACCGTAGACGCAGAGCACGTGCACGGGCTGTTCACGCAGGACGGGGCGCTCGGCCGGTTGGTGGAGCAGGTAGTACAGCAAATCATGGAGGCGCAGGTGAGTGACCATCTCCAGGCGCAGCCCTATGAGCGGACGGAGGAGCGCAAGGGCTATCGCAACGGGTACAAGCCGCGGTCGTTGACGACGCGCGTGGGCACGCTGGAGTTGCGGGTGCCGCAGGTGCGCAACGGAGAGTTCTCGACCGACCTCTTCGCGCGGTTCCAGCGCAGCGAGCAGGCGTTCATCCTGGCGCTGCTGGAAATGGTTATCAACGGCGTGTCCACGCGCAAAGTGACGCACATCACCGAGGAGTTGTGCGGCGCGGAGGTCTCCAAGAGCACCGTCTCAGCGCTATGCGCGCGGCTTGACCCACTGGTCGAGGGCTGGAACGAGCGCGCCCTGGGTGGAACGGCGTATCCGTTTGTGCTGGTTGACGCGCTCGTGCTTAAGGTGCGCGAGGACGGGCGGGTGCGAGCACGCAGCGCGCTGATCGCCACCGGCATCAACGAGGAGGGCTATCGCGAGATCCTGGGCCTGCGTCTGGGTGACTCGGAGTCCGAGGCGAGCGGGGGCGAGCTGTTCGGCTGGCTTAAGGGGCGCGGCCTGCGCGGCGTCGACCTGGTCACCTCGGACAGCCACGCCGGCCTCGTCCGTGCGGTCCGCACGCACTTCCAAGGAGCGACCTGGCAGCGCTGCCAAGCACACGTCACGCGCAACATCATCGACGCCACGCCCAAAGCCGTCCAAAAGGAGCTGGCTGCGCGCGTGCGCGCCCTCTTCGGAGCGGCTGACCCCTTCTCCGGCCGCGCCCTGCTCCAGGCCACGCTCGCCGACTTTGCCGCGCGTGCCCCCAAGGCGATGGAGATCCTGGAGGACGGCTATGAGGATGCCACGGCCGTCTTTGCTCTCCCGGCGGCCTATCGCGTGCGGCTGCGCACGACCAATTCCGTGGAGCGTCTCAATGAGGAGATCCGCCGGCGTGAGCGCGTCATCCGTATCTTCCCCTGCCGGAATAGCGCCCTCCGTCTCGTCGGCGCCCTACTTATGGAATACGAGGAGCAGTGGTCGACCGGGTACCGCTACCTCGACATGACGACCTACTGGCAGTGGAAGCAACAACAACAACAACACGTCGCGGAAGGAGGTGTAGCACCAGCGAACGCGGCCTAATCACCCCTCGTTCCAGGGAGAGCATTTTACAGAAGGATAAGGACTTGACCGGTCGGAAAGACTGCCCCGATTGGTAGGGGATTGAAACGCTGGTCGGCGAGCCTGCGATCAACGCTTCAAAGTATTCAAAGTCGGAAAGACTGCCCCGATTGGTAGGGGATTGAAACAACGCGCATCATCGCCCCCGACAACGTCGATTGCCACGACACGTCGGAAAGACTGCCCCGATTGGTAGGGGATTGAAACGAGAGAGCGGGCTGCTCCATCGCCTGGTGGATATACTCCACGTCGGAAAGACTGCCCCGATTGGTAGGGGATTGAAACTCATGGTCACAGGCAGTTGGATCGCATCATGAAGAATTTTGTCGGAAAGACTGCCCCGATTGGTAGGGGATTGAAACGCCTCGGCGACGGCCGCGACCGCCGGGAGATCGTCCTCCTGTCGGAAAGACTGCCCCGATTGGTAGGGGATTGAAACGGCTCTATTCGTGGACGATCGAGCAGTATAAGAGATCTATGTCGGAAAGACTGCCCCGATTGGTAGGGGATTGAAACCCCTTCCCCGTTTTCCGGGAAGTTGACACGTTGCCAGTCGGAAAGACTGCCCCGATTGGTAGGGGATTGAAACCGTCGAAGCGAACCCGCGCGTCGAGCAACGCGGATGTCGGAAAGACTGCCCCGATTGGTAGGGGATTGAAACGGGTGCACCGGGAGGCGCGACGGCGCGCGGAGGAACGGGGGTCGGAAAGACTGCCCCGATTGGTAGGGGATTGAAACAGGTAGGTGTCGGTGGCCGCAGCCTTGACCAGGAGGTAGGTCGGCAAGACCGCCCCAATTGGTAGGGGATTGGAGCTTGGACGCGGAGGATTCGGGCTAGGTAGGCGCTGGCGAGTTCCCGGGAGCGCCGTCTCTCGCTGCGCTGCCAGCTGGCCCCGGTTGCCTGACGTGCCCTTGTGAGCGGCGAACGAGCCTGCCGTGGAGGTCTGCCGGCTGGCAGCGCAGCGAGAGACGGCGCTCCCAGGGAATCAGGGAATTCTCCTCGTGCATAAGGCAGGCTAGACTCGCTCTCTGTACTCGGCAAGGGCATCGCGGTTGCTCGGGATCGGGACTTGTGGAAGGAGGAAGGCTTGGGTAGGATTGCCCTCGAACGCGGTTGTTTGTTGCGCTGCTCAGCGTGTTAGCATTCGACGGGAACGGGCCGGCAGCGCAGCGAAGGCTCGCACCCCCAGGCTGACAAATCACGGATTCTCGGTGGAAGGCGACGGCACATTGCGCCGACGCCTATCGGCTTGCTATACTGCCCTTAAATCCAACAATACATAGCGTGGCACGGGAAGAGTACGTTGCCCGCGTGTCCTCCAGAGAGCCGGCAGGCGCTGCGACGCCGGCGGACACGGCGACGGAAATGGACCCATTGGGATCGCCTGCGGGTGTTCCTAACCGCATCGGTTGTCCTCCGCTAGCGGGACCAACGAGGGGAATGCTGCCTGTCATTAGGTCGTGTTCCTGAATCGGGGTGGCACCACGAGGTCTGAGCCTCTCGTCCCCACACAACTGTGTGGGCGCGAGAGGCTTTTTGTTTTGGGTGCGTGTTACCACCGTTGGAGTAACGCCTCCTCCTCTCTCCCGCGCATCGGGAGGGCCGGTCCCAACGTCGGCGCAGCCGAGGGGCCGATCCGCAGCGAAGCGCGGGCTGGAGGGTGAGGACCTCTCCCCTCTCCCGCGCACAGGGAGAGGGGTCGGGGGTGAGGGGTGAGGGAGGGATCGTGACGATGGCGTTATCGCTGACCCGGGAGCGCGCGCGCGAACTGGCGCGCGACTACAGGCTGATCCCGCTCTGCCTCGACGTGGTGGCCGACCTGGAGACGCCCGTGACGGCCTATCTCAAGGTGGCGCGCGGTCCCTACAGCTTCTTGCTGGAGAGCGTCGAGGGGGGTGAGCGCGTCGCCCGCTACAGCTATATCGGGACCGAGCCGCGCGCCGTGCTGCGCTACGACGGCGACACGGGCGCGTACCGCGACCTGCTGACCGGCGCGACGCGGCCGGCCTCCGCCGATCCGTTGCCGCTGCTGCGGGACGCGGTGCTGGGCGCGGGGGCCTACGTCGACCCGTCGCTGCCCCCGCTGGTCGGCGGGGCTGTCGGCTACCTGGGCTACGAGACGGTGCGCCAGTGGGAGCCGCACGTGCCGCATACGCCGGGTCCGGCCGTGGACATGCCGGACGGCGTGCTGCTGCTGACCGACACCGTGCTGGCCTTCGACCACTACGCGCACCGCGTGCGCATCGTGACCCATGTGCGCGTCGGCGACGAGGATGATGGCGCCGTCGATGTTGATAATGTTGATAGGGGGTACGATGCGGCCTCCGCGCGCCTGCGCGACCTGGCCGCGCGGTTGCGCGCCCCGTTGCCGCCCGAGGCAACGACGGCCGCGCTCCACGCGCCTGGGCGGCTGAGCAGCAACGTCACGCGCGAGCAGCACGAGGCGGGGGTGGAGCAGGCCCGCCAGTTGATCCTGGGCGGCGACGCGATCCAGATCGTGCTCTCGCAGCGCTTCGCCCGTCCGACGGCGGCGCGTCCGTTCGACGTCTACCGCGCTTTGCGCGCCGTCTCGCCGACGCCCTACATGTATTTCCTGCACCTGGACGACACCGACATTGCCGGCGCCTCGGTCGAGACGCTAGTGCGCGTGACGGGCCGCGACCTATACTACCACCCCATCGCCGGCACGCGCCGTCGCGGGCATAACGAGGCCGAGGACCGGGCGCTGGCGGACGAGTTGCAAGGGGACGAGAAGGAGCGCGCTGAGCACCTCATGCTGGTCGACCTCGGCCGCAACGACGTGGGGCGCGTGGCCGAGGTGGGCTCGGTGCGCGTCACGGAACTGATGGCCGTGGAGCGCTACTCCAACGTGATGCACCTGGTCTCCACGGTGCAAGGGCGGCTGGCCGAGGGCCTGAGCGCGCTGGACGCCTTGCGCTCGTGCTTCCCCGCCGGCACGGTCTCGGGCGCGCCCAAGGTGCGGGCGATGGAGATCCTGGCCGAGCTGGAGCATGGGTCGCGGCGCATCTACGCCGGTGCGGTGGGTTATGTGACCTACGGCGGCGACATGGACACCTGCATCGCCATCCGCACCGCCGCCTTCCGCGACGGCGTGGCCTACGTGCAGGCCGGCGGCGGTCTGGTGGCCGACTCCGTGCCGTCGAGCGAGTACATGGAGACGGTACACAAGGCCTCGGCCGTGCAGCGGGCGATTGACCTGGCCGAGGCGGGGCTCGATCCCACCGCGATCACCCCGCACTCGCCGGCTATCGCCTCGTTCCTGGATGAGCAGGGGCAGGGGCAGGGGCAGGGGCAGGGGCAGGGGAGGGAGCAGGCAGCCCGGCAACCGCTGGGCGAACACGAGCGGCGACAGCAAAGGACGGCGGTGACGCTATGACCATGACGATGACCGGGGTGGGTACGCCCCGAGATGGCGATGATGCGACCGACGGCCTGACCCTGAAGGGTCATGGCAGGGACGGGACCGACGGCCTGACCCTGAAGGGTCATGGCAGGGACGGGACCGTGAACGGTCCGCAGGGGAGCGTCGCCGCGCCGACCCTTCAGGGTCCGTCACCTACTACGGTCCTTCAGGGCCAGGCGCGACCACTATCGTGGGATATGCCACCCAGGGTGGTGATGATCGATAACTACGACAGCTTCACGTTCAACCTGGTGCAGTACCTGCGCGAACTGGGCGCGACCGTCACGGTGCTGCGCAACGACGAGGCCAGCGCCGACGAGGTGCTCGCGCTGCGGCCCACGGCGCTGGTCGTCTCGCCGGGACCGTGCGACCCGGACCGCGCGGGCATCTCGCTGGAGGTGATCCGCTTGCTGGGGTCGAGCGTGCCGACGCTGGGCGTCTGCCTGGGCCACCAGTGCATCGGCCAGTTGTACGGAGGGCGCATCGTGCGCGCGCCGGAGGTCGTGCATGGCAAGCTCTCGCGTATCCGGCACGACGGGCGCGAGCTCTTTGCGGGCTTGCCCGATCCCCTCGACGTGGTGCGCTACCACTCGCTGACCATCGACCCGGCCAGCCTCCCGGCCGAGCTGGAGGTGACGGCCACGGCGGCGGACGGTACCATCATGGCCGTGCGCCACCGCGCGCTGCCCCTGTGGGGCGTGCAATTCCATCCCGAGTCGATCCTGACCCAGGGCGGCAAAGAGCTGCTCAACAACTTCTTAGTTCTCAGTTGCCAGTTGTCAGTTGCCAGTGGTACGACGGAGAACAAGACGGTTGTGAGCAGTTCTGGCAACTGACAACTGACAACTGGCAACTGGCAACTGACAACTCACAAGGGGCGCATCATGATCAGAGAGGCTATCGCGGATGTGGTTGCCGGGCGCGACCTCGGCGAGGAGCGGGCGCGCGCCGCCATGGTGGCGATCATGGAGGACGAGGTGACCCCGGCGCAGTTCGCCGCGCTGGTGACCGCGTTGCGCCTCAAGGGCGAGACGGCGGAGGAGATCGCCGGCTTTGCCGGGGCCATGCGCGACAAGGCCGTGCCCGTGCGCGCCGACGGCGTGGGCATGGTCGTCGATACGTGCGGCACGGGCGGCGACGGCAAGGGTACTTTCAACGTCTCCACTGCCGCGGCCATCGTCACCGCGGCGATCGGTCCAGCCGTGGCCAAGCATGGCAACCGCGCTGCGAGCTCGGCCTGCGGCAGCGCGGACGTGCTGGAGGCGCTGGGCGTGGCCATCACGTTGGGGCCGCATGACATCACGACCTGCCTGGAGCGCGTGGGCATTGCCTTTATGCTGGCGCCGCTCTACCACCCGGCGACGCGCTTCGCCGTGGGGCCGCGCCGCGAGATCGGCATCCGCACCGTCTTCAACATCCTGGGGCCGCTGACCAACCCCGCGCGGGTCAAGGCGCAGGTGGTCGGCGTGCCCGATCCCGCGCTGACCGCGACCATGGCGCGCGTGCTGCAGCGGCTGGGCTCGCGCCATGCCTTCGTTGTCTGTGGCGCGGACGGCATGGACGAGATCAGCATCGGCGGCCCGACCTATGTGGCCGAGCTACATCACGGTCAGGTGCGCGAGTACGAGGTCACGCCCGAGGAGTTGGGCGTGGAGCCTGCGCCCTTCGAGGAGATCAAGGGCGCGGACGCCGCCACCAACGCGGCCATGATCGAGGCGGTGCTGCGCGGAGAGGGGCCGCGCGGCCCGCGCGACGTGGTAGCCCTCAACGCCGGCGCCGCGCTCGCCGCCGCCGCCAGCGCGCCCGACCTCAAGACGGGGGTGCGCCTGGCGCGCGAGGCCATCGCCGCCGGACGCGGCTGGCGCAAGCTAGAGCAATGGCGGGCCATCAGCAACCGGCTGGCCGCCGAGGCGGCAGGTACGAAGCCATGAACAAAGACGCGGACCCGTCGACGTTCCTGTCGCGCATCGTGGCGCACAAGCGGACCGAGCTGATGGCGGCGCGCGAGGCCATGCCCGAGCATCGGCTGGAGTGGCTGGCCGCCGACGCCCCCGCGCCGCGCCCATTCCTGGAGCGGCTCGATCCTGCGCGCCTCGGCGTTATTGCCGAGGTCAAACGCGCTTCGCCATCCCGGGGCGCTATCGCACCGGATATGGACGCCGCCACGCAGGCGTCTCACTACGCGGCGGGCGGCGCCGAGGCCATCTCGGTCCTGACCGACCGCCAGTTCTACCATGGTTCGCACGAGGACCTGAGCGCCATCCGCGCCGCCGTGCCGACGCCCCTACTGTGTAAAGACTTTATCCTGGACCGCTACGGCCTGCTGCAAGCGCGTGCCTCCGGCGCCGATCTGGTGCTGCTGATCGTCTCCGTGCTGGGCCGGGATGTCCACGCGCTGATGCGGGAGACCACGGCGCTGGGCATGACCCCATTGGTCGAGGTTTATACGCGCGAGGAAGCCGAACTGGCGCTGGAGGTAGGGGCGGCTTTGATCGGCGTCAACAACCGCAACCTGCACACCTTCGAGGTGTCGCTGGAGACGACCGAGCGCCTGACCCCTTTACTCGCGCCGCACGCCATCGTGGCCAGCCTCAGCGGCATCGGTACCGCTGCCGACGCGCGGCGCGCCGTGGCCGCCGGCGCCCGCGCCATCCTGGTTGGCGAGGCGCTGGTGCGCGCCACGGACCCCGCGGCGCTGATCGAGGAGTTTCGCGCCGTACCGATTCCCACAGCAGAGGTGGTGTCATGAGCGAGATCAAGGCCTGCGACTGCCCGGCTAGACCGGCGGACCCGCGGCTAGGGTCTGGGGGGCTAGTCCGCATGTGTCGCATGGCAAACCGTGGGCCGACTGCGGTCGGTTGTGGTCCGCCGCGCGACCGCCGCAGTCATGCTCGACAAGATCGCCGGCGGCGCGGCCATGCATTGTCGCTCCCAGAGAAGCACTTCTCATCGCCGCGCCAACGACTTTTCACAGATTCTCGCGGACAGCGTCGCCTCCTTGCCCCAACGTCGCGGACGCTGCTAGATGCTGCCATGCGGGCAAGGCAGACTGGTTCACCCGACCGCAGTCGGCGTCGTTTGCCATGCGACCGCAGTCGCAGGCCGGCGGTGGAGGTGGTGCGATGAGTGCTCCCATCGTCAAGATTTGCGGTGTGCGCACGGTGGCGCAGGCTCAAGCGGCCGCCCTGGCAGGAGCGGACATGGTGGGGCTGGTCTTTGCCCCGAGCAAACGACGCGTCACGGCGGAGCAGGCGCGCGAGATCACGGCGGCGCGGTACGCGCGGCGTCCTCGCTTTGTCGGCGTCTTCGTCAACGAAGATCCCGCGGTGGTGGCGCGCATCGCCGTCGAGGCGCGATTAGACCTGGTGCAATTGAGCGGCGCCGAGTCGCCCGAGGTGTGCGGGGAGCTACGCGTTCCCTACAGCAAAGTGCTGCATCTGCGCGCGGGCATGGAGGCGCCGGACGTTTTGCACATAGCAATTAATTATGAGGGGGCAGCGTTTCTGGAGGTCGATGCGGCGGGCGCTGCCGATAGCCTGACGCAGTGGGGCGGCGGCGGCGTTACCGTTGATTGGCGCATCGCGGCACAGGCGGTCGAGCAACTGGCGCGGCGCGGCGTGCCGGTCATGTTGGCTGGCGGCCTGCGGCCGGAGACGGTGTCCGCGGCGGTGCAGGTTGTCCGCCCGTGGGGCGTCGACGTGAGCAGCGGCGTCGAGACGGACGGCGTCAAAGACGAGCAGAAGATCGCGGCCTTTGTGTCCGCGGCGAAGGACCAATAAGGGGAGACAACACCATGAGCACGACGATACGAGACGCGCAACCGGGGGACATGACGGCCATGGTCGGGGATACGCCGGGGCGGCTGTCGCCATACTTCGGGCGCTTCGGCGGGCAGTTCGTGCCCGAGACGCTGATGCCCGCGCTGTACGAGCTGGAGTCGGCCTACCTGCACTACCGCGACGACGCGGCGTTCGAGGGGCGCTTCCAGGAGTTGTGCCGGGAGTACGTGGGCCGGCCGACCGCTCTCTACCACGCCCGCAAGCTCGGCCAGGAGGCCGGCACGAGCGCGCGGATTCTCTTCAAGCGCGAGGACCTCGCCCATACCGGCGCGCATAAGATTAACAACGCGCTGGGACAGGGGCTGCTGGCTCAGGCCATGGGCAAGCGCCGCATCATTGCCGAGACGGGCGCGGGACAGCACGGCGTGGCCACGGCCACGGTCTGCGCCATGCTGGGGCTCGACTGCATCGTCTATATGGGCGCGCGCGACATCCAGCGCCAGTCCCTCAACGTGTTCCGTATGAAGCTGTTGGGGGCCGAGGTGCGGCCCGTCTCAAGCGGCACGGCCACGCTCAAGGACGCCACCAACGAGGCCATCCGCGACTGGGTCACAAACGTGCGCGACACCTACTACATCATCGGCTCGGTGGTGGGGCCGCATCCCTATCCCACCATCGTGCGCGACTTCCAGTCCGTCATCGGGACCGAGGCGCGCGGGCAGGTGCTCGATCGCTTTGGCCGCCTGCCCAGCCACGTGGTGGCCTGCGTCGGCGGCGGCTCCAACGCCATGGGCATCTTCCACGCCTTCCGCGACGACGCCGAGGTCCGGCTGGTCGGCGTCGAGGCGGCGGGACACGGTCTGGACTCGGGCCAGCACGCCGCCTCGCTGGCCTACGGGCAGGTGGGCGTGCTGCATGGCGCGCGCAGCTACCTGTTGCAGGACGAGGATGGGCAGATCCAGGAGACGGCCAGCATCTCGGCCGGGCTCGACTACCCCGGCGTGGGGCCGGAGCACAGCTACCTCAAGGACAGCGGCCGCGCCACTTATGTTGGCGTCGACGACAAGCGGGCGCTGCAGGCCTTTCAAGAGATTTGCAAGGGAGAGGGTATCATCCCGGCGCTGGAGACGGCCCATGCCATCGCCTATGCCATCGACCTCGCGCGCGACGCCAGCGTGGCCGGACCCGACACGCTGATCCTGGTCAACCTCTCCGGCCGCGGAGACAAAGATATCAACACCGTGGCGGCCGCGCTCGACGTGTCGCTGTGATAGTTATTAGTCGTTAGTCATTGGTTGTTAGCCTCTCCTGGCCCCTGAGTGACGGTGACATGACGTACCTTGACGGTTGACGACCGGTGCAACATCGGGCGACTCTCTTTAGTAGTGCGAGTCCACACCCGACCGCAGTCGGCCCGTGGTTTGCCATGCGACCGCAGTCGCAGGCCAGGCCCGGCAATAACACCAGGCTGTCGTAGTGATGGTGTAAGGTAACGATAGCGAACAGCATCTGCATTCCGGCACAGTAGCAGCAAAGCGAAGGATCGTTCAATGGTCATACAGGTATCTATCGGCCCGGATAAGGCGCGCAACCCCAATGTGCTGACCGACGACACCGAGGAGGATTTGGTGGGCACGGACCTGCACCAGAGAGCGATCCGTACGTTGTGCGAGAACTTGTTGCACGTGCAGGAGAAGCGCGGCGCGCCCTGGCACGTGGGCATGCAGTTGACGACGCTGATGGGCGACGTGCCCGGCAAAAAGGACTGGCGTCCCAGCCCGGATGTCCTGGCGCATCTGACCGCCGGCCCGGGCAACCTCTCGTCGCTCGACGCCGTGGCCCTGGGCGCGCCTCACCTGGTGATCGAGGTGCTGAGCGAGAGCACGTGGGCGTACGATCTCGGGAAAAAGAAAACCGCCTACTATCATGCCGGAGTGCAGGAATATCTCGTCTTCGACCCGACAACCGAGTACCTGGGGACGGATGTGCGCGCATGGCGACGCGCTCCCCGCAGCCTTGTGCCCTGGCGCGCCGAGGCCAACGGCCGTTGGCACAGCCGGGTGATCGACGTCAGCTTACATCCTCAGAGCATGCTGTTGCGAGTGACCGACCGTGACGGACAACTGATGCCCACACTGGGCGAAGCGGTGCGCTTGGCCGAGCGCGAGCGGCTGGTGGCGGAGCAGGAGCGACGGGCAGCGGAGCAAGAGCGCCGACGAGCCGATGATGCGGTGCGCCTTGCCGAGGAGCAAGCACGCCAGATCGCGGCGCTTCAGGCAGCGTTGGAGGCGCAGCAACGTGAAAAGAAGTGAGTCTTTTTCGTGCCGGCGCCTGGACACCGCGCAATAGCGCGGAAGGAGGACGCAGCCATGACCATGAGCCTTGCCAATCTGCCGCCGGATGTCATCGACCAAATCATCCCGTGCAGCTACGATCGCTTGATCGAGGTGCATGAGTCGGGGCCGCCTTTGATTTCGCTCAACACGTTCAGCAGTAAGTGTCGCCGGTCACGGCGCGATGAGGGGAAAATCGATTTATGGTACAAGCGACGCCCGATGCGCAACCGGCGCCGGCCGTGGCGCACAACGCCGGGACGGTGCGTAACGCCATCGACGAGACGTTCGAGCGGCTGCGCGCCGTGGGCCGGTTGGCTTTCATGCCCTACCTGACAGCGGGCTACCCCGACCGCGACGCCTCGCTCGATCTCGGTGAGATCTACGGAGCGCATGGGGCCGACCTGATCGAGCTGGGCGTACCCTTCTCCGACCCGCTCGGCGACGGTCCCACCATCCAGCGCTCCAGCAGCGGCGCGCTGGCCGGCGGCATGACCACGCGCAAAGCCCTGACCCTGGCCGCCGACCTCACGGACCGTACCGGCAAGCCGCTGGTGGTGATGGGCTACTACAACCCCATCGTGGCCTACGGTCCCGACCGCTTCTGCGCCGACGCCTCGGCCGCGGGCGGGCGCGCGCTGATCGTGCCCGACATGCCCCTGGAAGAGGCCGATGAGTTGGAGGCGGCCTGCCGCGTCCACGACATGCACCTGATCCACCTGCTGGCGCCAACCTCGACCGAGGCGCGGTTGACGGCGGTTGCCGCGCGCGCCTCGGGTTTCATCTACTGCATGGCCGTCACCGGCGTGACCGGCGCGCGGACTGAGCTCTCCGCCGACCTAGGTCCCTTCCTGGCGCGGGTGCGCGCCCACACCGACGTGCCGCTGATCGTCGGTTTTGGCATCTCGCGTCCCGAACACCTGACGGCCCTGCGCGCGCTCGGCTCGGCCGACGGCGCGGTGGTGGCCAGCGCCCTGGTCGACCTCGTCGACGCCACGCCGCCCGCCGAACGCGCGGCCGTCATCGGCGCCTATATCGAAAGGATGAGCGCGGCATGCTCCGCTTCCTGACCGCCGGCGAATCGCACGGCCCGCAGTTGACCGTCATCCTCGACGGCCTGCCCGCTGGCCTGGAACTGACCAGCGAGGCTATCGACGCGCACATGCGGCGGCGCCAACTGGGTCATGGGCGCAGCGAGCGCCAAAAGATGGAGACGGACCACGCCGAGCTGGTGGGCGGGGTGCGCGGCGGGGTCACGCTGGGCGGTCCCGTCGCCCTGGTCATCGCCAACCGCGTCTGGGACCACTGGCAGGACCGTATGCGCGTCGAGCCGGGCGACACGGGCGCCAAGGTCACGGCGGTGCGCCCCGGTCACGCCGACCTCGCCGGCGCGCTCAAGTACGAGCACGACGACGTGCGCAACATCCTGGAGCGCTCCAGCGCGCGCGAGACGGCCGCGCGCGTGGCCGCGGGCGCCGTCTGTCGCGCCCTGCTGGCCCAGTTCGACATCACGATCCATAGCCACACGCTGGCGCTGGGGCCGGTGCGCGGGCCGGGCTTGACGGCCGGACTGTTGGTCCGCGCGGCCACGGACGACCGCGAGGCCCTGGCGCGCTTCTGGCAAGGGGTGGAGGACTCGCCGGTGCGCTGCGCCGACGCGGAGGCGGGCGCCACGATGGTCGAGGCTATCGACGCGGCCAAGCGCGACGGCAACACCCTGGGCGGCGTCAGCGAGCTCGTGGCCTACGGGCTGCCGGTAGGCATCGGCAGCCACACGCAGTGGGACCGCAAGCTCGACGGGTTGCTTGCGGGCGCCCTGATGAGCATCCAGTCGGTCAAGGGCGTGGAGATCGGGCCGGCCTTCGAGAACGCATCCATCCGTGGCTCCGAGGTCCACGATGTCGTGGGCTACCAGGATGGCGAGTGGCGCCGCTCTACCAATAGGGCCGGCGGGCTGGAGGGCGGCATCACAAACGGCGAGCCGCTGCTGGCGCGCATCGCGGTCAAGCCGATCAGCACCATGCGCCACGCCCTGCCGTCGGCCGACCTGGTGACGGGCGAGCAGACGCCCGCGCACTACGAGCGATCCGACACGGCGGTGGTCCCGGCGGCGGGCGTGGTCGGCGAGGCCATGCTGTCGTTCGTGCTGGCCGGGGCGCTCCTTGAAAAGTGCGGCGGCGACTCGCTGGCCGAGGCGCGCCGCAATTACGACGCCTTCGTGCGCCAGCAGCGCGAGCGCCTGCCGCGATCGTAGAGATATGGAGACGATGAGCGAACCGCTACATCCGACGCCGTATGCCGACGTGAACCTGGTGCTGCGCGCGTTCCTGTCGCGGATTCGCGCCATTCTGGGCGATCGCTTCGTCGCGATGTACGCCTACGGGTCGCTGGCCCTGGGCAATTTTGACCCGTGCAGCAGCGATATCGACATCGTCGTGGCAACTGATGGCGAGATCTCGGAGCAGCACTTCGAGGCCCTGCGCGAGATGCATGCCCGTTTCGATGCCGGCGACTCGCCGTGGGCGACGGAGGTGGAGGCCATCTACATCCCGCGGGACGCCCTCCGCCGCTACGACCCGGACCGCGCGCGACATCCGCACATCCAACGGGGCGAGACCCTGGTCATGGATCGGATCGACAGCGGCTGGGTCCCCCTGCTGCATATCATACGGGAGCACGGGATCGTCCTGGCCGGCCCCGACCCGCGCGCGCTGATCGACCCTGTCGACCCGCAAGACGTGCGGCGCGCGGTCGCCCCGCTCGCGGAGTCGTGGTTCGGTCCGGCGCTCCGTGACCCCTCCCTGTTGCGGCGCAGGGCTTCCCAGGTTTTCCTGGTACTGACCCTGTGCCGCATCCTGTACACCTTCGAATACGGCGCGGTGGTATCCAAGCCCGTCGCCGCGCGCTGGGCGCAAGGCTTGTCCGATGGGCGCTGGGCCGCGCTGATTGAGCGGGCCCTTGCCTGGCGCAAAGATGTCGAGAGTCAGGATACGCCGGACGACGACGAGATACGCGACACACAGGCGTTTATCGAGTACGCGCTCTCACGTTGCCGGCAATTGGATCATCCCCTTTCATCGGTAGCGCCTGGCTCATGATGAAGGGGCTCTCTTTGCGCCAACAGCGACTGTAGTCGCCGTCGTTTGCCATGCGACGTGGGTCAGCAGGCGGTCGCGGCGGCAAACAAACCCCTTTAAGATGACACCGGGTGAGAATGACGTAACTCGAACAGACTGATGACAACAGCAAGAAGTGAAGGGCATAAAGGACCTGCTATGGAGATACGAACCGAGACGCCGATAAGGATGATGGCCGATACGGTCATCGAGTTGCCCACGACTGAGTTGGTGGAATACATGCAGACGGAGCTTGTCGACGCCTCCTCGCGCCAACGCACCCGCGTGTTCAGCGGCATCCAGCCCACGGGCGGGTTGCACCTGGGCCGCTATGTGGGGGCGGTTGAGAATTGGGCGCGCATGCAGGACACGTACGACTGCCTCTACTGCATCGTGGACCTGCACGGCCTGACCATCGACTACGACGCGCGGGGCTACCAGGCGCGCATCATGGGGCTGGCCACGGATCTGCTGGCGGCGGGACTCGATCCCGACCGCTGCATCATCTTCGTGCAGTCGCACGTACCCGAGCACGCCGAACTGCAGTGGCTGCTCTCCACCGTCTCGTCGCTGGGCGCGCTGGAGCGTATGACGCAGTACAAGGACAAGGCGCAGCAGCACCAGGACAACATCAACCTGGGCTTGCTGGCCTATCCCGTGCTGCAGGCCGCCGACATCCTGCTCTACAAGGCCGGGGCCGTGCCGGTCGGAGAGGATCAGTCGCAGCACCTGGAGCTGACGCGCGAGATCGCCCGCCGGTTCAACCACCGCTTTGGCGAGGTCTTCCCCGAGCCGCAAACCATCCTGACCAAGGCCAAGCGCCTGCCGGGCTTGGACGGCCTGGGCAAGATGAGCGCCAGCAAGGGCAACGTGATCGACGTCAACGACACGGCCGAGGAGGTGTGGGCCAAGCTGCGCCCGGCCGTGACCGACCCGGCGCGCAAGCGACGCACCGATCCGGGCAACCCCAACCTCTGCCCCATTGGCCTGATGCACTATGCCATCTCCTCGCCCGAGCAGCAGGAGTACATCACCTGGGGCTGCACCACGGCCGGGATCGGCTGCATCGACTGCAAGAAGATCCTGAACGAGAACGTCAACGCCCTGCTCGACCCCATTCGCGAGCGCCGCGCCGCGATCGAGGCGCGGCCCGATTACGTGCGCGACGTGCTGCGCGACGGCGCCGAGCGCGCCCGCGCCATCGCCGCACAGACCCTGCGCGAGGCCAAGGAGGCGATGGGGCTGGCCTGACGCCGGCCTCATCGCGCCCTGATGGGTACGCTCGATACCACGCGGTCCGTCGGGACGGACGTGGCCGCCTGGTTCCTGTTCCACCCGGACGACCTCGCCCACCGCGCCGACGATCCCCTCGACTGGTGGGCTCACGACTTTGCCGTTGCCAGGGAGTTCTTGGCGGGCACGCTGGTCGCGGTGGAGACGGGGGCGGACGGCGGCTACACGGTCCGCCTTACTGATGGCGGCCTGAGTCCGCGCGAGGAGACCTACGCCCTTGCCGCGCGGGTCTTCCGGCTGCGCGTGCGCCACGGCCGCCTCTACGTCGACGGTGGCGACGGCCTGCCCTACGAGGGCCGGCTCGATAATCCCGAGGACTATCCGGACCGCTGGATCACACTAGCCGACGGCGCCTACCAGGTGACGGTCCATGTCCTGGCCTGGGACGAGGAACCTGGCGCCCTCGCCGCGGGAGGGCAATCCGCCGCGGACGCGCTGCCCTCCTACGTCGCCGTGTTCGCGCCAGTCCCCGACCTCGACGCCATCGCGCCGCTTACCGCCCTGCCGCGGCTAGAGCGGTGGGCGCCGACGCCGCGGGATGCTCCTGCCGCGCCGGAGCCGGCAGCGCCCGTCGCGCCGACGAGGTGGGCGCGGGCCGCATCCGCGCTGCGCGGACGGTTCCGGCGGGCGGACGCCGCGGCCCGCTATCTCGTTTTCCCGCGCGATGCGGTCGTGTTCCCGGAGACCGGGAGTCTGGACCCGCCGATCAGCGCGGACGACAATGCGGCCCTGAGCCGGGCGGGCGGCCCGGTGGTGCTGGTCCTGTCGCCGGCAGCGGGAGCCATCGGCACGCTCTTCGCGACCATGAGCTATGGCTCGTCGATCACCTCCGACGCGGCCGGCGCCGGCTACGACATGTCGGGCCGGGGTGTACGGCGCGTGCGCCTGTTGGCGGTGGAGGAGCGGCAGGGCGCGCGCTACGCTCGAGTCGCGGCGTATGAGCCGCCGGCGACCGAGGTGGACCCGGCCCGGCTCGCGGAGGTGCGACGCCTGTTCGCGCGGTACGCGGAGGCTGACGCGGGCTACCGCCGCCGCATCCATCACCACCGCTTCTATGCCGAGCGCGTCGCGTCGTTGACGGACGCCCGCGCGATCGGCTGGTCGGTCGCCCACGCCCTCGACCTGCCGCCGGACGTACAGTACGAGTTGTTGACGGCGTCCGACGCGGCCCTGATCGACCGCTTGCCCGCGCTGCTGGCGGCTGCTGATGGCACATGAGCGACGTATCAACCCCCTGCAAAAGAGGAGGCTCTCATGCGCGCGACTAAGCTGATCCTGCTGGAGGGCGTGCCGGGATCCGGTAAATCAACTTTGGCCCAAACCCTGCTGCGACACCTCCACCGACAAGGAATCGCCGCGACATGGTGGTACGAGGAGGACGTACACCATCCGCTCTACATCTTCCACGATGAGGTCTCCTTACGGCAGATCCTCGACGACCTGTCGGGCGGCCACTACCGTCGCGTCGTGGCTCAGGCGCTCACCCAATGGCAGCGCTTCGCCGACGACCTGCGGGACGCGGAGGGCGTCGTGCTGCTCGACAGTTGCCTGTTCGGGTACCTGACGTGGAGCTTGTTCCCACTGGAGGTCCCGGAACAGGAGATCCATGCGTACCTTGCCGCCGTGGAGCGCATCGTCGCGCCTATCGACCCATGCCTCATTTACCTTTACCAGGACGATATGGCCCGATCGCTGCGGCGGGTCTGCGACCATCGAGGCGTGGACATCGAGCAGGCCTATATTCAACGCGTGGAGGAGTCCGCCTACGGCAAGCGCCGCGGGTTGCGCGGCTTCGACGGGCTAGTGACCTACTGGACGGCCTATCGTGAGATCACCGATGCCGCGTTCTCGGCTATCAGTTGGCCCAGGCTGGCCATCGAGACATCCGCGGGCGCGTGGCACGACTACCAATGCCAGGTCCTTGATTTCCTCGACTTGCCGCCTGTCGCCGATGGTGTTGATGTGGCCGAGGATCTGGAGCGTTTCGTCGGATTGTATCGTTCTGTAGACAACGATCCCTCTATCACGTGTACGGTTAGTCTCAAGGAAGGCTCGCTGCTACTCGATGAGTTGCCGGAGGTGTGGCCGCACGCCAGACTCTTGCCGAAAGCGCCATCCGTGTTCGATGTCGCGTCATTGCCGATAGAAGTCAGCTTCGAGGTAGACGCAGCGGAGGACACGGTCACGATGACCGTCGCGGGGCCGCATCTGTTCGGCGGCGAGGTCGCCGGCACTTTCAGGGCGGTCTTGCCCGGCTTCACCCTCCCCGTCGCGGATGTGTTTGCCTGAGTCCATGAGCCTCTTCGAGAAGGGCATTCACTGACCGTCTCGGGCCCGAGGCCGAGGCAGGCAACGGCGAGTTGCCTACCTCGCGTTCAGCGCCGCGCGAGGCGCCTTATCGGAGCAGCTTGACCCTGATCGTGGCGCCGGGAGCGCGCGGAGGCACGCCGTTGAAGATCAGGATGATGCCGCTCCAGAACCGCGATGACGGGCGTACTATGGCGCATGGCCTGAGACACCGACGGGCGCATCGTATAGGCTTATCGTCGGCGCGTCTGGTTGCCTACAAGGTTATGCCGGGAAGATCTGGGATAATGGGACGCTGAATCCTGGCACGACGGGATCGCCGGTGAGCGTCTCCGACCTGGTGAGCACTGTGACCCGCCCGTCCGGCCGGTAGACTTCGACTGTACGCAGCCACGGATTCACAATCCACACGGCCTGGACACCGGCGGCAAGATAGGCGCTCACCTTGTGCGAGATACCGGCGAGGGCATCGGTGCGCGAGGCGATCTCCACCGCCAGATCGGGCGCGAAGTCGGCGTCCACGTCCAGATCGGGTGGGAGGTTCGCAAGCCGCTCCTTGGCGACGTAGGCCAGATCGGTATCCCGCGTGTCCGTCCCGATGCGAAAGAAGGTCTGCGCGGAGAAGACGTGGCCCAGGTCGTGTTTCTCCACGAAAGGTCCCAGGGCTTGTTGTAAACGTGAAGCGATCAAGCCGTGTCCGAGCGTGGGCATCGCTCCCTCCGCCTCGTCCTCTATCGTCGCGACATCGGGAGTCGCCATGGTCTCCTGGAACATCCTAATCGTCCCTCACCTTGTCGTCTCACGCGACGCTCATACACCAACAGTATAACGGGGGACGGCGAGATGAGACCCTCCGCCCACACGTAGGGGCAACATGGCGAGTGCAAAGGCCTTATCCGTCCGGCCTCGCCGCAATCCGCGCGAGGCCGGGGAAGCGACCAGGCTGTTGAAGGCGTTATAGGGCCCTTGAATCTATAAACGAGTCAGCCTGACCCTGATCGGGGCGCCAGGAGCGCGCGGAGATACGCCATTGGAGATCAGGATGCTGCCGCTCCAGCCGGAATCGACCCGCACCGGCGCCAGGGACGGGCAGCAGACGGCGTCGCGCGGCGCGAAGTGGGCGTAGGTGATGGAGAACGCGCCTGGCCCTGGCGACACCAGGCGAAGGACGCGTGCCGTCTCGTCGCTGCTGTCCCGCCCCAGGAAGACGCTCTTGCCGCCCGGAATGCTGCGCCAGAAGAACACCAACTGGCCCACCCGCGCGTTCATCGTCGTGCGCATGCCAACGATCGCGGTGAGCTCCCGGCGCCTCGGCCGTCGTCGATGGTGAGCGCGGGGCCGACCGGCGCGAAGTGCACCATGGGCTGGGCCGTTTCAACCGTGCGGGCCATTACCGCGCGGATTTGCATCACGCCGGGCGCGGGTAGCGCCGCCCGCACGCCTGGAGCGGGCCGCTCAATATAGCGCGGCCGCCATCGTCGTCGGGATCGCGGTCAGGGCCAGCAGGAGGCCGGGCAGGAGCACGGCGCGCGCCGTGCCACCCAGCCATCGGCGCGCACTAGCGCCACGAATGCCTTGTGCCCGAACCGGGCTCGTTCCTTCTTGCAGCGCGGCGACAGTGGGATTCTTGTTTGTCATACTGTGTGATCCTCTTGCCCGTCTTCTACGACGGGTGATCAACGTACAGTACCAGTCAGCGTTGCCTTCATCCAGAACACGGCATAGGGGTTCCATTGTGACATCACGAAGTAGACGGTGCGCCCGTTGTCCGTCAGGAAGTGAGGCTCCATAAAAGCTCCGTACAACCCCGGGAACTGGGCCTGGGTGGCAAGCGTGACCGGAGCGGACCACGGCCCCCAGTAGTGGGCGGCGCCGCGCATGACGATATCTCCGCCGCCCTGGAGATACGTCATCAACCACTCTCTCAGACCCGCATCGTAGATCACCGAAAGCTCTCCAACCGGCGCGTCCGCGACGACCACGGCGCGGGCGGCGTCCGCACTCCACCGTGGCCCGCCGTTGGCGTCCGTCCCCGTGTCGTACTGGTACGACCGTGCGGTCAGGACATCCCGCCAGGTGGCGGGGGTGCGCATCAGCCGGACCGACCCGAAGCGGCCGCCGGGGATGCCATAGAACAGCAGGTAGCGGCCGCTGGGATCGGGCGTCACGGCCACCTGCGCAAAGTTGCTGTGCGGCCCCCAGGCCGCCGCGCGCGTCTCGACCGTCCAGGTTCGCCCCTGATTTGCCGACATGGCAAAGCCGGAATAGTTGACGTCCCACATCCCCGGATCGCCCCAGTGATGCACACTCATGTAGGCCAGGAAGAGGCGGCCCTGGACGGCAAAGCCGTAGGTCGGAATCCTGGTCACCTCGCAGCCGGGCGCCTGCGCGTCCTCACAGTCGCCCGCGTTGTGCTGTGAAGGGATGACCTCCGTGGCGCGCCGACCGTCGCGGCTCAGCCAGCGGGTGATATGCAGCCCATGCGTGAAGTCCGCGGGAGCGGGGATGACGCCCACGGCATTCGAGCGCCAGTCCGGCGGTTGCAACCCGCCCCCGGGTCCGCCCGTACCTGGCGGACAACTGGTGTAGTTATCGCCCAGCGTGATGTAGGCCGTCCCGCGATCGTCCATCAGGCTGCCCAGATCTCCACCGCAGATGCCCCAGCGCGTGGTGTCGTTGATGGAGTACGGCGAGGCGGCGCCGGCGGCGTAGGGGCTGTTGGGCGTAGGACCGATGAGCTGGGCCACCTGCGTGACGCCGCTTATCCTATAGGGGAACGGAGCCACCGGCGCGGGCCGCCCGGCAGGGCTCGTGAAAAGTCGGCGACTGCCGTTTCCACTGGGACCGCCGCAGTCCCTGCGGCACACCGTCGCGGGAGGCCTGTTCGGGGCCAGCAAACCGTGCGCCCGTGAACATGGCCGCAGGGACTGCGGCGGTCCCAGTGGGTGACCAGCGTCTGCGGCGGACAATGCACAGACTCCGGGGCGCCTATCCATTGGCCCGGCCGCGGCGGTGTGGCGGGCGCCGGCGCTCAGGATGCAACCCGTCGCGATGCTCAGTGCGATGGCCAGGGAGTAGTGATGGCGCCACGACATGGTCATGCCTCTGGTGTCCCGGAGACATCTGGCGCCGCGGCGTCCTCGGGAAGGGTGACGGGTAGGCGCTGCTCGACCGGCGGCAGGCCGGGGAAGGGCGCGTGCGGTTCCGTTTGGTACCAGTAGGCCGTGCTGGCGTAGTCGTCGCCGCGCCGGTTGTCGTGGCCGTGCTCGATGGTCACGCGGATGCTGCGCTCGAATTGGATTGGGTCCTCGATGTGCAAGCGGTAGAGGCTGATCTGACCCGACCAGTTGGGTCCACCGGGCAGCGGGATGCCGTGATACGGGGTGCTTGTGACTTGCGAGGGGCACCACGCCGTGTTGAAGTAGTCCTCCGTCCCGGTGCCGTGCAGGCGTGGCGGCCAGTCGGTGTACTCCTGATCGACCCAGATCATGTCGTCGCCCTCGCCATACCAGTTCCAGCGGTCGGTCTGGCGCAGGTTGGTGACGCTCAGGTTGCAGCCGACGTAGTGGCCGCGCCCGGCCGCCTCCAGCAGGACGTAGTTCCCCGTCCCGCCGATATTCTGCCCTCCGAACTCGAACTCTTCGTTGGTCAAGGCGGCGGCTTGCTCCTCGGACAGGCCGCCGCAGGGGTTCTGGCGGCGCCACTGGGCGTGGAAGCGCAGCAGGTCGTCGTCCAGCCGGTCGTGTTCCTCGTAGTCGACATAATAGTAGAAGATCACGTCGTGCTCCGCGCACTCGCTGGCCGCTTCGATGCGCGCCCCCTGGGCAAAGGGCATGGCGAAGAAACAGTTGAGCGCCTTGCCGTCCTCGGCGCTCATGGCAAAGGCGGCGGAGTGGTAGGGCGCGGTGCGGGCGTGGCCGACGCCGAAGAAGTCGCCCAGCGGGACCTCCACCGACGGCTGCGCCTCGCCGTCCCACCACATGCGCAGCACGACCTTGCGCAGGTGGTCGGGCTCGTCGCACATGGTGGTGATCCAGATATGCGTGACGATGCCAGCGCCGGACACGTCCAGCAACGGCGCGCTTGCTCCAGGCCGCAGACGGACGCGGTCGTCGTTGCCGCCGCTGCGGTCCCAACTGGAGGCGCGCTGTCGCCGTCCGGGCCGCGCCCGCGCCAAATCGCGCAACGAGGTGCCGGGGCCGGTAAAGCGATCTGAAGACATCGATCTGATCCTCTCTTTTGGTCATCTATCTCATGAGCGTGTTGGAGTGGGCGAGGAAACGTTGCCGTCCGTCACGGGTGCATCTTGACCTTGTGGAATCCGAACCTGCGACTGCCCAGCTGGACCGGGACCGGGACCGGCCGCAGCCGGTCGGGGGCCAGTCCGCAAAGCGACGCTGGTCGGGGGCGGGTCAAGCATGTGTCGCATGGCAGCGTACAGACACTGCGGTGTTGGACCGGGACGAGGGGCAGCGTGCCGGCGGACCCCCACCCGACCGCAGTCGGCGTTGGTTTGCCATGCGACCGCAGTCGCAGGCCTTTCCACTATTTTGAGGCGCATCCTCCGTCACGGCGTCGCTCATCGTGCTCACCGCGCCGCGACCGGCACGGCTTCGAGCATGACTGGACGGCGCGATGGGAGCGTCAGGGTCACGGTACGTCGCCCGTCCAGCGTCCCGAGGTCCACGATGGGCTCATCTTCCTGATAGAGGGTCAGCGTCCACGCTGACGACGCGGTCGGCGGCAGCATGGCGGGGTCGAGCTCCAGGTGTGCCATCCGGCCGTCGGTGGCGAGGTTGAGCAGCAGCCATGCCGCGTTGCCCTCGTGGTCGTGCCAGGCGACCTGGAGCACGGTTGGGGCGGCCAGCGCGCCGCGGTCCTCGTACTCGTCAAACGAGCGGTCGCAGTTGTAGAGGAAATACTCCAGGCGCAGGTTCTGATCGTCGTCCACCGCGAGCGGCGCCGGCCGCAGCATCGTCCCGTAGGCGAGGTAGCGGTTGGCGCGGCCGACGCGGGCGCGCGCCAGCCGGCCCACGAAGCGCGCGAGGTCGGGGTCGATGGCATAGTGATGGTGGTCGAAGCGCCAGTAGTGGTCGGCCACGCTATCCCGCGCGTCGCCCAGGTCTTCGAGCGGGCTGAACTCGTCGTTAAGCTCGATCAAGCCGCCCTGCAGGAAGACGCGGCCCAGCACAAAGTAGATGTAGTCGCCCTGCTCGCGGCTGAGCTTGGCCCACCCGTCGAGCCGCAACGGCCCATACGCGTGGTAGACGTAGGCAAACAAGGGGATCTTGTCCGCCACGCCTTGCTTGATCAACGCGCGGAACGGCTTTGCTTCGAAAGGCGACGCCGGGCTGGCCTCGGCGCGCGCCTGGTAGAACGAGATGACCGGTAGCATCTGCTCGTTGATCATCTCCGTGCCCTGCAGCGGCGCGTCGCCATCGCCTGCCGCGCGCATCGCCCCCGCGGTCTCGGCGAAGAGGCCGCGGTAGGCGGCGGTCAGAGCAACGGTGGCGCCCGCCTGATGGCCGTGCGCGGTCGAGAGGCAGATGTGCCGTACGTTGTTGACCGAGATGTCGTAGTAGACGCCGTCGACTCCGACCTGCTCGACCAGCATACGATCGCGGGCGACGTGCAACTCCCGCGTGAAGGGGCTAACCGGGCACAGGAAGGGAAAGTGGTAGGCGTCATGGCTGAGGAGCGGCGTGGGGAACAGCTGTAGGGCCTGACGGCCGGCCGCCGCGTCGGCGCGATCCTCGCCCCGTCCGAACAGCAGGTCGAACTCGAAGGGCGTGACCATGTCGCCGTTGCGCCGCATGGCCTCCAGGTTGCCGGCGTTGAATTGCGCCGGGAACCAGTCGTCCAGTCCGCCGGGCAAATTGTTCATGTAGTCCGCGCCAGTGCGCGGCCAGTTCGGTCCCAGCACGTGCAGCACCGGCGTGCCGGCGATGCGGTCGATCTCCGCGATCCAGGGGACGCGGTCGTGGCGCGCGTTGATGCCGAACGCGCACAGCCCGACATCTTCAAGCAGCCGCCGCGGGCGGTCGTCGCGCGACCACAGCGGGCCGCGCGCCGCCCAGGGTTGCGCCAGCGCCCAGGCCTTGTAGCGGTCGGCCGCGTCGTACCATGAGCCGCCGTCGAGCGGGGCGAGCACGGTCTCGTAGCCCGGCGCGAGAGTCTGGCGCTCCGCGTCGTCGGCCGGGCCATGCCAGACGGTCATGCGCAGGTCTCCTTCGCCATGGCGGTAGAAGTTGAGCCACTTCTCACGCCCGGCGGCGTCCTCCGCCGCGACGTAGAAGCCGCCCCGACCCGCCGCGCTGTAGGCCATGAACGACATGGCGCTGCCGCTGAATCCCTCGGGATAGAGACCCAGCACGACCGGCTCCTGCCCGGCCGTCTCGGACGTGACCGGCGGCAGGTGGTCGAGGGGATTGCGCACCAGGAAGCCGGTGGCGTAGGGGTGGACGAGCTCGTCGTGCGCGGGACTGTCGCCGAGCCGTCCGATGCCGGCGATGTAGGGATAGGCCACCGCCGCCACCGGCAACCGCGCCGGGTTGTGCAGCCGGACCGTGCAGCGCACCTCGCCCGAGGCGGCGTCCTGCCGCACGCGCGCCTCCAGGCGCAGGCCGTCCGCCATGGTCCAGGACACGCGCGCCGCGCGCGCGTCGCGGTCGTGTTCGACGGTGCACGTCAGCCACGTCCGTCGCGTCGTGCCGTCATCCATGACGATCATAAAGGGGTGGCGGGCGGCAATGTCCGGCGACGCGACCAACGCCAGCCCGGCCGGGACGTGGACGACCTCGCGCAGGGCGCCGGTTGTCGCGTCCACGACGACGCGCAGGTGATCGTGCTCCAGTTGTACGTGCTCCATTGCTAGGCCTCTCAGCGTCCGCCAAAGCCGGTCAGGGCGATGCCGCGCACGAAATAGCGTTGCGCGAAGAAGAAGATGATGATCAGCGGAGCGACGGTCATGGTTGCCGCCGCCATGGCCAGCGGCACGTTCAGGAACTCCTGGGTGCCACCGGTTGCAAAGATGGCCAGCCCCAGCGTGAGCGTTGTGACCTCATTGCTGTTGAGCATCACCAATGGCCAGACGAAGTCGTTCCAGACGGTCATAATCGTGAGCACGGCCAGGACGGTCAGGGCCGACTTGGTCAGCGGCAGGATGATCTGCCAGAAGATGCGGAAGAGCCCGGCGCCGTCAATCGTCGCCGCCTCGTCGAGGTCACGCGGGATGGTCAGCATGAACTGCCGCAGCAGGAAGGTGCCGAACGCGCTGCCCAGCATGCCGGGCACGGTCATGACCCAGATCGTGTCCAGCCACCCGAACCACTTCATCTGGATAAACGCGGGCACCAGCGTCACGGACAGTGGAATCATCAGCGTCGCGAGGTAGACAAGGAAGAGTGTGTCGCGGCCCGGGAACTTGAGGCGCGCGAAGGCGAAGGCCGCCGTCGAACAAAAGAGCAGTTGGCCGAGCGTCACCGCCGTGGAGTAGAACACGGTATTGCGCAGGTAGGTCAGGAACGGAACGGCGGACAAGACGTCGGTGTAATCGTGCCACTGCGGCGCCGCCGGGAGCAGGGTTGGCGGATAGGTGCTGGACTCGAGCGTCGTCTTGAGCGACGTGCTGAGCATCCACAAGAAGGGGATGATCGCGATGAGGGACACGATCGTGAGCAACAGATAAACAATCGTGGTCGACAGCCCGCGGCGCCAGCGGGCGGTAGATGCGACGCCCCGTCGCCTCCGGCGGGCAGCGGGCGCTACGGCATGTGCTTGCATAGTGGGCATGGCTCCTTTCGCACCGCCACTAACGGAGGCCTGGCATGAGACTAGGCATCGAATTCCGACGCCGCGTTGGAGAACCGGCGCCCGATACGCAACTGCGCCAGGGTGACGACGAAGATGATGGCGAACAGCACATAGGCCAGGGCCGAGGCCGCGCCGAAGCGGTTTTGCTGGAACGCGTCCTGGAAGACGAGGAAGTTCAGGACCGTCGTGCCATAGTTGGGTCCGCCACTCGTCATATAGT
>JAABUQ010003858.1_pt1 | contig 26564 bp, 19 predicted proteins | sample 5560001 | NCBI WGS metagenome assembly JAABUQ01 (sample SAMN10711888, study PRJNA513371) | rock metagenome | isolation source: Antarctica rocks | place: Antarctica: Victoria Land, Finger Mt nord | collected 2015-12-18 | reverse complement strand
CCGCCCCACAACAGAGTCACCCACCCAGAAACTCAACCGTCCACTGCTTATACTCCGCATCCCGCGTCGCCTTAGCCATGAACGCCGCGTCCGGCACCCGCTGCAACTCCCCCGGCTTCACTCCATCCCGCAGCGCTTTCATCGTGTCGTGCACCGCCTGGGCGGCCGCCATGATCGGCTGGTGGCCCTGCAGCGCCACGCGCACCCTGCGGCTGGCGAGATAGTCGCGGTCGGCGAGGTCGCCCGCGCCGCCGCCGATGATAATCGGGATGTCAATCGCGGCGGCGGCGGCTTCGAGCTGTGCTGGGTCGGTGATGCCGACGAAGAAGAACGCGTCCACCCCGGTCGCCGCGTAGGCCTTGGCGCGCGCGACTGCATCCTCGGTGCTCGTCAGCCCCATCGCGATGGTCCGACCGACGATCACGAGATTCGGGTCCTGCCGCGCTGCCAGCGCCGCGCGCATCTTGCCGACGCCTTCCTCAATCGAGGTGAGCCCGCCGCCGCCCGGGCCATGCGGGCGCGGCAACACGGTGTCCTCGACAGTGAGCGCCGCAACGCCCGCCGTCTCCAGCTCCTGCACCGTCCGCATCACGTTCAGCGCGTTGCCGTAGCCGTGGTCGGCATCCACCAGCAGCGGCACCTCGAACGCGCGATTGATGCGCAGGGCCTGCTGGGCGAACTCGGTCAGGGTGAGCAGGATCAGGTCCGGCGCGCCGAGCACCGTCAGCGAGGCGGTGGAGCCGGCGAACATGCCGACCTCGAAACCGAGATCCTCGGCGATGCGCGCCGACAACGGATCGAACACCGAGGCCGGATGGTAACATCTGTCACCGCTCAGGATCGCCCGGAAGCGCTGCCGCCGCTTGGCCCAGTCCATGGATCTCTCCTCCCTCACGTCGGTTCCTCGTGATCCCGTATTTCTTCGTCATCCCGGAGAAAGCCGGGATCCAGAGCAACCGACAGAACCGAGTGGCGAGGCGGCCCTGGATCCCGGCCTTCGCCGGGATGACGGTAAAGGCACCGTCACCCGATCAGCCCGACCACAGCGCCGCTCGTCAACGTCGCCATGGTGCCGGACAGGATGGAGCGCATACCCAGCGTCACCACCTCGTGCCGCCGCTCCGGCACCATTGCCGACAGCCCGCCGATCAGGATGCCGCAGCTGCCGAAATTGGCGAACCCGCAGAGCGCGTAGGTCACGATCAGCCGCGCGTGCGCCGACAGCGCGCCGTCGGGCAGTTTCGCAAGATTGAGGTAAGCGACGAACTCGTTGAGCACGGTCTTCGTCCCCATCAGGGACGCTGCCACGTCCGCCTCGGCCCACGGGACGCCGATGAGCCACATGACCGGCCGGAACGGCCAGGCGAACACGCGCTGCAACGTCAAAGCGCCACCGCCGACCGATGGCAGTTGCGCCAACGCCATGTTGACCAGGGTCACCAGCGCCACGGTCACCAGCAGCACGGCGACGATGGCGACGAGCGGGCGCAGGCCGTCCATCGTGCCCTTCACCACCGCGTCCATCGCGGTGAGCGGCGCGTCGGAAATGACCAGCCGCTGCTCGCCGCCGCGCCCCGGTGCGAACGGCACCATCAGCGCCGAGACGGCGAGCGCCGCCGGGGTGCTGATGACCGAGGCGATCAGGATGTTGCCGAGCGCGTCGGGGATTACCGGTGCGAGGAAGGACGCGTAGATCACCATGACGGTGCCCGCGACGCCGGCCATGCCGCAGGTCATCAGCGCGAACAGCTCGCCGCGCTGCATCCCGGCGAGATACGGCCGCACCAGCAACGGCGCCTCGATCATGCCGAGGAAGATGTGCACCGCCGCCCCGAGCGCGAGCGCGCCACCGACGCCGAGCACGCGCCGCAACAGCCAGGCGAACGCCGCGGTCACGCGCTGCAGGATGCCCCAGTGGAACAACAACGCGGCGATCGCGCTGATGGTGAGGACCAGCGGCAGGGCGTTGAACGCCAAGATGAAGCTGCCGCCCGGGTGCGCCTCGGCGAACGGCAGCGGCGGGCCGGCCAGGTAGCCGAACAGGAAAGCGGTGCCGGTGTCGGTCGCCTTCTGCAGCGCGCTCGCGGCGTCGTTGACCAGCAGCACGGCGCGCGTCGCCGGTGGGACGCGCAGCAGCAGCAAGGCGAGCGCCACTTGCAGCACCAGCCCGCCGGCGACGGTGCGCCACGGAATGCGGCGGCGGTCCTCGCTCAGCAGGAAGGCGAGCAGCAGGATCGCCGCCCAGCCGAGCACTCAGGCCCGGGCCGGCGCGGGCTGGCGCTTGTTGAACGGATGATAGGGCGGGATTTCGCCGATCGCCTTCATGTCGACCTCGACCAAGGTCGGTCCCGGTGTCGCCAGCGCTTGCTCGACCGCGGCACCGAGCCCGTCGGCTTGCCGCACGCGCCAGAACGGCATCCCGGCGAGCTTGGCGAGTTCGCCGAGATCGGGGCCGGTGAGGTCGGCGAAGTAGTTGCGTCCGCCATACATCGCGTTCTGGATATGCTTGATGACGCCGTAGCCGCGGTCATTCATCACGATGGTGACCATATCCAATTTCTCCTGCACCGCGGTCCACAGCTCGCCCACGTTGAGGAAGAAACCGCCGTCGCCGGTCATCGTGACGACCTTACGGCCGTTGGCACCGAGTGCCGCGCCGATGCCGAGCGCCAATCCCTGCCCGATCCCGGCGCCGACCGGGTAGACGTTGGTTTCCGGCCCGTAGACCGGAAACAGCCGATGCCCCCACGTCGTGTTGCTGATCGTCACGTCGCGCACCCACAGCGCGTCGCGCGGCATCACGCGGCGGAGTTGGCCGGCGAAGCTGGCGTACGGTCCGAGGCTATCGGCGTACTCGGCCCGCACCTGCTCTTTCAGCGCGCGCACCTCGTCGGTGAACGCCCGGTCGACCTGCATCCGGCCTTGCAGCCGCCCCACCAGTGCCTCCAGCGCCAGCCTGGCGTCGGCGCAGACGAAGAAATTGATCGGATACGTGCGCCCGGCCGCCAGCGGGTCGGCGTCGATCTGCAATAGCTCGTCGGGGAACTTGATGGTGAACTCGCCGGTCTCCTGCCCGCGCAGGCGCGAGCCGACGACCAGCATCAGGTCCGCCTTGCGATACAGCTCCTCGATGCGCGGCTGGCCGTTGCCGTTGAAGCCGCCGAGATTGAGCGGATGGTCTTCCGGCACGCTGCCGCGCCCCTGCAGGCTGGTCACCATGCCGAAACCCATGTCCAAAAGCCGCGTCGCCGGGCCGCCCGCGTGCCGCGCCCCCGCGCCCAGCCACAGCATCGGCCGCTTGGCGCGCGCCACGCGCTCCGCCAGCTCGTCCATCGCCGCCTCAGACGGCGCCAGCGGGGCGGCGAGCGGCAGCGCGAAGCAATCGAGCTCCGCCGGACGCGGGATCACGGTGCGCTGCACGTCGATCGGCACCTCGACGCTGACCGGCCCCATCGGCGGGGTCAACGCGTCGACGGCCGCACGCGTCAGCACGCCCAGGGTCTGATCGGCAGAGCGGATGCGGTAGGCGGTCTTCGACACCGACGCCAGCATGTCGAGCTGCTCGTAGGGATCGTGCACCGTGCCGACGCCGCGATCGGCGAACTTGGTCGCCGTATGCCCGGTGAGGTGCAGCATGGGCGTGCTGGCGAACCGGGCCTCGATGATGCTGCCGACCGCGTTGGCCGCGCCCGGCCCGGTGCTGCTGAAGAACGCGCCGAGCTTGCCGGTGACGCGCGCGTAGCCGTCCGCCATGTGGCCGCCGCCGAGCTCGCCGCGCGCCATGACGAAGCGCACCGCGTTGCGCCGGCCGATGCCGTCCAACATCGGGATGTTGTGGATCGACACCACGCCGACCGCGGTCGAGATGCCGCAGGCGGAGAGGAACTCGGCCACCAGGTCGCCGACGTTGTATTCGCTGGTCATATCCGTTCTCCCGCTGCGGTCGAGAAAGGCTGCGGCACCGGCGGTGGGGGCGTCAACATGAACCCCTCACCCCGGCCCTCTCCCGCAAGGGGAGAGGGAGAAGAAGAGCCCCCTCCCCTTGCGGGAGGGGGTTGGGGGAGGGGTCAGCGGAACGCCGCTTCCATCTCCCTCCGAAACCGGTACGCCTCGTCCGCCGCATCGACGCGCACGTCGGCCCAGGTGACGCAGCCCCCGGCCGGCACGTCCCGCGCCAACGGCAGCCGGCTCGCCAAGCCGATCGGCAGGCCGCCGATGCCGAGGCTCGCTTCCGCCGGCAACAACTTGCCCCACACCAGCGCGCCGCCCTCGCCATCGAGCACCTCGCCGGCCCGCAAATCGCGCTTCGCCGTCGCCACCACGTCGCCGCGAAAACCGTCCGGCGCGCCGGTCGGCTCGCCACGCAACGCGGCGGACAGGATCGACACGTTCAGCTCCAACCCGATCAGGTGGAACGGCCGATACAGCGCCGACACGCGCCCGGTCTCGTCGGTGACGACCCCGTACTCGCCGAAGCAGCGCATCGTGTACGGATTGTCGGTCTCGAACACGACGTACACGCCCCACCGCAAGTCGCGCGGCACGTCGCTGCCGTCGCGTTGCAGGGAGGAGATCACCTCGACCTGCCCCGCATGATGCAGCGCGCCCTGATGATTGCCCGGCCGCAGCACGCGCGCGAGGTCGTCGGCGCCGACCGGCGGAAAGGCGAGCCCGTCGGGCGGCGGCGTGAGGCCGGTGCTGTTGGCGACGGCCGCCATCTCGATGCCCGACTTGGTGCCGTCGAGGAAGGAGTTGAACATCTGCGGGTTCATCCCGCCCGCGCGCGCCGCTTCCGGCGTGAGGCCGTAGAAGCCCCACACGGTGTCCGGCGTGGACGCGTGAAAGGCGGGGAGGTATTTCGTCCCCTTCCCCGCCGCGACGACGGTGAAGCCGCAGGCGCGCGCCCAATCAACCAATTCGCAGATCAGCGCCGGCTGGTCGCCGTAGGCCAGGGAGTAGACCACCCCAGCCTGCGCCGCCTGCCGCGCCAGCAGCGGGCCGGCCAGCACGTCGGCCTCCACATTGACCATGACAATGTGCTTGCCCTCGCGGATCGCCCGCCGCGCGTGCGCGATGCCGGCGGCGGCGTGGCCGGTCGCCTCCACCACCACCTCGACATCGCCGTCACCCATCATTGCCATCGCATCGTCGGTGAAGCGCGTCGCCCCGATGCGCTCCTCGGTCCAGCCGACGGCGCGGCAGGCGGCGCGCGCCCGGTCGGGTGCGAGATCGGCGATGGCGGCCACCTCGATCCCCGGCGTGGTCGGCACCTGGGCCAGGAACATCGAGCCGAACTTGCCCGCGCCGATCAGCCCGACGCGAACCGGCCGCCCGGCGGCCAGCCGTCTTTGCAACAAGCGGTGCAGGTTCATGTCAGTCTCCGGAGAACACGCCCAATCTTACCCGGAACCTTCGCGGCGGGCTAATGGCGGCGTGATCGCCGGCGACAGGACGCGGCCGACGATATCGATGCCAGCGCTTGCCGGCAGAGGGCCTGGCTGGATGAAGGCGTCCACGACGTTCTTCATGATGCGCGAGATGTCGTTGTCAAAGCCCCGGCACGGCAGCGCGCTCGCCCAGGCGATGGAGCTGGCGGAAAATACCGCGCCGTTGTGCGCGGTATCAAAGAATACGATATCGGCACGCACCAGCGGATGCTGCGTCCCGCCCATGCCGGGATGCATGAAAAACACATCCTCCTGCACCAGCGGATACGTATCGGGGAACGGCTCGGACGTGGCGAGCAGGAGCGCATGGGGCGGTGTGCCGAGCGTGAGATCGTAGCGGTCGACTTCCAGGCCCGCCGCGCCGCCACGGGCAAGACCGAAATCGCCGAACACCTCGCCGGACACGCCCTCAAAGATCCATGACGCTCGCATGTCATAGCTGTCCGGCATGCGGCGAAACGGCACCGAGACGTCCATGCCTTCGGAGGTGAAGCCGGTGCCGACCAGCTTCTGCGGCGCGCGGTTACGATGCCGCCATAACCCGCTGCGCTCGCCGGTGCAGGCCAAATAATGCTCGCCCGCCCGCGCCTGCCAGGCGCGCGATCCCGCTTCCAGCTTGCGCACCTCCATCACCCAAGGCTCGTCCTCGCGGAAGCCGACGACCCAATAGTAGCCGTTGCCCGAGAGATACGTCAGCCGCCCGCCGCCGGCCAGGTAGTCCTCGACGGCATCCAGCATCCGCTCCGAGGCGTATTCGCAATGCGTGCCATTGATCACCGCGCGATACGGAGCGAGCGCCGACACGCCCTCGCGGTGCAGGTCTTCATCGGTGAGCACGTCGTACTCGTAGCCGTGATGCTCAAGCCAAGCGACGATCGACAGATCGGCGGGGAACTGCCAAACCGCACCGATCCCGGGCATGCGGTATTTCGGGCGCATGTTGACGATCGGCCGCCGATACGAGCTGTAGCAGACGCCCGCGCCGTCGTTGTGGTGGTCGTACGTCGAAAGGCCGAAAGCGACGTCGTTGGCGTAGACCTCGACATCGACATCGCTCAACATCGGAGTCACGGCCGTGACCGCCTGCATCGCACTCCCCTCGAAGCTGCCTTGCCCGTTGGCGTAGGCGAGATAACTCGCCGTGGGGATCAGCAGGCACAGCGCCGCTTGCGGACGTCGCGGCCTGACGAAGAACGGCAGGTACTCCTCGGCTCCCCCGGCGGTCAGCTTAATCCCGTACACGCCGCTGCGCAGCCCGTCGGGGACGGGGTATTCCAAGGTGGGGGTCCAATGGCAGTCGGTCAGCGCGTCCGCATGAAACTCGATCCCGCCGTACTCGTCGGGTGCCAAGCGGAAGCAATCGTTGCGTCCCTGCCAGTTCCATCCGGTCTGCCCGCGCACCGGGCGGTTCACACCCGTCGCATGCAGCGCGTGCGAGCCGCTGTCGAACACCGTGTCGCCGATGCCGGTATCGGTGTAGCCGATCGTCGGATCCCAGCGCGCAACGAGGCCATCGGCGGCCGGCGGCCCGCCGCTACGAATCGCGTCGAGTTCAGCCGGCGCAAGCACGCGGTCGTGCAGCCCGCACCGATCGATCTTGCCGTTCCAGCAGTGGGTGACGAAGGCGCCGCGTTCCGCATTGCGATCGCCCGCTCCGGCGATCAGGAAATCGGTATCCGGCTCATTGCCGGGCCGGGCGCGGAGCGTCGCGGCGACATGGCTGGCATAATCAAACGGCACGAGATTCGACAGCAAGCTGTTATAGCGATTGACCACCGCTTCCTGGTACAGTCGGGCTTGGCCGGTCGCGGGGTCGAAGCTGGCGGCGACGAAATACCACACCTGCGGCACCAGCGGCGCCGCCGCCACGATCTCGTCCATGTCGGTGCCGTCGCCGACCCGCAACATGAGGCGTTCGGCGTCGTCGGTGCCGAAAAAATAGCCTGTGCTCCGGTCGGCGGCCCAGCGGGAGAGGATCGCTTGCCGACCGCCGGATGGCAGGGTTGGGAAGACAAAGCCGTGCAGCGTGAACGCGCCTGCGAACGCGAGCTTCCCACCGACGTCGGGCACGCGCAGGAAACTGCCGTTCTGCACGAACTGCCGCGTCACCGGCCAGTCGCGGTTGATGGTCGCATCGACCGGGATCTCGACGAAGCCGGGTCCGTCCGGATGCTCGTCGCCATGCACCAGGCGGACTAGTTGCGCCCGCACGCTGTCGGTGGCCTCGGCGCTGACCATGCAGCGAATGGTCTCACCGGCCCGCACGCTGAGCCGATCCGAGTAGCCGAAGATCGTGACCTTCGTCATCGCTCAGGCCTCCATCAGATCCCGCACGCGGCGAAGAAAGACGGCGTGCTGCGCCGCGTTCTCGGTGGGGTAGTTTCGTTCATCGACAATCCGAGGCCGCACGCCACGGCGGCCGGAGAGCGCCACGACGCGGTATTCGGCGAAGGGCCGCACCGCCAGAATGGCGTATTTGTCGGCCACCGCCGCGCGGCGGAAGTAGTTGAGCAGCCGCTCGAGCGCGTCGCCATGCGGTCCCGGCGGGTTGGCGCGATGCGCTTCGATCAGCTCGTCCGAGACCAGCGCGCGCAACCGCGCCCGCAACGCGGCATCGAAATGGCGCGTCACGATCACCTGCTTGTCGCGCACCGAGGCGGCGTCTCCGGCCATCACATTCCCTTCCGCTGCGTGTCGGGCGGGCATCGACAGTCACCACGGGGTGAGGCAACATCCATGCCAATCTCAGAGCAGGAGGGGCTTACCTGCGCTGAGGTGACTGTCAAGCCCTCCAGACCGGCACGGCCCAGACCGGGACGGCCCAAAGGGACGGCACGGAATCTGCGTGGCCCGCTGGACTGATCGACCTTAGCAGGAGTTCGCCGGCATGGATGTTGGGATCGAGCAAACCGTATCCGAGGCGGCGTCGGGGCTGCCGAACCATCCGCTCGACCCGCTCACGGCGCCCGAACTCTCCCGCGTGGCTTCCATCATTCGCGCGCATTTCGACTGGGGCGAGGACCTGCGCGTAGAGACCATCGACCTCGACGAGCCGGCCAAGGACGTTGTGCGGGGCTATGCATCCGGGGCGAATATGCCGCGGGTGGCCCGGTTCAACATCTATCGCCGTGGCGTCATGGGCGTTTGGCAGGGCAAGGTCGATCTGCGTACCGGCGGCGTGACGGACAAGAGCTTTCGCGACGATGCGCGCGCCATGGTGGCGGTCGAGGAAGTGCTGCTGATCGAGAAGACGGTGAAGGCCGATTTGCGGTTTCAGGAGGCGCTGCGCCGTCGCGGGCTGCTCGACGAGCTCGAGTTCATCTGCATCGACCCGTGGACGATCGGTGATTTCGGCTTCGAGGCGGAACAGGGCCGGCGGCTGCTCAATTGTTTCGTATGGATGCGCACCTTCCCGCTCGACAACTTCTATGCCCATCCGGTCGAGGGGCTGCACGCCATGATCGACCTCAACACGACCGAAGTGGTCAGGATCGACGACCACTTCGAGGAGCAGGGCGATTACATCCCGGTGCCGCGAACGCCGCTGAATTACGACAGTGACGTGCTGACGGCGTTTCGCCCGCCGTCCGCACCGCTCGACGTGGTGCAGCCGCGAGGCGCCGGGTTTCGTGTCGAGGGTCACCGGATTTCCTGGGAGAATTGGGACCTGCGCGTCGGCTTCAGCGGTCGCGAGGGGCTGGTGCTGTATGAGGTCGGCTACACGCAAGCCGACGTGCGGCGGCCCATCCTGTATCGCGCCTCGATCGCCGAGATGGTCGTGCCGTACGGCACGCCGGAGCGCAGCCATTTCCGCAAGAACGTGTTCGACAGCGGAGAGATCGGCTTCGGCCGAATGGCGAATTCGCTGACCCTGGGCTGCGACTGCCTCGGCGTGATCCACTACCTCGATGCCGTGGTGCCGGACCTGTTCGGTGGCGCGCGCACCATCGAGAACGCCATATGCGTGCACGAGGAGGACAACGGCCTTGCCTGGAAGCATTTCGACGTGCGCAGCGGTCGCGTCGAAGTGCGCCGGGCGCGCAAGCTGGTGATCTCCTCGATCTCGACGATCGGCAATTACGAGTACGCCTCCTACTGGTACCTGCATCAGGACGGGCGCATCGAGTACGAGATGAAGGCGACCGGGATCATCAACACCGCGGCGTGTCATCCCGGGCAGCCCGGCAAGTTCGGCCGCGAGGTCGCGCCGGGGATCGTCGGCCACATTCACCAGCACGTGTTCTGCGCCCGCCTGGACGTGGAGGTCGACGGCCCCACCAACACGGTGCTTGAGGTCGACACGGAAATACCGCCTGCCGGACCGGAAAACCCGTACGGCAACGCCTTCTATCAGGTGGAACGGCCGCTGACGCGAGAGCAGGAGGCCCGGCGCGACGTGGATTTCTCGCGCATGCGTTATTGGAAGATCGTCAACCCGCGGAAGACGAACTGGGTGGGCACGCCGACCGGCTACAAGCTGGAGGCGGGATCGCCGGTTCGCCCCTTCACCCACCCGGACAGCCCGTCCGGGCGGCGCGGACGGTTTATCCAGCACCAGCTCTGGGTCACCGCCTATGATCCAGAGGAGCGCTTTCCGGCCGGCGAGTTCGTCAATCAGTCGAACGGCAGCGAAGGGCTGGAGACCTGGATGGAAGCGAACCGGTCGATCGAGAACACGGACATCGTGCTTTGGCACAGTTTCGGCCTGCACCATCTGCCGCGACCGGAGGACCATCCGGTGCAGCCGTGCATTTCCTGTGGGTTCACGCTGATGCCGTCAGGGTTCTTCGACCAGAACCCGGTCATCGACCTGCCGCCGGCCAAGAACGAGGCAAGCTGCTGCGCTTAGGCGCTTGGTTTCGGACGTTACGGTTTCGTTGACGGACCAGTCGGGATAGCACGCGTTCGAGCCGGCGAGCGAAGGTGGTGATACAAAAAGCGTCGGATTGCCTCACGTTTGTCGCGAGTTGCTATCTACTGAGGCATTCCGGAGGCAACCGCCACCTATTCTGCCAAGCCGTGTGCATTTCGCGCTTGCATGTTCATCCGCGAGTGCGATGCTCACTCGAAGGACACGGGAGTGTCGATCATGTCTGCTGCGAGGCGGGTTGTGGCGCTTTGGTTCATCGCGGACATCGTGCTCGCGTTGCTGCCGCCGTTGTATTGGGCGGCGAGCGGCCCGTCTCCGGCCGTGTTCGGCCTGCCGCTGTCCGTCGCGTACTTCCTGCTGATCGCCGTTTTCATCTCCGCGAGCATCGTCGTGGCCTTCTCGCTGGAACGTCGAGAGGGCGGCCTGAGCTGATCGCCTGAAGGTTTGGACCGTCGCCGGAGAATGCCGCCATGATCGTCACGCTCGGCTTGAATGTCCTGTTCTTCGCCCTGGTGATCTTCGTGTTGCAGCGGGCGCATATCGCCGACCGGACGTTCACCGATTACGCGGTCGGCGGCCGATCGTTCGGCGGCTTCTATCAGGCGATGTCGTTCCTCAACACCTGGTATCCGGGCGTCACGTTCGTCGCCTTCGCCGGGCTCGCGGCGGGGAGCGGCGTGCTGGCGTTCTATCCGCTGACCTACAGCGCGCTCACCGTGGTGTTGATGTATCTGATGGCGCGGCGGGTCTGGGTCTGGGGCAACCGCTTCGACCTGCGCACGCAGCCCGACCTGTTCGCTCTGCGCTACGGCTCGCGCCATATCCGGACCATCGCCGCGGTGATCGGGGTGCTCTCCGGGTTTCCCTGGCTCGTGCTCGGGATGCAGGCGCTCGGTGCGCTGTTCCGCTTCATGTCGCTCGGCACGATCAGCTTCACTACGGCGGTCGTTATCGGAGTGGCGGTCATGGTGGTGCGGCAGTTCTGGACCATCCGCATGGGCATGCGCGGCGTGGTGATCTCCGACATGGTGCAGGGCGTCGTGGCCTATATCGGCGGCACCGTCCTCATCGTCGGCCTGATCGCCTGGTTGGTGGCGGCGCGCGGCGTGACCTTCGCCTCGATCGCGCCGCGGATGTTCGACATCCCCGGGATCGGCTCGAAGCAGGGACCGCTGTATCTGTTCGCGCTGATGTTCACCGGCATGCTCGGCGGGTGGTGCTGGCCCGCCATCTTCGTGCGGCTCTACACCGCCGACGGCGTGCGCAGCCTCAAGGAGTCGGCGGCGATCGGCGTGCCCCTGGCGTCGCTGTTCTATGCCGCCCTGGTGATCCTGGCGATGCTCGCCTCGGCACTGCCGGAGGTGGCGAAGAGCCCCAACGACGTTTGGTTCCTGCTGAGCCAGCAGGCCGGCGGGACCGTGCTGCTGGGGCTGGCCGGCGTCATCGTGCTGGCGGCCTCCATGGGCAACATCGACGGCGCCATCCAGGCCACGGGCGCTCAGATCGCCAACGATATCGTCGGCAACTACGTCTCGCTCCCGCACGGGCGGATGGTGCTGGTGGCGAAGGTCGGCATGGTGGTGATCACGCTATTGGCGGCTTGGCTCTCCTGCCTGAACCTACCGCAGTTGTTCACCCTCGCCGTGCTCTCGTATCAGGGCATCATCCAGCTTGCCGTGCCGCAGTTCCTGGGCATCGCCTGGAAGCGCGGCAACAAGGTGGGCGCGATCGGCGGCATGGCGGGCGGCTTCATCGTCGCCGTGCTGCTGGAGATGCGCTATCCCGGCTCGCTGCCCTGGGCGTACGGACTGACCTCGGGCGTTGTCGCCTTGGCCGTGAACCTGCTCATCTACGTGGTCGCCGCCTACGCCATTCCGCAATCGGCCGCGGAGCGGCGCAGGCTGGACGGCATCTTCGCACTGGTGGAGGGCCAGGCGCCCGACCCGGTGTTCGACAACGAAGCGATGCGAGGCGCCCGCCCGAGCTTCTGATCCACGTCAGCAAGAAGGCCGCCGCACATGATCAGCCAAAGCGAATACGCATCCCGTGACGGCCTTGGACTCGCGGAGCTGGTCAAGCGGCGCGAGGTCACGCCGCGGGAGTTGCTGGACACGGCGCTCAACGCAGTGGAGCAGCTCAATCCCGCCATCAACGCGGTGTGCCGCACCTTGCCGCGCGAGGCGGCGGCTTGCATCGAAGCCGGACTGCCGGCCGGCCCGTTCACCGGTGTGCCGCTCTTGACCAAGGAACTGGCGCCGCACGCCAAAGGCGTGCGCTGCGACGCGGGCTCGAAACTGGCCGAAGGGTTAGTGGCGGCCGCCGACAGCGAGTTGATGGCGCGCTTTCGTCGGGCCGGCTTCGTCCATGCCGGGACTACGCAGACGCCGGAGTTGGGTTACTCGCCGACCACGGAGAACAAGCTGTTCGGCCCGGTGCGCAATCCGTGGGACCCGAACCGCAGCGCCGGCGGATCGAGCGGCGGCGCCGGGGCGGCGGTGGCCGCCGGGATCGTGCCGATCGCGCACGCGAGCGACGGCGGCGGCTCCATCCGCATTCCCGCCTCCTGCAACGGCCTGGTGGGTCTGAAGCCGTCGCGCGACCGGACCCCGTCCGGGCCTGGAGCCAGCGATCCGCTCTGCGGGCTGGCGGTCGAGTTCGCGCTCGCGCGCAGCGTACGCGACGTGGCCGCCTTGCTGGACGCGGTGGCCGGGCCGGATGCGGGCGCGCCGGGAGTGGCGTTGCCGCCGCCGCAGTCGTTCAGCGCACTCGCCGCCCTGCCGCCCGGTCGCTTGCGCGTCGCCTGGACCGCGCAGCCCGCCTCCGGTGCCACGCCCGATCCGGATTGTGCGGCAGCCGTGCAGGCGGCTGCCCGGCTGCTTGAGGAGCTTGGTCACCAGGTGGTCGAGGACGCGCCCAAGCTCGATTGGGACGCGTTCCTCGAAAATGTGCACGTGATCTGGACGGCCTACACGGCCGGCTTCGCCGACGCATTGTCGGCGGCGACCGGGCGGCGTCCGGGGCCGGACACGCTGGAAGCCGCCACGCTCGCCTGCTACGAGGACGGCAAGCGCTACAGCGCGATGGACCTGGTCCGGGCGATGGAACACGGCGGCGCCGTGTCGCGCAGCGTCGGCGCTTTCTTCGAAGGCGCGGACGTCATGGTCACGCCGACGATCGGGCGGCCGCCGGCGCCGCTCGGCGAGATCGACCAGGACCGGGCGGGCATCGGCGCGATGGAGTGGACCCGGCAGGTGTTCGGCTATTGCCCGTTCACGCCGCTGTTCAACACCACCGGACAGCCGGCGATCTCCCTGCCGCTGCATCGGACCGCGGCCGGGCTGCCGATCGGGGTGCAGTTCGCCGCCAGACTCGGGCAGGAGGCGACGCTGCTGCAACTTGCGGCGCAGATCGAGGCGGCTCGCCCCTGGAAGGGGCAACTACCGCCCATTCACCTGGGCGCATAACCCAGGCGCTGCTGCCGCCGGGGGCGTTGGACGCGTTCGGCTACGCCGGGACGTTGGCGACCTTCGGCTTCCTGATCGTCTCTCTGTTCGTGTGCGTCGTCTCACCCATCGACCTGCATCGCGCCGGGGCCATGAAGGCCCGCCATCGATGGAGCACGATTTGGAACGCCCGGCGACCTCGCGTGATCCCTGCTGGATCGTCAGGGGAACAGCCCACGCAGCCGCTTGCCGGCGCGCACCTTCTCGACCCCGATGGACATCCCAGCCGTTCGCATCGAAACGCGTTCGGCCGCGGCTCGGCGTGTCACCTGGGTGAACGCCCCCTCCAGCAGGCGCTCCAGCCGGTCGTTGACCTCGCTCTCCGACCAGAAGAGCTGCTGCAGGTCTTGCACCCACTCGAAATAGCTGACGATCACGCCGCCCGAGTTGCACAGGATGTCCGGTATGACGAACACCTCGTCCCGCCGCTCATCCAACACCGCGTCGGCGTCGGGCGTGGTGGGGCCGTTCGCGCCTTCGGCGAGAATGCGGCAGCGCAGCTTGCCGGCGTTCTCGGCCGTGATGACCCGCTCGACCGCGGCAGGAACCAAGATGTCGCAGGGCTGGATGAGCAGAGCGTCCGGATCGATGCCCACCTGGTTGGTAAACCCCGCCAGCACGCCGTGCTCGGCGATGTGCCGCTCGATCGCATCGAGCGGCAGCCCGGCCGGGTCGTACAGCGCCGCGGTGTGATCGCTCGCGCCGATGATCCGCACGCCGTGGCGCCGGGCGAGCGTGTAGGCCGACACGCTGCCCACGTTGCCGAAGCCCTGCACCACGGCCGTGCTGTCCTGCGATCTGATCCCGATCGCGTCGCAGGCTCGGCTGACCAGGTAGGCGACGCCGCGGCCGGTGGCTTCACGCCGGCCTTCGGTGCCGCCGAGGCTCACGGGCTTGCCGGTCACGATCTCGCTGACCGCGTGCCCGTGATGCATCGAGTAGGTGTCCATGAACCAGGCCATGACCTGCTCGTTGGTGCCCATGTCGGGGGCCATCACGTCGGTCTGCGGGCCGACGAACGGGATCATCTCCTGCATGTAGCGACGCGACACCGCCTCCAGCTCGCGCCGGGACAGCGCGGGCGGGTCACAGGCGACACCGCCTTTCGCTCCTCCGTAGGGTAGTCCCGCCAGCGCGCATTTCCAGCTCATCCAGATCGCCAGCGCCGCCACCTCGCCGATGTGCAAGCTGGACGAGAAGCGCGTGCCGCCCTTGGTCGGCCCGAGCGTCAGATGGTGTTGCACCCGATAGGCTTGAAACACCTCGGTGCGGCCGTCGTCCATGTGAACGGGCACGGACACCGCGATGGCGCGCTTGGGATACAGCAGCCGGGCACGCTCGTCATCGGGGATGCCGAGGTGGTCGGCGATGGTCCCGAACTGGGTGCGGGCCATCTCGAACACGGGGCCGCTGTAGATGGTCACGCCTGCTCCTCCATCTCCGGCATCCTGGAGCAATGCCTCATGTCAAGCGGCGCGTCGATGTCCGAAGCTGTATAGGCCATCGGCGTGCCTGTTCCCGAGAAGGAGGTTGGCGTGAGGAGACGAGCCTGGTGGCTGGGTGCGGCAGCTATCCTCGTGGTGCTGCCGGTCGCCGCGCTCGGCACCGCGCTCGCGATCGTCAACCCAAACGACTACAAATCGCAGATCGCCGCGGCCGTGCAGGAGGCGACAGGACGGGCTCTGACTTTGGACGGCCCCGTCCGGATTAGCCGATCGCTTTGGCCGATCATCGAAGTGAGCGGCGTGCGGCTGGCCAATTTGCCCGGCGGCACACGTCCCGATATGGCTTGGGCGGAGCGGATCGATGCGCAAGTCTCGCTGCCGGCCTTGCTTTGGCGTCGTATCGAGGTCAGCAGGCTGACGCTGGTCGGACCGAACATCTTGTTCGAGCAGGTCGGTGGCCAGCCGAATTGGGTGTTCACTTCCGACAAGCGTCCGACACCCGTGCCTTCAAAGCCGTCTGGCTCGGCTTTCACGCTGCGGTTCCGCAACGTGCACGTACAGAACGGGATGGTGACATTACGAACGCCCGCGCGGACCAACGTTGCGGGGATACGGTCGCTTGACTTGCAACACCGCACGGATGCCGGGCCGCTGAACCTCGCCGCGATCCTCGTCTACTCGGATTATCAGCCGTTCAGCCTGCGGGCTTCGGCGCAGCCGACCGCTGGCCTGACCGGCCCTTGGGACACACAGCTGAACTTCGCGGCCTACCAGGCAACCGCCTCGGCCAAGGGCGTGATGAACCTGGCTGGCGACTACAACATGCAGATCGAAGCAACTGCCCCGGCGCTTGAGAAGCTGAACGCCTTGCTGCCGCAAATGCAGCTGCCGGCGCTGCACCAGGCACGGCTTTCCACGCACCTCACGAACGGCCCGATACTGGGCAGCATGCCGGTCATCGGTGCGACGCAACTGCATTTCGACGGGGCGGACCTCGGTGATCGCCTGCCGGGTCTCAAGCTGGGACCGGTCGACGTGTCGCTGCCCGAAGCCGGCGGGTTGGCGACGGTATCCGGCCTGGGCAGCTTCGCGGGCCAGGCGTTCACGGTCGGCGGCAAGTTCGGTGTGCCGGAGCACCCCGACGGGCCAGTGAAGCTGCCCATCGATGTGACCGTGCAGGCACAGACCGCAGCGGCCGAAGGCAAGACGTTGGGCGCGGCGACAGGCAACGTGGCCCTAAAAGGAAACCTGGCATTGAGCACCGGTCGCTTCGATGGGCTGGACACGACGGTGTCCCTGCGCACCCCCGCACTGGCCGTGTTCCATCAAGCGGTTGCGAGCGGACTGCCGCCTCTTACGGATGTGTCTCTCGTCGGGCGGCTGGTCGTGCCCGCTGATCTCGGGTCATTAGCGCTGCGCAGCGCGAAGCTGTCGGCGCACGAAGGCGACCTCGCCGGCGACGCGACGATCAGCCTGAAACCGGCGCTGGCGTTGCAAGGTAAGCTGCACTCGACTCGGCTCGATATCGACGCGCTGCTGCCCGCGTTCGGGACTACCACGCCGGCGGGAAGCGCCGCAGCCGGGCAATCGCGCGGGCCGATGATATCGGATGCGAGTCTGCCTTGGAGCGTGCTTCGCGGGCCGGCGATGGACTTCACCGCCGATGTCGCCGCAGCAACGTTCGAGGGGCGGGTCTGGCCGAGAGCTGAAGTCGCGCTGCAGCTCAAGAACGGCCGCTTGCAGGTCAGCCAATTGCAGTTGGCGCTGCCCGGAGGGCCGCTGCGGATGTCGCTTACGATCGATGCTTCGACCGACAACGCGCCGGTCAGCCTGACGCTGCAAGCCCCGGGCGTCCCGCTCGCATTGTTCGCGCACTATGCGGATTTGCCGGGCCGAGTGACGGGAGCCATGCAACTCGACGCCCAATTGCGGGCTGTCGGACGGAGCGCGCATGATCTGGTTTCGTCGATCGACGGCTCGTTCGCCGCGACCATGACCGGCGGCAGCCTGACCAATGCGGCGTTGATCAAACTGGCCTCCGCTCCCCTGCAAGCCTTGAGCATCACGGTGCCGGCCCAGGGAGAAACGGCGATCCGCTGCCTCGGTCTGGTCGGCTCTTTCAGCAAAGGGGTCGGTCGGTTCCGGACCATCGCCGTCAATACCAGCTATCTGAAACTGGACGGGGTCGGACAGGTTGATCTCGGGGCGGAGACGGTGGCGCTCAAGCTGCAGCCGATGGCGCGGCTCTCCGGCTCGTCGGTTTCGGTGCCGGTGCTGGTGGAGGGGCCGTTCCGTGCCGTGCAGGGACGGCTGGATGCCTCCGGTCTCGACAAGCTGGGCCTGCAGATCGACGCGTGGTTCGGCGGCGATCAGCCGCGAATGTGCGCGGACGCCGGGCTTATGCCATCGCGAGCACCCGCGCCCTGACCTAGTGATCGAAATCTGACATTTGGTACCCGGTTTATAAGGCCGCTCGCGGTGGGAGGCCGTACGTAAGCTCTCTAAGTTCGCCCAAACAGAGAGAGGACGCTGCTCATCACCGCGGAAGCTGAGCCTCGATTGCGGTCTTGTCGATAACCGACCAAACCGACCCGATCTTAGAATCCTTGAACTTGTAGAAGACGTTTTCCGCGAATGAGACCAGGCGCCCGTTGATGTTCATGCCAAGGAACTTCCCTTTCGGAGAGCATTTGAAGGCGAGGCGGGCTGCAACATGCGGGGGATCGGACACCACAAGCTGGATGCTGAAACGAAGGTCAGGGATGTCCTCAAAATCGTTCATGAGCATGTCTCGATAGCCGGACAGCTTGAGAGGTCGGCCATTATGCTTAACCTCGTCGTCAACGTAGCTCCCGAGCTGAGCCCAATCCTGCCGGTTAAGACAATCTATGTAGGCTCGATAGAGATCGGAAAGAGACGCAGTGGGCAAAGGGAACTCTCCTTGGACCAACGTCCGCTTGCAAGAATGTCACGGAGCGCTGCGACCGGCGAGACCGGGTCGACACAGGCCAAAGCCGAAGGGAACCAACCGTCAGATCTTGACCACTAGCTCCGGCCGCCGGCGATCTCGTCGAGCAAGGTGCTCTGCGTCAGGATTTGCGGCAGCACCGCGGCCGGCGCGTTCCCTGCGGGGAAGTAGACGTATAAAGGTACCCCATCGCGGCCATGCGCGCGAAGGAACGCGCTGATCTCGGGGTCCTGACGGGTCCAGTCGCCCTTCAGATAGGCCACGCGGCCGGCATCGAAGGCGGCACGAACGGCGGAGGTGCCGATCGCCACGCGCTCGTTGACCAGGCACGTCACGCACCACGCCGCCGTCATGTTGACGAACACCGGACGACCGGCGGCGCGCAGCGCGGCCAGGCGCGCGGCGGAGAACGGCTCGACGCCAGTCTCGGCGCGCACCGGACCTCCGCCGGGGGGGGCGGCGGCAATCCCGGTGAGCATCACAGCGGCCGCGATGCAGGCCGCCAGTGCCGCGATGCGGCCGACCCGCGCGCCGGCGCCGATGCGCCCATGCGCGGCGCCGTAGGCCCAGGCAGCGAAGCCGAGCAGCACGAGGCCGACGAGCACGGTCAGCATCCCGCCCGGACCGGCCTCCTGGCTCACCACCCAGACCAGCCAAGCGACCGCTGCGTACATGGGAAACGCCAGCGCCTGCTTCAGCACCAGCATCCAGCGGCCGGGTCGGGGGGCGATCCGCGCCGCCCCCGGGATCGCCGCCAGCAGCAGCGAGGGGGTCGCCAGGCCGACGCCCATGACCACGAACACCAGCAGCGCCACCATAGCCGGCCCGGCAAGTGCCGCCGCCACCGCGACACCCATGAACGGCGCGGTGCAGGGGGTGGCAACGGCCACGGCGAGCAGGCCGGTGAAGAAGCTGCCGGCGTGTCCGCCGCGGGAGGCGAGGCCGTGACCCGCGGCAGCCAGGCCGTGGCCCACCTCGAACACGCCGGACAGATTGAGGCCGACAACGAACAACAGCCACGCCATGACGGCGACGAACACCGGCGACTGGAACTGGAAACCCCAGCCGGCGGCGGCGCCCAGCCCGCGCGCGGCAAGCAGCAGGCCGCCCAGGGCCGCGAAGGCGACCACCACGCCCGCGGAATACAGCACCGCCTGCGCCCGCACCTCGCGCCGCGCGACGCCGTTCGCCAGGGAAACAGCCTTCATCGCCAGCACCGGGAACACGCAGGGCATCAGGTTGAGGATGAGCCCGCCCAGGAATGCGAGACCGAGGACCCGCCCGAGCGAGGGAGCCGCCTCGCGAGTGACGGCGTCGGAACCCCCGGAGGTGGAGAACAGCGCGGCTTGCGCGGACGGGCCGGGTTGCCCGGCAGGCAGGTCGAGCCGGAACGCCCCCTCCTCCGGAACGCAGATGTCCTTGCAGACGAGCCAGTTCGCATGGGCGACGATCGCCGTCGCACCGGCCGGGGTGCCAGCGGGGGTAATGGTGAGCGGCAGCAGCACGTCGCCGGTGTAGCCGTAGGTCGTCACCGGCCCCTCGACGAAGCGCTGCGCCTGCGGCCACTCGATCGCGCCGGCCTTGGCACCGTTCGGCAGATCCAGCGTGAGCTCGGCCGGGACGCCCGCGTCACCGGATTCCGGGCCGTAGGTGTGCCAGCCCGGTGCAAGCTGGAGGTGCAAGCCGAGCCGGAACGGCTGCCCGGCGGCGACCGCGTCGACGTCGGAGACCAGCGAGGCGGTGGATCGCGGCGTCTTGACCGGGGTCGATTCCCGGGCGAGCGCGGGGGCGAAAAGCAGCAATACCGCGAGCAGCGCCGCGACCGGGGAAACCCACTTGTGATATTGCGCCCGCGCCATGCCCGCTTTGCCCGATCTGCCCGTCGCCGACGCCCTGCCCGCGCTGCAAGACACGTTGGCGGCGGGCACCAACGCTGTTTTGGTCGCACCGCCCGGCGCAGGCAAGACCACGCTCGTGCCGCTCGCCCTGCTCGACGCACCCTGGCGCGGCGACAACCGCATCCTGATGCTGGAGCCGCGCCGGCTCGCCGCGCGCGCCGCCGCCGCGCGCATGGCGAGCCTGATCGGCGAGAGCCCGGGCCAGACGGTCGGGTTTCGCACCCGGCTCGATAGCGCCGTCTCCGCCGCGACCCGGATCGAGGTGGTCACCGAGGGCCTGGTGGTGCGGCGCATGCACTCCGACCCCGGGCTTGAGGGCGTCGCGGCGGTGCTGTTCGACGAGATCCACGAGCGGGCGCTGGAAGCCGACCTGGCGCTCGCCTTCTGCCTCGACCTGCAGCGCGCGCTGCGCCCGAAGCTGCGCTTGCTGGCCATGTCGGCCACCGCCGACGGCGCGCGGCTGGCCGATCTGATGTCGGCGCGGGTCATCGAGAGCGCCGGCCGGATGCATCCGGTGCGCGTCGAGCACGCCAAGCGCGACCTGCCCTCGGCGCGCGAGCTCCCCGACGCGCTGGCCCGCGCGGTCCGCGCGGCGCTCGCCGAGCACGACGGCGACGTGCTCGCCTTCCTGCCCGGCATGGGCGAGATCCGGCGGGCACAGGCGGCCCTCGAAGGCATCGGCGCCCTGGTGCTGCCGCTGCACGGCGAGCTGCCGCCCGGCGAGCAGGACCGCGCGCTGCGACCCGCCGAGGGACGGCGCGTAGTGCTGGCGACGTCGATCGCCGAAACCTCGCTCACCGTGCCCGGCATCCGAGTCGTCGTCGACGGCGGTTGGCGGCGCGCGCCGCGGCTCGATCCGGCGACCGGGCTGTCGCGGCTCGCCACCTTGCGGATCAGCCGCGCCGCCGCGGCCCAGCGCGCGGGGCGGGCGGGACGCGAGGCGCCCGGCATCGCGATCCGACTTTGGAGCGAAGCGCTGCATCGCGGCCTGCAGCCGTACGACCGGCCGGAGATCCTGGAGGCCGAGCTGTCGTCCCTGGCCCTCGACTGCGCGGCATGGGGCGCGCGGCCGGCGGAGCTGGCGTTCCCCGATCCGCCGCCCGCGGCGGCGCTGAAGGCGGCGGCCGAGCTGCTCGGCGAACTGGGCGCGCTCGACGCCGACGGCCGGATCACGACGGCGGGGGCGCGCATGGCGCAACTCGGCGCGCATCCGCGGCTGGCGGCGCTGATGCTGGCGGCGGCGGACGCGGGCGAGGCGGCGCTGGCGGCCGACCTCGCGGCGTTGCTGGAAGATCGCGATCCGCTGCGCGCCGGGCCGGAAGCACCCGCCGACATCGTGCTGCGGCTCGCGGCCATCGCCGACGGCGACGCGGCGGCCGATCGCGGCGCACTGTCGCGCATCCGCCGCGCCGCGGCACAGTACCGCCGCCGACTTCGCCTGCCGCAGGACGCAGCGGCCTGCGGCGATCCCGGCAAGCTGCTCGCGGCCGGTTTCCCCGACCGCATCGCACAGCTTCGCGGCGAACCGGGTTCGTTCCGGCTCGCGGGCGGCGGCGGCGCGCGCCTCGCACGGACCGACCGGCTGGCCAACACGAAGCTGCTCGCGGTGGCGGCGCTCGACTTGAGGGCATCCGCACGCATCCGGCTGGCCGCGACGCTCGATCCGGACGCGCTGCCGCCCTCGGTGGCGGCCCGCGTGACCGAGACGGCGGAGACGAGCTTCGATCCGATCGCGGGCGCGGTGCTCTCGCGACGCCGGCGCCGGCTCGGCGCCCTGGTCCTGAGCGATCGCATCGAGGCGGCCGACCCGGCCGTGACCGCGGCCACGCTGGCTGCGGCGGCGGCGGGCGACGGCTTGCGCGCGCTGCCTTGGACCGGCGCGACGCGCCAATTCCAGGCGCGCGTCGGATTGATGCGGGGGCTGGAGCCCGAGACCTGGCCCGACCTGTCGGACGCCGCACTGTCCGCAACAGTGGCCGACTGGCTCGCGCCGCACCTGCTCGGCGTGACGCGCCTCGCCGACCTCGCGCGCCGCGACATGCTCGTCCTGCTGCGGGGGCTGCTGACCTGGTCGCTGGCCGCCCGGCTCGACCGGGAGCTGCCCGCTCAGCTCGAACTGCCCGGCGGCCGCGCCGCGATCGACTATACCGAGCCGGTCCCGCTCGCCGCCGCCCGGGCGCAGGCGTTCTTCGGGATGGCGATCACGCCGCGACTGGCCGGGGGTCGCGTCCCGCTCCGGCTCGCCTTGCTTTCACCGGCCGGCAGGCCGGTCGCGATCACGGCCGATATCACCGGCTTCTGGCGCGAGGCGTGGGCCGATGTCCGCCGCGACATGCGCGGGCGCTACCCGAAACACCGCTGGCCGGAAGACGGCGCGGCACGATGATGCTTGTTGCAATCACCGCTGGTGCCATGTCCTTTGAAGATGGCAGGCTTCGCATGGCAGGCATCCTTGTGGGAGACGATCCGTTCATGACCGCCGTTTCGCTTCCCTGGCGTCGGGTGAGGCCGCTGCTGATGGCGATTGCCTTGTTCGCTTCGGCCTGCGCGCCCGGCTCGGCGATCTCGGCGGCGCCGCGCGGCGAGACCCCGGCGAGCCTGGCGCCGCTGGTGCGTCGCGTGCTTCCGGCGGTGGTGAATATCGCCGTCACCGAAGTGGTTTCCGGCAGCGACATCCTGGCGCAGTTGCCGCCGGAGCTGCGCGACACGCCGTTCGAACGGCAGTTCCGCCAGCGGTTCCGCAACCGGCGCGAACAGATGCTCGGCGCCGGGTCGGGCGTGATCGTCGATGCCTCCGGTATCATCGTCACCAACAATCACGTGGTCGGCCACGCGGACAAGATCGTCGTGGCGATGTCCGATGGCGTCGAACTCGCTGCGCGGGTGATCGGCACCGACGAGCTGACCGACATCGCCGTGATCAAGGTGGAGGCCAAGCACAGTCTTCCGGCGGTGAACTGGGGCGACAGCCATCAGGTCGAGGCGGGCGACTGGATCCTTGCCGCCGGCAACCCGTTCGGCCTGGGGGGGTCGGTCTCGGTCGGCATCGTTTCGGCGCGCGGCCGCGACATCGGCGCGGGACCGTTCGACGACTTCCTGCAGCTCGATGCGCCGATCAATCCGGGGAACTCGGGCGGTCCCACGTTCAACATGAACGGCGAGGTCATCGGCATCAACACGGCGATCGTCTCGCCGTCCGGCGGATCGGTCGGGATCGGCTTCGCGATCCCGAGCGAGGTCGCGCAGCCGATCGTCGAGCGGTTGCGCAACGGGGGCCATGTGGACCGCGGCTGGCTCGGCGTTTCGGTGCAGGATCGGCAGGGGACGGCCGAGACCAACGGCGTGATAATCGCCGGGATCGAGCGCAACGGGCCCGCCGCCAAGGCGGGCATGCGGCCCGGGGATGTGGTAACCGCGGTGAACGGCGAGCACGTGAATAGCGCGCGCAACCTGATCAAGGCCGTCGCCGCAACGCCGCCGGGCAACAACGTGCGCTTGACGGTCCGCCGGCAGGGGCGGGACATGGATCTTCCCGTAACCGTTGGGCGTCGCCCGGCCGAGCAGGCGGGCTGAAGCAGGAGTGCGGTGTCATGCGTATCCTGGTGGTCGAGGACGACAAGGACGTAGCTGGCTTCGTGGTGCGCGGGCTGAAGGAGGCCGGACACGTCGTCGAGCACGCCGATAACGGCCGCGACGGCCTGTTCATGGCCGCCTCGGAGAACTTCGATGCGGTGGTCCTGGATCGCATGCTGCCCGGCGGCATCGACGGGTTACGGCTGCTTGAGACATTGCGCGCGCAGAAGAACACCGTGCCCGTCCTGTTCCTCTCGGCGATGGCCGAGGTCGACGACCGGGTGCGCGGCCTGCAAGCGGGCGGCGACGACTATCTCACCAAGCCCTTCGCCTTTGCCGAACTTCTCGCGCGGGTCGAGGCGCTGGCCCGCCGCGGCAAGGGTGGCGATGCGCCGATCACGCGCCTGACCGTCGCCGATCTCGAGCTCGACCTGCTCTCGCGTCAGGTGCGCCGGGCCGGTCAGAAGCTGGACCTGCAACCGCGCGAGTTCCGGCTGCTCGAGTACCTGATGCGTCATGCGGGTCAGGTCGTGACCCGCACCATGCTGCTTGAGGGCGTGTGGGATTATCACTTCGACCCGCAGACGAACGTCATCGACGTGCATGTCTCGCGGCTGCGGCAGAAAGTGGACAAGCCGTTCCCGACGCCGCTGATCCATACCGTGCGCAACGCCGGATACATGCTGCGGGCCGAGCCGGCGTGAGCTTCGCCTGGAGCGGCACGGCCTTGGGTGCGACGGACGGGCGCTCCCCGACCCGAGCCCCGGCTGCCGTGCGCAGCCCCAGGCTGTTGCGCTCGGCCGGCGTCCGCTTCGCCGCGGTCTACGCACTGCTGCTGGCGCTGAGCGCGGCGGGCCTGGCATTTTTCTTTTGGTACGAAACCGCGGGATTGCTCGACCGACAGATCGAGGCGGCGATACTCGCCGACGCGCAAAGCCTCACGGAGCACTGGCTCGAAGGCGGGTTGCCGGCATTGGTCATGGCCGTCGACGACCGGTTGTCCCAGGACGTGGACGACGATGCGATCTACCTGCTCGCCGACGCCAAGCAGCAGAAGATCATCGGTAACCTGCAGCGTTGGCCCTCCGACGTGACGGCGCCGGACGGCTGGTATCAGCTCAAGGTTGACCGCGCCGGCGTGCGCTCGCTCGCCCGCGTGCAGCGCTTCGACCTGCCGGGCGGCTTCCGCCTGCTCATCGGGCGCGACGCGCGCGTGCGCTCGCAGCTGCGCGCGGTGCTGAGCGACGCGATGCTGTGGGCGCTTGTCGTCGCCTTGGCGATGGCGACCGCCGGTGCGGTGCTGGTGCGTAGCCTGTTCCGTCGCACGATCGCCAACATTTCGGTCACCGCGACCGCGATCGCCGCGGGCGATTTCAGCCAACGGGTGCGGTTGTCGGGGCGGGGCGACGAGTTCGACCAACTCGCCGAGACGATCAACGACATGTTGGACCGGATCGGCCGGCTGATGGACGGCGTACGGCAGGTCTCGAACGCCATCGCGCACGACCTGCGGACGCCGATCACGCGAGCGCGCACCCGGCTGGAGGACGCAGCACTGCACGCGAGCAGCGAGGCGGAACTGCGCGCCGCCATCGAGCGGGCAACCGCCGATCTCGACGGCATCGTCGCCGTGTTCCAGGCGCTCTTGCGCATCGCCGAGATCGAGGCCGGCTCCCGTCGGTCCGCCTTCACCGCGATCGATCTCGGCCCGGTACTCGCCGATATGGCTGAGCTTTACGCGGCCGTCGCCGACGAACGGGGCATTCGCGTCGAGGTGCATGCACCCGCGCATCTGCCCTCGTATGGCGATCGCGACCTTATCCAGCAGGCCGTGGCCAACCTGATCGACAACGCCGTGAAGTTCTCCCCCGCCGGCGGCAGGGTTGTGGTCTCGGCCGCCTCGGCAAGCATCGGGGTCGAAGTAGCGGTATCCGACGAGGGACCGGGGATCCCGGCCGGCGATAGGGCGAGAGCCGTCGAACGATTCTTTCGCGGCGAGGCAGCGCGGAGCACGCCGGGAGCCGGGCTCGGGTTGGCGCTGGTGCAGGCGGTGGCGCAGCTGCACGGCGGCAGCTTGGCCCTGGAGGACGCGGCGCCGGGCTTACGCGCGGTGTTGCGCCTGCCTCTGGCGGGACCCGACGTCCTGACGTAACCCCGGCGTCATACAGCGAACATGGTCCGGTCAGACCGTTTGAGGCAAAGTGCGCGGCATGGGTTCCTGGGGACGCGCCGCTGCGATCGGGCTATTCGTGAGCTCGGCACCGGTGGGCCAGCTCGGCCTGCCCGCGCGTGACGGGCAAGGGCCGGTGGAACAGCTCACCACCGACACGCCGGAGTTCTGTCACCATCTCCTGAAACGGTTGGAGCAAGCCGAGCAAGCCCATCCGTCGTCGCCGACGGTGCTGGCGCTTTCGGACGAAGGCCGCATGATGTGCGACCACGGGGAGGTCAGACGCGGTGTCCATCGGCTGCGGCGAGCCCTCCGAATGGTAATGGAAGCGCAAGGCAAGGAGTAGGCGGTCTACAGCGAAAGCCGTGCAAGCCGGTCGAACTCCGCAACGCTCAACGTCTCCGCCCGGCGCTCCGGGTCGATCCCCGCCCGCCCCAGCAGCGCCTCGCCACCGAGCGGCTTCAGAGCCCCACGCAGCATCTTGCGCCGCTGACCGAAGGCGGCAGCGGTCACGCGTTCCATGGTCGCGAAAAGGGCCGGCGCCGGTTGCGCCGTATGCGGCAGGAAGCCCACCACCGCGGACCACACGCGCGGCGGCGGCACGAAAGCGGCGGGCGGCAGGCTCAGCTTGAGGTCTACCGTGCAGACCCATTGCGCCAGCACCGAGAGCCTCCCGTATGCCGGCGTATC
>JAABUQ010003856.1_pt1 | contig 26578 bp, 25 predicted proteins | sample 5560001 | NCBI WGS metagenome assembly JAABUQ01 (sample SAMN10711888, study PRJNA513371) | rock metagenome | isolation source: Antarctica rocks | place: Antarctica: Victoria Land, Finger Mt nord | collected 2015-12-18 | reverse complement strand
GCGAATCGGGGCTGCTGATATGGAATCACAAGCGATTCCAGAGACTCAAGATGATCTTGGACCGACACTTAGACGTCCATCCGCTTTCTTTGTCTGGCCGCGATGAGGAACGCCGCGGCAATCGGCATATGCGCCCCGGAGACAAGCCTGGCGAATGGATCGCGCCTAAGCACCCATAGCCGCCGCCGATCAATGCGGGCGCGACGACAAGTGCGCCCATTCATTCCCCCGGCCGACCGGTCGATAGCCGGAATCGAATTGCGACGAATGCCCGCTTTGGCCACCTCTAGGCCGCGACGGAACGGGCATGGAGGGAACGATGAAACGAGACCTACCGCGCGGTGGAATGGCGATAATCGCGTTCCTCCAGGCGCAGAACTGCAGCAACTATCCGGGTTCGTGGCGACATCCCGCCGCGCCGCCGGATTTTCTCACGGCACAGCACTACCAGCGCATCGCCCGCACGCTGGAGGAGAGCAAGTTCCACCTCGCCTTCTTCGACGACCGGCTGGCGATGCCCGATCTCGGCGACAGCTTCGAGGATACGGTGCGCCACGGCATCCGCGCCGTGAAGCTGGACCTGATCCCGATCCTGACAGCGATGGGCATGGCGACCAGCCATATCGGCCTCGGCGGCACCTACTCCACGACCTACTACGAGCCGTTCCACGTCGCCCGGACCTTTGCCACCCTCGATCTGATGATCGGGGGCAGGGCGGCCTGGAACGTCGTCACGTCGCTGAATGACTCCGAAGCGGCCAATTTCGGGCAGAGCGAGCATCTCGAGCACGATCTGCGATACGAGCGCGCGGACGAGTTCATCGAGGTCGTGATGGGCCACTGGGCGAGCTGGGCGGACGACGCGGTGGTCGCGGACCGTGCGACCGGTCTGTTCGCCGACCCGGCGAAGGTCCGCCGGCTCGACCATGTCGGCAAGTGGTTTCGCTCGCGCGGACCGTTCACCGTGCCGCGTTCGCCGCAGGGCCACCCGGTCATCATGCAGGCCGGCCAGAGCGGTCGCGGCCAGGCCTTCGCCGCGCGATGGGGCGAGCTGATCTTCGCCTCGGTCAAGGCCGCAGAACCGGGCCGGGCGAGCTATCGCGCGTTCAAGGACGCCGTCGATCGGGCGGGGCGAAACCCGGACCAGGTGAAGCTCGCGCCGGCGATCTACACCGTGGTCGGCGAGACCAGGGCGATCGCCGAGGAGAAGCGCGCCTTCATCGAGTCGCTCGCGGTGCCCGAGGACAGCCTGACGCTGATTGCCGAGGTGACCAATTTCGACTTCAGCAGGATGGGGCTCGACGAACCGCTGGACGACCGGCAGCTCGCGTCGGTCGGCGTCAATCTCGGCCTGAAAGCGCGCGTGATCGAGCGCAGCGGCAAGTCCAACCCGACGCCGCGCGACTTCATCACCTTCAGCAAGCGCGGCACGATCAACGAGATGCCGGTGTTTTGCGGCACGGCGGAGGACGTGGCGGACCAGCTCGAGGATTGGTTCACGACCGGCGTGTGCGACGGCTTCGTGCTGGCCGCCACCCACCGTCCCGGCGGCTACGAGGATTTCGGCCGGTTGGTGGTCCCCGAACTCCAGCGTCGCGGGCTGTTCCACCAGGACTACGCCGGCACGACGTTGCGGGAGAATCTCGGACTGCCGCGGCCGGTCGTCGGATAGCGCGCAACGGCAAGACATCGGCCGCCGTCGAAGGATCTGGGCGTGCGGACGACCGCACGCGACGCGGCGCACTCTCGCCGAGGTCCGCGGGCCGTCCGCACAAGCACTCAGTCACAGGGGAAGTCACGAACATGTCGCAGGAAGCCCTTAGCACGCCGAGGCCGCCGGCCCGGGAGCGCACCGAAAGCGAGGCGATCGCCGATTTCGCGCTAGGCCTTGATCTCGCGACTGTGCCGCCGGAAGTGGTCGATCTCGCCAAGGAGCATTTCCTCGACGTCCTCGGCATCGCCCTCGCGTCCTCCGGCTTCGACTTCGGGCGCTCGGTGCTGCAAGGCGCCCGCGAGCTGGGCGAAGGCCGTGCCGCGACCGCGATCGGCAGCGGCGCGCGGCTGCCCGCCGCGTCTGCCGCGCTGGTTAACGGCGTGTTGGCGCATGGCCTCGACTTCGACGACACGCATATCGGCGCGATCTATCACGCGAGCGCGCAGGCGATGGCCGCCTCGCTAGCGGCCGGCCAGGCAAGCGGCGCGAGCGGGCGGGAGGTGCTTTGCGCCTTCATCGCGGCGTTGGAGATCGGGTGCCGGTTGGCGCTGGTGGGCGCGGGAGAGTTCCACGACCGCGCCTTCCACCCGACCGCTCTGTGCGGCACGTTCGCCGCGGCCGCCGCGGCGGGGCGGCTCTCGGGTGCCAGCCGACAGGCGCTTGTCTGGGCGCTCGGGCTTTGCGGCAGCCAAGCGGCGGGCATCCTCGAGCAGGATCAGTCCTGGCTGAAGCGGCTGCACCCCGGCTGGGCGGCGCATAGCGGGGTGGCCGCGGTGGCGTTGGCCCGCGCGGGCTTCATCGGCCCGAGAACCATGCTGGAAGGCCGGCGCGGCTTCTACGCGGCCCATATCCAGAGAATACCCGAAGGGACATCCCTGCCGAGCCGCGCGCTGGGTACGGCGTGGCAGACCCTGGGGATCGCGCTCAAGCCCTACCCGTGCTGCCACTTCATCCATTCCTTTGCCGACGCCGCCCTGGAGCTGCGCGGACAGTTCGCCCTCCACGATGTCGAGCGGATCGACTGCCTGCTCTCCGCGCCGCTGCACAAGATGGTCGCCGAGCCCAGGGCCAAGCGCATCCGCCCGACGACCCCCTACGAGGCGCTGTTCAGCGTGCCGTTCGTCGTGGCCCTGGGTCTGGCGAGGGGCCGGGTGGATCTGGCCGCATTCTACGACGAGCCGCTCGACGCCCCCGACCTGCTGGCGCTGACCGAGCGGATCTTCTGCCTGGATGATCCCGCGAGCGATTACCCCAAGCATTTTCCGGGGGAGATCGTGGTCCGCCTGCGCGACGGCCGCAGCATCCGGTGCCGCAAGCCCGCCAGCCTCGGCACGCCGGACGTGCCGCTGCCGAGGAGCGCGGTCGAGGCGAAGTTCATCGCCCTCGCCACGCGCACGATCGACCGTGCGAGCGCGGACCAGTTGATCGACCGCGTCTTCCGGCTCGAGACGGTCGCGTCGATGGAGGAGGTCATGGCGCTCTGCACCGCCGGGGCGTCGTAGCAAAGCAAAACAGCGCTGGGCTACTCTTCGGCGCCGGCGGAATGCGCCACCAGCTCCGAGCGCAGCGCGGCGGCGAATGCTCTGGCTGCCGGCGACCAGTCATGCCCCGACAGCGAGGCAATCCCGTAATCGCGCGTGAGCACGGCCCCCTCCAGCGAGCCGACGTCGAAGCGGGTGTCGTCGATGATGCCGCCGATGTGGAGAATGAGGCTCGGCAGCACGGTGAGCCCCAAACCCGCCGACACCAGCCCGAGCAAGGTGGATACGTTCGTCACGGTGCGGACCGGAGATAACGTCAACCCCCGGGCGGAAATCTCGGCCGAGAGTGTGCCGACCTTGGCCCTGTAGGCGGCGAGCAGCAGGAACGGATGCCGGGTCAGACCCTCGACCGACACGACGCCGCTTGATAGTGCCGGGTGCCCCTGCGGCCCGACCACCATGAACCGGTCGGTCGCTACCTTCTCGAAAGCGACGCCCTCGCCTGGCAGCTGACGGGCCAGAACCGCGAAGTCGACGCGCTCCGAACGGATGTCGGACGCGAGCAGCGCGGTGATCTGGTCCTGGAGCTCGACCCGGATCGCGGGATGCGCCTTGGAGAAGCGGTTGATGATGGGCGGCAGCAGCAGGGCGGCCAGCATCGGCGTCGTCGCCACGACGACGGCCTGACCGCGAGCCTCCGCCTCGGTGCAGAACTCGTCGAGCACGGCGTGCAGGCTGCGCATGATCGGCTCGACGCGCGCGCGCAACCGTTCGCCCGCCGGCGTTAGGGCGACCGCCCGTGTGGTGCGCTCGAACAATCGGCTACGGACCGCTCGCTCAAGCCGCTGCACGCGGTTGCTGATGGAGGGCTGCGCCAGGGAGAGGTGCTCGGCGGCCTTGCTGAAGCTGCCCAGATCGGCAACCGCAAGGAAAGTTTCGAGCTCCTCCGGCCCGATGCTGATGCGGGCTCTCACCGGAAGAGCGGATTTCGGCTCTGGCATGCTCGCCGCCGTTCCGTTCAAGGCGCGTCCTGAAGCATGGGACTACGACCGGTATGACGCAATATCGAAGCCGGTTCAGTCTTGGCTGGCCCGATTCAACGGGGCGCTCCGGAGCAGTGCCACCGCGATTTGCCGGGCTTGATTTTAGATCAGGCACAGCGCGCGCAACTCCTGCCGTAATTCACGCGGCAGAGTGGCTTCACCCTCGGCTGCTTGTTCCCAAACGATGTCGGGTGGGGCGTCGCCGGGTGCGAGGTAGCGCCAGCCCTGGAACGGCTTGGTCGGCCGACCGGCAACCATCACCAAGCCGGGATCCAGCATGATCCCGCTGCACCGGCTACCGTCGTCCCAGTGATCTTCGACAATGTCGAGTATGCGCTGGCGGACCAGCATGGCGCCGCTCACCACCCAGTACATCGAGCCGCCGTCGATCACCTCGGCGGCGCGGCGCGGGAAATTGCGCGTGCGGTGCCGCAGCGGCGGCAGCACGGCGGCACGCTCGGCCTGCACCGTGCGCAGGTGCTCGATATCGCGCACACCTACGGCGAGTTTGGTCAAATGCAGCATGGCATCCGATCTGGCGGCTCCCGACGGTCGGGGAAGGGGCAGCGACGAAACGACTCGGTCGATCGCTGCATTGTTGATCTCGTCGCGATCGCGCCGCAATGTCCCTCAGCGGGGCCGCGACGCGCCCACCTGGGAGACTTGATATGTTCCGATCGACCGCCCTGTTATCGGCTCTGGCCGCCTGCGCGTTGCTGCTACCAACCGCCGGTCGGGCCCAAGGGTCGGGCTCGGCGACCCTAGACGCGATCAAGCAGCGCGGTCAGCTGGTGTGCGGCGTCTCGACCGGGGTGCCGGGTTTCTCGCTGCCCGACAGTCAGGGCGTGGAGCGGGGGCTCGACGCCGATTCCTGCCGCGCCGTCGCCGCCGCGGCGCTCGGCGATGCGAGCAAGGTCAAGTTCGTTCCGCTGAATACGGTCAACCGGTTCACCGCTCTGCAATCCGGCGAGATAGACGTGCTTATACGCGATACAACCTGGACTTTGGCCCGCGAGGCTAGTCTTGGCCTGGAATTCGCGTGGGTGAATTACTATGATGGCACCGCTTTCATGGTGAAGACGTCGTCGGGTGTGAAGTCCGTCAAGGACATGGATGGGGCCACCATCTGCGTGCAACCTGGCACCAGCACCGAACTGGCGATTAGTGACTATTTCCACGTCAACAACCTGAAATTCACCCCGATCCTGATACAGGACTTCACGGAGATTCAGGGCGCCTTCTTCTCCGGTCGATGTGACGCGTTTTCAACCGACGGATCACAGCTCGCCGCCATCCGCGCAAGCCAGGGGGCAAAGGCGGCTGATTTCGTCGTGCTTCCTGAGGTCATCAGCAAGGAGCCTCTCGGGCCGATGGTGCGCAAGGGCGATGACAAGTGGTTCGACTTGGTTCGTTGGACGTTCATCGCAATGCTGACCGCGGAAGAGGAAGGCGTAACCAGCAAGAACGTCGATGAGATGCTCAAGAGCAACTCACCTGACGTTCGCCGACTACTCGGCGTTGAAGGGGATATGGGCAAATCATTAGGCATCGATAACAAGTGGGCCTACAATATTGTCAAGCAGGTCGGCAACTTCGCCGAGATGTGGGACCGCAGCGTGACCCCGCTCGGCACTCAGCGCGGGATCAACAACCTCTGGAACAAGGGCGGCCTGCAATATCCGCCGCCCATCCGCTAGAGCCGCCGCCGTCGGCTGAGCCTCCGCTCACGCCCCGAGCTGCGCTGCCAGATCCTCGATGTCCTTGGCGATGACGGTCCAGTGGCCGTCGGCTTCGGTGTCGCGGACCTGATGCGGCCCGTACTCGCCGGGGCGAGGGAAAAACCCGGTCTGCAGGCCGAGCGCCTGGGCCGCGCGAAGATCGGAATTGTGCGCGGCGCACATCATGACCTGCGCGGGGGCGAGGTCGAGCAGCTTGCAGACCCCGAGATAGGTTTCCGGGTCGGGCTTGAAGTGTCCGAACACGTCGGAGCCGAAGATCATGTCCCACGGGAGGCCCGCGTTCCTGGCCATGTCGAGCAGCAGCGAGACATTGCCGTTCGACAGCGGGCCGATGATGTATTTCCGCCGCAAGCGGGTCAGTCCCGCCACCGCATCGGGCCAAGGCTGCAGCCGGTGCCAGCCGAGATTGATGTGGCGTAGATCGTCCTCGCTCAGTCCGGCGATGCCGAACTCGCCGACCAGCCGGTCGAGCGTCTCGCGATGCAGGGTGTCGAGCGTCACCCAGCCTCGCTCGCCCGATCGAACCCGCGCCATCGACGGCTGGTAGGCCGCCCGCCACGCATCCACGAGACCCGCCCAATCCGCCTCGATGCCGCGCGTCCCGGCGAACGCGGACAGCTCCGCGATAAAGCTGGAGCGCCAGTCCACCACCGTGCCGAACGTGTCGAACACCAGCGCCTTGAGCTCCGCCATCGTCAGGAGCGCCGCGGTCGATGCAGTGATCGCCCGTGCAGGAACGCCGCCCCCCAGCCCAGGAATACCAACGAGACCGGTAGCCCGAACAAAACGAAGATCGCAAGCGGGGTCATTCCTCAAGCCTCCCGAGAACCCGCCGAGCCACCAAGTGCAGTGCCACGGCGGCCATAAGCCATATATAGCACGCGGCGACCAGCGACACGCTCAAGCCGTTCGCGCTACCGAGCAACCCCGATAGGGGCGTGGCGATCCCCACCGTCACGCACACGGTCGATACGCGATCCAGCGCCCCCGCCAGCAGTTTGGTCTGCTCATTGTCAACAAGGTTCATTCATCCGGCCCCATCGCGGCTGCTCGCCCTTGGCGGTCAAAACAGCCCGAACACGCCGCGCAGGAACCCGGGCGTCAGTGCGGAGAGCGGGTTCACGCTCACCTTCGGATCGCTCAGCGGGCCGCGTATCGTATAAGCTGCGGCGAACAGGCCGCCGCCTTGCTCCGGGCTGAACAGGCGGCCGATCAGCGGGACGTTGCCGAGCAGGGAATTGAAGAAGTAGGCCGGCACGATGGTGCCCTCGATGTCCGCCACGTTGTTCCGCAGATCCACCCGTCCTTTCGCGGTCAATCCCAGGGACGGGCTGAACGCGCGCGATTGACCAAGCTGGAGCGCGTCGTCGGTCAGCACGAACGGCGCGGTGAGCCGGGTGAACCCGAGCCCGGGGCCGCTCGCCGCCTGCACCAACCCGTACAGTGTCATCGCCTGCAGCAACCGTCCCAGCCCGCGCGGGTCGCGCACGCGAAAGCCGGTGATGTCGGCGGTGCCCGAAAGGGCATGATCGGGCCGCTGATCGTCGTAGGTGCCGGACAAGGCAAGCCGGCCGCCCTGCATCGCGCTCGTCAGGTCGAGCCCGGCGAAGAATGCGCCCGTGTCCGAGGCACTCGCGGTGAGCGAGCGGCCGCCTCCCTTGGGTGCGAGATCAAAGCGGAATGGCTGCCCCGGGCTGGTCTGCCCGCTCAGGGACAGGCGCGCGAACAGCTTGCCGTCATTCTCGGCTCGCCCGACGAGGCCGGTCCAGTCATGGCCGCCCGCCATCAACGCCCGGTCGAATTGGGCGTCCACCGTCCACGGGTGCAGCGGCGCGGCCGGGGATTCCATGTCGGGTTTCGGCGCCGCCGGTTGACGTTGCCGGGTCGAGACCAGGGACAGGTCGATGACCGGTCCGTGGAACGCTGCCTCGACCGGCCGCCCCCCCCTGGGGTCGGGGAAGCGCACCGAGCCCTGCGCTTGGGTGCGCCCCAGGACCATGCGATCGAAGCGCAGCGTGGCGATGCGCCCCCCTACGTACTCCGCCTGGCCGCGCACCGAGACATCCTTGCCCTCCAAGGTAAGCGCGTCGATCCCGCCAAGCTTGTCATGGTCGAGCACAATCTGCGCGGAGAGCTTTGCCGGGCTGCCGACAGGCTTGTGCCAGCCGATCGGTGCGGCGCTGAGTTCCGCGTCCGTCAGATCGGCGTCGGTCTGCACGCTTCCCTTGCCGTCGCGCCGCTCCGTCAGCACCGCTCTGACATCACCCGTGCCGGACAGCAGCGGCCCCGGGTCGACGCCGGCGGCGATCATCTGGATGGCACTTGCCCGCCCGGACGCGGTGACCTTCTGCAGCACTTGCGACGGCGGCCCCGCGCGGAAATCCATCTCGACGGCGAGTTGCGCCGGGATGGCTGCAAGCAGCGCGTCGCCTGCGACCTTCAGACCGTCGTTCGTGGCGTCGAGGTCGAGCGTGCCCTGGTCGAGATCGCGACCGGCCACGACATCGGCCAAGTGCGCATCAGTCAGATGCGCCTGGGCGTGGATCGTCACGTCCTCGATCTTCACCTTGTCGTCGAGCGGGAGTTGTACGTGCAGCTTCAAGCTGGTCTGACCGCTCGGGTCGCGCCCGGGGATCGGATGCTTGTCGAGCAGGCGCAGTCGGGGTTGACGGAGCAGCGCGACCACGTCCGCCAGCCCGCCCGTGCTCTCGGCATCGATCGTGGCGGATTGATCGTGCTGTTCGAGCCCGGTTATCCTGATTTTCCCCCCGTGAATGGCCAGCGGCTGTCCGCGTGAGGCGCCGGTGTCCTGCTGGCCGCTTTCGGCGATGATTTCGAGCGTGTCCGGATCGAGGATGTGCAGCTTCGCCTGCGCGTGCTCGATCGGCGGCACCGGTCGCAGCCAATAGATCGTCAGGCCGTCTCCGGAGAGCATGCCGGTTGCTTGGGTCAGCGTGACGACGGACAGATCTGCCGATGCCCCAAGCTGCACCTCGATATGGGCGTCGCGCGCCATGCCGGCGGTGATGTTCTGGGTCACCCAGTCGCGCGCGGCATCGCCGGCTCCTTTAGGCCAGAGCACGGGAAGGTCGGTGAACGCTGCTTGGTCCAGATCGAGGGTGAGTGCCGCCTGCAGCGCCTGTCCGGTGCGCCGGCCTTCTCCGTGCGCCTCCAGTTTCGAGAGCGTGCCACCGTCGCGCGCCCGTACGGCAAGTCTTAGCTTCCGGAGCGTGAGCTGGTCGGCATTTCCGTCGGCGCTCAGCGTCGCACCGGACAGCTGTAAAACCGACGAGCCGAGATGTACTTGACCGGCCTCGGCCGACGCCTCGAGCGAGGCCGCCTGGATCGCGAGCTGCGGCCCGAGGTCGGCTTTGAGCGAAACCGAGACCGGCGCGTCCATCGCCGAGAGCGGCGCCAGCGTACGCGCCATCCGGGCGAGCGCCGCCGGCTGCACCGGGCCGAGGCTGGCCTCGACCTGCGTGCGCGTCTCGCCGGGCGCGAGCGCTGCCGACATCCGCAACGCCGTTCGCTGGTCGCCGAGCGCGAGTTGCGCTTCGCCGTGTCCCTCTAGCCCGCCTTGCGAGAGGCGGCTGAGTTCGACGTCCAGCTTGGGCACCCGCCAAGTCGCCCCGAGCTGGCGGTCCACCACGATCAGAGCCGTGTGGCGGACCCGCACATGGCGAAGCTGGGCGACGAGCGAACCCCGCATGTCTGCCCGATCGGTGCCCGCGGGCCTTGCAAGCTCCGTTATCAGCCCCGGCAGCAACCCTGGTCCGGCGGATGGGGCCGTGTCGGGCGAGGGTGCTTCGTCCGCCTCCGCGAGGCCGCCGACATCGAGGCTGATTGACCCGTCGGCCGCGCGCAGCAGCCGCAGCCGTGCTCCTTCCACCTCCACGCTCCGGGGGCGGAGTCGTGCGAGCAGCAGCGCGCCGGGGGAGAGCGCGACCTCGCCATGCGGGATGTCGGCGATCTGCACGCCGGCGGCATTGGTTGCCGCGACCCCGGCCAGGCGAATGTCCAGCGGCATGTCCAAGCCGCGCCGAAACCCTTCCCAGGCGATCGCCGCCGAACCGATGACCAGTCGTGTCGCCCCGCCTTCCTTGTTGACCGCCGCCTCGAGCCGGCGTGCAAGCCAGGGGGCATCCAGGGGCCCCTGCGACAGACGCCACGACAGCGCCGCGATACCGAGGGCGATCACCAATGTGCCCAGCAGGAGGAACGCGAGCACGCCGTGAACGACGCGCGCCAATCCCCGCGTCGCTTGACCGGTCAGGCGACGCATGGCCAGCCTGGACGCGCATGGCACGTTCCCGTTCTCGGCCCAAGGCGGCCTGGCCTCGCCCGTCGGACGAACCGGCGGCCGCGCGGCTGGTGGCGCAATTCGAGGCTTTGGGTGGCCCCGAGGCTCGCCTCCTGCGTCGGCCCGGCTTCCGGCCGATGCTTGAGGCCCTCGGCGGCAACTCTCCCTATCTCGCGGGACTTGCCGTTCGCGAGATCGCCGCCCTCCGCGACTTTGTTGACCACGGCCCCGACTTCGTCGTCCGGGAAGCCATCGCGCAGGTGAAAATCGCCGCACCTGCCGCTTCGCGCCGAGTGATCGCCGCCGCCTTGCGCGCCGCCAAGCGGACCGTGGCGCTGGCGACCGCGCCGGCGGACATCGGCGGCTTGTGGTCGCTGGATCAGGTCACGGCGGCGCTGAGCGATCTGGCGGAGGCGACATTGACCCTCGCCGTCGCCCACCTGCTGCGCACGGCTCACGAGGCAGGCAGCCTGCGCCTCCGGCACGTTGACGATCCGGCGCGGGCAAGCGGCTTCGCCGTGCTGGGGATGGGCAAGCTCGGCGCCCGCGAACTGAACTACTCGAGCGATGTCGACCTCATCCTGCTCTACGATCCTGCGGCGGGAGTATACACCGGCGACGCGGACGGTCTCGCGGCAAGCTTCGTGCGCATCGCCCGTGGCCTCGTTTCGTTGATGGACGAGCGAGACGCTGACGGTTACGTGTTCCGAACCGACCTGAGATTGCGTCCCGATCCCGCCGCGACCCCGCCGGCGGTCTCCTTGCCGGCGGCCATCGCCTACTACGAGAGCATGGGTCAGAACTGGGAGCGGGCGGCCATGATCAAGGCGCGCCCGGTCGCCGGCGACCTCGCGACCGGTGCCGCCTTTCTCGACGCCATCCGGCCCTTCGTCTGGCGCCGCGGGCTCGACTTCGCGGCGGTCGCCGACATCCATGCGATGAAGCAGCGGATCGACACGCACAAGGGTGGTGCACTGCCGGATGAGCGCGATCCGGTGGCGCGTATCGCCGGCCATAACCTCAAGCTCGGGCAAGGGGGCATTCGGGAAATCGAGTTTCTGGCCCAGACCCTCCAGTTGGTGTGGGGTGGCCGGGATCCGGCGTTGCGCGTGCCGACGACGCTGGACGCGCTGCGGCTGCTTGCGAGCGCGGGTCACATTCCTGAGCCTGCGGCGGCCGAGCTCGCGGCGGCCTATCGGTTCCTGCGCACGGCGGAGCATCGGCTGCAGATGGTCGACGACCGTCAGACGCACACTCTCCCGGCAAGCGCGGGAGGATTGGCACGGTTTGCCCGCTTCATGGGCTTTGCCGATGCCGCTGCCTTGGCGACGGACTTGCTTCACCATCTCGATCAGGTTCGGGCCCATTATGCCGAGGTATTCGAGCTTGTGCCGGATTTGCCGGGGATGCCGCCCATCGCCGGCCAGCTGGATTTTTCCGGCGTGGACGAGGCCTCGGAAGCGACCATCGCGTCACTTCGCCACCTCGGGTTCTCCGATGTCGGGCGGATCACCGCCGCGGTACGGGGATGGCAGTCGGGTCGGGTCCGCGCGTTCCGCTCCGAGCGCGCGCGCGAGATGATGCGGCGGATGCTGCCAGGCGTGCTCGCCGCGCTTGGTCGGCAGCCGCAACCCGATGTCGCTTTCGCCCGGTTCGATGCGCTGATTGCGGCGCTGCCGGCCGGCGTGCAGATACTGTCGATGTTCGAACGCAATCCGGCGCTCCTCGAGCGTCTGACCGCCGTTCTCGGTGCCGCTCCTGACCTTGCCGACCACCTTTCGCGCTATCCGGCCTCGATCGACGGCCTGCTCGCGCCGGAGGAGCCGCCCGATCCCGCCAAGCTGCTGGACGCCCGCCTGATCGGCGCCCGGCACCTGGAGGAAGTGATCGAGATCATCCGGCGCACCGTCCGAGAACAGGACTTCGCCATTTCGGTCGCCACCATGGAAGGGCGGCTCGACGCTGACGCCGCCGGAACGCGACGCACCGCCCTGGCCGAAGCCGTCCTTGTCGCGTTGCTGCCGCGCGTGCTCGCCGACTTCACCGAACGCCACGGTGAGATTCGGGGCGGCGAGGTCGTGGTGGTGATGCTCGGCAAGGCCGGCGGGCGGGAGATGATGGCCGGCTCCGACCTCGACCTCTTGCTGGTGTACGATCATCCTCCCGACGTGACAGAGAGCCAAGGCGCGCGGGTTATGCCGGCGAGCCAGTGGTTCATTCGTGCGGTCCAGGCGTTCGTCGCCGTGCTGACCGCGCCGGGCGCCGATGGACCGCTGGCCCAGGTGGACATGCGGCTTCGCCCTTCGGGAAGCCAGGGACCGGTTGCGGTCTCCCTCGCCTCGTTCCGTCGCTATCACGCCGAGAGCGCGTGGACGTGGGAGCGTATGGCATTGACCCGCGCGCGCGTCGTGGCCGGGCTGGGCGACCTGCGCGCCCGCGTCGTCGCGGCGATCGCGGAGGCGCTGGCCGGGGCAGGCGAGCCGGAGCGCGTGCTCGCCGATGCCGCTGCCATGCGGGCGCGGCTTGCGCGCGACTTGCCGGCGAAGGATCCCTGGGACGTGAAGCATCGCGCGGGCGGGCAGATGGAAGTCGAGTTCATCGCCCAAGCTCTTCAACTCGTCCACGCGCGGTCCCGGCCTGACGTGTGCGATCCAACCACCCGGGTCGCGCTTGGACGATTGACGGAAGCAGGCGTGCTACCCCGCTCGGACGAGCTGTCGCTGGTGCGGGCGGATCACCTTTGGCGAACGATCCAGGGCATCTTGCGGATCACCGTCGGCCGGAACACGCCCGTAATACTGCCCGAAGCCTCGCTCGAAGCGGTGCTGCGAGCGACGGGGTCGGTTGATTTCGAGGCGCTGAGTGCCACCATCGAGCGGTCGGCGCGCGACGTGCGAGCGGCATTCATCCGTCATGTGGGGGAGATCGAGGCATGACTTTGGCGGAAGGCAACGACGCGCCGGCGTTCCAAATGCCGGCGACGGGCGGTCGGACAGTCAGTCTCGCGGCGATGGAGGGCAGGCCGTTCGTGCTCTACTTCTACCCGAAGGCCGACACGCCGGGGTGCACCAAGCAGGCCTGCGCCTTCCAGGAAGCGCTGCCGCAGCTGGGCGAGATCGGCCTCGACGTGATCGGCATCTCTCGCGATGCCATGAAGCCGATCGAGAAGTTCGCCGAGAAGTACTCGCTGACGTTCCCGCTCGCCTCCGACGAGAAGGGAGACGTCTCGGAAGCCTATGGGACCTGGGTGGAGAAATCGATGTACGGGAAGGCATACATGGGCCTCGACCGTGCCACGTTCCTGATCGACGCGCAGGGCAAGATCGCCAGGATATGGCGCAAGGTGAAGGTCGAAGGTCATGCCGTCGCCGTGATGGAAGCCGCCAAGACCCTCGGCTGAGGGTTCAGGCGGGACGAGGTATGGTGCGCCGCCGATCCGAAACGGCGGCGGCGATTGCCACGACCAGCGTGACGACCAGCACCCAGTGCGCGGGGCGCAAGCCGTCCTGGACCTCGAAGTTGGCGGCGAACACGCGCGCCGGCGGGATATGGGTCGCGAAATCGTACCAGGCATACTCGATCGCCGCCGTCGCGCAGCACGCGACGGCGGCGACAGCGAGCAGCGCCGCCCACTGTCGCCGCGCGCCAACGGGCAGCAATCTCCACAACATCAGCCAGACGAAAAGGCCCGCCATCAGCATCGCTTCGCTCACGTTCGCCTTCGACTGCAGGGCGGCGTGGAATACGGCCAGCAAACCGATGGCGTAGATGGACCGGTGCAGTGGGTTCCACCGCTTGCCCAGTCGCCGCACCGACGCATCCTTCGATGTGACGCCAAGCGCGATGAGCCCGAGCAGGGCGACAAAGCCGATGGTCAGGTAGAACCGGTGGACAATTTCGGCACCGACGTGGAGGAGGTGCCCGTTCTGGTCGATGACATAGAGCGTGAGATGGGCGAGGCCGTAGACCATTGCGGCGACGCCGACCATCCGACGCACCAGGGGCAGGCTCGGCCAGCCGAGCACGACGCGGGCCGGCGTGATCGCCAAGGAGATCAGCACGAGGCGGATGGTCCACAGACCGGTCCAGTGGATCAGCGCATTGAGCTGACGGGCACCCAAGCTGTGCGTCGCGAGCTGCACCATGAGCACTGCCGCGGGCAGGAATAGCGCCGCGAACACGATCAGCTTCAGCGGTGAAAGCCGTCCGGCGCGGTCGCGCCACGGCCGTCGGGCCGGTCGTTTACGGCGCAAACTCTGGCTCATCGCGGCGAGACCGCGCGCGTGTAGCCGTCGGGCACTCGAAACAGCGCAAGATCCTGGGGCGCGTAGCTGACCACCGACGCCGTGGCCAGGGTCCGCGTTCCCATGCGCACCCTGAGCAGCACGCCATCCTCGGTGACGCAGATGCCGGCCGGTTCTCCGCCGGCGGCCAGCGTCCATTCCGTGCAGGCGAGGCCGGCGACGCGGTCGTCCGCGCCCTGGGTGTAGAGTCCGGAGGACGGCGCGCCGAGACTCGGGAGGCTTGCGGGAGCGTCCATCTCCATGAACGAACGGTCCCGTTCCTGAACGATTTGCATTCGGTGGGCCACGTAGTCGACCAGCACGAACATGCCCGGTGCCGGCGGGTCGATGCGAAAGCGCTGTGATTTCGCGGACCAGCGCATCTGTTGCTCAAGCACGTGGCCGCCCTGTTCCGTCCGGTAGGTAACGGAAACGTCCTGCCTGGGCACCAGGGCAGGAGCGCCGACCGCTTGGGTCGCCCAGGAGGAAAGCATCGCGAGCAGCGCCAGACCCGACCGCGTCATCGTGGCGAGCCGTTCTCCACCAAGCCGGGCACGATGGGGACGGGAAGACGCTGATACCCTGCCGGCGTCCGAAAAAGGCTGTCGGGCTGAGGCGCGTAAATCACCGAGAGCGCCTCGATGCGACCGCTGCCGTACTGTGGATCATTGCCCTCGCCACGCAGCACGAGGCCGTCGGTCGTGATGCAGGCATGTGCGGTCCTGCCCTGCGGGGCCTTGATGTCCCACTCGGTGCATGATTGCCCGGCAATCCGCGCGTCACCGCGACGGGTATACGTCATGCGTGCGTTGAACAGGTAGTCGCGGGCCAACCCGTCTCGATTGGGATTTCGAGGAAGACGTGCTGCTGTGACATCACCATCATCGCCCGGTCCGCGGCGCGATCCACGATCAGGAACCCAGGCAGGCTCGCGGGCTCGGCTCGGATTCGGCCCGCGCTCAAATGTACCCGGACCGACATGGGCGGTCTGCCGGGCAGGCCGCCTACCCGATACTCCAACACGGCATCTCGTGTCGGTATCAGCGTTGGTCGTTGCTGCGCGAGGGCGGCCGATGCCGACCATGTCCCGAGCAGCAGCGCGAAGGTCGCCCGTGCTATCACGCCGACGCTTCCGCCGGATTTGCGGTCTGGCCAGCCAGAGCCCGGATCTCCGCCGTCAGCACGTCCGATGGGGGTGAGGCGATCCAATGCGCCGGGGCATCGATGGCCGCGGCGAGCAAGCCCTTGTAGTCCTCCCGCGCGATTTCCTCGGTGCCGAACTGTGCGAGGTGGCTGGTGACGAACTGGGTGTCCAGCAAGCGAAACCCGCCGAGGCGCAACCGGGCCACGAGATGCACCAGCGCCACTTTTGACGCATCGGTTATCGTGCTGAACATGCTCTCGCCGAAGAATGTGCCTCCTAGCACGACGCCATAGAGGCCGCCGACCAGTCGACCCTCCCGACGGCACTCAACCGAGTGAGCGTAGCCCAGTCGGTGCAGCTCTCTGAACAATCGCTCGATTTGCGGGTTGATCCAGGTGTCCTCGCGCCCCGGTGCTGCAGCCGCGCAGCCGGCGAGGGTGGCCGCGAAATCCTGATCCGCCGATACCGAGAAGACCGGCGACAGCACCTTGCGGAATAGCCGACGTGACAGGTGAAACCGATCGAGCGGAAGGATGCCACGCCGTTCCGGGTCGAGCCAATAGAGCCGGTCGCCGCGCCGCGTCTCCGCCATCGGGAACAGGCCATGGCGATAGGCTCGCAGCATCAGCTCCGGCGTGATCTCTACCACACGCCGTGACATTGAATGAGTGTGCCCGCGGATGTCGTCGCCTCTTATGCCCGCTAAATGTGCTCGGCGACAAACCGTTCAAGCCAGTGGATTGTATATTCGCCGGCCTCGAACTCGGGGTCATCGACCAAACGGCGATGCAGCGGAATGGTCGTGGCGATCCCGACAACGGCAAACTCGTCGAGCGACCGTCGCAGCCGCGCGATGGCTTCCAGCCTGGTTGGGGCATGCACGATCAGTTTGGCAATCATGCTGTCGTAATATGGCGGGACCTGGTAGCCGGCGTAAAGCGCCGAATCGACCCGGACGCCGAGGCCGCCGGGCGCATGGTACGCAACGACTTTGCCGGGTGAGGGCGCGAACGTTTTCGGATCCTCGGCCGTGATCCGGCACTCGATCGCATGACCTCTGAATTCGATATCGTGCTGGGTAAAACCAAGCGGTGCACCGTCGGCGATGCGGATCTGCTCGCGCACAAGGTCAACGCCGCAGAGCATCTCGGTGATCGGATGCTCCACCTGCAATCGCGTATTCATCTCGATGAAGGCGAACTGGCCGTCCTGGTAGAGGAACTCGAGCGTGCCCGCGTTGCGATAGCCGAGTCGGCGCAGCGCGGCGGTGCAGGTGGCGCCGAGTTCATCGCGTAGTGCGGCCGTCAGGGCAGGGGACCCCGCCTCCTCGAGCAGCTTTTGGTGCCGACGCTGCAGGCTACAGTCTCGCTCTCCCAGATGCACCACGCCGCCGTGCGCGTCAGCCAATACCTGCAGCTCGATATGGCGTGGACGATCCAGGTATTTTTCGATGTAGACGGCGTCATTGCCAAAGCCGGCGCGCGCTTCGGCTCGGGCGATGCGGAACGCCTCCTCCAACTCGTCGGCGGCAAGGGCCACCTTCATGCCGCGTCCGCCGCCTCCGGCAGCGGCCTTGACGAGCACCGGATAGCCGACGTCCTCGGCAACCCTGCTCGCCGTCGCGAGGTCGGGCACGACGCCGTCCGAGCCTGGAACCAAGGGAACACCGAGGGAGGCCATGGCGGCCTTGGCGGCAATCTTGTCGCCCATCATTCGAATGTGCTGCGGCGACGGACCGATGAAGGCGAGGCCGTGTGCCTCCACCATCTCCGCGAAATCGGCATTCTCGCTCAGGAAACCATAGCCCGGGTGGATGGCGTCGGCTCCAGTGATACTTGCCGCCGAGAGGATGGCGTGGATGTTGAGGTAGCTGTTCCGCGCCGCCGGCGGCCCGATACAGACGCTCTCGTCGGCCAGGCGCACGTGCATCGCCTCGGCATCGGCGGTGGAATGGACGGCGACCGTGGCGATTCCAAGCTCGCGGCACGTGCGCTGGATGCGCAACGCGATCTCGCCGCGGTTAGCGATCAGGATCTTTCGAAACACCGCCCTTATTCCAAAATCATCAGCACCTCGCCGTACTCGACGGGGCCGCCGGAGGCGACAAGAACCTGGGCGACGGTGCCGGACTTGGGCGCCTTGATCTGGTTGAAGGTTTTCATCGCCTCGATGAGCAACAATGTCTGACCTGCCGTGACCGATTGGCCAACCGTGACATAGGCCGGCGACCCGGGCTCCGGCGAGAGGTAGGCCACGCCGACCATCGGGCTCAGGACCGCGCCCGGATGCTTGGTGAGATCCATGATCATGGCGGGGGGAGCCGGCAATGCCGCAGGCTTCGGAGCCGTGTCCGTCGAGGCCAGACCGGGATACAGGATCGGCGCCGGTGCGCGCGCTACCCGAATGCGGCTGTCCTTCTCACCGATCTCGATCTCGGTCAGCCCGGTTTCGGCGAGGATCGCCGCCAAAGCGCGAATGGCTTCGGCATCGAAGGGCGTGCGGGTCATGGCGTTTCCGCCAGCAGATCGGCCATCGCGGTCAGGGCCAGCGAATAGCCGCGGATCCCAAGCCCGCAGATCACGCCGACCGCTGCCTTCGAGACGAAGGAGACGTGCCGAAACGTCTCTCGGCGATGAATGTTCGTCACGTGTACCTCAATGGTTGGCAGGTCGGCCGCTAGTAGGGCGTCCATAAGGGCTACCGAGGTGTGGCTGTAACCCCCTGGATTGATGATGATGCCGGCCGCGCGATCGCGGCACTCCTGTATCCAGGAGATGAGTTCTCCTTCACCGTTGGTCTGACGGAAGTCGATTGCGAGCCCGAGCGCCTCGGCGGTCTCGGCGCAAAGCTGCTCCACGTCGTCGAGCGTGGCAGGGCCGTAGAGCTGCGGTTGGCGCATCCCAAGCATGTTGAGGTTCGGCCCGTTCAGGACCGCGACAAGCGGGAGGGGAACCGGGTGGATCATCCCGTGGCGCCTAGCATGGCGGTGGGCCTCGGTTCAACTTGGACCACGGGAATGGGACGGGCCTGTCTCCGCCTTATGTGCGCGATTTTACTTGCACCGGGGAGGGGGGAGACGTATCTCGGATTCCACGCAGCAACGCACGTGCCTCTGGCCCTAGTGGGTTACGCAACGACGTCAAGCGTTCTGGCAATCGCTCTGGTCGCTGGTTCGTTCGACCGTTTCGTCAACTCCGCCCGTCGTCTGTTTCAGGCGGGCGCTTGTAGGGAGGCCCGGTGCGATGACGCCCAAGATCGCCCGTTTCCTTGCTGATCACCAACCGGCAACCCCGTGTCTGGTGTTGGATATCGATCGCGTGGAAGAAAACTTCCGCGCCCTTAGCCGGGCCCTCCCGCTCGCGCAGATTTACTACGCCGTGAAGGCCAATCCGGCGGCGCCGGTGTTGGAGCGGCTGGTAAAGCTGGGCAGTCGGTTCGACGCGGCAAGCATCGAGGAAGTCGAGGCTTGTCTCGCCTCGGGTGCCAACGCCGCCGCGATCAGCTTCGGCAACACGATCAAGAAGGCGAGCGCGATCCGGCGTGCCCACGAGGTGGGCGTGTCAATGTTTGCTTTCGACTGCGCGGAGGAACTAGAGAAGATCGCCCGCCTTGCCCCTGGCGCCCGCGTTTACTGCCGCATCCTGGTTGAGAATGCGGGTGCCGATTGGCCCCTGTCGCACAAGTTCGGCACGACGCTGGAGACGGCGCGCGACCTGATGCTTCGTGCGGGCGATCTCGGGCTCGATCCGTTCGGCTTGTCGTTCCACGTGGGCAGCCAGCAGACGAGCACGGCCGCCTACGAGGCGGCGATCGGCCGCGTCGCGATGCTGTTTACCGGGTTGAAACAAGCCGGCGTGAACGTGCGCATGGTCAACCTTGGCGGTGGCTTCCCGACCCGCTACCGAGAAGATGTGCCGGAGATCGATCAGTTCGCTTCCGCCATCATGGGCGCGATGGTTCAGCACTTCGGCAACGCGTTGCCCGAGATGGTGGTGGAGCCGGGTCGCTTCATCGTAGGTGACGCCGGGCTTGTAAGCTCCGAGGTTGTGCTCGTCTGCCGTAAGGCACCGAGCGATCCGGTGCGCTGGGTATACCTCGACATCGGCCGCTTCGGCGGGCTTGCCGAGACCGAGGGCGAGGCGATCAAGTATGGCATCGCGACCCGGCATGACGGTGGCGCGATGGGTCCGGTCGCGATCGCCGGCCCGACCTGCGACGGGGCCGACATCCTCTACGAGCGGTCCAATTATCGCCTGCCGCTGGCGCTGACCTCGGGCGAGCGGGTCGAGCTCCTCTCCACCGGCGCCTATGTCTCGACCTACGCCAGCCAGGGCTTCAACGGCTTCGCCCCGCTGCACGAGCACTACATCTGAGCGGAAGCATATGCGGTACGTGGGCTGATGGCGGGCCTTACGGGACCGCCACCAGCACCTGACCGTTCGCGTAGGACAGTCGCAGCCGCGCGCGTTGCAGCACGTCGAGTCCCAAGATCATATCGAACGGGTAACCGCCGGCCGGCGTTCCAACGGCGACGTTGATGTCGCGCGCCACAATCGGGCCGAAACGCAACTCGGCGACGTGATATCGACGGAGATTGATCGCTTGGCGCCCGATCCCGCGCGCCGAGCCTGCATCCGTTCCGGCGAGCGCGCCGACCTGGGTGGCCAGCCGCATCGCACCCCGCTGCGTGATCAGCGAGACCGAGGCACCCGTGTCGAGTTGCGCCATGAGAGTGGTGCCGTCGATCTGCACCGGAACGAGCAGCACCGTTGGACGCGGTCGCGCGGCATGCAGCGCGACATGCGGCAAGGCCCAGGGGACCGCACTGATCGGGCACGTGCCCGACGCGACCAAGTCCAGTGTCCGGTCGGCTAAATCCAGCTCAATGTCGAAGCTTGACAAGTAGTCGGCGCCCAGCAGTCCCGCCACGGGATCACGCGCCTGGTCGAGCCACGGCATCGGGGCGACGGCGAGACTCAGCGCCGGGTTGACGCTGCGCCGGCGCAGCGGCACGCCGCCGATGTCGAAGGACCGCAGCACGGCGTTCGAGTGTATTTCGATGCCGCCGATACCGCGCACCGCGCTGCTGACCCACTCATCGCGGGGAAGATCAAGCCGCCGTAGAGCCTGCGTCGAGAGCATCGTGCGCTCGGCCCCGGTGTCCAGCACGAAGCGGGACGGCTTGCCGTCGATGGCGGCTGTAACCATCAACAATCCCTGATCGACCGCGATGGGCACCGAGATGCGGCGATCCGGCTGACAAGCTCCGGCAATGCTCGCGTGAAGCAGGACAGCTGCAAGCAACCCTTGAAGCATCCTGCGGGCACGTCGCAGTGTCACGCAGTGTGACCGCGGCCGGTGTGGCGGCCCGCGCGGGATCGCACGGGTTTTCCGGGCGGCAAGGGGTGGGCTACGATCGTTTCTGGCAAAGGCGGGAGCATCGAGCCATGGACGATCCGGTCATCCTCGAGATCGACGGTCGGGGTGTCGCGACCGCGACGCTCAACCGTCCGGAGGTGGGCAACGCCTACAACGAGGACATGCTGGATGCGCTGATCGCGGGTGTCGAGCGGCTCGCCACCGACAAGGCCGTGCGCTGCCTGGTGCTGCGCGGGGCCGGAAAACATTTTCAGGCGGGTGCCGACATCAACTGGCTCGGCGAGGTCGCGGGTTACTCCGCCGAACGCGGCTACCAGGCGGCGATGGCGACGACGCGGGCTTGCAAGTTGCTGAACGAGTTTCCGAAGCCGACCATCGCGTTGATCCGCGGCGCCTGCTTCGGCGGCGGATGCGGCATTGTTTGCTGCATCGATGTGGCACTCGCCACGCCGGAGGCCATATTCGGCTTGACCGAAGTCCGCGTGGGCGTCGCGCCGACGCCGATTTCCACACACATGGTTCACGCGATGGGTCTCCGCCACACGCGAAGATACGCCGTCACCGGCGAACGATTTGACGCAGCCGAGGCGTGCCGTATCGGGCTTGTACACGAAATCGTCGCCGCCGAGCAGATCGAGGCCAAGCTGGCTGCCGTGCTGGAGGCCGTGTTCCTCGGCGCACCGGGAGCGATCGCCGCTACCAAGCGCTCGTTCCTTGGTGCGAATGGCCTCACGCTCGACGAACGGCAGATGTCGATGCTGGCGCATGAGAGCTGGACGCAACGCGCCTCGCCGGAAGGTCGGGAAGGAACCGGGGCGTTTCGCGACAAACGCACACCGGCCTGGTATCGGTCGGGGTAACGGAAACCGGAGCCGGCATTGCGAGCCGCCGAAAGCGGCGCGGCATCCGTTGTGAACTGGCTCGCCCTATTGCTCGCCCGGCCGGGAGCGATGACCAGGTTCACCGCGTAGAGTTCCAGGAGAGAGGAGAGCAGCGGCATCGCGGCGCGCCTCGCGCCGAGCAGGGCCATGCCGCCGACGACCGTGCGGCGTGAACCAAAACGGGTGATCACCCCGGGGATGATGGCGGCGCGCCTTGCACCGCCGATCCGGACGGCGTCAAGCGGAGTGCCTCAATAGGTACGGAACATGCGCTCGATCTCGGCGGGATCATCTGTCACCGACAGCGCCAATGCGAGCAGGATCCGCGCCTTCTGTGGCGTGAGATTGTCGGCAATCAGAAATCCCGCCTCGCGCATTCGCGTGCCGCGGAATGTGCGGCCGCTGCCGGCTCGCGTCGATTGCACGACCACCACGCCGGCCTTTGCCGCTGTCGTCAGGGCCGACATCTGGGCTGGCGGTGCGAAGCCCGGCGCGAAGCCGGCCGAAACGATCCCGCGCGCGCCAGCAGCGACGAACGCGTCGATCGCAACACCGTCGGCACCCGCGTAGGCGTACGCGACGTCGACCCGGGGCAGCTCATCGAGCGATCGGACATCGAACTCGGTGTCCGGCGCGGCGCGGCGGATTGGCCGACGGTAGTACGCAACGGCGTCGCCGTCCGCGTGCCCGAGCACGCCGAAGTCTGGGGTGCGGAACGTCTGCATCCGAAGCGTGGACGTCTTGGTCACGTCGCGCGCGGCCTGGATTTCGTCATTGAGTAGGACGAGCACCCCCATCCCGCGCGAGTCCGGGCTGGCCGCCGTGCGGACCGCGTTGACCAGGTTGAGCCCGGCGTCGGTCGAGAGCGCACTGGCGGGCCGCTGCGCGCCGACGAGCACGACCGGGACGGCGACCTTCAGCGTAAGGCTGAGAAAGTAGGCGGTCTCCTCCAAGGTCGCGGTGCCATGTCCGATGGCGATGCCCGCCAGGTCGGCATGGTCGGCGACGAGAGCGTCGCACAGCCGCGCCAGATCTCGCCATTCGGCGTACGCGATCGCCGGGCTGGGGACGTTGCGATACCTGACCGGAAATACGTCGGCGACCTCCCCGACTTCGGGAACCCGGGCGAGGATGTCCTCGGCGTGCAGCATCTTGCCCTTGGCGGCGTAGTCCTGCAGCTCGAGAGGGCTCTTGCCCAGCGAAGCGATGGTGCCGCCGGTTCCGATGAAGGCGACTTTCGGCCTCATCCCGCCGCGACCATCCGTGCTGCGCCGGCGAGCACGGGGGGCCGCCGTCGATGCCAGTCCGTGTCGCGTTGGTAGGCATCGGCGACGCGCAGCACGCGTGCCTCGGCGAACGGCCGGCCGATGATCTGCAGGCCGATCGGCAAACCGTTGGTGTCGAGGCCGCAGGGGATGCTCACCGCGGGAACGCCGAGATAGTTGAACGGCCGCGTATAGGCGGACAGCGCCATGAACCGGTGTTCGGTCCCGGGCGGCCCCTTGTCGATGTCGGTCTCGGCGAGCGTCGGCAGGCGGGAGCGGATGGTCGGCGCGGCGAGCACGTCCACCTGCCCGAACACCTCGGCGGCGAACGCCTTCAGGATCGGCCCGCGACGGCTGAGTGCTTCCACGTAGTACGTGCCCGGAATGGCGTAGCCGGCGTAGAGCCGGGCGCTGAGATGGACGGCGTAGTCCGCCGGTCGCTCGCGCATCCACTGCGCGTGAATCGCGGCTCCCTCGACCCGGGAGACGATGCCGCCGTACGCCGCAATCGCATCCATCAATGGCAGCGCCAAGCGGACCACCTGCGCGCCACGTTCCGCAAGCACGCCGACCGCCCGCTCGATCGCATCGACGATCTCGGCGTCCGCGTCGTCGCGGAAGCAATTCGTCGGCATGCCGATGCGCAACCCGCGCACGTCGCCGTCGAGCGCCGCCTCGTAGTCCGGCACGGGCACCTGGGCACTCGTCGGGTCGCGCGGATCGCCGCCCGCGATGATGCCGAGCGCACGGGCGCAGTCGCGCGCCGTGCGGGCAAGCGGCCCGACGTTGTCGTGCGAGAAGGAGAGCGGCATGACGCCCGCTCGGCTCACCCGCGTCTGCGTCGGCTTGAGCCCGGTCACGCCGCACGCCGACGCCGGCAGCCGGATCGAGCCGCCGGTGTCGGACCCGAGCGCCATGTAGACGAACCGCGATGCCACCGCCGCACCCGACCCCGAGGACGAGCCGCCCGTTACGCGCTCCAGGCCCCAGGGGTTGTGGCAATCGCCGTAGTGGGCGTTGTGTCCGGTCGGGTTCTGCGCGAACTCGGCCATGTTCAAACCCGCGATCGTGTATGCGCCCGCGGTCGCAAGGCGCTCGATGACCGTCGCGGTCGTGTCCGGCACGAAATCCTTGCGGATCGAGGAGCCGCACGTGCACGGCTTGCCCGCTTGATAGTACATGTCCTTGTGCGCGAGGGGGACGCCGTGGAGCGCCCCCAGCGGCATCTTTGCCGCAACCGCGGCGTCGGCCGCGCGCGCGGCAATCAAGGCACCCTCGCGGTCCAGCCAAATCGTCGCGTTAACGGCCGAGTTGGCATGTTCCATGTTGGCTAGACACGCCTGGAGCACTTGTCCCGACGTTGCCGCACCTGTTCGTATGGCGTCCGCGGCCTCAGTAAGAGTGAGATCGGCAAGGTCGCTCATTGTGCAGGGTCCATTGATTCGAGGAGCGCGGCCTCGAAGCTCGCCGGTTCGTCCTCGAACCGAAGGGTGCCGCGAACAGCTTCAAAGGCGGCGATGGTGTCCGCCAGTTCCGCCGCGAGCCTTTTTGCCGGAGCGTTGGGGGCGATAATCCCGTGCCAACGCTCGATCGCGGCCTCGGTGGCGGGGAGGAAATCGGCCATCTGCGGACACCTGCGGATTGTTGCGTCGCAATATCACTGCGGAACAAGCTTGTTCGGCAACCTTCAATTTGGCCTACCGTTCGCGATCATACAGGGAGAGAGAATGAATGCCCGAAGCTCCGCCGCCGCCGCGCGACGCCGTGTTCCAGACCGATGTTCCGGCTCGGCTCGACCGCCTGCCCTGGAGCCGCTTTCACTGGCTCGTCATCGGCGCGTTGGGCATAACCTGGATTCTTGACGGGCTCGAGGTCACCCTGGTCGGCTCGTTATCGGGAGCAATCTCGGAAAGTCCGAGCCTGCATCTGTCGGGCGGCCAGATCGGTGTCGCCGCCAGCGCCTACCTTGGCGGGGCCGTGATCGGCTCGCTGGTCTTCGGCTGGCTCACCGATCGTCTCGGCCGCAAGAAGCTGTTTACCGTGACGGTGTTGATCTACCTGCTCGCCACGATCGCCTCGGGCCTGTCCTGGAGTTTCTGGTCGTTCGCGATCTTCCGGTTCATCACCGGCGCTGGCATCGGCGGCGAGTATGCCGCGGTGAACGCGACGATCCAGGAGTTGATCCCCGCGCGCCGGCGCGGCTTCACCGATCTCTGCATCAACGGCAGCTTCTGGCTCGGCGCCGCTCTCGGCGCGGTCGGGGCGTTGGTCGTCCTGGATCCGGCGGTGATGCCGGCCGAACTGGGCTGGCGGGTTGCTTTCATTATCGGCGGCGTTATCGGCTTCATCGTGCTGCTGCTCCGCCGCTTCATTCCGGAAAGCCCGCGTTGGCTGATGACCCACGGCTATCCCGAGGAAGCGGCCAAGGTTGTCGGCGAGATCGAGGCGCGGATCGAGCACGAAACCGGTAAGAAGCTGCCGCCGGTGCCGGATCAGCACCTAACGCTGAGAAAGGACGTGCACGAGTGGTTCGGCGCCGCGGTTCATACGCTGTTCTCCCGCTACATCAAGCGCACCATCCTCGGCACCGCGCTGATGGCCGCGCAAGCGTTCTGCTACAATGCTGTATTGTTCACCTATGCCCTGATTCTCACAAAGTTCTACGACATTCCGTCCGGGCGCGTCGGCCTGTTCATGCTGCCCTTTGCCCTGGGCAACTTTGCCGGGCCGTTGCTGCTCGGGCGCTTGTTCGACAGCTTGGGTCGCAAGACGATGATCGTCGCCACCTACGCGCTGTCGGGTATCCTGATGATGGTGACTGGCTGGCTGTTCGCTCGCGGGGTGCTCGATGCCGTGCAGCAAACAGCCGCCTGGACCGTCATCTTCTTCTTCGCCAGCGCCGCTGCCAGCTCTGCCTACCTTACGGTTGGCGAGAGTTTTCCGCTCGAAGTTCGCGCGGTCGCAATCTCGTTGTTCTATGCGTTCGGCACGGCGGTCGGAGGTATCGCAGGACCGGCCCTGTTCGGCGCCCTGATCGAGACCGGTGCGCGGAGCGAAATATTGTGGGGCTACGTCCTGGGTGGGAGCCTCATGGTTGTTGCGGCGGGCTTTGAAGCGGTGCTCGGCATCGCAGCCGAGCGCCGCTCGCTGGAGGACGTAGCCCCCCCGCTTTCGTCGGTCGTTGGGGAACCGGCGCGTTAGCCGCCCGTTGTAGTTCCAGGCAACACCGGGAAGGAGATGCCGTGGACAAGGATCGTGTTGAGGGCGCTGGCCAGCAGGTCAAGGGCGCTGTGAAGGAAGCCTTCGGAAAGGTCACTGGCGACACCAAGACCGAAGCTGAAGGCAAGGC
>JAABUQ010003855.1_pt1 | contig 26580 bp, 22 predicted proteins | sample 5560001 | NCBI WGS metagenome assembly JAABUQ01 (sample SAMN10711888, study PRJNA513371) | rock metagenome | isolation source: Antarctica rocks | place: Antarctica: Victoria Land, Finger Mt nord | collected 2015-12-18 | reverse complement strand
GAGGCGAGCTTGAGCACCAAGGCGATCAGTGCGTCGCGATCCAGGGCGGACAGGTCGGTTGCGTTCATAAAGACCAACGTAAGCGTGACGCTCAACCAGGGCAAGAGGGGCGCTAATCAGTTACGGAGTCCGGCTATCGAGCCTGGTGTGCAACTGCAAATCGATCATGTCCTTCCTTGGAGCAAGGGAGGCAAGACGAGCGAAGACAACCTCCGAACGCTATGCGAGCAATGCAATCTTGGGAAGGGCGACCTCTGCGAAGATCGTGCCTCCCCGTGAACTCCTGATACGGGCGCAGGAGGGGCGAGTGCTTTTATCTAGGCATGATCCACTATTGGGATGGTTGTCCCCTCTCCGGGAGCCGCGATCCGGGGTCGACGTCTTCTCGGGTCCGGGGTGGAGTGCGATCGGGGCCCACGCCGACGCCCCAGGATCTCACGACGGCGGCACCGCGATCCGCGGCACCAACTCGTAGCCCATCGCCTCGGCCTTGCGGCGCAGGCTTCGCTCCAACTTCTCACGCACCTGCGCCTCGTACTCCACGAGCGATCGCGCCACGTACTCCGTGCCGAACTTGAGCATCCGGTAGACCAGACGCGACAGCTTGTGCGCCGTCGCCGTGATCGCGGCCCGGCCGCCGATTCGGCTCTTGATCCGGCGGTAGAACGCCCCCAAGGCCGTCGGGGTGCGGCCCACCGACTGCGCCGACATCCGCAACGCCTGCGACACCCGATCCTTCCCCTTGCGCGGTGTGCGACGCCGTTCGGTCTTGTTGCTCCGGTCGGTGCGCGGGCAGAGGCCGAGCCAACTGGCGAAGTGCTTCTCGGTGGGGAAGCGGTCGACATCGGGGCCGATCTCCGCCAGGATCACCAGGGCCGTTGATGCGTCGATCCCCTCGATCGCCGTCAGGTCGACGCCGAGGGCGGACGTCAGCTTCGTCGCGGCGTCGAAGTGGACATCGTTGGGCTTGCGGCCGCGACGTCGCGGCTTCGGGGCCATCGGCGCGTCCACCGAACGGTCGGGGAGGCGCTCGAGTTCGGCGGCGATCTGGCGGTCGCATTCTTCGATCTGGCGATGGAGATATCCGTCGAGTTCGAATGACTGCTTGAGGGCGAAGAGGTGCTCGGGCCGCCACGTCCCCTCCAGCGCCAGGGCGATCTCCGCCTCGGACCGGGCGCGGCGCTCATGACGGAGCGCGGCGAGGCGGCTCGGATCGCGCTCGCCCGCGAGGATCGCCGCGACGATCGCCCGGCCGGTCACGCCGGTGATGCTGCTGCTGACGACCTCGGTGAGCTTGACGTTCATCTGCTCCGGCGCCTTCTGCATGTGCTGGACGTGGTGCGAGGCGTAACGCACCAGCATCTGTCGTTGCCGCCAGTAGCCGCGAAGGGCCAGGACGGCGTCGGGGGGACGGAACGACGGTCGCAGGAGTCCATAGGTGTGCAGGCGTTGGATCCACTGGCAATCGAGGCGATCGGTCTCGGGCCGGGCTCCGCAATGGCTGGCCTGGCTCGGCTCGATCAGAAAGACCTCGACGCCTCGGCCTTGGAGCAACTCGAAGAGAGGGATCCAGGAGACGCCCGTCGATTCGAGGACGACCGAGGTGACGCCGTGGGAGGCGAACCAATCGGCGAGGGCGTCGAGGTCGGCGGAATAGGCGCCGAAGGTACGGACCTGCTCGGGTCCGACGCAGGCGACGTGGTTGTCCGAGTGGACGTCGACGGCGGCGGCGTGCGGGTGGACGATGTGGAGGGATGCCGCGGTGTCGGGGGACGCGTGACGACTCATGGGGTGGACTCCAAGGGGGGCGTGATCGGCCGGGCCGCCGCGAGTCGAGAGGGGGACCGGGGACATGACAGTCTCCCCGACGGGATCATCGCGGCCCGGTGTTGACAGGGGGTCGCGTGTCACCAATGATGGGGCCACAACCTCTCGGGCCAAGCTAACCTGCGGGCATCGAGCACCAGGGTGAAGACGGCCGGAAGACCCGCGACGGCGTCATCGATCGTACCGCGAGCCCCGACTCGAAAGACCCCCGTTCACGGCCGTCGGGGAGCGGCCGAAGGCCGCGCGGAGAGTTAACCTCGCGCTGCAGCGGACCCGGCCACCGTGCGCGTCCGGTGATGCGAGGGCCGGGGGCCGTGGCCGGTCCGCTGAGCTTGGTCGTTAAAGCAGTATGATGAACCCTTCTTGCGTGAAATGGGCGTCATGCGTCAAGACGTCCGCAATCCCCTCCTGACGCATCGTTGCCATCGAAATGCAATCGGTATGACTATACGCCTTGTCTGGTCGGGCTTGGTAGAGGGCTAACCCTTCGTGGAAGGATTGATCGGTCTGGGGCGACACGACGACGTTTGCGTGGATCTGAGCGACACGGCGGGCAGCAATGGTGCGGAGTCTGGCCGTCGAGCGGAAGGCGGTGAGGAATTCGCCGAGCACCTCCTGCGTGGTGACGATCTCGGCACCACGGATGCCGTGACCGGCCTGCAAGGCGGCGGCATGCCACTGATCTCTCGGGTTGGAGATGGCGATCCAGTAGAGGGAATCGGCGAAGACCCGCCTCATGCGTCGGCGCGCTTCGGCGTGCCGTAGACGTAATGGTCATGCTGGGCGGCCAGGTCAACCGGCAAGTCGGCCCATACCTCCGGCGGGATCGAGCGATTCTCTTCCTCGATCATCTCCCAGATCGGCCTTGGAGCCTCTGCGGACGGCTCCTGGCCGGCCGGAGCCGCCTCCGACTCCCTCTGACGCTCCAGTTGCCGGAGCAGTAGGCGGGCGGCTTCGGCCATCGCATCCTCCACGGACGCGAATCGGCCACCATCGACCGCCTCGCGGATGGAAGATTCCAGATGATCGGGCAGGCGAATCGTCATAAATCGGTCCTCCTTTTGAGCTTCCAACCTATCACGATGGCCCGTCCCTGCCAAGCCAGATGCCCGGCGTCCGTGGGTAGAGGGTCCATCCGGTGCCGGGCCATCGCCGCCCGTGCGGTGCGGCCGATGGTCCCGGCCGGGAGGCGACGAGACGGCGGGCCGATCGTGGCTTATAATCAACCATGCTCGTCGGCGCCCCACCCCGGCCGGAGCACCCTTCGGGAGATCCCTCCCGGAATCTCCGGGCGAAAGGGTCGCCGATGTCGCTCGACTAAGAGGGGACCGCCTCTCCCTGTCTGGGCCCCCGCACCCTCGACTGCACGACACCCGGAGTCCGCACCCCATGAGCCGCAGGCGCCCTCGGGCCCTCCGTCCGATCGTCGATCGCCTCGACGGCCGCTGCCTCCTCTCGGCGCTGACGCCGGCGCAAGTGACCCAGGCCTATGGCCTCTCCGGCCTGAGCTTCACCAATGTCGGCCACCCGGGGAGCTTCAAGGCCGACGGGTCGGGGGTGACGATCGCCATCATCGTCGCCTACCACGACCCCTACCTCCAGCAGGACCTGAACACCTTCGACGCCGCCTTCCACCTGCCGAGCACCGCCAACACGCTCGCTCAGGCGAACCTCGCGGGGAACCGGACGGACTCCGGCTGGGCCGGCGAGGCGACGCTCGACGTCGAGTGGGCCCACGCCATCGCCCCCGCCGCGCGGATCCTCGTCGTCGAGGCCGCGACCGACTCCACGACGGACATCCTCGCGGCGATCAACGTCGCCAAGAGCTTCCCCGACGTCCAGGTCGTCTCGATGAGCTGGGGACTCTCCGAGTCGGCCGACCTCACCGCGCTCGACGGGTATTTCACCACCCCCCCGGGCCACCAGGGGATCACCTACCTCGCCGCCACGGGCGACGCCGGCCCGACGGCCGGGGCCCAGTGGCCGTCGACGTCGCCGGGCGTCATCGGCGTCGGCGGGACGACCTTGCGGGTCTCCTCGACGGGGACTTACCGATCCGAGACCACCTGGTCCGGAGGCGGGGGCGGCTACAGCCAGTACCAGCCCGAGCCGTGGTACCAGTACAATCTCCAATGGACCGGGGTGCGGAGCACGCCCGACGTCGCCTTCGTCGCCGACCCCAACACCGGCGGCTATGTCTACACGACCGACCCCTCGACCGGCCAGGGGTCGTGGACCCAGGTCGGCGGGACCAGCCTGGGGACCCCCGCCTGGGCCGGGATCATCGCCCTGGTCGACCAGGGCCTGGAATACTCGGGCCGTCCCGCCCTGTCGAGCGGCCAGGCCCTGGACGTCCTGTACCGCCTCCCGTCGAGCGACTTCCACGCCGTCGCGGCCTCCTCGTCCGGCAACGGGCTCTCCACCGACGGCGCGACGGCCAGCTCCGTCACGACCACCGGCCTCGGCACGCCCAACGGTTCGTCCCTGATCCGCGACCTCGTCTCCGGCCGGGCCGCGCCCGCCGCCCGGTCCGCCGCCACGACCGCCGGGGGTGCCGCCTCGGGCGGGACGGGCGTCCGACGCGCCTCCGTCGCGCCCGATGTCCCTCCGATCGCCGATCCGCCCGCCTCGGGGTGGTTGCCGATCGTCCGCGACCCGGGTGCGGCTCCGGGCGGGACGTCGTCGAGGTCCTCCGGGCCGACCGAAGGCCGGTCCCCGGCCCTCCTCACGACGTCCGGCACGCGTCGGCCGATCCGGCCGGCGCCGATCACGCCCGCGGTCGCCGCCATCGACGCCGTGCTCGGTGAGTGGGATTCGGGGGGGCTGGGCCTCGCGTGACGCCGGGGATCGCCTCGTCCACCCCGATTCCTTCGAAGAGATCTCGTCGCAACTGCGGAGGCCGAGACGGGCGTGAGCGGGCTCCCTTGCCGATCGCCGGGCCGGGCATAGACTCACCCGGTCGGGCGACCGGCGTGGGTCCCTCCACTCCGTGAGGTATGCGTTCATGAAAACCCGTCGGATCGAGCCCGGTCCCGGCCAGGAGTCGGTCTGGGACTATCCGCGCCCCCCTCGGCTCGAGGACACCCCCCGGCTGATCCGGGTCGAGTTCGCCGGCCGGGTCGTCGCCGAGTCGCGTCGCGCGAAGCGAGTGATCGAGACGAGCCACCCGCCGGTCTACTACATCCCGCCCGAGGACGTCCGGGCCGAGTTCGTCGTCCCCTCGTCGCGGTCGTCCTTCTGCGAGTTCAAGGGGCGGGCCTCGTACGTCGCGCTCGTCGTCGGCGACCGCCGATCGGCCGACGCCGCCTGGACGTACCGGGACCCGTCCCGGGCCTTCGCATCGATCCGCGACCACCTGGCCTTCTACCCGGGCCGGGTCGACGCCTGCACCGTCGACGGCGTCCCCGTCCTGGTCCAGGAGGGGGACTTCTACGGCGGCTGGATCACCCCCGACATCGTCGGCCCGTTCAAGGGGGCCCCGGGGACCTCGGGCTGGTGATTAGGTAAGGTCGTTAGGACCGAGTACCGCCAGGCGCGAGTCCCCGGGGACAACCGCGTGGGGCCGGCATCAATCCGAACGGATCGATGTCGAACCTCGCCGGGCCGGAGCCCTTCGTCTCCAAGTCCACCTCGGAAGGAGCGCTCAGGGCCCCTCGCCCTTCTCGGGTGCCGACTCGCTTGCCGCCCCTTTGGCCCGCTTGCCCGCCGGCTTCGTCGCGGCCTTCGGCTTCGGGCCGGGCCTGGGGGCGTCCGGGGTCTCGACCCGGGAGAGGGTGAGCTTGCCGGCGTCGGGGCTGAACTTGAGCAGGAAATTGCGCTGGAAGGTCTGGCCGAGGAGCGGGGGGACATTCGTCTTGTCGGCCGGCATGATCGTGCAGGCGACGTCCTTGACGGTGAACTTGCCGACGCGCATCGACGGGACGGTCATCGTCTTCGCCTCGACGACCGAGCCGTCGGCGACCCGGGCCCGGACCGTGGGGGTGTCGGGGCCCGGCCTCAGGCCGATCTCGGCGGCGAAGTCGGCGGGCAGGACCACGTCCGCGGCGCCGGTGTCGAACGCCATCGACTTCGTGACCTTGCCGTTGAATGTCACGTCGACCCAGAAGATCCCCCCCTCCTTGCGGAGCGAGACGGTCTCGGTCAGGACGGCCGCCTCGGCCTTCTCCAGAGTCTTGAGGTTGGCGAGGAAGCCTCGGGACGGCCCGAGCGTCGGCCTGACCTTGCCCACGGCCCCGACCTTCTCGATGGCCGCCTTGACCTCGGGGTCGGCGGCGAGCGCGGCGTAGGCGGCGGTCGTGGCGTCGACGGCCTGGCGGAGGTCGAGCACCTTCTGGACGTACGCCTCGCGGAGCCTCGCGGCCTGGGCGTCGGCCCGCCGGCCGGCCTCGGGGTCGTTCTCCTGCTGGACGAGCAGGTTCAGCCGGTCGGTCACGCCGTTGACCATCGCGACGAGCTGGTTGTGCTGGTCGGCCGGCAGCCCCTGGGCGAGCTGCTGGTTGATCGTGATCCGCTGCTCGGTCAGCTCGCGGATCGCCCCCTTGGCGTCGCGGCCCTGCTGCTGGTGCATCTGCTGCTGGCCGATCGCCCCGGCCATCTGGCCGTACAGGGCCCGGGCCTCGCCGATCCCCTTCTGGAACGAGGCCTCCCCCGGGAGCACATACACCGTGCCCGCCCTGCGGAGGTCCTTCGCCTTCAGGACGTCCTCCCCCGGCCGGTCGTCGGCGAGGCCCGGGGAGGCGGCCGTCGGGCCGAGCAGGATCAGGAAGGCGACCATCGGGGCAAGAGGCCGACGCATGACGGATCACTCCACGACCGGGCGAGACCGCTCGCACCCCCGCCGACGGCGACCAACCGATCGGAGGGCGGCCCCCACCCATGCAGTATCCCTCCCGCACGTCCCGGCCGTCGAGGGGGCTGGCTTCGGTGCGCAGAGCGTCAGGCAACCGATCAGCGCCCGACGCGCCCCGAGAACACCTCAAGGGCTCGATCGCACGCCTCGACGATCTGGGGATTCTGGAAGCGGATCTCGCTCCAGCGGCGTCGGGTCGCCTCGATCGCCTCGCGGGCCCGGGCATCGCCGATTCGGCCCAGCGCGATGACGCTCGCGTGGACTTCGCCGTAGGCGTCGCGGCGACGCTGCGTGAGGGCGGACTCGACGTCCGCGTTCCACCACCCCGGCCGGAGGTCCTGCCTCGCCCAGAACCCGTCATGCTCCTTGAGCAGGTCGGTCAGGACCGGCACTCCTCCCCGCCATCCGGTCTCGCCCCAGAGGGCGATGATGTCTTGCCTGCGGGCCGCATGCCGCCGATCCGTAAAGGACGGCAGGAGCAGCGGGCCGGCGGCCGCGCCGCACGTCAGCAGGCCCTCCCGTGCCTCGGACTCCAGATCCCACCGCGTCCCCTTGAGAAAGTAGGGCAGGAGCGCCCTGGCGCGCTCCCCCGGGTCGCGCAGCCCGGTCGCCCGCTGGACTTCGAGGTGGTCGAGGAAGCGTCGCGATCGCTCCGCGACCTCGGGGTTCGCGGCCATCGCACGTCGGATGGCTCGCTCCGGGTCGCCGTCCAGGTAGGCCGCGATGTAGGACTTGAGGGAGAGCGACTGGAGGTCCTCCGGGTCGACGATGCCGAAGAGGCCGGTGCCCGGCTCCCGGCCGTACGGGCCGCTCCTGCGGCGGAGGAACCAGATGTTGTCCTTCGCCGCGTCCTTGACCAGCGAGTGTCCGGTGACGCTGCTGCCGGTATCGATAACCTCGACGATGTCCTTCGGATAGTCGGCCCGGCCGTAGCGCAGGTCGATCATGAAGTTCTTCCGCTTGGCGTACCCGCCCACGACCGGGGTGAGGCCGTAGTGGACGATGATCGGGATCTCCCCGGCCCCGAGATCGCCCTTGAGAACCTCGCTGACGACCAACCTGGCGCGATGCTCGTGAGTCGCCCCTTCGTCCGGCCGATGCGGATGGCTCACGAATTGGATCGAGTCCCCGACCAGGTGCCCGATGACGATCACTTCCGAGCGTCGGACGACCTGGGCATCCTCATAGGTCGGGCGCACCCATGCATGGGCCTGTTCCGCCGCGAGGCAGGCGGCAATCGCGACCGTGGTAACGACGAGCGTGTTCGATCGTGTCGGGCGGTGCCGATCCATCGCCATTCCCTCCAGGACAGGGTCCGGGGAGTCCGAGTCCCATCTTACCCGATCGACACTCCGATCCGCGATCGGGGCCGGATGCAACCTCCGTGGCCCGACTCGCCGCGGTCGGGGCCGTGCGGTGCGGGGTCCAACTGGCTCGGCGACCTTTTCCCAGGAGGCACCCTTCCCTGGTTCCCCGTCGTCGGCGGGCCCCTCCATCATTCCGAGGTCACATCCGCCGGTCCTCCGCGACGGGCCCGATTGGCGGAACCGGCCCGGACCCGGACGCGATGATATCCCGGTCGCGGCGTCCCGATGCGGGTCGCCCAGCCTCGGACGCGAGGCAGCCCAGGCCGACCGACCGGGACGAGACCCATGACCAGCCAGGCGCGGATCGATGCCAACCGACGGAACGCGATGCGGTCGACCGGGCCCCGGACCGCCGAGGGCAAGGCGCGGTCGCGGCTCAACGGCCTGACCCACGGATTCCGCTCGGATCAGCTCCTCCTGCCGACCGAGGATGGCGCGGCATTCCAGGATCTTCTCGCGACCTGGATGGACGACTGGAGGCCGAAGTCGGCGGCCCGCCGCGAACTGGTCGAGCGCGCGGCGGTCGCCGCCTGGCGGCTCCGTCGGTGCGTCCAGATCGAGACGGCCCGGCTCTCCGGCCGGCTCGTCGCGGCCCTGGCCGACTGGGACCGCCGCGAGGAGTCGGCCGTCGACCTCCTCGTCGCCCGGCTGGACTCCGACCCGGCCGCGGCCCTCGCGGGCCTCGTCTCGACCCGCGCCGGGATCGACCGGCTCGCCGATCTCTGGGACGGGCTGGCCGGGGCGGCGGACGAGCCCGGGGGCTGGCGCGACCGCGAGGCCCATCACTCGCGGTTCCTCCGGCTCCAGGGTCGCGACCCCGCCGCCGAGGATGAGGAGACCCGGACGGTCGTCGACGCCTCGTGGCGGCTCTTGCTGGGGAACCGACCCGACCTCGCCGAGCACGACGACCGCGCCCCGTTCGACGCGATCGCGGCGGACCGGGTCCGCGAGCAGGTCGCTCGGCTCGCCCGGTCGCGGGTCGACGGCCTCGACGAGTTGTGGGAGGCCCGCCCCGACCGATCGCGGGAGCGGGCCCGCTGGGCCGAGACGACGGCCCTGATGCCGACGGCCGAGGACATGGCCCTGCTCCGCCACGAGGGCCGGTTCGACCGCGAGTTCCGCGCGACCCTCAACCTCCTCTGCCTGCCCGAGCTAAACCGGCCCGATCGGATCGTCGGCGACGACCGCGAGGCCCGGGCGCCGAGCGAACCCATCGCGAGGGTCGGCGACGACTCCCAGGCCGTTGCGCCGACCGAACCCATCGCGGTCGCGACGCCCGACGCGGAGCCTGGGCCGATCGCGCCGAGCGAACCCAGCGCGGTCGCCACTCCCGTCGCGGAGGCCGGGCCGGTCGCGCCGACCGAACCCAACCTCACGGCCCCGTCGCCGGAAGGCTCGACCGTGCGGCGGCCTCGGCCCTCGCGGTCGGGGATCTCGGCACGGTCGGCACGATCGTCGGGCTTGAGGCGCCGACCGAACCCAACGGCGGGCCGGCACTCTCCCGGCCGTCGAGGTCGGATCGCGACGGTGAGGGCCGGATCTTGCCCGTCGCCGAGGTCGCGAGGTCCCGGGAACGGATCGCGACCGAGCCGGCACGCCCGCGTGCCCGTCCCACGGTCCTGGCCCCCGAGCCCGACGGCGACCGCGGGACGTTCCGGCAGGTCCGTCGCCCCGATCCGCCCGCCCCCGCTCGGGCGGAGGTCGGAGGTTAGCTGGACTTCGGGATGACGTCGAAGAACAGAGCCCACAGCCCAGAGCACAACCCGTTGACTTGTGTGCTTTGTGCTTTTGTGCTTTGTATCATGATTCTTAAAATAAATCGCTCATCAATCCGATCGAGATCAGCGCCCCCGGCCGCCTCCTCCCCGGGGCACCTCGTCATCCTCGGCCTCATCGTTCGCCTCGTCTCCGGCCGACTCCAGCCAGGTCGCGAGGGCCTCGGGGGCGATCTCGTCGCCCGGGTGGTCGGAGAGGAGCCGGCCCTGCTTCGCGGCGACCGGGCCGACGACCCGCCGGACCTGGAAGGCCAGCCGGACCCCGACGTACAGGACCACGGAGGCGATGATGGCGATCACCGGGACCGACCACGACGATTTGCCCCCCCCGGCCCCCGCCCCGGCCGGGGCCCCGGTCTTCGGGTCGGCCCTGGCCCAGGCGAGCCGGCCGATGAGCAAGGGGGCGGCGCGGGGGGCATCGCCGGCGCGGTAGCCGAGGAGGCGGAAGAAGTAGCCGTCGACCACGATCCGCTCGTTCTGGTCGATCCCGACCGTCAGGCCCGGCGGGGGGTCCTCGACGACGACCGCGTAGGGGAACGGCCGGCTCTCGGGGGTGACGAACCAGGCCTCGACGGCCCGACCCTTGGGGGCGAGCTCGGGGTTCATCCGCTCGTGGACGAGCGTCTTGAGGAGCGTCCCCTCCAGGCGGAGCGGCACCCCCCGGTAGAGGTCGGGCCGCTCCCAGAGCTGGGTGTAGAAGACGTCTCGGCGGGCCTGCGCGGCGAGCTCGGCGGCGGGCGTGGCGCGGGCCCGTTCGAGGAGGATCTTGTAGGCCGCGTTGTCCCGGAAGCCGATCGGGGTCTTGTCGAGCAGGGCGTCGAAGGCGACCCCCTTGTCGGGCACGATCGGCCTCGGGTCGACAACCGGGGGCGGCGGGGGGTCGGCCCTAGGCCGCGAGTAGCTCAGGATCACCGGCCAGCCGACGGCCATCACGACCGCGAAGACGACCAGGCCCCGCAGCTCGCCGCCCCGGAAGAACGAGCCGGCCCGGGGGCGTGGCCCTCCCCCGCCCGGGCTCAAGGCGGGGACCCCTCGTCGGCCCGAAGCTCGGAGAAGCTGATCTTGCTGACATTCAGCTCCGAGAACACGTTGATCACCTTGACCAGCTCGGAGTACTTCAGCTTGGGGTCGACCTTGATGACCGTCTGGTCGAAGGGGAGGCTCGGGTCCTTGAGGATGGCGGTCAGCTCTTTGGTGAACGCGTCCATGCCGTCGAGCTCGCGCTCCTCGACGCTCACGACGGCGAGCATGCCGTCGGGGCCGGCGCGGAGGGTGGCGGGCAGGGTCTTGAGGCCGGCGGGGAGGTCGTTGTTCGTCGCCTTGGCGTCGGCGGCCGGGGCGTCCATCGAGGCGACCGGCTGCGCCGGGAGCAAGTTCATCGAGAACTGCCCCTCGGTCGGCGAGGGGTGATAGGTCAGGATGAAGAAGGTGAGGAGCTGGAACGCCATGTCGAGCATGGGCGTGATCGGGATCTCGACGTCCTCGGTCTTCTGGCGCTTCACGCGGAGGCCCTCGCGAGGGAGGCCCGGGACGGGCGGGGGCGGGCTACTACTGGCCGTTCATCGCCTTGAGGTCGAACTTCTGGAAGCCGTTGGCCTGGCAGGCGGTGATGATGGCGTAGATCGGCGAGAAGGGGGTGTCGCGGTCGGCGCGGATGACGATCCGGGTCGGCAGGCCCTCGAGGGCGTCGGCCCCGGCCTTGCCGCGGACGGTCTTGGTGTTGAGCCGGGCGAGCTGGGCCTCGAACTTGATCGTCTCGGCCGCCTGGCCGCCGCTGAGGACCTTGCCGTTGAAGAGGAGCTGGCCCTGCTTGTCGATGTTCAGGACGAGCCGGTCCTCGGCCGCCTTGGACGGGTCGTCGAGCGGGCGGGCCGAGCCGGCGACCGGCAGCTTGATCCGGATGTCGTAGTTATCATTGCTGAAGTTGATGACCAGCATGAAGAAGGTGATGAGCTGGAAGACGACGTCCAGCAGGGGCGTCAGGTTCGGCTCGGCCTTCAGGGCGGTGGTCGCGGAAGCCGACATCGGGCGGGTGCCTCCCTCGCCGACGGCCGGGTGCCCGGGCCTGCCCTTGCAGCCCGGCCGGCCGCCGGATTCGGTGGTTCGGCGGCGGGGATCGGATCAGGCGGTCTTGGGCTGCTTGGCCGCGGCGAGCAGCGCGGTGATCGTCCGGTCGGCGACCTTGGCGCTCTCCATCGCGATCTGGGCGATCCGGTTCCGGAAGAAGGCGAAGAAGAAGATCGCCGGGACGGCCAGCGAGACCCCTTCGAGGGTGATGAACAGGGCCGTCGAGATCCCCTCGGCCACCTTCTCGGGCTTGGGCTGGGCCCCGGCGGCGGTGGCGATCTCCTGGAAGCTGGCGATCATCCCGGCGATCGTGCCGACCAGCCCGATCATCGGGCCGAGCGAGCCGATGATCGCCAGGTAGCTGATCCGGGCCTCCATCCCGACCACCAGCTCTTCTTGCACGGTGTTCATCGCCTCCTTCGCCTCGGCCCGGCCATTGGGGAGGTTGGCGACCCCGGTCCGGACCAGGCGGGCGAGGAACGAGTCGTTCTCCTTGCAGGCGTCGTACGCCTCCTGGAACTTCCGGTCCTTGATCGCCGCCTCCAGCCGCTCGACGAGCGCGGCGGGGACGGCCTCGCTGACCCGCATCTCCAGGAAGAGCTTGATCACCAGGGCGGTGAAGTAGACCGAGAGGCAGAGCAGGCCGAAGCCGATCGGGCCCGATGCCCGGATCGCCCACTGGAGCAGGTTCTCCTGCGACTTGGCCGGTGCCTTCGGGGCCTCGGCGGCCGCCGCCTCCTTGGTCTCGGCCGGGGCCTCCTTGGCGGCGGCCTCCTTGGCGGCCGGCTCCTGGGCCCGGAGGGTCGGGGCGGGCAGGGAGGACAGGCCGATCAGCGTCGCCAGCGCGAAGAGCGCCCACGACGTGACGGGACGACCGAGCCAGGTGGCCGACCCGAATGGAACGCGCGCCATCGACGAACCCTCCCCGTCCACCGCCGCCCGGGCGGCGGGGATCATCCCCGCGACGGGCGACCATGTGCCCACTCGTCCGCTCTGCTCGATCCGGGCGTGCATCGAGAGGCCAGGCCGAGAAGACGGCCCGCCGGACGCCCTCGACCGGGGGGTCGGGGCGTGTCCCAATGCATCCAATATCTGTCGAGCCCCGGCGGCTGTCAACTGGCCGGCGGGCATTTCGCGGGGACTCGCGGGGAGAGGGAGGGAGGTCCGGGTGGGGGAGGAGGGAGAACAGAGGACAAAGCAGACAGCACGAAGCACGGAGCACAAAGAGCAAGGCACCAAGCACAGAGCACGAGGCACAGACGATGATGCGTCGATGCCGTCCGCGCTCTGGGCTCTGCCTTGCATGCGGATGCCGAGGGCCCCGATCCCGGGTTTCCTCTGCATGTCTCCGCCGGCCTGCTCAGTTCCCCCGGAGCCGCGAGGCGTCGCGGGCGGCGATCCCGGGGGGGAGGGGCAGGAACCGGGAGAGGAGCTGCGAGTCGGCGGTCATGGGGGCGAGGGTGTCGGGAGTCGCCGGGTAGAGGGACTTGAGCAGGCCCCGGACGTTCGCCCGGCCCGCGGGGGCCTTGAACAGCGGCCGGTCGTGGGACACCAGGATGTCATCGGGGGCGAACTGGTTGCGGAACCCGCCTCCCAGGGCGATCTCGCCGTCGGGGGTCAACGCGAAGGTGAACCCCAGCGCGTGGAACGGGACGTCGGGCTGGCGGTCGATCTTGCGGGCCGCGGCGAACTTCATCTCGGCGACGAGCGAGGCCAGGAGGTCGAACCCGATCGAGCCCGCCCCCGCGGTCAGCTCGCCCTCGGCACCGGCCCAGCCGAACCCCTGCCCCCGCCGGTCGGTCCACCGCGCGTTCTTGATCGCGACGTGGGCCAGGCCGGTCATCCGGTGGCGGGGGAACCGCCGCTCGAACAGGGTCCTGAGGTCGACGTCGAACAGGTCCCCCGCGAACTCGGCCCGCCAGTCGGCCGAGCCGGACTGCTTCAGGGTGAGCGCCCCCTGGACCCGAGCCGAGGGGCCGAGCCATTCGGCCGAGTCGAAGAAGGCGTCCAGCACCCGGGCCGGCAGCGGGACCCCTTCCATCGTCCGGAGGGCGACGGTCGTCTCGACCGCCTCGGCCTTCCGGTCGCGGGTCAGGCCCAGCTCGCACCGGGTGCTGCCGCCCCGGTCGAGGAACCGGTAGCTCGCCGAGAGCCCGGGGGCCCGGCGGTCGTTCTGGAACGAGGCGGCGAGGTCCCTCAGCTCGAACGACAGGCCGGACGACGGGCCGTCGCCGAGGTCGACCGTGCAGGTCGGCGCCGCGAGGCTCACCTGGCGATAGGCCCCCTCCCCCACCCCGCCCAGGAGGCTGCCGACCTGGGCCATCGCCTGCCTCGGCCCGGCGGCGCGGAGGGCCAGGCCGTCGGCCTCGAGGACCAGGTCCCGGCCGTTCCTGCGGAGCCGGACCGTCCTCGCCCGGGCGATCTCGACCTGGGTCCCCCGCCTCGGCTCGTCCTGGCGGAGGACGATCCCCTGGTAGACGACCTCGCCCGGCCGGGGGTAGCGGACGCCGTCGAGCGTCACCCGGAGGCCGATCGACCGGCCGATCTCGACCTCGACGTCGCGGACGTGGCCGGGCCGGGCGATCCGCCACGCCGTCAGGGCGACGTAGCCGGTCGGGACGACGGTCAGCGCGGCCATCGCCAGGGTGACGAGGGCCTGCCGTTGCGGGCGGGTCAGGGGCAACATCCGTGTCTCCCTCGGGCTCGGGCTCGGGCTGCGGCGGGACGGCGGGTCGGACTAGGGGGCGTCGGGGGGCGGGACGGCCGCGCGTTCCCGGTCGAGGTGGTCGCGGCCGAGGCCGTGGATCGCCGCCATCGCGGCCCGGATCGCGGCCAGGCTGGTGCCGACGTACTTCTCGACGACCGCCGCGGCGACCTCGAAGGCGACGACGTTCTCGACGATCACGCTCGCCGCGGGCACGGCGCAGACGTCGGACCGCTCATAGGTGGCGGGCTGGGGCTGCTTCGTCGCCATGTTGACCGACGGGCCCCGCGCGGCCAGGGTGCTGATCGGCTTCTTGGACGCCCGGACCACGATCGGCTCGCCGTTGGACGTCCCGCCCTCGATCCCCCCGGCGTGGTTCGTCGGCCGGCGGAAGCCGAACCGGCGGTCGTCCTCGGGGTGGTCGGGCTCGTATCGGATCGGGTCCATCACGCGGGAGCCGGGACGTCGGGCCGCCTCGACCCCCAGGCCGACCTCGACGGCCTTGATCGCCTGGATGCTCATCACCGCCAGGGCGAGCCGGGCGTCGAGCTTCCGGTCCCACTGGGCGTGGCTCCCCAGGCCGATCGGGCAGCCGGTGACGACCGCCTCGACGACCCCGCCCAGGGTGTCCCCCGCCTCCTTGGCCGCGTCGATCGCGGCGACGATGGCGGCGTCGGCCCCGGGGTTCAGCGTGTAGACCGGGCTGGCGTCGCGGACCGCCAGGTCGGCCGAGAGCGGCGGGGCCTCGATCCCGCCCAGCTCCCGGACATACCCGTAGGCCTCGATCCCGACCTCGACGAGCAGGAGCTTCGCCAGCGCCCCGACCGCGACCCGCAGCGCCGTCTCGCGGGCGCTGGCGCGTTCGAGGACCTGGCGGATCCCGGTCTGGTAGTTGATCATCCCGGCCAGGTCGATATGCCCCCCGCGAGGTGCAGCGGGCTCCTGGAGCCGTTCGAGCTTGGCGTCGTTGTTCACCAGCCGGAGGGTGATCGGGGCCCCGGTCGTGACCCCCTTGTAGGTGCCCGAGTCGACGAGGACGAGGTCGGTCTCCAAGGTCTGCCGCTTGCCCCGGCCGTACCCCCCCTGGCGGCGGGCCAGCTCGCGGTTGATCGGGCCGACGTCGAGCGCGACCCCCGAGGGGAACCCTTCGACGATCGCCGTCAGCGCCGGGCCGTGCGACTCGCCGGCCGTCAGGTAGCGGAGCATGTCGGGTTAGGTCCAGGGGAAGGGTTGGCCGGTCAGGATCTCGTAGGCTTCGATGTACTTGGCTCGGGTCCGGGCGACGACCGCGTCGGGCAGGGGCGGGGGCGGTCCGTGCTTGTCCCAGCCGGAGGTCTCGAGCCAGTCGCGGACGGACTGCTTGTCGAACGAGGGCTGGGGTCCGCCCGGCCGGTAGCCGTCGGCCGGCCAGTAGCGGGAGCTGTCGGGGGTCAGGACCTCGTCGATCAGGATCGGCCCGCCCGAGTCCGGGTCGATCCCCCACTCGAACTTGGTGTCCGCCAGGATCAGGCCCCGGCCCCGGGCCAGGGCGTAAGCCTTCTGATACAGCTCGACGCTCATCCGCCTCAGGTCGGCCGCCAGCCCCTCGCCGATCGCCGCGGCCATATGGGCGAACGGGACGTTCTCGTCGTGGCCGGTCGCGGCCTTGGTCGCGGGGGTGAAGATGTCCTCGCCGATCCGGTCCCCCTCGACGAGCCCGGGGGGGAGCCGACGGCCGCAGACGGTCCCGTCGGACCGGTACTCCTTCCAGCCGCTGCCGGCCAGGTGGCCCCGGACGACGCACTCGAACGGGATCACCTCGACCTTCCGGGCGACCATCACCCGGCCGAGCAGGGCCTCGCGGGCCTCCGGGGCGAGGTCGAGCCCGGCGGCGTCGGGGTCGGTCGAGAGCAGGTGGTGAGGCAGCGGGGGGACGACCCTGGCGAACCAGAAGGCGCTCAGCCCGGTCAGGACCCGCCCCTTGTCGGGGACGAGGGTGGGCAGGACCCGGTCGAAGGCGCTGATCCGATCGGTGGCGACCAGGAGGAGGCGGTCGCCGAGGTCGTAGACGTCCCGGACCTTCCCGCTCCGCTTCGGCAGCCCGTCGAGGGCGGTCTCCAGCAGCGTCACCGCCCGGCCCTCCCGACCCGAGATCCCGCCGATGGACTCTAAACCAAGTCCCCGAAACCGACAAGGCCGATGGCCGCCGGACGGCCCTCCCCCCATAATCGGAGGGCCCCGCGCGTGGCCGACGCCTCCGTTGCCGATCCTCCTGGCCCGCCCCGCCATGAGACACCTGGACCTGACCCTGCCGAGCCTCGCCGAGAACCTCGCCCTGGACGAGGCGCTGGTCGTCGACGCCGAGGCGGGGACGGGCCCCCCGACGCTCCGGACCTGGGAGCTGGACCACCTCGGGGTGGTGCTCGGGGCGTCGGGCCGGCTGCGGGAGGATGTGGACGTCGACGCCTGCCGGGCCGACGGCGTGGCGATCGGCCGGCGGTCGAGCGGCGGCGGGACAGTCCTGATCGGCCCCGGGGCCCTGAATTTCACGGTCGTCCTGCCGATCGAGTCCGACCCCCGCCTGGCCGCCGTCGACACCGCCCAGCTCTACGTCCTGGGGCGGACGGCCGAGGCGCTCCGCTCGGCCGGGGCGGACGCCCGGGTGCTCGGGTCGGGCGACCTAACCCTCGACGGTCGCAAATTTTCCGGGAGCGCCCAGCGGCGGCTCAAGCGGCACGTCATGGTGCATGCGAGCCTCCTGTACGCGATCCCGGCCGGCCTGATCGCGCGGTACACGAGGCCCCCCGCCCGCCAGCCCGAGTACCGCCGGGGCCGGTCGCACGAGGACTTCCTGACCCTGATCCCGCTCTCGCGGCGTAGGATCATGGAGGCGCTCCGGTCCGCCTGGTCGGCCGAGGGGCCGGCCGACGTCGGGCCGCCGACGGGCCTCGTGGGCCGGCTCGTGGCGGAGAAGTTCGGCCGGGAGGACTGGATCTCCCGGCTCTGACCCGGCGAGCGATCGGCCGGAATCCGGGAAGGAGTGCTGGCCCCCTTTCGCCCGGACCTCGTATTCCTATACTTGAGTGGAGGGGATTCGGATCGGGGTTGGGCCGGGCCGTCCATCCGGTATGATGGGCCGATCGAGAGCGACGGAACGCCCCCGCCCTCTCCCAATCCGGGCCCCGTCCAAGGCCCACAAGAACACGGCCCGGTCGCCGACCGACCGGGCCTACAGGGACCTGTGACCCATGAACCGCTCGACGGTCGCGAACCGGTGGAATCTCGAGCTGATCGAGTCCAACTATCAGAGGTGGCGGGACGACCCGGGATCGGTCGACGAGACCTGGCAATTCTTCTTCCAGGGGTACGACCTCGGCCGGACCGGCGAGGGCCGCGCCCGGTCCGATGCCGACGTCGACGCGAGCCAGGCCCAGTCGGCCGTGACCCGGCTGGTCGACGCCTACCGCGAGATGGGCCACTACCTCGCCGACCTCGACCCGCTGGGCCTGACCCCGCGCCGCGAGTCGCACGAGCTGCTCGAGCTGGCGAGCTTCGGCCTGTCCGAGGCCGACCTCGACCGGACCTTCTACACCCGCCTGGTCGACCCGCCGTATACCACCCTGCGCGACCTGATCGCCGTCCTCCGCGAGACCTACTGCCGGACGATCGGCGTCGAGTTCATGCACATCCGCAACTCGCAGGTCCGCGCCTGGCTCCAGGACCGGATGGAGGCGGCGCGGAACCGCCCGCAGCTCGACATCCGCCGGAAGCGGCGGATCTTGCTCAAGCTCAACGCCGCCGAGCTGTTCGAGACGTTCCTCCACTCGCACTACATCGGCCAGAAGCGGTTCTCGCTCGAAGGGGGCGAGATGCTCATCCCCCTGCTCGACACGGTCATCGAGCGGTCGTCGAGGTTCGGGATGCGCGAGATCGTCCTGGGGATGCCGCACCGGGGCCGCCTGAGCGTCCTGGCCAACATCCTCAACAAGCCGTATAGCCTGATCTTCAGCGAGTTCGAGGGGAACCTGCCCGAGACCGTCGGCGGCGACGGCGACGTGAAGTACCACCTCGGGTTCTCGGCCGACCACGTCACGGCCGACGACCACAAGATCCACCTCTCGCTGACGCCGAACCCGAGCCACCTCGAGGCCGTGAACCCCGTGGTCGAGGGCCGGATGCGGGCCAAGCAGCGCCGGTTCCAGGACCGGGACCGGAAGGTCGGCCTGCCCGTCCTGATCCACGGCGACGCCGCGTTCGCCGGCCAGGGGCTGGTCGCCGAGACCCTGAACCTCTCGCAGCTCCCCGGCTACCGGACCGGCGGGACGATCCACATCGTCGTGAACAACCAGATCGGCTTCACCACGGCCCCGGCCGACGGCCGGTCGACCCGGTACTGCACCGACGTGGCCAAGATGGTCGAGGTGCCGATCTTCCACGTCAACGGCGAGGACCCCGAGGCCGTCGTCTACGTCGCCGAGCTGGCGCTGGAGTTCCGCGAGGCGTTCGGCCAGGACGCCGTGATCGACATGGTCTGCTACCGGAAGCACGGCCACAACGAGGGGGACGAGCCGGCGTTCACCCAGCCCCTGATGTACGAGAAGATCCGCGACCGGCCGTCGGTCCGGGCCCTCTACACCGACGCCCTGATCCGCTCGGGCGACCTCTCCCCCGACGAGGCCGAGACGATCGCCGAGACCTTCCGCGACAAGATGCAGGCCGTCTACGACGAGGTCCACGGCAAGCACAACGGCCAGAAGCTCCCGGTCCAGCCCGGCTTCCGCGGCAACTGGGAGGGGTTCACCGCCGCCTACTCGTTCGCCCCGGTGCCGACCGGCGTCGCGGCCGAGGACCTCGTGCACATCGCGCGGACCAGCACGGCCGTCCCCCAGGGGTTCCACATGAACCCGAAGCTCGAGCGGATCCTCGCCGCCCGCGCCGAGACGGTCGCCGGCAACAAGGGGGTCGACTGGGGGACCGCGGAGATGCTGGCCTTCGGCTCGCTCCTCCGCGAGGGGACCCCGGTCCGGCTCAGCGGCCAGGACTGCCGCCGCGGGACGTTCAGCCAGCGGCACGCGGTCCTCGTCGACGCCAAGACGGGCGAGCGGCACGTCCCGCTCAACAGCCTCGGCGGCGACCAGGCCGAGATCTGCGTGTATGACAGCCTGCTGTCCGAGGCGGCGGTCCTCGGGTTCGACTACGGCTACTCGCTCGACGAGCCCGACATGCTGATCCTCTGGGAGGCCCAGTTCGGCGACTTCGCCAACGGGGCCCAGGTGATCATCGACCAGTTCATCGCCTCGGCCGAGTCGAAGTGGGGCCGGGCCAGCGGCCTAGTCATGCTCCTGCCGCACGGCTACGAGGGCCAGGGCCCCGAGCACTCCAGCGCCCGGCTCGAGCGGTTCCTCCAGCTCTGCGCCGAGGACAACATCCAGGTCGTCTACCCGTCGACCCCGGCGCAGTACTTCCACCTGCTCCGCCGCCAGGTCCGCCGGGGCTTCCGCAAGCCGCTGATCGTGATGACGCCCAAGAGCCTCCTGCGGCACAAGCTCGCCGTCTCGCCGGTCGAGGACATGGCCTCCGGCCGGTTCCGCGACGTCCTGGACGACCCGGCCAACCCCGACCGCGCCCGCCGGGTCCTGCTCTGCTCGGGCAAGGTCTACTACGACCTGCTGGCCAAGCGCGACGAGTTCGGTAAGGCCCGCGACGTGGCCATCCTCCGGCTCGAGCAGATCTACCCCTGGCCGGCCGAGGAGCTGAAGGCCGTCGTCGGCCGGTACCGCTCGGCGCAGGAGTTCGTCTGGGTCCAGGAGGAGTCGCAGAACATGGGGGCCTGGTCGTTCGCCGCCCCCCGGCTGAAGGAGACGCTGGGCCGGGCCTTCGAGTACGTCGGCCGCGACGCCAGCGCCAGCCCGGCGACGGGGTCGCACCACGTCCACGACCGCGAGCAAACCGAACTGGTGGAGGCCGCCATCGGCGCGGCGATCCCCCACCTGGTCACGGCGACCCCGGCGCGGCCGGCCGTCGCCCTCACGAGCAAGGATTGAGCGCCATGGCCGCCGTCCCGATCACCGTGCCGAGCGTCGGCGAGTCGATCTCCGAGGGCATCCTGTCGCGCTGGCTGAAGCCCGACGGGTCGGCCGTCAAGGCGAACGAGCCGCTCTTCGAGCTGGAGACCGACAAGGCGAGCACGGTCGTGCCCGCCCCGTCGGCCGGCACGCTCAAGCACGCCGTCGCCGAGGGGACGACCGTCGCCGTCGGCTCGGTCGTCGGCGAGGTCGACGCCTCGGGCGCCCCCGCCGCCGCCCCGTCGCCGCCCGCGGCCCCCGCGAAGGAGGCCGCCTCGGCCCCCGCCAAGTCGGCCTCCTCGTCGTCGGCGACGGCCTCCGGCCCCGACGGGCCGGGCGGGACGGCGACGCTCGCCCCCTCGGTCCGCCGCCTCGTCGCCGAGTCACACGCCGACCCCGCCCAGATCGACGGCACCGGCCGGGGCGGCCGGCTCACCAAGGGCGACGTCCTCGCCCACCTGGCGAGCCCCCCGGCCGCTCCGGCTCCGGCTCCGGCTCCAGCATCGCCTCCTCCGCCCGCCCCCGCCCCGACGCTCGCCGCCCCGTCGGCCAATGGGGCGAGGGAGACCCGGAAGCGGATGAGCGGGATCCGCCAGACGATCGCCAAGCGGCTCGTCGAGGCCCAGCAGACCGCCGCGATCCTGACGACCTTCAACGAGGCCGACATGTCGCGGGTCATGGACCTGCGGGCCAGGTACAAGGACGCCTTCCAGAAGAAGCACGGCGTCGGGCTCGGCTTCATGTCGTTCTTCGTCAAGGCGACCGTCGAGGCCCTCAAGGCCTTCCCCGCCGTCAACGGGCGGATCGACGGCCAGGACGTCGTCCTCCACAACTTCATCAACATCGGGGTCGCCGTCAGCACCGAGCGCGGGCTGATGGTCCCGGTCCTCCGCGACGCCGACACGATGCCCTTCGCCGCGATCGAGAAGGCCATCGGCGCCTACGCCGTCAAGGCCCGCGAGGGGACGATCGCCGTCTCCGACCTCCAGGGCGGCACCTTCACGATCACCAACGGCGGCGTCTTCGGCTCGCTCCTCTCGACCCCGATCCTGAACGCCCCCCAGAGCGGCATCCTCGGGATGCACACGATCCAGAGGCGCCCCGTCGCGGTCGACGACCAGGTCGTCATCCGGCCGATGATGTACCTGGCCCACTCCTACGACCACCGGATGGTCGACGGCCGCGAGGCCGTCGGCTTCCTCGTCCGGATCAAGGAATGCATCGAGAATCCCGAGCGCCTGATGCTCGAGGTCTGACCTTTGCCCTCAATGAGGCATCACACGTCCAGAATCATCCGCCGATGTCGCCGATGACCGCCGATAAAGATAAAACTCCATGTTTTATCGGCGGTCATCGGCGACATCGGCGGATGATTCTCCGTCTCTTCGACGACCAAGGAGCCATCGGTGGCAGATCGTTACGACCTGGTGGTGATCGGCGCCGGCCCCGGCGGGTACGTGGCCGCGATCCGGGCGGCGCAGCTCGGCCTGAAGGTCGCCTGCGTCGAGAAGGGCCCGAGCCTCGGCGGGACCTGCCTGAACATCGGCTGCATCCCGAGCAAGGCCCTTCTCGATTCGAGCGAGCTCTACCACCTGGCCAAGAGCCGGTTCCTCAAGCACGGGATCCGGGTCGACAAGGTCGAGATCGATGTCCCCGCGATGCTCGCCCGCAAGGACGAGGTCGTCAAGGGGCTCACCTCCGGCGTCGCCGGCCTGTTCAAGAAGAACAGGGTCGACGCCGTCTACGGCGCGGCGACGGTCGCTTCCCCCACCTCGGTCCGCGTCAAGAAGAACGACGGCGGCGAGGCGACCCTGGATACCAAGAACATCCTGCTGGCGACCGGCAGCGCCCCGGTCGCCCTGCCGTTTTTGCCCTATGACGGCAAGGTCGTCGTCAGCTCGACCGAGGCCCTCACCTTCGAGAAGGTCCCCGAGCACCTGGTCATCGTCGGCGGCGGCTACATCGGCCTGGAGCTGGGCTCGGTCTGGAAGCGGCTGGGCGCGAAGGTGACGGTCATCGAGTTCCTCCCCAGGATCGTCCCCCTGGCCGACGTCGAGATCGGCGCGGCGCTGCACCGGAGCCTGGTGAAGCAGGGGCTCGAGTTCCAGCTCGAGACCAAGGTCACCGGCGCCAGGGTCGAGGGGGGCAAGGCCACCGTCACGGCCGAGACCAAGGACGGCAAGGCCCTGACCTTCACGGCGGACCGGGTCCTCGTCGCCGTCGGCCGGAAGGCTTACGTGGAGGGGCTCGGGCTCGACGCGGCCGGGGTCGCCTTCGACCCGAAGTCGAACAAGGTCCCCGTCGACCCCCACTTCCGGACCAACGTCCCCACCATCTACGCGATCGGCGACCTGATCGACGGCCCGATGCTGGCGCACAAGGCCGAGGAGGAAGGCGCGGCGGTCGCCGAGATCCTCGCCGGGCTCCCGGGGCACGTGAACTACGACACGATCCCGAGCGTGATCTACACCTGGCCGGAGATGGCCAGCGTCGGGATCACCGAGGAGCAGGCCAAGGAGAAGGGCCTGGAGTACCGGGTCGGCAAGTTCCCGTTCCTGGCCAACGGCCGGGCCAAGGCGATGGACGAGACCGAGGGGATGGTCAAGATCCTCGCCGATGCCAAGACCGACCGCGTCCTCGGCGTCCACATCATCGGCCCGAGGGCCAGCGACATGATCGCCGAGGCCGTCACGACGATGGAGTTCGCCGGCAGCTCCGAGGACATCGCCCGGATCTGCCACGCCCACCCGACCCTCTCCGAGGCCTTCAAGGAGGCGGCCCTCGCCGTCGACAAGCGGGCGATCCACTTCTGAGCAGACCCGGGAGGCCCGAGCATGAGCACGCCACCGCAAGCCCCCACGGCGCGGGCGACCCTGGACGACCTGGCCCGGACCCGGGGCAAGGCCGAGCTGATCGGCGGAAGGGTCGTCCCCCTCATACCCGCCGGCGTCGGCCCCGGCCTCGTAGCCGCGCGGATCTTCCGGAGCCTCGACGACCACGCCGAGGCCGCTGGCCGGGGCGTCGCGTTCACCGGCAGCATCGCGTACGCCTTCGACGAGCTGTCGTCGGGGCGCGAGTCCTTCTCGCCGGATGCGTCCTATCACCTCGGGCCGCTCCCGGTCAACGGGATGGACTTCATCGGTGGGCCCCCGACGTTCGCCGTCGAGGTCCGCAGCGAGGGCGACTACGGGCCGGCGGCCGAGATCGAGATGGCGGCCAAGCGGGACGACTATTTCGAGGCCGGCACGCTCGTGGTCTGGGACGTCGACACCCGGGCCGGGGCCGTGAACGCGTACCGAACCGGCGAGCCCGATCGGCCCGTCACGTTCCATCCCGGCCAGGAGGCCGACGCCGAGCCGGCCGTCCCCGGCTGGAGGCTCGACCTCGGCCGGATCTTCCGCCGCTGACCCCCAAAGCTCCCCCGGCGCACCTCCCTGGCCGACGCGTGGCCGGGCCGTTAGCATGGCCGGGGCCCGGCGAGCGTCGGGCCTTGAGGACGGCAACGGATCGGGAGGGACTGGCATGGGACGGAGCACGTGCGGGGCGGCAGGGACGGCCTTCCTCGTCCTGGCCTGCGGGCTGGCGGCGACGGCCGGCGAGGTCAAGGTCGCCGGGAGGGTCGTCGACGCCGAGGGCAAGCCGGTCGCCGGGGCGGAGGTCGCCTCGTCCTGGTCTGCCGGCGGCGACGGCCAGATGTCGCCTTATCAGGCGGCGAAGACCGACGGCGACGGCCGGTTCACGGCCAAGGTCAATATCTACGGTGACCGCGACGTCCCGATGATGGCGATGGACGCGGGCCGGAAGGCCGGCGGCCTGGCCGTCGTCCGTGCGAAGGAGCCGGCCGCGGCGCTGGAGATCCGGCTCCGGCCGACGGTCCGCCTGCACGCCCGGTTCGAGTCGAAGGCCCTGGGCAAGCCGCTCCCGTGGCTGAACACGAGGGTCCGCCCCGCCCAGGGGGAGGGGGCCATCGCCCAGGCCCAGTCGACGAAGGCCGAGTGCTCGCTCCTCCTGCCCCCCGGCGACTATGTCGTGTCGACCTACGGCGTCGACGTCAGGCAGGTCGCCCGGCCGGTCGCGCTGGAGGCCGACCGCCCCGACCTCGACCTCGGGACGATCGACCTCGCCGCGCAGGTGATCGCCGAGCATCGGGGCAAGACCCCGCCGGATTGGGTCGCCGCCGACGCCCGCAACGCGAGGAAGGACCTGAAGCTCGACGACCTCCGCGGCAGGTGGGTCCTCGTCGACTTCTGGGGATACTGGTGCGGCCCGTGCGTCGTCGGGATGGCCGACCTGATCGACTTCTACGAGGAGCACAAGGCCGATCGCGATAAGTTCGAGATCGTCGCCTTCCACGACGCGACGGCCAAGGACTTCGACGAGATGGACGCCAAGCTCACGGCCACGAAGCGCGACCTCTGGGACGGCCGCGACCTGCCGTTCCCGGTCCTCCTCGACGCCCCCTCGGGCGAGGAGAGAGGCGGCATGAGCATCGGCAAGACGGTCCTGGCCTTCGGGATCGAGCACTACCCGACCTCGATCCTCGTCGACCCGGACGGCAAGCTCGTCGGCGAGATCAACCTCGACATCCTGGCCACGAAGCTCCCGGCCGTCCCGCTGGCGGAGCGGCTCCCCCGGGCGCTGAACAAGCAGGTGACCTTCCGATTCGACACGATCCCGCTCGACAAGGGGGCCGAGGCCCTCGCCAAGCTCGTCCATCTCCCGGTCCGGCTCGACGCCGACGCCCTCAAGGCCGCCGGGGTGGCCCCGGGCGTGCCGGTGCCGCTCACGATCGCCGGCCGGGTCTCGCTCCGCAGCGCCTTCGACCTGCTCCTCGCCGCGCACGGCCTGACGGTCCGCCCGGACGAATCGGGGCTGGTCGTCACCCGGGTCGACGAGGGTCGCGGTGAGCCGGCCTCGGTCGCCCAGAAGACGGCCGCCGAGCGGATCGTCAAGAAGCTCGACGGGGCCATGTCGTTCGACTTCCAGGACGCCACCCTCGCCGAGGTCGCGCAATACTTCGAGAACGAGACCGAGGAGAACTTCGTCCTCGACCCCGCCGGCCGCAAGGCCGGGACGATCGACCCGAAGGCGACCGTCAGCGGCTCAACCAAGGGCGTCCCACTCCGCCGGGGGCTCGAGACCCTGCTCGGCCCGCTCGGCATCACGGCCGTCGTCCGGGACGAGGTCGTCGTCCTGTCGAAGGCCGGCCCCTGATCGCCGTCGCGTGACCCATCCCGGCAGTCGACGGGCGGACTGCCGGGATCGTCGCCCGGATCGGGACGTCAGATGTCCGACACGATCTGCGACGCCCATTCGCCCATCACGCCGGCGATCATGAGGTAGCTGAACCGCTTCGACTGGGACGAGACCGACGAGGCCCGGAGTCGCAACCGCTCGGCGACCCGGCGAATCCCGTCCAGATCGGCCGGCGGCGTGATCCGAAGCTCGAGGATCTTGTTCGTATAGCGCGCCGTGAGCACGACCACGGACGGGTCGTCCCGGTCATCCAGCACCTCGCGGACGTCGCCGGTTTCTCCCCCCGGGTAATCGAAAGCCACCCGACTCACGGCGTCCCGGGCCAGGTAGTCCACCGAGATCCGGTCCGGCACGGCGAACGGAGAGATGGTTTCGGACTTCCGCTCATCGCCTTCTTTCGGCTCGAAGACCGATGTCTTCTCCGGGTCGAGATAGATGGCGACACTCATGGTTCGAGCCCTTCGAGTACCGAACCTAAAAGGGTTGCGTGGCCGCGGAGCAGCGCCAATTTCCTTGGCGTATCCAGGATCTGCCCCTCCTTGCGACTGTCGAGGAGCAGGACGCCCGGGATTGTCTCATTTCGCATTTCGTGTAGTTGACAGTCTTTGTGTCAGGTGTGCCGGATCAGTCTGGAGCAGCGTCCAGAAGTCGAACGTGGGCAGGTCCAGGCCCAACGCTCGGTACGGGCAGG